>Ga0302324_100001320_pt1 | contig 60676 bp, 55 predicted proteins | sample Palsa_T0_1_FD_201949 | JGI IMG/M metagenome (GOLD analysis project Ga0302324, IMG submission 201949) | Peat permafrost microbial communities from Stordalen Mire near Abisko, Sweden - Palsa_T0_1 | ecosystem: Environmental > Terrestrial > Soil > Palsa > Peat permafrost | place: Sweden: Abisko...
CTTCACCCATATCTTGTCGTAAGCCTGCACGCGGGTATCGGTGTCGGATTTGTCGACCACGTACATCTGATTGCCGCCTAGCTCGCGCCCGCGGCGCGTGGCGCTGACGGCATCCGCGATGGCCGCTCCCACGTCGGGATTGGCCGGCGGCAACAATCCCAATCCGACGGTCACCGTTGCCGAGAGCGTCTTGTCCTCGCTTATGAACACGTGCTCATTGACGCGTTTGACCACATTCTCCGCCCAAGTCTCGACGTCCTTGGCGGTGCCGCGCTCCAGCATGATCAAAAAACCGTTGCCGCCAAACCGGCCGCACAGATCGGTGCTGGTCAGTTGGCTGCGCAGCAATTCGGCGAGCTGCGCCAGGAAATCCTCGCTCTGCAGCACACCGATGGCATGCTGAATATCGATGAAGCGATCGGGCTTCAAATGGGCAAACTGGCGCACGCCGCCCTTCATGTTCTGCGCGCAGCGCTCGCGCACCGCGGCGATCAAGTAGCGCTGCTGGAGAAACTGCGTCGTGGCATCGTTCTTGACCGCATCGGCCAGCTGCACTTCGAGATCGCGATCCTTCTTATGCAGCGCAGAAATCGCGATGCGGACCGCGGGCTCATTCTCGTAGTCCGCCCGCGTGAGAAGCAATTCCAGCGGCAGATTCGAGCCGTCCGACAGCAGCGCCTGCGCTTTGAGGCCGTGACCGCTCCACTTGCCCTGCAGGCACGCAACCAGCGCACCCTTGAGCGCGGGATGAGTTTCCTGCTCGAACAGATCCATCAGCGGAGTGCCGGTCAGCGCATCGTTTTCGGAATAACCGAACAATTCGAGCCAGGCGCGATTTGCATCGACGATGATGCCTTCCTGCACATGGGTAATGGCGTCGGCGGAGCCTTCGAGGAAATTCTGCAGCTGTTCGCGGTATTCGCGCGCCGATGAAAGCGTCGTCGACAGCGCGCGCTCCAACCGATAGGCACGCAGCTCGCGGCTTGCGACCGCCTGCAGGCGGCTGCGATTCGTCAGCGTCACCACATCCTGGCACCCCAGGCGCATCGCGTCGGCGATCGCCGCCTCATCGACGTTCTCGCGCACGATCAGCACCGGCATGCCTGGCGCGCTCTGTTGCTTCACCTTCATGATGGAGGCCAGGTCGACCCCGAGCTCTTCGATGAACGCGATCAGCATTTCCGGATTGATCTGCGTCAGAGCGTCGCCCAGGTCGCGGGCATCGGGCAGCCAGGTGCAATGCACGGGATGGCCGGCTTTGCGCAGCGTGCTGTTGATCGCTTCGACGTGGTCCTGCGACCTCGTCATCACAATCATCGGAACGGCTCCCTGTTCGGTCACTTAGCAGAATCCTCTTGGTACGGCTTCAAAGTGTAACATCTTAAAATTCGGGGTTTCTGGGACGGGCGTCAACCCTTGGGAGCCTGTCCGAGTATTTCGCAAAAAGTCCCGCAACTGGCAACCAGCGGCTGGTTGCGGCTATGATACGCGCCCTTCAATGCGAGGCCTTCGATGGCTAACTACAGCACAAACGAATTCAAGGCGGGCCTGAAGATTCTCATCGACGGCGACCCCTATGCCATCGTCGAGAACGAAATGGTGAAGCCCGGCAAGGGCCAGGCGTTCAATAGGGTGCGGGTCCGCAACCTGAAAACCGGCCGCACCATCGAACGCACGTGGAAATCCGGCGATACCGTGGAAGCGGCCGACGTGGTGGATACGGATATGCAATATCTGTACAGCGACGGGGATTTTTTCCACTTTATGGTGCCCGATACCTTCGAACAACTCACCGCCTCCAAACAGGCGGTCGGCGACGGTGCTCAATGGCTCAAGGACGGCACTGTTTGCGTCGTGACGCTGTGGAATGGTGTGCCGCTTCAGGTAACGCCGCCCGCGCACATGGAACTCAAGGTGATCGAGACCGATCCGGGTGTTCGCGGCGATACCGCGACCGGCGGTTCGAAACCGGCAAAGCTGGAAACCGGCGCCATGGTGCGGGTGCCGTTGTTCATCAACGCAGGCGAAATATTGCGCATCGACACTCGTACCGGAGAGTATTTGTCGCGCGGCAAGGGGTAGATGGCGCTTCGGCGCCTTTGAGAGCCGTTCGGCAGCGGCTCAAGGCTCAGGCGTTGTCGATGGTGAATGCCATCGCTTCAGCCAATCGATCCGCACCCAGCGCAATCGCGACCAACCGGTCAAATCCGAGCGCGACTCCCGCGCAATCGGGCATTCCATTCTCGAGCGCCGCGAGCAGATTTTCATCGAGCGGCGGCACGGCCTGGCCGCGAGCGCCGCGAGATTCCAAGTCTTGGCTGAATCGAGCGCGCTGTTCCTGGGGCTGCGCCAATTCATGAAATCCGTTCGCGAGCTCGAGGCCGTCCAGATAGAGTTCAAAGCGCGCCGCGACTTGCGGTTCGCCGGCGCGCACCGGTCTCAATCGCGCCAATGCGGCCTGCGAGGCCGGATAGTCGCAGATGAAGCACGGACGCTCCCGGCCTAGCGCGGGTCCGACAATCAGGCCCATCAGCAAATCGAGCTTGGCGTCGCGGTCCAGCTGCGCATCGCAGCTGATTCCATGGCGCGCTGCCGCCTCGTCCAGCTCGCGCTCGCTCGATCCAAAGGCATCGATGCCGGCGTGTCGGCGCAAGGCGGCCGAGTAGCTCAATCGCTCCGCGGGCTCGAGCCTGCGCCCGGGCTCGAGCAGGGAGCGCACCAGCGCCTCTACTTCATCCATGAGCGCGGCATCGTCCAGCCCCAAACGGTACCATTCGATCATGGTGAATTCTGGGTTGTGCCAGCGGCCGCGCTCGGCGTCGCGGAAGACTTTGCAGATCTGGTAGATGTCGCCGCTGCCCGCCGCCAACAGCCGCTTCATCGCATACTCAGGCGAGGGGCAGAGGTAGACGCGGCCCGGCACACCGGCCACTCGCGTGGCGAGCGATTCTATTTGCGGGTCGCTCACGGCGGCGGCGCTCAATATCGGCGTTTCCACTTCCAGGACGCCGCGATCCTCGAAGAACTGACGGGTTTTTTGCAGCATCTCGGCACGCCGCCTCAGGGCAGTGAGCGCGGCGGTCGGCCGCCAGCTCATTCGAGCGTGCCCAGGGATTGACCCAAGCGAACGCTCGCACCGGTGCGCACGCCGCCGTGCCAGCGGGCACGGTTGGCTTGGAACAATAGAATCACGGTCGAGCCCATGTTGAAGCGGCCGATCTCCGCGCCCTTCTCCAGTTCAACCGGCTGCGGCGGCAGCCGTGTGATGATGCGTCTCGACGCCGGGGTAATATCTCCGGCCCAAACGGTGGCGATGCTGCCGACATTGAGCGCTCCGACCAAGACCAGCGCGAATCGTCCGAACTCGCTGTCGAAAAAGGTCAGGACGCGCTCATTGCGCGCAAAAAGTCTGGGAACATGGCTGGCCGTGACGCCGTTGACGCTGAATAGGCGGCCTGGAACATACACGGTCTCGCGCAGTTGCCCGCGCAGCGGGCTGTGCACGCGATGATAATTGAAAGGCGCCAGATAAATGGTCGCGAAAGAACCGCCTGCGAATTCGCCGGCCCACGGCTGTGCCGCAAGCAGTTCAGACAGCGTGTAGCGACGATTCTTGGCTTGCAGCAGCTGCTCGCCCTCGATCGCGCCGGCTTCGCTGATCACGCCATCGACCGGACAGGCGATGGCGCGGGGATCTTTGGCGATCGGGCGTGCGCCCTGCGCGAGTTCGCGCGTGAAGAACTCATTGAAACTGGCGAAGCTGTAGGGGTCGCTCTGCGCCGCCTCTCGCATGTCGACGGCGTAAAGATTGAGAAAGCCTCGCACCAGGCAGTTCTTGAACCATGGCGTGCGTACACGCGTTGCCCGCAGGATCAGCCGCGATAGAGCGTGTTGCGGCAGCACGTACTGCAACCAGACGAACAAGCGGCCGAGGCTCATGCGCCGCCGGTCTCGATGCGCCGCAAATCGCCACGCAACGCATCGGCAGTGAACGGGCCGGTGAGAATCGCCGCGAGATTGCCCACGGGGTCGAGAACGAAAATCGCGCCCGAATGATCCACCGTGTAGTTGCCGTCCTTGGCCGGCTGCACGGAAACGGCCACGCGCCATTGTTTGGCAACGGCTTCGATGGCGGGCTGATCTGCGGCGGTCACACCGATGAAATCAGGATCGAAGTAGGGTACATACTTGGCCAACTGCGAGGGCGTGTCGCGCTTGGCATCGACCGATACGAAGATCACCTGGGGAAGAACGGAATGATCCTGACGCAACCGCTTCTGCATGGCGGCCAGCGTGGTGAGCGTGGCGGGACAGAAATCCGGGCAATTGGTGTAGCCAAAGAACATCAAGGACCAATGGCCGCGCAGATCCGCCGGTCCAAAGGGCCGTCCCCGGCTGTCGATCAAGCTAAAATCCCCGAGCGCCCGTCTGGGAGTGAGCATGCTCCCCGTCGCCAAATCCACGGGGGGTGCAATGGCGTGAAATTTGAGCGCTGCCGCGGCACCGGCGGCGGCGATGATGCAGATGAACACGAAGGACAATAATTTCGATCGAGCCGTCATGCCCCGATTATCCCATACCGCTCGCAAAGCCGTTCGCGCGCCTGCAGCCGCCAAAACCGCTCGGGCGCCTGCAGCCGCCAAAACCGTACGCGCTCGCGCGGCCGCCAAAACCGTTGGTGCCGTCATCGAGCGATGCGCGCAGGCGCTCAAGCGATCGCGCGTGAAATTCGGTCACGGTACGGCGGATGCGCGCGACGAGGCGGCTGAACTGGTGTTCTTCGTCGCGGGGCTCGCGCATGATTTGGGCGCGCGCGCCTACGGGCGCGAGCTCAACCCTCGAAAAATTGCGCGAATCAATGAGCTGCTGCGGCGTCGAATCGGCGAACGGATTCCGCTTCCTTATCTCACGCATCGAGCTTTTTTTGCAGGACTGAAGCTCTATGTGGACAGCCGAGTTCTGGTGCCGCGTTCGCCCATCGCCGAGCTGGTCCTGCAGCGCTTTGCGCCCTGGATCGACGCGCATCGCGTGCGCCGAATCCTCGACATTGGCACTGGCTCGGGCGCGATAGCACTGGCCTGCGCCAAGGCATTTCCGCGAGCGCGGGTCGATGCCATCGACATCTCCGCCGCGGCACTGCAAGTCTGCCGGCGCAACATGCGCCGACTGGGTCTTGAAAAGCGTGTCGAGGCGCGAAGATCAGATCATTTCAGCGCCGTGCAGGGCCGTCGTTACGATATCATCGTCAGTAACCCGCCCTACGTGGGGCGCGCGGAGATGCGGGCTTTGCCGCGCGAGTACCGGCACGAGCCGCGGTTGGGTCTGGCTTCGGGCGCCGACGGCCTGGATTCGGTGCGAGCGATACTGGCTTCGGCACGCGCACACCTCGAGGATGATGGCATATTGGTCGTGGAAGTCGGCAATACGGAGCACGCTCTGCTGCGCGCTTTTCCGCGCCTGCCCTTCGTTTGGCCGCGAATCGTCATGGGCGGGGAGGGCGTATTCTTGTTGAATGCGCGGGATTTGGACGCGGCGGGAGAATCTTAAGCGTGGCGGGCAATACGTTTGGCCGGGTATTTACAGTAACCAGTTTTGGCGAGAGCCATGGCCCGGCACTCGGCTGCGTCGTTGATGGCTGTCCGCCGGGACTTGCACTCACGGAAGCGGATTTGCAGGCGGATGTGGATCGCCGCCGGCCGGGGACCTCGCAATACACGAGCCAACGGCGCGAGCCTGACACGGTGCGCATCCTGTCGGGTGTGTTCGAGGGCAAGACCACGGGCACGCCGATTGGACTTCTGGTCGAGAACGAAGATCAGCGCTCGCGCGACTACGAGAAGATCAAGGATCGCTTCCGGCCCGGGCATGCGGACTACACGTATCAGCAGAAATACGGCTTTCGCGACTATCGCGGCGGCGGCCGCTCATCGGCGCGCGAAACCGTCATGCGCGTCGCGGCCGGCGCCATCGCGCGAAAGTTCCTGCGCGAACGGCAGCAAATCATCATTCATGGTTATCTTGCGCAAATGGGCGAGCTGGTGTTGCAGCCGGTGAATCCGCAGGCCGCGTACCAGAATCCGTTCTTCTGTCCGGATCCCAGCCGAGTGCAGGAACTCGAGGATTTCATCTGGCGATTGCGCGAAGCCGGCGATTCCATCGGTGCACGCGTGACCGTGATTGCCAAAGGCGTACCCCCGGGTTGGGGCGAGCCGGTATTCGAACGTCTCGATGCCGACTTGGCGAGCGCCATGATGGGGATCAACGCCGTCAAAGGCGTCGAAATCGGCGCGGGTTTCAAGGCGGTTGAACAGCGCGGCTCTGAGCATCGCGATCAGATGACCCCGCAAGGCTTCAAGAGCAACCACGCCGGAGGCGTGCTCGGCGGAATTTCGTCCGGGCAAGACATCGTCGTCAGCCTTGCATTGAAGCCGACGTCCAGCATCACGCTGCCCGGCGAGACCATCGATATTCACGGCGCCCCGGTCGAGGTCGTCACGACTGGACGCCACGATCCGTGCGTGGGCTTTCGGGCCACGCCCATCGCCGAGGCGATGATGGCACTGGTGCTGATGGATCACTACTTGCGCTATCGCGCGCAATGCGCCGACGTGGTTTCGGCGACACCCGTCATCACTCATCGATGAGCGGCAAGGCCGCATTGCCGCGCATCGCGGTGGTGGGTGTCTCGAGCCTGATCGGCGCAGCGGTCATCGACGAGCTGCGCGCGCGCAACATGCGGTTTGCCGAATTGCATGCGCTCGATGACGGGCGCAGCGGCGGCGCGATGCTTGGCGATGAGGAAGGAAAACTGCCGGTCGGCGATGTTGCCGCGTTTGATTTTTCACGCGTGGACATGGCCTTTTTCTGCGGACGTGCGTCGCTGTCTGAGCGCTACGCGCAACTCGCCGCCGAGCACGCCTGGGTGATCGACGGATCCGCTCTGTTTCGCGCGCGCGCGGATGTGCCGTTGGTGGCGGCGGATGTGAACGCCGGCATCCTCGATTCAGTCGGCCCGCGCGGACTCATCGCCTTGCCGGGAAGCGCCAGTGTTGCGCTCGCGACGGCGTTGGCGCCTTTGCGTGCGCTCGCCGGCCTGGTTCGCGTCGATGTGGCGACTTATCAGGCCGTCTCCGGGAGCGGCCGGGGAGCCATGGATGAACTCGCCGGCGAGACGGTCGCCATGCTCAGCGGCAAGCCGGCTAGAGGCCGGGCTTTCGGCCGGCAAATTGCCTTCAACGTAATTCCGGTCGTCGATACGCTGGATGAGGACGGCACCTCGCGCGAAGAGCGGCGACTGTGGGAGGAGACCCGCCAGCTGCTCTCTTTGCCGTCGCTGGCGATCAATGCCACCGCGGTCCGAGTTCCGGTGTTTTTTGGCCACAGTCTGGCCGTGCACGCCGAGTTTGATCAGTCGATTGCTGCCGGCGACGCCATAGCCATGCTGCGGCGCGGGAGCGGTTTAAATGTCATTGAGGTGGACTCGGTGGCGGAATTTCCGACGCCGGCCACACTGGCAACGGCACCCAATCAGGTATATGTAGGCCGCGTAAGGGCAGATCCGACCCGTGATCGGGGTCTAAATTTTTGGGTAGTGGCCGATAATGTTAGGAAATGTGCGGCACATAACGCAGTTTCAGTCGCCCAGATTTTGGTAAATAGACCCCAGTGAGATATAGTTGTTGGCTTATGTAAAAGGCAAGTGAGAATTCGCTTCCAAGCCTCTACGGCACAATGAATTTACGCTCTTGCCCACCAGAATTCTGGGAGAAGAAATGTCTGTGACCCTGCCTCGCCTAATGCTGATGGCGTGCCTGCTATCCCCGTCCTTGTCATGGGCGTTGGGCCTTGGTGAGATCCATTTGAATTCCGCGCTGAACGAGCCCATGAACGCCGAGATCGATCTGATCGCGGCCAGCCCGGACGAGCTATCCGCGCTGCATGCGGATCTTGCCAGCAAGGATTCGTTCACGCGCTATGGGATTGATCGGCCGCCCTTTCTATCGTCTCTGACATTCAAGCTAGGCAAGAGCAAGGATGGCCGAGATGTGCTGCTGGTGCATTCGACCGATGCGATCCCAGAGCCTTTCGTGACATTTTTGGTGGAGGTCAATTGGTCCCGCGGCCGTCTCATGCGCGAGTACACGGTATTGCTGGATCCGCCCGTGTACACGCCTGGCGAGCGTGCCAGCAGCGCGGCGCCCGTGGCGGCGCCGGTCGGTGCGCCGACCTCGCCGACACCCGCACCTGCCCGCAAGGCACCCTCCGTTGCGGTGAGTCCGCTGCCGAGCAGCCCCTCGCCGTCGAGCGCAAGCCCGCTGCCGGCTGCGCCTGCGGCCACCCCGAGCCGTTCAGCGCGCGCCAGCCGCACACATACGCCGCGCGCCGCCGCGGTCGCAAGTGCTCCAGCTCCCGTCAGCGCTGCCCCGAGCGCGCCGTCGGAGCCGGCGGAGGCCGCAGGCACAGCCACGAGCTATCGAGTTGCCAAGGGCGACACTCTGACCAAGATTGCGCGCAGCCTGCATGCAGATTCGCGCGCCGCCATCGATCAAACCATGATCGCGGTATACCGCGCGAACCCCGACGCCTTCGGCGGCAACATCAATATTCTGCGCAGCGGGGCCGTTCTGCGCCTGCCGGGCGCCGACGACGTCGCCGCGTTGAATCAAACCGAAGCGATCGGCGAAGTGCATCGCCAAATGGATGCCTGGCGCGGCGGCACCAGCACGGCTGCATCGACCGGGCACTTGCGCCTGGTAACTCCCGGCGCAGGCGGCGGCACCGCGGACAAAACCGACTCGACCGCTCCGACCACAGCGAGCGCTGCCAGCAGCGAAACGCAGGCCCTCAAAGGCCGCGTCAAGGATTTGGAAGGGCAACTCGCCGAGTCGCGTCGGCTGCTCGATCTCAAAAACAACGAATTGAGCGAGCTGCAGCGCAAGCTCGGCGCTCCCGTGCCGCCGCCGCAGGCTGTGGCTCCTGTGCCTGTGCCCGCGCCCGCACCTGTGCAATCCGCCCAAACGAAGCCGAGCATTCCACCCCCTGCTCCTGAGACGCCTGCGCCTGAAGAGACGACGGCCGCCGCGCCGACGCCGCCTCCTGCGCCCGCGCCGGCACCCGTGGTTGTGAAGAAGCCCGCGGTTGCGGCAGCGGAATCAGGCTCGTGGATCGATTGGATCACCGATCACTGGTGGGTGCCCCTCGCGGTGATCGTTGCTTTGATCGTTGGTCTGATTCTGGTTGCGCGCCGGCGCCGGCCAAGCGGTGGCGACTTCCCTGGTGTGGATTCGACCGACCTCTCCGATTTTCGTGATCCGACCGCAAGGTTGGCCACCGGTCGCGGTGGGGATGACTCTTTCGTCGTCGAGGAATCGGGCGAGCATCGCATGCCCGATTTCAATCAGCCGTCGGAGCGCTTCGGCGAGATCACATCGGATCTCAACAAGGCGTCCGATGACACGATGTCGAGCGAGAGCGCGGTCAATCTCGATCAGGGCGACCCGCTGGCCGAAGCCGACTTCCACATGGCGTATGGACTGTACGACCAGGCGGCCGATTTGGTCCGCATCGCGCTCGAGCGCGAGCCGGATCGGCGCGATCTGCGGCTGAAATTACTGGAAATCTATTTCGTTTGGGGCAATAAGGATGCCTTCCTGCAGGCGGCCAGGGCGTTGGAGGCAACGCGCGACCGTGCCCCGGCCGGGGAATGGGACAAGATCGTCATCATGGGCAAGCAGATATGCCCGGACGAACCGCTATTTGCTTCGAGCGCCGGCAGCGGCCGCGGGGCCGGCGCATTGGTCGATCTGAACCTGGAAGGCGGCGAGAATCGCGTCGACATCGATTTGTTCGGCGACCCGGAGGGTGAACGCAGCATCGATCACCCCATCGCCAAGAACAGCGATGACAATGCGCCAACCGGGGAATCGCCGGGGTTGCATGCGGGGTCGGACCTGGACTTCACGTTGGACCGGCCGGAACGCGGAGCGGATGAGTCGCCGACGCGGGAGATGCCGCCGCGGGATGAGCCGACTGTCGAGTCGGAGCTGCTGAATTTCAGCGATTCCCCCACGGCTGAATCGCCGGCCTTGAAGCCCGCAGACGTTCGCGGCCGGGTCGCCTCGAAACTGGCCGCGGGCGCCAATAAGGCAGACCAGACCGCCGAAGTGTCCATCGACGACTTAGGCCTCGATCTCGATAATTTGGAACAGTCCTCGGCGCCCTCGGTCAGCATCCCGCGCCTCGAAGAGACCGATCATCCGTCCGATGCGCCCACCATGGTCGCCGGTCTCGACGAGAAGTCGCGTCGCATGATGGCCGAAGCGGAAGCGCGCTCGCGAGATCGCGATCTGACCGAACTCGAGCGTGAGTTGGAGGCCTCGTTCGTCGCCGATCTCGGCGCCGACCAGGAGGAAATCAAAACCGCGGTATTGGGTCCGGAGTCCGCACCGACCGTGCAAATGCCGCGCGGCAACGAGCACGCGCCGACCTCTCAGTACAAATCGCCCGAATTCTCCGACGTTCAGGATCCGGAACGTGTGGACATCGATTCCACCTCTAAATTGCGCGGCATCCACGCCGACAGCATCGATTTGGATCTGGACCGTCTCGCCAACGCCTTGGGATCCGGCGATACCGTCGAACAGCCGCGCGCCGAGGACGAGAAGTTCTCGACCGAGGTGTTCGAGGCTACCCAGCGGAGCAGGCGCGTCGATCTGGATGTGGGCGACGCGCTCAATGGCACCGAGGCCCCGACCAATAAACTTCATACGATAGGGGCGACCCGCACCAGCAAGATCAAGACCGAGGAACTCGCGCTGCCGGAATTGGAGCCGGTGACGATGAGCGAAGTGGGCACGAAATTGGATCTGGCCCGCGCTTATATGGACATGGGCGACCCGGAAGGTGCGCGCAGCATTCTGGAGGAAGTCGTCAGCGAGGGCTCCGCCAGTCAAAAACAAGAAGCGCAGCGCCTAATCGAGGCTCTGCCCGGCTAGGCGAGGAGCCTGCCCATGGGGCTTCGCCGCGTCGCCGCCATCTTGGAGTATGACGGCACCGAGTATGCCGGCTGGCAGTCGCAAGCACATGCCGTGTCGATTCAAGACGCCGTTGAAGCGGCGCTATCCTTCGTTGCCGGCCATTCGATCGTCGCCATCTGCGCCGGACGCACCGACAGCGGCGTGCACGCCGTCGGCCAGGTCATTCATTTCGACACCGAGGCCGTGCGCACGCCGCGAGCATGGGTGCTCGGCGCCAACACGAAACTCTCGCCCAGCATCGCTCTGCAGTGGGCCGGCGAGGTGGCCTTGGGCTTTCACGCCCGGCATCGCGCGGTGCGGCGCATTTATCGCTACGCAATTTTGAATCGCAGCGCGCGCTCGGCTCTGCAACGCACGCGCGCCGCCTGGGTCCATCGACCGCTCGACGCCCAGGCCATGCACGCGGCGGCTCAGGTTCTGATCGGCGAGCATGATTTCTCGGCGTTTCGCTCGGTGCAATGCCAATCGAAAACCACCGTCAGGCGCATCGAAGCAATCCAGGTAAGGCGCGACGGCGATTACCTCTGGCTGCAGTTTACGGCCAACGCCTACTTGCATCACATGGTTCGCAACATCGTGGGAACGCTGCTGAAGGTGCAGCGTCAGGAGGACCCCGCGGCGGCCATGACCGAAGTGCTGGTCAGCGGCGATCGGCGCTACGCGGGCGCCACCGCGCCTGCGGCAGGTCTGTACCTTTGGGGCGTGGAATATCCGCCGAGCTACGCCATTCCGGCCCTGCGGTCGGGGGATTTCGCGCCGATCGCCTGATTGGTTTAAACTGCCGCATGTCCTGGTTTGAGCGAATTGTTCCGTCGCGCATCAAAACCGAGCGCCGCACCCGCTCGGTGCCCGAAGGTTTGTGGACCAAATGTCCCGCCTGCGATGCCGTACTCTACCGAGCGGAAATTGAGCGCAATTTGTACGTCTGCCCGAAGTGCAGCCACCACATGCGCATCAACGGCCGCGAACGCCTGCTAAAATTTCTCGATACCGGATCGACCACCGAGATTGCTTCCAAGGTCGAACCAGAGGATCCGCTCAAGTTCAAGGATTCCAAGCGCTACAAGGACCGTCTGACGCAGGCCCAGAAGCAAACCGGTGAACGCGATGCGCTGATCGTATTGGCCGGCAAACTGGCGGGCCTCGGCGTGGTTGCCTGCGCCTTCGAGTTTCGCTTTCTCGGCGGTTCGATGGGTTCGGTGGTGGGCGAAAAGTTCGTGCGTGCGGTGGAACACTGTCTGGAACACCGCCTGCCGTTGGTTTGTTTCGCGGCCAGCGGCGGGGCGCGGATGCAGGAGGCCCTGTACTCGCTGCTGCAGATGGCGAAAACCAGCGCCGCGCTCAAGCGCCTGTCGGAGGCGAGGCTGCCGTTTATTTCTGTGATGACGGACCCGACCACGGGCGGTGTCTCGGCGAGCCTCGCGATGCTGGGCGATATCAACATCGGCGAGCCGAAAGCCTTGATCGGTTTCGCCGGCCCGCGCGTGATTCAACAAACGGTGCGCGAAACCTTACCCGAGGGATTTCAGCGCAGCGAATTTCTGCTCGAGCACGGCGCGCTCGATATGATCGTCGACCGGCGCGAAATGCGCGACCGCATCGGCGCGATGCTGCGGCTGCTAACCGGCAAAGAACCCGCGGCAGCTTAAGGGCCAATCCTTCATGCGGAGTCTCGATCAGTGGTTGGCCTACCAAACACAGGTGCATCCACAGGCCATCGATCTCGGGCTGGATCGGCTGCGCCAGGTGCTCGAGCGATTGCAATGGCGGCAACCCACCATCCCGGTGGTCACCGTGGCGGGCACCAACGGCAAAGGCTCGGTCAGCGCCTACTGCACGTCGATCTTGGGCGCCGCGGGCTACCGCATCGGCACGTTTACTTCGCCGCATTTGCGCGATTATCGCGAACGCATCCGCATTCATGACAGTCTCGTCGGCGCCGATCAGCTCGTGGCGGCTTTTGAAAAAATCGAGGCCGCCCGCGGCGAGGTGGCGCTGACGTTTTTCGAATTCAATACCCTGGCGGCGCTGCTGTTGTTCGAGTCGGCGCAGCTCGACGCCTTGGTGCTCGAAATCGGCATGGGCGGACGCTTGGATGCGGTCAATGTGGTGAACCCCGATGTCGCGGTGGTCGTGAGCATCGGGCTGGATCATCAAGAATACCTGGGCAATACCATTGAGGCCATTGCGCGCGAGAAAGCAGGAATCTTCCGGCCCGGCGTCACAGCGGTGATCGGCGGCCGCGAGCCGTCCCCGGCGCTCGAAAGCGCGGCGCGAACCATCGGCGCGCCCCTCAAACGGCTTGCCATCGAATACAACTATATCTTGGAGGGCAAGGGGTGGCGTTACCGCGGTAGTCGATGGGACCTGCCACTGCTGCCGGCGCCGGCGCTGTTGGGCGATATTCAATTCGCCAACGCCGCGACCGCCATCGCCGCGCTCGAGGAACTCGACTCACGCCTGGTCATTGGAGAGGCGGCGATTGCGCGAGGGTTGACGCAGGTGCGGCTGATCGCGCGCTTCCAGGTAATCAAATTCAACGCCGTGTCGCCCACCTGGATTTTGGATGTCGCGCACAATCCCGACGCGGCGCGCGTGCTCGCGCGCAATCTGAGCGCCAACCCGGTTCCCGGCAGGACCTACGCCGTTTGCGGAATTCTGGCGGACAAAGACGCCGCGGCAATCGCAGCCATCCTGGGCAATTCCATCGATGCGTGGTGGTGCGCCTCGATCGACGGTGCGCGCGGGCGCAACGGCGCCGCGCTGGCGCAGGAAATAGGCGCTCACGCCGCGGGAATCCTCAACGCCGCGGATAGCGTCGCCCGGGCTTGCGCCGCGGCGGCGGCGATCGCGACTCGCAACGACAGAATAGTCGTGTTCGGATCATTTCATACCGTCGGGCCCGCCCTGGATTGGCTCGAGGCCGCGGGGCTGCTGCCTTCGGCCGGGCTTCCCGAATATACTGCGGCGCTTCGCGCAGATTAGCGGCAAGGGCGAATCAGAAAAAATGGATCGTCGCGTAAAAGAACGTCTGATCGGCGCGTCGATTTTGGTCGCGTTCGTTGTGCTGGTGGTGCCGGAATTATTGTCTGGCCCCAAACCCGGGTCGGCGCCCAGCGGCCGCGCACCGCTAGCCGCACCTGAGCCCACGCGAAATGTCACCGTGGATCTGGCGACCAGCAAGGCGCCCGCGAATTCCGAGGAGCAGGCGGCGGCGACTGACCTCGCACCTGCCGCAACCACGACGCCACCACCACCCACGATGCCAACACCCACGATGCCGCTACCCGCGCCGCCGCCCACGGCATCGGTTGAAACTCCTGCAGCGTCCCCCATATCAGCGGCACACGGATGGGCCGTACAACTTGGCAGCTTTGCCAATCGAGCCAACTCGGATGGTCTGGTGCACCAGCTGAAAGCACAGGGCTTTTCAGCGTATGTATTGACCGGTGGAACGGGTCCGGCGCTGCGATATCGAGTGCGGGTCGGACCCCTGGCGGATCGCCAATCCGCCGATCGAATGGCGGCAAAGCTGAAATCACTGGGGCATGCTTCCAGCATCGTCGCCCCGGTAGCCTGATTTGCGTTTTGTGCAGTGGGTTTCGCCACGCGCCCGGCCATGCTCCGGTAGAATGGTTTGAAACGAGTGCAGCAGGTGGCAGATTGACCGATGTCGTAATCATGTTGATTCTGGTGGGATCAACCTTGATCGGCGCGTTGCGCGGCTTTATTCGAGAGGCAGTGTCGGTGGCTTTCTGGATCCTGGCCATTTGGCTGTCCTGGAAGCTCGGCCCCACTATCGCGCCTCACCTGGGGGGTTTGCTGGCAGACCCCAATATCGCGCCCTGGGTGGGGCGTCTGTCGATCCTGGCGTTAGTAGTATTGCTGGGCTGGGTGGTGGGCATGCTTCTCAGCCTGTTCACGCGCGGCTTGGGGCTTGGTCCCGTGGACAGGATCATCGGAGCCGTTTTCGGCATGGTTCGCGGTGCGGTGCTCGTGGGGTTGTTGGTGATCGGCGGCGAACTGCTGCATTTGAATCACGAAGATTGGTGGAGCCGCTCGAAGCTGATTCCCTATGGGGAGACCGTCGGCGATTGGCTGCGAGCCATGGTCGGCGAGAATGGCGATCCTTGGGCAAAACTCGAGCGATTGACCGGAGTCAAGGTCAAACCTAAATAGCGGGGAATCGAACATGTGCGGAATCGTCGGAATGGTGGGCATGAGTGCCGTCAATCAACGCATCTATGACGCGCTGACGGTGCTGCAGCATCGCGGGCAGGACGCCGCGGGCATCATGACCGCCGAGGACGGCGAGCTGTTCATGCGCAAGGATTCAGGTCTGGTGCGCGACGTGTTTCAACAGAAGCATATGTTGAAGCTCAAGGGCAACGTCGGAATCGGCCACGTTCGCTATCCCACCGCCGGTGCCGACAGTGCGCACGACGCGCAACCCTTTTACGTCAACTCACCCTACGGCATTTGCCTTGGGCACAACGGCAATTTAACCAACGCCCGCGAACTCACCGAAGTGCTGGTGCGCGAGGACCGGCGGCACTTGAACACCGGCTCCGATTCCGAAGTGCTACTGAACGTTTTGGCCTCGGAACTGGAACGCGTCGGCACTCCCCGCGTCACGCCGGCGGACATCTTTGCGGCGGCCAATGCCGTGTATCGGCGCTGTCGCGGCGGCTATGCCGTTACCGCGATGGTGATCGGTCATGGAATTCTGGGGTTTCGCGATCCCAACGGCATTCGACCACTGGTCATCGGCAAGCGCGATACCAAGAAGGGCACCGAATGGATGTTGGCCTCCGAAAGCGTGGCGCTCGATATGTTGGGTTTCGACATGGTGCGTGACGTGGCGCCCGGTGAGGCGGTATTCATCGACGAGGAGGGCCGCTTCTACGCTCAACAATGCGTGGCCATGGCGCGGCACACCCCCTGTATTTTTGAGTACGTGTATTTTGCACGCCCCGACTCGATCATCGACAACATTTCGGTGTACAAGGCGCGGCTGCGCATGGGCGAGCGCCTGGCCGAGAAGATCAAACGGGAACGGCCGGAACATGGCATAGATGTGGTCATACCGATTCCCGATACCAGCCGTACCAGCGCCGTACAGGTCGCTCAGCTGCTGGGGGTCAAGTATCGCGAGGGGTTCATCAAGAATCGCTACATCGGACGTACCTTCATCATGCCCGGACAGGAACAGCGCGCGAAGTCGGTGCGCAGCAAACTGAACGCGATAGATTTGGAATTCCGCGGCAAGAACGTGTTGCTGGTGGATGATTCAATCGTGCGCGGCACCACCTCCGCCCAGATCATCGACATGGCGCGTGAAGCCGGCGCCAAGAAAGTATTTTTCGCCTCCGCGGCTCCGCCGGTGCGCTATCCCAATGTGTATGGCATCGATATGCCGGATGCATCAGAGTTGGTGGCGTCGGGCCACAGCGATGAAGAAGTGCGCGACATCATCGGCGCCGACTGGCTCATCTACCAGGATTTGGAAGATCTGGAACATGCGGTTCGCCACGACAATGCGAAGATCAAGGACTTTGATACCTCGTGCTTCTCGGGCGAGTACGTCACCGGGGACGTAACGCCGGAGTATCTCGAACGCCTGCAGGGAGAGCGCTCCGACGAAGCCAAGCAGCAACGTCGAAAGGGCGCCGGTCGTGGACTCAAATCCGTCCAGATTCTGTAGATCCTCGCGCGCCGCGGATACCGCCGGCGCAAGCCGGCGGCTCTAGTCGATGCGCCTGTTGGTGATGGCGGAGCGCGACGATCACAGGCTGCTGGTCAGAAAGCATGTCGAGATCGAATGGCCGGATGGCATTATCGTCGAGCACAGCCGCGGTCCTGATCCTGACCTCGAGCAGCATTTTGCCGCGACCGGCTTCGATGCGGTGGTCGTCGTCGCCGCGTCGCCGACGGCCAAAGCGGCGGAATATGCGATTGGCTTGGCACGCAAGCCGGAATTCGCGCCGATTTTGTTGCTGCTGCTCGAGGATGCACCGAGCGCTCTGCCTCCCGAGGTGGACGGCATACACCGTCTGTACGGGCGCAAACTGGATCGCGGGCGGCTCATCAAGATGATCAAGACGGCATCGAGCGAGCACCGCCAGGCTCTCGCCCTGTTGCGCGCCAATCCTGAATATGAAAATCGCTACCGCTTCGGGACGGTGATCATCCGCGGCCACCGCTGCATCCGCCAAGTGGGCAGCGGCGGCATGTGCAAAATCTATCTTGCCGAAAGCGAGCGCGCCGGGACTCTCGTGGTTCTCAAGGTCTTCAATCAGGTACCGGATGTATCCGAGCGCATCGTCGGCTTTGACCGGTTTCTCCAGGAGTACGAGATCGTCGCGGGCTTGAAGCACGAAAATATCGTGCGGATCTACGACCTGGGCGTTGCGGACGATCATGCCTATATCGCCATGGAGCACTTTCCGGCGGGTGATTTGCGCGCGCGCATGAAGGAACCGATCGTGCCGGCGACGGCGCTCAAGTTGTTGGAGCAGATCGCCAGCGCGCTCAACGCCATTCATTCGGTGGGGATATTGCATCGCGATCTCAAGCCTGCCAATGTGATGCTGCGGGTCGACGGGTCGGTTTGTCTGATCGATTTTGGATTGGCCAAGGCCAACGAAGCAGACACCTCCCTCACCGGTACGCGGGAAATATTCGGTACACCCTATTACATGAGTCCGGAGCAGGGCCATGCGGAAATCATCGACGCGCGCAGCGATCTTTACAGTTTGGGCATCATGTTCTACGAAATGCTGACCGGGCGTAAACCCTTCACCGGTGCGACCGCGATGGAAGTGATTTACAAGCATAAGCGGGCGGACCTGCCGGAGATCGCACCTCAATTCGCCAGGTACGAAGGCCTGTTGCGCACCTTGCTCGCCAAGTCGCCCGATGCCAGATTTCAATCCGCGCGCGAATTGCTGACGGCCATCGCGGCGATCAAGACTCCCGCGTGAATTCTGCCCCAGCGCCCTTGCTGCACCCTCTTCTGCGTGCGGCGACGCCCGCCAGCTGGGTCGCGCAGGCGTGCGAGCTTCCCGAACTGCTGTTGATCGATCATGCCAACTGCGAAAAAAAGGCGGCATCCACCGCGCTCGCACTCATGTTCGCCTACGCCGAGGATCTGGAGTTCACCGAAAAAATGTCGCGCCTCGCCCGCGAAGAACTGCGCCACTACGAACAGGTGGCCAAGCTCATTCGCACGCTCAAATTCGTTCCACGGCGTCTGGCGCCCGGCCGCTACGCTGAACGAATGCGGCGCCTGGTATCGAAGAGCGAACCTGAGCGCGAGGTGGACTTGATGATCTGCGGCGCTTTCATCGAAGCGCGCTCCTGCGAGCGCTTTGCAGCTCTCGCGCAGGCCATCGGTGCTCCCATGGGCGGTCTGTTTCGTGGGCTGCACGCCGCCGAGGCGCGGCATTACCAGGTCTACCTAACACTGGCGGAACGAGCGGCGCTGCGCGCGGCGGTGGATCTGTCGCGTCGAATCGAAGAGTTTGGGACGCTGGAAGCCGAGCTGATCATCAGCCCGGACCCTGTGTTTCGTTTTCACTCCGGCACGCCTTAGGTCATCGCGCCAGCGACTCGAGCTCCGGCCCGTTGTGATCCCAGCGCAGCACGCTGCCTTGATCGTACCAATCCCCCAGGACGATGCGGGTACGAGGTTTGCCGTCCACCTCGAAAGCGTGAATGGCGGGTCGGTGAGTGTGCCCGTGCAGAAGGGTGGCCGTTCCGGCGCCGCGCAACGCGCGTGCGACGCTGTCGGGGTTGACATCGGTGATGGCATTCTCCATCGCCGCGGTATGCGCCTGGCTGCCGGCGCGCGCGGCGCCCGCAAGCGAACGGCGCGCCTCGATCGACAGGGCAAGGAATTGCCGCTGCCAATCGGCATCTCTGACCGTGGCGCGCAGCCGTTGATAGGCGCGATCGTCCGTACACAGCGCATCGCCGTGCATCACCAGTACCGCCTCGCCGTACAAAGTCACGATCAAGGGATCCGGCAGAATGTGTGCACCAGTCATCGTGCAAAACTGCGTCGACAGCAAGAAATCCCGATTGCCGTGCATGACGAAGCAGGGTACGCCGCTCGAGGTAAGCGCCTGCAGGCCGACAATCGCCGCCGACTGCGCGGAATCCGGAGCATCATCGCCGATCCATGATTCGAAAAGATCGCCGAGAATGTACAACGCCGCGGCGTTCTTAGCCTCGCTTTCCAAGAAGCGCAGGAATTGCCTGATGATTGCCGGGCGGCTCGAGTCGATGTGCAAATCCGAGATAAAGAGTGTCGCCACGGCTCACGGGCTGGCGACGCGCTCGATTCGCAGAATGATGACCGGCTTCACGGGCACATCCTCCTTCATGATTCCGTGAGAACTCGTTGCAACGCCGCCTATCTTGTCGACGACCTCCATGCCCTGAATCACGCGGCCAAATACGGCGTAGCCCCATCGGGTTGCATTCGGATCCAACGCCGCATTATCGCCCAGGTTCACGTAGAACTGGTCGTTGCCGCCGTGCGGGTCCGAGGTGCGCGCAAGGCCTACGGTGCCGCGAACGTTGCTCAAACCGTTGCCCGATTCGTTGGGCACCTTCGTAGGTGCGTATTTGAGCTTGTAATCGGTGTCGAAGCCGCCACCCTGAATGACGAAGTTGGAAACCACGCGATGGAAAAGCGTGTTGGTGTACTGGCCCTGATCGACATAGTTCAGAAAATTGGCGACCGTCAATGGCGCCCGTTCTGCATTCAACTCGATCGTAAAATTTCCCATCGAAGTGACCACTTGGACCTGCGGCGAAACGCTCGAAGCCGCCGGTTTGGCGGCGGTCTTCGCCGCCGCCGCAGGACTCGCGGCGCTGCTTGCGGCCGACTTTGCCGGCGCGGCCGCCGGCGCGGCCGCCGGAGCGGGCGAAGTGTCGGCCGCGAAAGCAGAGTGCAGGCAAGCCGTTGATATCAATCCGAGGATGAGTAAAAGCTGTTTCATCTCCGGATTCTAACCGAATAGGTACAATCTTGAGATATGTCCTTTGCCGATGAATCCCCCGTCGTCACGCGGTTTGCGCCCAGTCCGACAGGTTCGCTGCACCTTGGAAACGCGCGGACGGCGTTTTTCAGCTACCTTTGGGCCCGCAAGACCGGCGGACGCTTCATTTTGCGCATCGAGGACACCGATTCGCAGCGCAGTCAACCGCGCTTTCGCGACGAGCTCATGGCCGACCTGCGCTGGTTGGGACTGCATTGGGACGAGGGGCCGCAGATCGGAGGCCCTTCGGCGCCGTACTCCCAGGCGGAGCGCGGCGAATTCTATGCTGGCTTGTTTGCCCAATTGCAGCAACACCATCAAGCGTACCCGTGCTACTGCACGGCAGAAGAACTGGAACTGTCGCGAAGACTGCAGCGCATGTCTGGCAAGCCCCCCCGGTACGCCGGGACCTGCCGCAGTCTGACGCCGGCGCAGCGCGCCGAACGAGAGGCGCACGGCTTGAGGCCGACACTTCGGTTCGCCGTTCCCGCCGGGCAGATCATCGAATTCAGCGACGCGGTGCACGGACCGCAACGCTTCGCCTCGGATGACATCGGCGATTTCATCGTTCGGCGCGAGGACGGGACTTCAGCCTTTTTCTTTTGCAACGCCGTGGATGATTCGGCGATGGGCGTCACGCAGGTCCTCAGGGGCGATGATCATCTGACCAACACGCCGCGTCAGCTCATGCTATTGGATGCGCTGGGGATGCGCCGTCCCGGCTACGGACATATCGGGCTTCTGGTCGGCGCCGACGGCACACCCTTGTCCAAGCGGCACGGCAGTACGAGCGCGGTCGAGTTTCGCGAGCGCGGGTTTCTAAGTGCGGCCGTGCTCAATCAGTTGTTTCGGCTCGGACACGCCGGCGATGTCGACGAGTGGCTGCCCCCGGCCGAAATGCCCGCGCATTTCCGTCCGCAGCACCTCGGTCGCGCTCCGGCTCGTTTTGACGAGTCACAGTTGGTGCACTGGCAGAAGGAAACCCTGGAGCGCATGAGCGCGCAGGAGATTCGTGGTTGGCTGGGTTCGGACGACTCGACCGCCTTTCTGGATCTGGTGCGCCACAACGTCGTGTTGCCGAGCGATGCCGCCGATTGGCGTGCCGTCGTGCGCGGCGAGCTGCCGCCGTTGGGCGCCGACGAGCAGCAGGTCATCGAGACGGCGGGGCCGAATTTCTTTGCGGCCGCGGTCGAGGCCTACGGCCAGTCGAATTCCGATCTGAAAATGCTGACAAGAGTTCTCAAGGAACGTACCGGGCGCAAAGGCGCGGATCTGTATATGCCGCTGCGGGTGGCCTTGACAGGCCATGTGCATGGGCCAGAACTCGCGCCGTTCCTCAAGCTCATACCCCCTGAGATCGTGCGGCAAAGGCTTCAATCCCATGCTCAAAATTCATAATTCGCTGACCGGCGAGAAGGAAGAATTCAAGCCCCTTCGGCCCAACGAAGTGCGCATGTATGTCTGTGGAATGACCAACTACGACTATATCCATGTCGGGCACGCGCGCATGCTGACGGTATTCGATATGGTGCAGCGCTATCTGCGCGGGTCAGGATACAAGGTCACCTACGTGCGCAATATCACCGACATCGACGACAAGATCATCGATCGCGCCGCCGCCAACGGCGAGAACTGGGCCGACCTCGCGCGGCGCTTCACCGTCGCGATGCATGAGGATTGCGAAACTTTGGGTCTGCAGAAGCCCGATCTGGAACCGCGCGCCACTGAGTTCATCGCGCCCATCATCGAGATGATTCAGAAGTTGATCGACAAGGGTTATGCCTATGCCGCTGCCAACGGCGATGTCATGTATTCGGTGCGCAAGTTTGCGGGGTACGGCCGCCTCTCGGGAAAAAAAATCGATGATCTGCGCGCCGGATCGCGCGTTCAGATCGACGATGCCAAGCAAGATCCGCACGACTTCGTGATGTGGAAACACGCCAAGCCGACCGAGCCTTCGTGGCCGTCGCCGTGGGGAGAGGGACGACCTGGGTGGCACATCGAATGCTCGGCGATGTCCACCACCTTGCTGGGAGACTACTTCGACCTGCACGGCGGCGGCGAAGACCTGAAGTTTCCGCATCACGAAAACGAGATTGCGCAGTCCTGCGCGGCCTGCGATTCCCGCTTCGTGCGCGTCTGGATGCACAACGGCTTCGTACGCGTCAACGATGAAAAGATGTCGAAATCGCTGGGCAATTTCTTCACGGCGCGTGAGGTGATCAAGACATTGCGCGACCCGGAAGTTTTGCGGTTCTTTTTGCTGAGCAGCCACTACAGCGGTCCCATCAACTATTCCGCCGCGCAGCTGGCACAGGCCGACGAAACATTGCTGGGGCTCTACCGGGCCCTGAAGGATGCGCCGGCCGCCGGATCGATCGATGCCGGCGAAGCCGCGCGATTCCGCGCCGCCATGGATGATGACTTCAACACGCCTGAAGCGCTCGCCGTTATGCAAAGTGCCGCTCGGGACCTCAATCTGGCGAAATCCGCGGGCAATGAATCACGGGCGGCGGTGGGCGCCGCGACGCTTCGCCACATGGGTTCAATGCTCGGAGTGTTGCAGCAGAATCCCGATGCCTACCTCAAACGCGGTGCCGGCAACAAAGGCCTGTCCGATGCGCAAGTCGAAGTGCTGCTGGCCTCGCGGCAGGCGGCGCGGGCGGCCAAGGATTTTGCCGAATCAGACCGGATCCGCGCGCAACTGAACGCCGCCGGCATTCTGCTGGACGATAAGGCCGGCGGGGACACTCAATGGCGGCGCGCGTGAGCGCGCCGCCGCCAATATCTACATCCAGACCGGCTCAGTCGTATCGGCGAGAAGCGAAGAAGCCAACCGCCAAGCCCACGACCGCGGCTATCCCAATCACTTGCCAGGGGTTTTCGCGCACATAGTGATCGGTACGCTTGCCGACTTGCGTTGCCTGGCTGCGCAACTGCGACGCGGTATCGGCCATGGCACTTTTTGCGGCCACCAAGGCCATTTTTACCTTGGCCCTGACCCTCGCGATTTCGGGGGTATCGACATCCTTCAGCGCCTTGGTCAAATCTTCCACGTTTTCAAGGAAAGCATTGATCTGTCCGTTGGCGTAGTCACCGATACCGCGTGCTGTGTCTGCTGCTGATTCCATCTGGTTCTCCTTTTGGTTAGACGCGGCGGCCCAGGCTCATCAAGAAAGTCACGACCGCGACGATCAAGAATACAATGAAGAGTATCTTCGCGATGCCGGCGGCGCCGACGGCGATTCCGCCAAAACCGAAGAACGCGGCAATCAAGGCGATCACAAAGAAAACTGCGGCATAGTAAAGCATATCGGCACCTCATAGTTCCAAGCCGCGTCTTGCGGGTTTTCGCAGTATCGGAAACCTGCTCGATTAAAGCAGTCGGCGGGGCACCGCCTTGGACGTAGGATATAGCCCACGGCTGACCCATGAAGAACCTGCTCATCGTCTATCACTCTATGACCCGGGGTACCCTGCAAATGGCGCATGCCGCGGCGACGGGGGCGGCAAGCGAGGAGGGCGTGCGCGTGAGGCTGCTGCGGGCGGCCGAGGCGAAAGCAGATGATGTGCTGGCCGCCGACGGCTATATTTTTGCGACGCCGGAAAATCTTGCCGGCATGTCGGGGATGATGAAGGATTTCTTCGATCGCACCTACTATGCGGCGCTCGAACGGATCGAAGCGAGGCCATTCCTCGCGCTGGTTTGCGCCGGCAGCGATGGCCGCAATGCAGCCCGGCAAATCGAACGCATCGCCGCCGGATGGCGCCTCAAACAAGTTGCCGATGCCTACATCGTCTGCACCTTTGCGCAGAGCCCCGAGGAGATTCTGCGGCCGAAAAAAATAGACGAGGAAAGCCTCAAACGCTGCGAAGAGCTGGGCAAGACGATCGCGGCGGGAATTGCGATGGGAATCTTCTGACGGGCGCTTGCGCCGTGCGCTGATGCATAAATACACCGCGGCGGCGGATGGTTCGCTCGCACAACCATCGGGAGATTTTTCAATGCCGCGAAAATATAGCAAAGCCAGCCAGAAAAAGGTCGAGAAAGCGATGAAGGAGCGAAATTCGGGCACGCTTCGCAGCGGCCGCTCCGGCAAGAAGGTGACCAGCCGCAAGCAGGCGATCGCCATCGGCTTGTCCGAGGCGCGCAGCGCGGGCGCAAAGGTTCCAAAGAAGAAAGCTGCCTGAGGAATCGGCGACCCGCGACCGGTGCGCGGGTCGTTTCATCGGACACTACCGCTTGGGTGGTGCAGCGACGTATGCTGTGCAGATGAACACACCACAGACCCGGTCCTCCTCCGTCCAGCTGCACTCCACCGTCAAGAGCAACGGCGATATGGTGCTGTCATTAGCCCCTGTCACGGTGCCCAGCCCGGGTCCGGACGAAGTAATCGTGCGCCTCGATGCTGCGCCGATCAATCCTTCGGATCTCGGGCTTCTGCTCGGCGCTGCGGATTGGAGTAGTGCGAAGGCTTCCGGTACGAAGAGCAGTCCCATCGTTACGGCGCCCGTGCCTCCGAAGGTGATGCCGGCCATGGCGGCTAGAGTGGATGTGCCCATGCCCGTGGGCAATGAAGGGGCCGGGCTCGTGGTGGAGGCAGGATCGTCCGATGCCGCTCAGGGGCTGTTGGGCAAGTTGGTTGCTGTTTTGGGCGGCGCCATGTATTCCCAGTTTCGCTGCGTCCCGGTAAGCCAATGCCTGGAATTGCCGGCGGGTGCCAGCGCTGCCGACGGCGCTTCCTGCTTCGTCAATCCGCTCACTGCCCTGGGAATGATCGGCACGATGCAGCGCGAAGGGCATACGGCTTTGGTGCACACGGCAGCCGCGTCCAATCTCGGGCAAATGCTCAATCGGCTCTGCGCCAAGGATCGCATTGGACTGGTCAACATCGTCCGCAAGCCGGAGCAGGAAGCACTGCTGAAGGCAGCGGGCGCCGTGCACGTATGCCGCACCGATTCGGCAACGTTCATGCAGGAGCTGACTGACGCGATCGCGGCTACCGGAGCCACGCTCGGTTTCGACGCGATCGGCGGCGGCCCGCTGGCAGGCCAAATTCTCAGCTGCATGGAATCGGCGGCGAACCGCGGCGCCAAAACCTACAGCCGCTACGGATCGACGACCTACAAACAAGTTTACCTGTATGGCGCGCTCGATATGGGTCCGACGGTGCTCAACCGCAACTACGGCATGGCCTGGGGGATCGGCGGGTGGCTGTTGACGCCGTTCATTGAAAAAATCGGACCACCGGCGTTTCAAGCGCTAAAGCAGCGCGTTGCCGCGGAACTCAAGACGACCTTCGCCAGCCATTATTCCAAAGAGATATCGCTCGCAGAGGCGCTGCAACTGGAGACGATTGCGGCCTATTCGAAGCGTTCTACCGGCCAGAAATATCTGATCAATCCCAATAAGACCCTGTGATCCCTCAAACGGCCGCAGCGCTCGGCAAAAAACGCGGCGGCGTGCGAGGGCGGATCCCATAGCGTCACACACGGTTGTAACTTTGCCCGCGATCTGACGGCCCTGCCCTATAGGCTGGGATAGTCGGTATAGCCTTCCGCTTCGCCGGAATAGAACTGTGGAATCTTGGGTTCATTGAGCGCTGCCTGCAGTTCAAAGCGTCGCGGAAGATCTGGATTGGCGATGAAAAGCTTGCCGAATGCCACCGCATCGGCCTCTCCCGCCGCGAGTGCCCGCGAGGCGCTTTCATAGGTAAACTTCTCGTTCGCTATGTAGACTCCTCCAAAGGCGCGCTTGAGCTGAGGGCCGATATGATCTGTGCCGAAGTATTCGCGGGCGCAGATGAAGGCGATTTTGCGCGCGCCGAGTTGGCGCGCGACATACTCGAAGGTGCCCGGCAAATTCGAATCGCCCATGGAATGCGCATCGCCGCGCGGCGCCAAGTGAACCCCCACCCGCCCTGCACCCCAGACCGAAACCGCGGCGTCGGCGACCTCGAGCATCAAGCGGGCCCTATTCTGGATCGCACCGCCGTATTCGTCGAGGCGCGAGTTGCTGCCGTCCTGAAGGAACTGATCGAGCAAGTAGCCATTGGCGCCGTGCAGTTCAACGCCGTCGAAGCCGGCGAGCTGAGCGTTCTCGGCGCCCTTGCGGAAAGCATCGATGATCAGCGGGATTTCGCTGCAATCGAGTGCGCGCGGAGTGACGAACGGCGTTGGCGGACGCAACAGGCTGACATTGCCCTTGACCGCGATGGCGCTCGGCGCCACAGGCTGTGCGCCATCGAGGAATCTCGGATCGGACACTCGACCGACATGCCAGAGCTGCAGGAAAATCCGGCCGCCCGCCTCATGCACGGCTCGAGTGGTGAGCTTCCAGCCTTCGACCTGCTCCTGCGACCATATTCCCGGCGTATCGGTATATCCGACTCCCATGGGCGTCACCACGGTGGCTTCCGACAAGATGAGCCCGGCCGACGCGCGTTGCGCGTAATAGTTCGCCATCAAGCGATTGGGGATCCTTTGCGCGCCGGCGCGGCTTCGCGTCAGCGGAGCCATGATGATGCGGTTCGGTAGATCCAGGTCGCCTACCTTCAATGGGTCGAACAATGTGGTCATGTCAGTTCAACGGGCCCCTAGATGCGTTAGTTCGGTAATATTGAACTATGAAGTATCGCGGATGCAAGGATTGCGCTACGCTTGCCCTATGAGTCGAGTATTGACCCATCCGCACATTCGCGATGTGACCGTGGCCGGTATTCTGCATGCGCTCTCGGATCCGGTGCGTCTGGACATCGTCAGCGAGTTATTGAAGAGCAGCGATGGCATGAATTGCACGGAAACGGCGCAGAAGCTCAAATCTCCCATGCCCAAATCAACCTGTTCCCAGCACTATCGGATCCTGCGCGAGGCCGGCTTGATCGCAAGCAAACGGCGTGGCGTCGACCTTTTCAGCCACGTGCGAGTCTTCGATCTAGAGGCGCGATTTCCAGGACTCCTCGCATCCATTCTCAAATCGTACAAGAAGGAAACCGGCAGGTCGGGGCGCGCAGCGCGTGCCGCCGTTTGACTGCCGCCGCCTGCTGACAAAACCTCGGCTGCGCGTCCTACAGCGGCGCGATAGTTTGCGGCTCATCCTGTCTGAGTGAAAAAAGCTCAGAGGATCTCATCATGAAACGCATCGCAAGGGTATTTGGCTTAAGTCTGGGTCTGCTGCTCGCAGCGGGCGTGGCCAATGCCGGAAAGTACGCGGATACCGAAGCTCTGTTTCGAAACGCCGGCGAGAGCGCATGGTTTTTCCCCAATAGCTATGCCTATGCGGTTTTCCCCAACGTCGGCGAGGGCGGCTTTGTCGTGGGCGGCGCCTATGGTCATGGCCGCGTCTATGTTCAGGGCCAACTGGTCGGGGACACGACGATGAAGCAGTTGAGCGTGGGCTTTCAGGCGGGCGGAAAGGACTACAGTCAAATCATCTTCTTCAAGGATAGGCGCGCGCTCGAACAATTCGAATCCGGCGCTTTTGAATTCAGGGCTGGTGCAAGCGCCGTGGCGATTACCGCCGGGGCTTCGGCCAGCATCGGGACCAACGGATCATCCTCGGGGGCGAGCGGTGGACAGAAGGATGCCCGCACCGACGGATCGTGGAACGATGGAATGGCTGTGTTCACCATTGCCAAGGGCGGCCTGATGTATGCCGCGGACCTCGCGGGCCAGAAGTTCACGTACAAGGATCGCGGTACGGGCTAAAGGTCGCGGACGCTGCCGGCTCGCGAACACGCGCAATGGCATGAATGTCGGATTCAAGACATAATTGCTTTTGTGCCGTGATATCAGGCGAGCTGGGGGACGCTGAGGGTGAAAAGCCGTGAACACGCACGCGAGCGCGTGCTATTGACCGTAACTTTGGTTGTGGGGTCGCTCGCCGTGTCCGCGGCGCCGCGCTTCGCCGAAGCGGCCGATCAGCCAGTCAACGGCGCAAGGATCGCGAATGCGGATGCCGAGCCGGGTAATTGGCTTTCCTACGGACGCACGTACAGCGAACAACGCTACAGCCCGCTTGCCCGAATCAACGACAAGAATGCGAATAAATTGGGACTCGCCTGGTTCGCGGATCTCGACACCAATCGCGCCCAAGAAGCGACGCCGTTGGTTATCAATGGGGTGATGTATGTATCGACCGCGTGGAGTCTGGTGAAAGCCTATGACGCACGCACGGGTCGGCTGCTTTGGGCCTACGACCCGCAGGTGCATCGCGAACTTGGCGTCAATGCGTGCTGTGATGTGGGAAACCGCGGAGTGGCTGCGTGGAATAACAAGATTTTCGTGGGAGCCTATGACGGCCGTCTCATCGCTCTCGATGCCGCGAGCGGTAAGCCGGTGTGGAGCACGCTGACCGTCGATACCAGCAAGCCTTACACCATCACCCAGGCGCCCCGGGTTATCAAGGGGCGCGTCATCATCGGCAACAGCGGCGGCGAGTACGGGCCGCGTGGCTACATCTCAGCGTACGATGCCGAAACCGGCAAACTAGCGTGGCGGTTTTTCACCGTTCCCGGTGATCCTTCGAAACCTTTCGAAAACCAGGCCATGGCGCGCGCCGCGAAGACCTGGTCGGGTGACTGGTGGAAGCTCGGCGGCGGCGGCCCGGTATGGGACGCGATTTCCTACGATCCGAAACTCAATCTGCTGTATTTCGGCGTCGGCAACGGCGTCCAGTGGGCCCGCTCCGCACGCAGCGCTGGCCAAGGGGACAATCTGTATTTGGCCTCGATCGTTGCTTTGAATGCCGATAGCGGCGAGTACGCTTGGCACTATCAGGCCACGCCCGGAGAGGAATGGGACTTCGATGCCGTCCAACAACTGATCCTCGCCGACTTGAACATTGACGGCAAGCCGCGCCATGTTCTGATGCAGGCGAATAAGAATGGATTTTTCTACGTGCTCGATCGGAAAACCGGTGCGGTCATTTCCGCGAAGGCCTTCGTGCCCATGACTTGGGCGAGCGGCGTCGACTTGAACACCGGCCGGCCGATCGAAAACAAGGATGCGCGATATAGCGAGACCGGCAAGCCCGCCGATATCAAGCCCGGGCCCTTGGGCGCCCATAACTGGCAACCCATGGCGTTCAATCCCGGCACCGGGTTGGTTTACATTCCCGCGCAGCAGGTGCCGATCCGATATTTGCCCCTGCCAAGCCTGCCCATCGCCCCCATTGGTTGGAATCTCGGCGTGGCTCTAGCCTCGCTGACTGCGCAAGACGAAGGCTTTCTCCTGGCGTGGGATCCTGTGCGCCAGCAGGAGGCGTGGCGGGTGAAATACAAAGGTCCGTGGAATGGCGGCGTCGTGACGACGGCGGGAAACATCGTCGCCCAGGGCGACGCCGCCGGCAATTTCAACGTGTATCGCGCAGACAGCGGGCGGAAACTGTGGTCGATGTTTGCCCAGTCGGGAATCATCGCGGCGCCCAGCACCTTTGAGGTGGACGGCGAACAGTACATCGCCGTATTGAGCGGTTGGGGAGGCAGTTACGCTCTAAGCGGCGGCAAAGCCGCGGCGCTGTCGGGAAACCTGCGAAACGTCAGCCGCATGCTGGTGTTCAAGCTCGGCGGCGCGGCGGCATTGCCACCCCTCGAACCGCGAACACTGGTCATCAACCCTCCGCCCGAACCCGGCGACGCCGCCTCCGTCGCGCGCGGCGAACCCCTGTTCGACCAGTATTGCAGCGCCTGTCACGGTGAACATGCCGTCGGCGGCGGCGTGGTTCCTGATTTGCGCGCGTCGAATTTTTTGGCGATGGATTATTTCTATAACATCGTGCTCGACGGCGCGCTCAAAGATGCCGGAATGGCTTCCTTCAAGACCGCGCTGACACGCGACGATGTCACCGCCATTCGCAATTTCATCATTCACCGCGCGAATCAGGACACCAAGACCACGGCGGCGCTCAAGTAGCGTCCGTAACCGGCGCTCAGGTGGCCTCCGCGGTCTCCATCAATTCGGCTTTGCGATGGCGCAATTGCTGACCCAGCGCGGCCAGATCCATTTTGGACTTCCTCGCTTCCGCGAACATGCCATCGGGCTTCTCTTCCTCTTTCACATGGTGTTTGATCATTTCCGAGAGCACGTGCACCTTCGAATCGAAATAGTCGTCCGAAGGGTCGGATTCTTCAATCTCCGCAATCAGCTTCTTAGCGCCATCGTGCTCCACCACGGCTTCGTGGTGCATATCCGCATCCTTGGTGGCCTGCAGGAAGGCAGGATAAAAGATCTCCTCTTCGATCTCGGTGTGCACCCTCAACGCATTGCAGATCTCGGTTGCCAGTCGTTGCTTGACCTTGGCCGATCTTGCCTTTTCAAACTCTTCGAACCACTGCTCCACCTGACGATGGTCGGACTTCAGCAGCGCAACCGCGTCCGGTGATTTGAGAGTGTGGTTTGCGTTCTTGGTTGCCATGGTGTTCTCCGCGTTGGTTGAGTGATGGGCGAAGCAGTTTAAGGAGCGCCGGGCCGCTGAAAGTCGGCGAGACGCTCGAGTCGCTGTCGGAGAAGGGCGGCACGGACATCTGCCTCGGCGTAAGAAAGTCCTTACACACGGTAAATCAACTTCAGCGATACCAAAGGGGGGGGAACCGCAGCAGACTTTGCTTTGATATGTCGAGCGATGGCGCTCAGACCTCAACTAATTCTACTAATGAAAGGAGCAATCCATGGGCCGCGGAATCTTACTTTGGTTGTTGGGCGTTCCCCTGCCGATCATTCTGTTGCTTGCGATGTGTTCGCATACCTGATCAGGAGAACATCGTGGAACAAATTATCGAGCCGCGGCCAGAGACCGCCTCCCTGGGTGTGGGTTCAACGCCCGCCAAGTCCGCTGCGTCATGGCCCGCGATATTCGCCGGCGCATTCGTGGCGGCTTCCGCCTCATTGATCCTGTTGGCCTTGGGGTCGGGTATTGGTTTTGCTTCGATTTCTCCCTGGCCGAATCGGGGTGCCTCCATCACGACATTTGCCATTACCACGGCAATTTGGCTGATCGTCACGCAATGGGTCGCATCCGGTTTGGGCGGGTATATCGCCGGCAGACTTCGCACGCGGTGGATTGGAACGCATGTGCACGAAGTCTTTTTCCGCGATACCGCACACGGCCTCGTGACCTGGGCGGTGGCCACTGTCCTGGTCGCTGTGGTAGCCACCAGCGCGGCCATGTCGGGCATCGGAACTGGGGCCCGCGCCGTTACCGAGGGCGCTTCCGCGGTAGCGCAGGGTGCGATGGCATCGCCGGCCTCCTCGAACTTCGCATACGGCATTGACAAATTGTTTCGCTCTTCAGGCTCCGGCGCGGCCACGGCAGTTACGCTGCAGTCGGACCCGCGAGCGGAAGCGGGCCACATCATCGCCAATGCAATCGCTACCGGCAGCGTCCCTGATGCGGACCGCGCATACCTGATTGATCAAGTGGCCGCTCGAACCGGAGTCTCGCGGGCGGACGCCCAAAGTCGGGTTGATAATTTCATCGCGGCCACGATGGAAGCACAAGCGAAAGTGAAGGCGGACGCGGATGCGGCGAGGAAGGTGGCGGCGCAGGCGTCCATTTATCTCGCACTCTCGATGCTGATCGGCGCTTTTATTGCGAGCGTTGCAGCTGCGCTTGGCGGGCGGCTCCGAGACGAACACATTTAAGGAGTAGACGATGGACCAGACGCGTAAGTTGAACGAGTTGTTTAATGACACGGAAGAACTGCTGGCAGAGCTTGCGGACCAAGAGGGTCCGGGAATACAAGAGCTGCGCGATAAGCTGGACAAATCGATCTCGCGTACGAGGAGCGCGCTATCGGCGCGGCGTCGTGAGACAGGGCAGGTCAAGCTGCGCGACGTGGCAGCCTCATTCAACGACTATGTGCGGCGTTATCCTTGGATGGCGCTGGCAACTGGCGTGCTCGTCGCCTCAACAGTTGGAATCATGGCGACCAGCGCCACGAAGCGCTCATTGAACGCCTGACATGAGTTTAACGGTGGGCGAATTGCTGACGGCGACGCTCGCTGAGCTTGGTGTTAGGCAGGTGTTCGGCATCGTTGGCGATGCGCTCAACCCCTTTACGGACGCAATTCGCCGCGATAAGCGCATTTCCTGGCTCGGGGTACGGCACGAGGAGGGCGCGGCGCTCGCGGCCACCGGCCAAGCAAAACTCACCGGCCGCCTCGGCGTATGCGCCGGCACCACGGGTCCTGGCGGCACGCACTTGCTGGCAGGTCTCTACGAAGCGAGCCATGATCACGCGCCTGTGCTCGCCATTGCCGGAGACGTGCCTAACAGCAAGGGCGGGATTGACTATCTGCAAGCTGCGGATCACGTGCAGGCGTTTCGCGACGCCTGCGTCTACGCCGCGTCGGTCAATTCCGCCGATGCCGCTGCCGCGCAAATTCACGAGGCGATTGCCGCCGCGTATGGATCGCGCGGCGTTGCGTTGCTCAATATTCCACAGGATGTGTTCGGCGCAAAGACCTCGAAATCGGTCAGCAGTCTGGCTACCTTGCGCCAGCGCCCGGAGGTTTCGCCGGTGGAGGCGGATCTGGACGATGCGGCGCGACTGATCGACGGCGCCAAGTCGGTCGTCTTGTTCGTGGGTTTCGGCGCCCACTCCGCCAAAACCGAGATCTTGGCGCTCGCCAAGAAGTTGAGCGCTCCCATCGTTCACACCTACCGGGCTCTGGACCTATATCCCTTCGAGGAGCCGCAAGTGATCGGCGGCCTCGGCCTCATCGGCTCGAAGGCCGGGTACGATGCGGTGCATGGCTGTGATGTGCTGATCATGATTGGCAGCGATTATCCCTATAGCGAATTCCTGCCGCACAAAGCGAAGGTGATTCAGATCGACGAGCGGGCATATGCCATTGGCCGGCGATTGCCGGTGGCGCAGGCGATTGTCGGGTCGAGCAAACCCAGCGTGTCAGGTTTGCTCAGCCGGGTGAAGTCCAAGTCCGGCGCGGATTTCTTGGCCTCGGCGCAAAAGGATTGGCAATCCTGGCAGGGTATGTTGGATAAGAAGGCGGACCTTTCGAGGAGCGAGGATAGGATTCATCCGCAGGCGCTTGCCCGAGTGGTGAGCGACCTCGCCGATGCTGATGCGGTTTTCTGCGTCGACACCGGCGAAGTAACCCTCTGGACGGCGAACTGGCTGCGCCCTCGATCGGGCCAACAGATCACCGGCTCGTTCAACAACGCCGCGGTCGGCGTTGCGCTGGGAATGGCCAACGGTGTTCAGGCTCTCGATACCAGACGTCAAGTCATCGTCATGTGCGGAGACGGCGGCTTCGCCATGCTGATGCAAGAGTTCCTGACTTCCGCCCAGCACGGATTACCCGTCAAGGTATTCGTGTTCAACAACGCGGGTTGGGGACTGGTGCATCTGGAGATGGAGGAAGCGGGGCTTCCGGTGTTCGCAACGGGCGCAACCTTCAAGAATCCGGACTTCGCCATGTTTGCGCAAGCCTGCGGCGCTCGAGGATTTCGCGTGACCAAGCCATCGGCGTTGCGGGAAACCGTGGCGCAAGCTTTGGCCGCGCCAGGCCCGGTGATCGTGGATGTAGCCGTCGATCCTGCCGAGATCCCGGCCATGCCGCACATCAACCTCGATCAAGTTTGGAGGTTCGGCATCGGCAAAATGCGCGAGGCTCTTGGCGCATGAGTTCTAGTCCCGATCGGGAGCCCCGGGCGGGAAATTCACCCGATAAGGTCGCGCCTCTTGCACGGCTCGCGCGAAAGAGGCCCTAGCCAGCAGCCGTTGGCGATAGTCTCGTACATGGCTGAATTCTTTGCCGATCTCGTGAACCCAGTCCGCGAAGAAGAGCGCTGGCGCCGCTGCGCAGTCGGCCAGGCTGAATACTCCGCCGGATGCCCACTCGCGCCGCTGCATCACGGAATTCAACCAGCGATAGGCGCCCTCCAGTGCGGACTTGGATTGCGCGACGCCGAAAGGGTTGCGATCCTTCTGCGCGCGCATGAAATCGGACACGATGGCTTGCATGGGCGCCATCACGTAGTTATCGAAGAAGCGGTCCATCATGCGCACCTCCAGCGCATCGGCTGCGCTCTCGGGAATCAGGCGGCTGGGACCCGGATGGTGGATCATCAAATGCTCGATGATGACGCTCGATTCCGCGATGACGCGCCCGTTATCGACCAGAACAGGAAACTTTTTCAGCGGCCACAAGGATTCGAGTTCCGCGAAAGCCGAAGGATCTTCAGACCCTAGCTTCCGGAGGGTAAACGGCGTGTCATTCTCATAGAGCGCGACCAGCACTTTCTGGCAATAAGACGAAAACGGGTGCGCATACAATAGCGGCTTCATCATCGTCTAACATATACGAAATTCCGGTGACCGGGCCCCTCATTGGGTGCAAAATGGCGCGTGTTTTGGTCCAGATCGGGGGGCAGGGATGTTCAGATTGCGCATCAATGGCGGGGAACTCAGCGTGGATGTTCCGGCAGGTATGCCGCTGCTTTGGGTACTGCGGGATGCCATCGGGTTGACAGGCACTAAATTCGGCTGCGGCATAGCGCAATGCGGCGCCTGCACGGTGCATTTGGATGGCCAGGCGATCCGCTCGTGCGTGCTCCCCGTGGGGAGCATCGGCGACCGGGCGATCACCACCATCGAGGCGGTGGGCAAGACACCGAGCGGACAAAAAATACAAAAGGCATGGCTCGATGTGGATGTGGTCCAATGCGGCTATTGCCAGTCGGGCCAGATCATGTCGGCGGCCGCGCTGCTGGCGCACACTCCCAATCCGACGGATGACGACATCGATGCGGCAATGTCGGGAAACATCTGCCGCTGCGGCACCTATGTGCGAATCCGCGCCGCGATCAAGCAGGCTGCCACCGGCGATGCGGAAGTCCTGCAAGCGATCGCGCCCGCGGGTGCCGCATGATACCGGGACATGCTCCCGCCGCGCGCTCGACGCCGGTGGACAGTGACCGGCGCAACGCGCTCAAACTGGCCGGATTGTCAATTGCATTCCTGTGGACCGGAACCAGCGGCACTGCGAGCGCAGCGATGAATGCGCGGCGCCAGTCGAGCGATCCTGCGACCGCGGCGGCCGACGGTAATCCGCCGTTCGCACCCAACGCATTCATTCGCATCGACACCGACGGCTCGGTTCGCTTGGTGATGCCGTCCGTGGAAATGGGCCAGGGCATCTACACCGGGGCGTGCATGATGCTGGCCGAGGAACTCGGTGTGGGCCTGGATCAGATCAAGGTTGAACATTCGCCTCCCAACGATCAACTGTATGCCAGCCCGTTTTTGGGCGGGCAGATCACCGGCGGCTCGACCAGCACTCGGGGTCAATGGCAGGTGCTGCGCGAGGCGGGTGCGGTGGCGCGAACGCTGCTCATCAGCGTGGCGGCGCAGCGCTGGCATGTCGATCCGTCCGCTTGCAGCGTCGCGCGCGGCGTTGTGTCGCATCCGGGTTCCGGACGCACCCTGACATTCGCCGCGCTGGCCAAGTCCGCCGGCGCGCTGCCGATGCCCGGCAAGGTGGAACTCAAGGATCCAAAGGCTTTTACGCTCATCGGCAAGCCTCTGCAGCGCGTCGACTCGGCGGATAAGATCAAGGGAGCCACGCAATTCGGAATCGATGTGCGCCTACCCGGAATGAAGGTAGCGACAGTCAGGGCCTGTCCCACCTTCGGCGGCAAGCTGGTCGCGGTGGCTGATGAGGGCGCGCGCGCCATTGCCGGCGTGATCGACGTCGTTCGGCTCGATAACGCCGTGGCCGTCGTGGGCGAGAATTTTTGGGCCGCCAAACAAGGTCTCGAGGCCTTGGAGATCCACTGGGATCATGGCAACAATGCGGACCTGACGACGGCAAAACTGCGTGCGGCGCTTGCCGAGAAGCTGAGCAACGGGACTTCCATCATCGCCCGCGAGGACGGCAAGCGGCCGGCCGGCGGAAAATCGATTGAGGCCGTGTATCAGCTGCCGCTGTTGGCGCACGCCCCGATGGAACCGCTCAACACCACGGTCTGGGTGACCGCGGATAAATGTGAGATCTGGGTGGGCAGCCAGGTGCCGACGCGCTGCGTCGCCGAAGCAGCGAAAATCACCGGTCTTCCGCAAGAGAAGATCGTGCTTCACAACCAGTACCTGGGCGGCGGTTTCGGCCGGCGCCTGGAAACGGATTCGGTGGAGCAGGCGGTGAACATTGCCAAGCAACTCAAATATCCTGTCAAGGTGATCTGGACGCGCGAAGAGGATATCCGTCAGGACATCGTGCGGCCGATGTACCACGACCGGATCTCGGCGGTACTCGACGCGGCCGGCCGGCCGGTTTGGTTCGGCGATCGCATCACCGGCGGCACGGTGCTGGGCCGCTGGGCGCCGATGGCCATGGGCAAGAACGGTTTGGACGACGACCTGGTCGAATGCGCCGAGAAAACTCCGTATGAATTTGCCAACGTCAAAGTGGAATGGATTCGACATGACATGCCGGATGGATTGCTCATCGGTTGGTGGCGCGGCGTTGGCCCCACTCACAATCTGTTCGTGGTCGAAAGCTTCATGGATGAGCTGGCACATGCGGCCGGCAAGGATCCCCTCGAGTATCGACGCGCACTGCTGCAACAGAATTCGCGTTCACTCGCGCTGCTCAATCTGGCCGCGGACAAAATAGGGTGGAACAGTGCTGCACTGCCGCCGCGGGTGGGGCGAGGCATCGCGCTCGGCGAACCATTCGGCAGCCGGATATGCGTCATCGTGGAAGCTGAGGTAACCGCGCAGGGCGAAGTGCGTCTGCGCCGTGCGGTGGCGGCCCTCGATTGTGGAATCGCGATCAATCCCAGTTCCATCGAAGCCCAGGTTCAAGGCGGACTGATTTTTGGCCTGAGTGCAGCCCTGTACAGCGGCATCACCATCAAAGAGGGCGCGATCGAGCAGAGCAATTTCCACAACTACCGCAACCTGCGCATCAACGAGGTGCCGTTGATCGAAGTGCACCGCGTGGAAAGCGCCCAGCCGCCAGGCGGTCTCGGTGAAGTCGGCACGGCGATTGCGGCGCCGGCGCTCGGCAATGCAATATTTGCGGCCACCGGCGTGCGCCTGCGCAGTCTGCCGGTCGATCGACGTTTATTGGTCCAAAATGCGGAAGCGCTGCGGAGGACGGTGATATGAAACGCCTGTTGCTCGGTCTGTTGTTGCTCATCGTCGCGGTCGCTGTGGCTTATGCGATTCTCAATCGCACCGACTCGGCGGCGGGAACGGCGCCGTCGATCGCGGGGGCTCCGCCCTCGGCCGACACGCTGGCCCGAGGCGAGTACCTGGCAAAGGCCGCGGATTGCGTCGCCTGTCACACGGTCATGGGATCCGATAAGGCCTTCGCCGGCGGAGTTGCTTTTCGTTTGCCCTTCGGCACGATTTATTCGAGCAACATCACGCCTGACCCTGACACCGGTATCGGGCGTTGGAGCGACGATGAATTCGTGCGGGCGCTGAGGGAGGGCGTGCGCAAGGATGGCGAACATCTATATCCAGCGTTTCCCTACACCTCTTATACGCAGATGAGCCGCGCCGACGCGCTTGCCATCAAAGCGTATTTGTTCAGTGTGCCGGCCATTAAGCAAGCGAATCTTGCCAACGATCTGCACTTTCCCTTCAATCAGCGCTGGGGCATGGGTTTTTGGAACGCGGCATTCTTCAAGAGCCAGCGTTTCGCCGCGGATTCGTCAAAACCGCCGCAATGGAACAGCGGTGCCTATCTTGCGACGGGTCTCGGACATTGCGCGGAATGCCACACGCCGCGAAACGTTGGTTTCGGTTTGGAGCATGGCAAGGAGCTGGCGGGCGAGGAGCTGCAAGGCTGGCGCGCCTACAACATCACGTCGGATAAGGAGCACGGCATCGGCACATGGTCCGACGGGGAGCTCGCCGCGTATTTGAAATCCGGTCATGCGCAGGGACACGCCTCTGCCGATGGTCCCATGGGCGAGGCTGTGTCGAATAGCCTGCAGTTCCTGAACGATGAGGATATTGCGTCATTGGTGTCTTATCTGCGCAGCGTCCCGGCCCGTGAAGGCAAGCACCCGATTGAGATCAACCACCAGCCGTCGCCCACCATGGCGTCCACTGACGCACTGCCTGGCCCCAATGAGGCGCAGGCGCATACACAGGGGCTGAAGTTGTTCGAGGGTGCTTGCGCGAGTTGCCACCAATGGAATGGCAAGGGTCAAGAGACTGAGTATGCATCCTTGCTGGGGACGCGGGGAGTTAATGACGTCACAGGCACGAACGTCACGCAAGCCATCTTGCAAGGGGTGAACCTGCGCGTCGCGGGCAACAGCGTCTTCATGCCGGCATTTGCTACGGCTTACAGCGACGCTGAAATATCCGCGTTGGCCAACTATGTCATCGCGCATTTCGGCGGCAAGGAAGGCAGCGTCACGCCGGATGAGGTGGCCAAGCGCCGCAGCCTGTGACAAATCCAGCGACGCCCTTGCACGGCATTACTGTTCTCGATTTCTCACACGCGCTCGCAGGTCCTTATTGCACCATGCTGATGGCCGCCTATGGCGCCAACGTGATGAAGGTCGAGGGTCCAGAAGGGGACATCGGCCGCTCCTGGGGGCCTCCGTTCTTCGGCGCCGATGCCGCCTATTTCGTGGGCTTGAACAGCGGCAAAAAAAGCCTCGCGATCGATCTCAAGACTCCACAAGGTCTCGAGTCGTGTCGCAAACTTGCCGCGACGGCCGATATCCTCGTTGAGAATTTCAGACCCGGAACGATGAATCGCCTCGGGCTCGACTACGCTTCGTTGTCCGCAGCCAATCCGCGGCTCATCTACGTTTCTATATCCGGCTACGGGCAGACAGGCCCGCGCCGCCTCGAGCCTGCGATGGATTTGATCATCCAGTCCGCGTCCGGCCTCATGAGTATCACGGGCACGGCCGCGGGAGAAACCGTCAAGACCGGCCACTCGATCGCGGATATTACGGCGGGCTTGTTTTCCTTGATCGGCGCGATGATGGCGCTCGAAGCGCGGCATCGCACCGGCAAAGGTCAGTTCGTGGACGTATCGATGATGGACACGGTGATGTCGACGATGCTGCCGAACTTCGCGCGATACCTCGCTTCGGGCGTTGTGCCGCGCCCGATGGGTACTGTGTTCGACACCATCGTTCCGTATCGCAACTTTCTGTGCGCCGATCGGGAAATAACGATCGCCGTGGCGAGCGACAAGCTTTGGAAAGGCTTTTGCGAAGCAATCGGCCGCACGGATTTATGCGATCACCCCGACTACAACGCAAACCATCTGCGGGTGAAGAATCGCCCGGTTCTCGAGCCGCTTCTGGAAGCGATATTTCGTGCGCGGGCCGCCGCGGAATGGGTCGAGCTACTGGCGAAACACGGCGTGCCTGCAACGGTCGTGCGCAATCTCAAGGAGGTCGTGGAGGATGAGCAAACCGCCGCGCGCAACATGTTGCCTATGGTGAATCACCCCGCGGGGCCAATACGGGTCGTGGGAGTTCCTGTGCAGCTTTCCGAAACCCCCGGCCGCATCGATAGGGCTTCTCCGCTCTTGGGGGCGGACACGGATGCGGTGCTACGCGACATAAAATCGTGAAGTAATTCCGTCTAGCGGAACGACCGGCCACCTGACGGACCATGGTCGCTCCGAGTACAATTGCCTACCCATGGCGCCCACGACCGGCGGGAGTTTTCAACGATGAGTGATCTTCGAAAAATCGGCTTTGGCTTGGCCGCGCTCTGGTGTCTTTGCGGAGCGGCTTCGGCCTTGAGTCCCGGTGATGGCGTCGACAACTTTCGCTTGACTGATGAGAAGGGACAATCTCACGAACTGTACTATCTATCGGACATGAAGGCTGTGGTGCTCATGGCGCAGGGCAACGGCTGCGATGTCTCGCGCTCTGCCGCGAAATCACTCGCCGCGCTGCGGCAGAAATATCAGGCGCAAGGCGTGGAGTTCCTCGCCGTAGATTCCAACTTGAAGGACACGCCCGAGTCGATTGCCAAGGAAGCCGCGCTCACCAACAGTCAAATCCCGATTCTGATCGATGATCTGCAGTTGATTGGTGAATCTCTGGGCTTTACGCGAAATGGCGAAGTGTTGATCGTCAATGCACAAAATTGGAAAGTGATTTACCGTGGCGCCGTGAGCGCGGGCCCGAACACCTATGTCGCCGACGCACTCGATGCGACGTTGAACGCCGCGCCGGTGACGGTCGCTCAAACCGAAGAGCGTGGTTGTGCCATTGCCATGCCGGAGCGCGACCGCAGCGCCGCGCATGCCCAGATCTCATACGAAAAGACCATCGCACCGATGCTCAGTTCGCATTGCGTCGCTTGTCATCGAGAAGGCGGCATCGCCCCTTGGCAGATGTCGAGCTACGACATGGTTCGCGGTTTCTCACCGATGATCCGTGAGGTGGTGCGAACCAAGCGCATGCCGCCCTGGCATGCCGATCCGCACTACGGCGTATTCAGCAACGATCGCTCGCTCAGCAAGGATGAGACGAAAACGCTGATTCATTGGATCGAAGCCGGCTCCCCGCGGGGTTCGGGCCCTGATCCTTTGACGCTGGTGAAGAAGGATTGGCCGATCTGGTCTCTGGGAACACCGGATCTCGTGATCAACCTGCCGAAGTTCGATATCCCTGCGACCGGCGTGATCCCGTACCAAATGTGGACCGTCGATAATCCGCTGGATCACGACGTGTGGGTGCGCGCGGTGGATTTTCAACCAGGTGCACGCTCGAATCTGCATCATATCATTGCGACCATCGGCGGCGAGATGGTGCCAGGCGCCAAGCGCGATCCGGGGGACGGGAGCCTCGCCGACTACGTGCCCGGTTCGGAACCGCTGCAGATCCCACCCGAAAGTGGAATTCTGCTGAAGAAGGGCGCCAAGTTTGGCTTTCAAGCTCACTATACGGTCAACGGCAAAGAAGCGACCGACGTGACGCAGATGGGTTTGTATTTCATGGACAAGCCGCCTCAGTACCGTTACCGGGCCGCGATCATGGCGAACCCGAACATCAGCATTCCCGCCAACACCAAGGCTTACATCAACGATGCGGCGCATACTTTTGACCGCGAAGTGCTGGTCTACAGTCTGCATCCGCACGCGCACTTCCGCGGATCGGCAGCGGAGTTCGTGGCCAAGTACCCCGATGGACACGAAGAGGTGCTCCTCAATGTGCCGCGATACGAATTTAACTGGCAGACCACGTATGTGCTGAAGACGCCGATCGTGCTGCCCGCCGGCACCACGGTCACCTACAGCATGACGTATGACAATTCAACCCAGAACAAGGCAAATCCTGACCCCAATCGCGTCGTGCCGTGGGGTCAACAGACGTGGGATGAGATGCTGTTCGGCGTGATCCGCTACCGGTATTTGACGCTGGATGCGAACCCGTTGAGAACGGCTCAAGCAACCGAGTGATAGGCAGACGGGCTACTCAGTGCAGGCCACGACATGATCCGCTTCAGGCTAATGGCGTGCGTGCTGTTGGCAATGGGCGCCGGTGCGGCGGCAGCGCTGGCACCCGGAGACCAGGTCGCCGACTTCACGCTGACCGATCAGAACGGCGCCAGCCACGAACTCTACGGGCTGTCAGCCAAAAAAGCCGTTGTCATCATGACCCAGAGCAACGGCTGTCCGATCGTCCGATTGGCCGTGCCGGCGCTGCGGGAAATTCGCGATAAATACCGCTCGCAGGACATCGAGTTTCTGCTGCTCAATCCCACCCTACAAGATACCCAAGAGTCTGTCGGCAAGGAGGCGGTCGAGTTTGGATTCGGCTTGCCTGTGCTGCTCGACCGGACGCAGCAGGTGAGTGAATCGCTCGGTGTCGATCGGACCGCCGAGATCTATGTCATCGACCCCAAGGGTTGGAAACTCGTGTATCACGGGCCGATCGATGATCGGCTGAATTACGAGTCTCAGCGACCTGTACATCATCAGTATCTTTCCGATGCGCTCGATGCGCTGCTGGCGGGTAAACCGTTGAAGGTGGTTTCGGTCATTTCGCCGGGCTGTCTAATCTATTTTCCGAATCGCAAGCATCACTCCTAGATTGACAGCCGTGGTCAGGCGATCACGGATGTTGCCGGCCCTTTTGATTTGTGCGCTGGCCGACCAGCACGCCGTGCTTGGCCAGGCGCAGACCTCGAGCGGCGAGGCGCTGTTCCAAAGCCGCTGCGCAGGCTGCCACAGCGGCGCGGCCGAGGCGCGCGCTCCCGCGCCAGACGTGCTCCGACAGCGCACTGCGGCGGCCATTCTCGACGCTTTGACAAACGGGTCCATGCGCGTCCAAGGAGCGACGCTCGGCGGCGCCGAGCGTCGCGCGATTGCCGAGTATCTCGGGGGCGCGACACTTGGCGGCGATTCAACCGGCGCGGCTCTCGGCCGGTGCGATTCAGGCTCGCAATTCAACTTCAGGGCGGGTCCATCTTGGAATGGTTGGGGCGGGACGCCGGCGAACACGCGCAACCAGTCCGCCGCGAATGCGCAGTTGACCGCGGAACAAGTCCCGCATCTGAAATTGAAATGGGCGTTCGGTTTTCCTGACGCGACATCCTCTTGGTCCCAGCCCACCGTAGTCGGGGGTTGGCTGTTTGTCGGCAGCCAGAATGGGACGGTCTACGCGCTGGACGCCAAGAGCGGCTGCATTCACTGGTTTTTTAGCGCGGACGGCGGCGTCCGCAGTGCTCTGATTGTCGCGCCGAACGCGGGCGCCGCCGCCGTCTACTTCGGCGACACCACCGCCATGGCGTACGCACTCGATGCAACGACGGGCCGGCTGCTTTGGAAGACTAAAGTCGAGCGGCATCCGCTCGCGAGAATTACCGGGGGCCTAGCGCTCTATCGAGATCGCCTGTATGTCCCCATGTCCTCTTACGAGGAATCGCAAGGTGCCCGGCCCGAATACGGCTGCTGCACCTTCCGCGGCAGCGTGTCCTCACTGGACACCAAAAGCGGCAAGATCTTATGGCGGACCTACATGATCCCCGGCGAACCGCAGCCCCGCGGCACGAGTTCTGCCGGCGTCACTTTGTACGGGCCCGCGGGCGCGGCCATCTGGTCCGCGCCCACCATCGATGCAAAGCGCGGGCTCATTTACGTGGGAACCGGCAACAGCTATGCGGGCGCCGCCGCAGCCGGGAGTGACGCAGTGGTTGCGTTGGACCTCTCGGGAAGAATCCGCTGGATGAAACAGCTGTTTGCGAAGGATGTTTTCATCAGCGGCTGCCGCGGGCGCAACGATAATCCGAACTGCATGGACCAGAGCGGCCCGGATTACGATTTCGGCAACTCGCCAATTCTTGCGGATCTGCACCGCGGCAAGACCGCCATCGTCATCGGACAAAAATCCGGCAACGGATGGGCGCTCGATCCTGACCAGCGGGGTGAGGTGCTATGGGAGTATCGCGCAGGTGCCGGCGGCGCATTGGGCGGCATTGAGTGGGGTTCAGCGGTCGATGCTGAACACGCCTACTTTGCCGTGTCGGATCTGTTTTCCCCATCCCCAGGCGGCCTGCATGCCGTCAAGTTGAATGATGGCAAGCGCGCGTGGTACACGCCGCCGCCGGTGCCTAGCTGCGCCGCGGGGCCACGCTGCAGCGCCGCGCAGGCGGCGGCCATCAGCGTCATTCCAGGGGTAGTATTTTCCGGGTCGAACGACGGGACCCTGCGCGCCTACTCGGCGACAGATGGCGCGATTCTGTGGGAAGTCGATACCGACCGCGAATTTCAAACCTTGAACGGTGTGCCCGCAAAAGGCGCGTCGATGCTCGGTCCAGGGCCGACGATCGTGGGCTCGATGGTCTACGTGCCCTCCGGATACGGAGCTTTCGGCGGTCGCCCCGGCAATGTGCTTCTCGCCTTTGGACTTGTGACCGACATCGACAATTAGTCGCACAGAAAGCCGGCCTAGGCTGGGGATCGGCTCCAGGTCAGCCGCTTCGTCACGGCGTAATTCCACACGGCACCCACCGCGATTCCGCTGATGGCGGCAAGGTAGCGGGTTCCGCTGACTTCGTTCAAATAGGTTGCAAGTCCGACGTTCATGCACGCGCCGACGCTGCATGCGAGATTGAACGATAGCCACCCGCGCAGCCAACGCACCCCCCGCAAGCGCTTATCCCGGTAGGTAAGTATATTGTTGAGCGCAAAATTAAACGTCATGGTGCAAACCGTCGCGATGGCTTGTACCGCACTGAAATCCGTTTGCCCGAGTTGAAACAGCAGGCTGAGCACGGTCAGGTGAACGGCGACCCCGAGCGAGCCGACAATGCAAAAAGCGATGAATCGCACAGGCACAATATGGCCGATCAATTTATCCAGCAGCAGCATGGCGTAGAACCATGCCGTCAATGAATCGAGCTTGCTATCGCCGGCTTGACGGAGTCGGAAGCTGTAGGGTAACTCCTTAAAGCGCAGGGGTTGCGGCGAGGATGCAAACAAATCCATCAGTATCTTGGTGCCGATGTTGGATAGCTTGCGCATTGCAGCGTCGAAGACGGATCGACGCATCATGAAAAACCCGCTCATCGGGTCGGTGAGTTCCGCAGGCACCAGCGCTCGGCTGAGGCGCATTCCAAATTTACTCAACCGAACCCGGCCGGCATCCCAACCTCCAGTGCCACCCCCCGTCGCGTAGCGGCTGCCGACCACGATGTCGACCTCTCCCTTTTTGAGCTCCGCCAGCATCAGCGGCAGCAGGGCCTCGTCGTGCTGCAGATCGCCATCGATTACGGCCACATAGGGCGACGAACTCGATAATATTCCCTCCACGCAGGCGGAGGACAGCCCTCGGCGGTTGATCCGCTGCAGGCAGCGCACGCGGGAATCCTCCGCGGCAAGTTCGCGCGCCAATTCCGCCGTCCTGTCCGGCGAGTCGTCGTCCACATAGATGATTTCCCAGTCGAAGTCATGCAGGCAGAAGCGGATTCGTTGGGTCAATTCGACCAGGTTTTCCCGTTCATTGAACACGGGAACGACGACCGAAACCTCGGGACGAGGGATCCGGAGCGACCGGTTAAGTTCAATCAGTTCCGCGGGGGTGTCGGATCCAGAAACGCGGGGATAACTTGCGATTTTCGTTGAGGGTGATTTTATCACGTAGCGGCTTTTGTGCAGGTATCTCTCATCGGGATCAATAGCCTCGCCAGGAAGCATAGTAGCGCGATTGCAAATCTCGAGCGATGAAATAGAACATCGGCCTTCAAGACCGTGAGCCGCCCAAAGTTGCGTGCCGCCCGCGACCTGCTAGGATTGCCGCCCCGGTTAGATCCGGCATTTATCGGGGTGTAGCTCAGACTGGTAGAGCGCTACGTTTGGGACGTAGATGTCGCAGGTTCGAATCCTGTCACCCCGACCATTAATTTTGTGGTCCTAACTGGGCGATCGGTATCCATTTTCTTCCGGAGACATAGGTAACAGTCTGGCCGCGAACGGGTTTGGGGCGGAACGGGCCGAACTCGGACCGGGAGGATTGCGAAAGTCCTATTTTTGGTCGAATCCCCCCTTGGGGCCTATAGCAGCATCCAGCGTTTTGAAGAAGTTCGCGTGTACTCAGTCCATCTTTGCGTGGTCGAGATCGGTCTTCATGCCGGCCCAACTGATGCGGGTGCATTCTTCGGGAGTGCCGCCGCCCTTCCAGTGCGTTTCGAGATTGACCGCATCGGAGTAGCCAATCTTCGCGAGTGCGCGGAACTGGGCGGTCCAATCGATGTAGCCCTTGTCGACGGGCGACCACTGCGTCTTACCAGCGCTGTCCTTGATGGCGTTCTTGACGTGGCAGTGGTGGATGCGATCTTTGGGTAGAGCGTCCCAGCCGCCGGGATAGGCATCGAGTTCGCCGCGCATGACGGCATTGCCTGGGTCCCAGTTGAGCGAAAGATTGCGTGAGGGGAGGCCGGCGAGGGTAGCGGCGGCTTCTCGTCCCGTGGCGGTGTTGCAGGCGAACTCGTTTTCGAGCACGAGCATGATGTTCTGCGCGGCGGCGTGTTCGGCGGCCTGCTGCAGCTTGTCGTTGATGGCGGCGCGGTAGGGCTTGATCTCGTCGATGCGCCAGAAGTCGAAACAGCGGACCTTGTTCGTTTTGAATTGTTTGGCGAGGGAGATGGCGCGTTCGAGGACTTCATCCTGATGCTTGAAGCTGACTTCGTCGGCGCCGTGCATGTCTTCCTTTGTGCCGTACTGGGAGACGGGCGCGCCGGGCCAGTTCACCTTGTAGAGCGGGCTGCTGATGTCGGTGACCTCAAGACTATACTTGGCGAGGATCTTCTGCGCCTCGGCGATCTGCGCGTCAGAGATGACTTGTAGGTTTTTGCCCCAGACCTCCCGCAGTTCAACCCAGTGAAGACCGAAGTCCTTCGCGATGACATAGCAGGCGTGATCGAAGTCCTGGGAGATCTCGTCGGAGATGACGCCGACCTTGAACTTCGTGTCCGCGGCGAATGCCCGCAGGGCCAACAAAAACGATGCGGATGCGCCAGCCGCGCCTCCGACGAACTTCCGTCTGGATAGATGCCTCATTTGTTCGATCTCCGTTTTGCGACTCAGGCATGGTTTGCATACCCCATGCCCGCAAGCACGCCGCGCATATAGGCGAAGCTGCTGGTCACGCCAGGCATCGGGTCGTCGGGGTGGATCTCGTACTCAAGGTCGACGAAGCCTTGGTACTTGTTGGCGATGAGCGCTTCAAAGATAGCGCGGACAGGCATCTTGCCCTCACCCACTGCTACCTGGCTCTCCTTGACGTTCAAGTCGGCCAGGTCCTTCATATGCATGTTGAAGAGGCGCGGTCCAACTTCATGGATGGCCTCGACGACGTCCGTGCCGGCGCGCTCGGTGTGGCCTACATCGATGCAGCAGCCGATTCGCGGGTCCATGTTTTTGACGAGCTTCAGGATGTCGAGCGGCGACTGCCAGAGCTTGTCTTCCGGACCATGGTTGTGGATTGCGATCCTGATGCCGTACTCCTTGACGAACTTCTCTACCCGCGGAAGACTGGCGGGCGTGGGATCTCCGGCGACGATGACGGCGACGCCGGCCCGCTTGCAATACTCAAACTTGGCGCGGATGTCGTCGTCTTCATCCCTGAGGAAGTAGATGGCGCCCGCGGCATGAAGTTGGATGTCTGCTGCGGTGTAGTCGGCGATGGCCTGCGATTCCTGCGTTGGATCGGTTGGGAGATGGTCTTTGACATCCTTTGCGTTCAGCCCCGAGACGTTGAGTTGCTTCATGTAGCCGATCGTCTGGGCGCGGCTGAAGTTGCGAAAGGTGTAACTGGCGAGGCCGAGCTTGATGGGTGACGGTTTGCCCGTGGCTGGCATCCTCAAGGCAGCCGCGGAAAGTATGACCGGAGTGGACATTGCAGCTCCGGCCATTGCACTGGCTCGAAGAAAGTTTCGCCGCGAGAGATCTCGCTTCATAGATGCGGAGCCCAGCCCTCTTCATAGGTGCGGTCCCAGAACGTCATGGCTTCCGGATCGTTCAGCACCTTGCCGTCCTTGTTGTTCAGGTGCAGTTCACGCCTTGTCTCCCAGGCGATGTTCGAGAGTTGCAACATGGTCACGGCGACGTTGCCCTGTGCGACGGGCTGCTTCAGCTTTTCGCCCTTCTGAATGCCCGCGATAAAGTTTGCGAAGTGGGCGTCCGTCATCGAATCGCGGCCGATCAGGTCCGCCGAAACAGTCTTGTCGCCTGCCTTGAACTCAGCAGTCATCTTGCCCTTCAAGTCGTAGATCTCGTAGCCGTCGCGATCGACGACTACAGTGCCGGTGGTTCCGAAGATAGCTGCACCGCGGTCGCGACCGTAGTACTTCATCCCGTTGCAGGACTTCCCTTCCCAGGAGATCATCGCGTCGTCGTAGGCGAAGCTGGTGCTCATGGTGTCGTAGAACTGCCAGTCGTCCTTGAACTGATATCGCCCGGCAATGGATGCAACGCTGTTGGGATAGTCCACTCCCAATGCCCAACGGCAGACGTCTACTTCGTGCGTGCCATTGTTGAGCGATTCCCCTGTGCCCCAAGTCTTGAACCAGTGCCAGTTGTAGGGCTGTACGTTGTCCTTGTAGGCCTGACGTGGTGCTGGCCCCTGGAACAGGTCCCAGTCCAACTGCGGCGGCACGGGAACTTCTTTGCCCGTGCCAATCGACTTGCGCACGTTGCTGTACCAGGCCATTGCGAAGTAAGCGCGGCCGATCGAGCCGTTGTGGATCTTGTCCACGATCTCGATGGTGTGCGGCGAGGAGCGCTGCTGCGAGCCCATCTGCACCAGCTTGCCCGTTCTTTTCTGCGCCTCGATCAGCATGACGCCCTCGGCGGGATTGTGGCTGCATGGCTTTTCGACGTAGACATGCTTGCCGGCCTGAACGCCCGCGATGGCCATCGGCGCGTGCCAGTGATCGGGCGTTGCGATGGTGAGCGCATCGATTTCTCTGAGGGCGAGGAGGTTTCGGAAGTCTTTCTCGATTGCCGGGGCCTCGCCCATCTCAGTCTGCGTGGCGGCGGCGAACTTCTTCAGGATGTTGCCCTCGACGTCGCACACATGAGAGATGCGCGCGTTCGCCTTGTTCGCCTTCAAGGATGAGAGGTGCGCGTAGGCGCGACCGTTCAGGCCGATGAGGGCGAAGTTGAGCCGGTCGTTGGACCCAATGATCTGCGCGTAGCTCTTCGCCGTCGAGCTGATCGCTAAACCCGCTGCACCTGCTACCGCTCCATCCAGAAACTTACGCCGTGTCATCATGCTTCTTCCTCCTCGAATCTTATCTCGACTGACTTACTCTGCTCCATGCGAGGCCGTCCGCGCCAAGCCGATCGGCCGGACGCCAGAATCATATGCATGTCCGTCGCAAATCTTGGCTCAACAAAGACCCTGGCATTCCATACGCGATGAAGGCTATGGAGAAAAGGCACTTGACATTTGCCGCTGGCTCACGCTTATCCCATACTGGGCGGAAACATCTGCATGGGTTCGTGGGGAGCGCTGGATCGATGGCATTTCTTCCGAAACCACTACGGCTGGATCTATACCGACGGGGTTGTCAGCGGATACTTTGACGAGACCGAGACTGACACACTTTCGAATGATGGCAACTCATATACTGGAAACAACGTTACCATTTTCTACGACACCCACGGCAACGAAGTGCCAGCACCGGGAGATCCGGCGCCGGCCCTGCCTGGGGGTACCCCGGTACGGCGTCGGCGATTCGAATCCAGCCTTAATCACTAGATCCGAAGACTCTATCCTCCCGTCGTCGCAAAGTTTGCGACGACGGGAGCCTCGTCCCACTGCTACCGATACCATAGGGGCGGAGAATGGGATTTCGGCCTCAGCCGCTGTGGACCGGGGACAGCTGGGAAGTTGAAACGGAATCGCAGTCGCGTTGTGAGATGAATTCACAATGAATAATCGCGTCGATTCAGATCTGCAGTTTTCTGGCGCGGCACGCCAAGGCCACGCCATCGTAATCGGTGCAAGCATGGCGGGACTGCTTGCCGCTCGCGTGCTCTGTACCCACTTCGAGCGCGTTACGCTCATCGAGCGAGACGACCTGCCAGAACAGCCAGAGCATCGGAAAGGTGTCCCACAGGGGCGCCACCTTCACGTCCTACACGCGCGGGGGGAACAGATTCTCAATCGGTTGTTTCCGGGATTGAGCGATGACCTGGCAAAGGCTGGTGCCACGCGGATCGAGATTCCTGGCGAGTTGGTATGGTATCACCTCGGTGGATACAACCTGCGCTACAAGAGCGGGCTAACGCAACTGGCGATGAGCCGTCAGTTGCTGGAGTCTCAAGTTCGGCGGCGCGTTCTTGGGCTTTCGAACCTCGTCTGTCGCCAGCGCCACGACGTTGTGGGCCTCCTTGCCAATGAGACTCACGAACGCGTAAGCGGCGTTGCCGTTCGAGCGGGTTCGGAAGGCGGGCGGGGAGAGGCAATTGTGGCCGATCTCGTCGTTGATGCGACGGGCCGCGGGTCAAGGTCGCCAGCGTGGCTTGAATCTCTGGGTTACGCCAAACCGAGCGAATCCGCGATCTCGATTGGCTACCGTTACACGACGCGCCTCTATAAGCAGGACTCGACCTACCTTCGCGATGCCAAAGCAATCTTCATCCAGCCCACGCCGCCGCATACTAAACGTTTGGGGGCCTTGTATCCGATAGAGGGAGGGCGATGGATTGTGACGTTGGGCGGGTACAAAGACCATCATGCGCCCGCTGATGAGGAAGGTTTTTTGGAACACGCGCGAAGTCTTTCGGCACCGGAACTTTACCAGGTGCTGCGTCGCGCCGAGCCGCTATCCGATTTTGTGACCCACGGCTTGCCGTCAAGTCTTCGTCGTCATTACGAAAAGATCCGCCGCTTTCCCGATGGATATCTCGTCATCGGAGATGCGATGTGCAGCTTCAATCCCATTTACGGACAGGGTATGACAGTAAGCGCGATTGAAGCCGAGGTCCTGGATCGATGTCTATCGGCGATGCGTTCGCGAAAAGCCTCATCCCGCCTCGCCAGTGAGTATTTCAGGCGTGCATCCAGAGCAATTGACGGTCCGTGGATGGTGGCTGCAGGAGAGGATTTCCGTTATTGGGGCATCGAAGGAAACAGAGCTCCAGGAACCAACATCATCAACTGGTATGTAGGCCATGTACACAGGGCAACCCATAACGATGCAGCAGTATCTGATGCGCTGATCAAGGTGATGATGTTGATCGACGCGCCGCCGACATTGTTTCATCCGCGTGTCGTTCTGCCGCTGTTGAAGGATCGTTTGCTACGCCGATCGCCGACAAATCAATAGCCAGACAGCGGCGCTTCGTAAATGTCTCAAGTGGGCCGCGACCGCAAATTCAATCGATCTCGGAAGCAACGCCGTCTTGCCGTCGGACCTGGACCCCAATTGCTGCCAAAATTCCGTCTGATATTCGAGCGGACACAGGTTGTTTACGCCGACGCGCAATCGCGCCGCGAGTCAGTCGTTCGGATTTACCAATGCGGACTTGACAGTTGCAAGTGCGCGAGTGGCAACGAAGACTCCACCCAGAACAAAAATGGATGCGACTATCAAACGCGTGGTAATCGCCTCTTTGAACATCAAGGCGCCGAACAAGGCGGCGATGACTGGTACGCAAAGCTGCAGATTCGCCGCGGTCATTGATCTCATGCGCGGCAGCGCGGTATACCAAGCTGCATAACCCAAGCCAGACGCGATTGCTCCTGATAGGGCCGCCAGAAGCACACCGCGACTCGTGTAGAAAGCGTTGGTGAACATGAGCGCATTGAGCATCAGCGCAATCGGCACTGCTCGAACGAAATTACCCGCCGTGTCGGCGATCGGCTCGCTCGATCTACGGCCGCGCAATGAGTAAAGTCCCCACGCGATCCCTGCAAAGAGCATCAAAAAAGATGACAGCAGCGGTGGTGAGCTCACGCTGGGTAGTGTCAAGGCGATGATGCCGCCGATCGCGGCCAACCACCCCGTGGCGACCGCCCTGTTAATGCGTTCGCCAGCGCGATATCCAGCAGCAATCATCACGATTTGCACGGCGCCAAAAAGCAGCAAAGCTCCGGTGCCTGCGGTGAGACCCGTATACGCCACCGAAAATGTCGCCGCGTAACCTATCAGCTCCAACGCAGAAATCCAGCTTCCGCCCATGCCGACTCTCCTGGCGCGGAACAGCAGCACCAACGAGAGAGTGATTGCGCCGGAGAGTATTCGGATCGATGTGAAAGTTAAGGGATCGATGGTCGCAACGCGCAGAGCCATGCGGCAAAGTACCGAGTTGGCGGCAAATGCAAGAAGCGCAAAAATCGTGGCTGTCGCTATCCGAGCCATGCGCTAATTCAACGCGTGCACCGGGCCGACTGGCCGGTGAATGATTCGAAGGTGCAACGCCGATGATTTTGCCATGTTCGTATTGTTCCCTGACAGGCGGGGATTATGACGCGACCACGTTTTGTTTTTGGCTCGAAACAGCGAGGGGTCCTCATCCGCAATCCGCCCTTCGTACGCCGGTCCTTATATTTCAATCGCTTATACCGCATTTCGGGGTTTGATTCGGCCAATCTGATGGCACGCACTGCTTTCCATCGGTAGGCACATGCCGATCACCCCACGGGGTGTCCAGCAGAGTGTTCACCTAAATCGATTAGTCAGTTCCAGTGATGATGGTGAGCCATTATTCGACCGACGCTCTAGCCATTTTGAGCGATTTAAGCAATCTCCGCCGCGGCGCAAATTGAGGCCGTCGATCAACAACTTCACTTATCCAAGGAGATTGAAATGAACAAGACCAAGACACGCGCGATTCGCGCGATCACGATCAGCGCGGCAATTGCCCTCGGTTTCGGCGCAGCGGCAGCCTCCGCCGGCACCTCCAACAGCCTGTTCGTGAGCGATGGAGTGAGCAAGTATATCGTGCGGTTCCCCGATCTTGACCTAAGCACGATCGATGGCGCTGCCGTGCTGTACGGTCGGCTGCGCCACGCTGCGGCCATTGTTTGCGATTCCCTCGAAAGCCGAGATCTGCAACTGTTCGGGCTGTATCGGGCATGTGTCGATCATGCCATTGCCGGTGCGGTGGCCAGCGTCGGCAGTCCAATGTTGTCGCAATATCACGAGTCACGTACCAAGGGCGACAAGATTGGCGTGGCTCAGTTTGCCAAGGCCAATTAAGTTGGTGGGAGATGCCATACCGCGCGGAGGGAGCGCCGCGCGGTATGGCCGGGGATTTCACCGCGATAAATCCAATTCTCAAGAAGCGAGCAGCACCTCCGGACGCAACTCGCCGCCAATCTCGATCACGATATCAGCCGGAAGACCGGCTCGCCGGGCCGCTTCCCTAATGGCATCCCCACTTTCCGCTTCATAGAGACAGTAGGTCTTGCGTTTATCGGCAGACAAGAATGAATACAACCATTTCACGCCGGCAACGTGGTTAATATCGACAACAGCCTTGTAGTCGGACTTCGACGCACTGAATGCCTGTGCGAAATTCCGCTCGATCATGAATAGCGCCATACACTTCTCCCTGGTTATGTGACAGTTGACTCCGATTGCCCGATATGCAGCCCGTGCCGTATGGCATAGGTCGCCGCTTCAGTGCGATTTGCGCACTGTGTTTTGTTAAGAATGCTCCGGACATGCGTCGCTACGGTGTTGAGGCTGATGGCCAACACCAATGAGACATCCTTATTCGTGCGGCCAATCGCGAGCAGGCGCAAGACGTCCACCTCGCGAGCCGTGAGATCATCCGGAAAGCTCACGGCGCCGCCCTTGGCGTGCAGCACAGCACTGATATCGATCACCAGCCGCGTCATGCCCAAACGCCGCGCAAGCTCTTCGGCTTCGCGCAGCTGCTGGAAGCCCGCCTGGCGCTCGGCGTCGGTCGGCCTCGCCAGCAGGAAAACCCCGTATCGATGCAGCGTTCGAGCTAGATGGGGCCATGCGCGCATGGCACGATTTAGCGTGACTGCATTGTCGAAATGCTCGCGGGCGACATCCGGGCGACTGGCGGTGTAAGCCAGCATTGCCAGATACAATTCGGTGGTGCCGAAGCAGACGGCAGTAGGATGGTTCGCCGTTTGCATGGCGTAGGGGCGCAATAGCCGGTATAGCGAGTCGGCATGCTGCGCATCGCTGAGCGCACAACAGGTCTGTGCGCAAAACACCAAGCACGCCAGGAACATGTCGTCGCGACAAATGGCGCGGCAATCCTGATCGACGAGCCGTTCGAACATTGCGCGTGCTTCCGCAAGCAAGCCGATTTCGGCGCAGATGAGCATGAGGCCGGGTTCCCACATGCGCTTGGTGCCGCTCGCGGCAATCTCCTTGATTTGCGGCGCCAGGGCATGCAATCGGCCAAGATCGCGGTTCAAGGCGAACATCTGGGCTCCATAGACACCGTCCGCATCGCCGCTGCGGGTCTTCGTGCCGATCTCGAGCAACTGTTCGATGCGAGCTTCCAGATCGGTCCATTCACCGCGCAACAGCGCCAGCGTAATCCGGTCCGAGCCGGCCCAGTACTGATGCATTCCAAATCGGGCGGTCGCCAGGCCCTCATACGGCTCCAACAGCATTTCCAGATCGTCGATTTGCCCTGCCTCGAAATAGTTCAGAACCTGCCAGTGGTACGCTTCCGCGAGCAAATCGCCGCTGCCTGTCGAGCGCGCCACCGCAATGTATTCTTGTCCGATGAGAAGCCGGCGCGGCAGGCTTGCGGGATTACCCCGCAGCGCCATGACGGTCAACTGAAAACATCCGCAGCGCGCCGCGCCGTCACAGCAGCGGCCGGCCATGCCAAGGGCCTGGTCCACCAGCAATTGAATCCTGGACTTATCGGGAGAGGTCCGCAGTGCGAAGGCAAGCGTGGCCAGGGCCTTGGTTCGTGCGACGGAGTCGGTCTCGGGCAGCAGCGCCAAGGCGCGGTCGAGCAGCGGCACAATATGTCGCTGCGCCACGTGTTGCGATGTCATGGCCAAGGACATCAATACGTCGACCAATAATTCGGCGCTGTCCAGCAGGCGCGTTCGATTGACCGCCTCGAGCAAAACGTCGATGGAACGGTCGATTTGGCCGAGTAGCCTCAACGCAGATCCTTTCAGAACATAGGCACGTGCCAGGCGCTCGTCTTGCATCAAGCCTCTGCCTTGCATGGTCTCGATGGCGCGGTCGTAGTGCAGCAGTGCTTCTTCGTAGGCGTACATCCGAACAGCGCTCTCTGCAGCTCTGAGTGCGTAGACCACTGCTTGCTCGGCAAATCCGAGCGTCGCCGCTTGATGATAGTGATACGCAATCAGAGTAAGCGCAGGCTCGAGGTGCCCGGAGTGCACAGCTACCAGCGCATCGCCGGCGCGGCCGTGCATGCGAAAGCGATCCACTGCAGGCAGATCTTCATAGATGGTCTCGCGGAGCAATCCGTGGGTGAATTGATATCCGCCTGGGGTGTCCGGGTTTGTCTGTACGATGCCGGCCTGTACAGCCGGTTCGAGCGTCGTCAACACATGCTGCACGTCTTGATCTGTAGTGACGGCAAGCTCGCGAGCCGTAAATTGCCGGCCGTGAACCGCGGCGACGCCGAGCAACTTGTTGCAGGGCTCGGAGAGGCGAACCAATCTTCTGCCGATGGTTTCGCGCACACCGGCGGGAATTTTCGCCGCTGTCGCCGCAATACCTGATCCGAAACTTTCCTCCAGCAGCACCTTGATCAACTCTATGGCGAACAAGGGGTTGCCGTCGGTGCGTTGATAGATCAGCCTGACAGCGGAATCAGACAGGCTGACATCGCACAGGCGTTCGGCGACCTGCCCAATGGCGCTCTGAGAGAGTCCCGCAAGATGAACCCGCTCGACGCCAGGCTCGCGAGTCACGCCGCCCAAGGTGTGCTGCAGCGGTGTCTTGCTGGAGGCGTCCGCGTCCCGATAGGCGCCGACTATGAGCAGTCTGCTGTTCTGTAATTCTTGACTTAGAAATTCGAGCAAAGATAGCGAGGGCGTATCGGCCCAGTGCAGATCGTCCAGCACCAGAGTTATCGGAACTTGCTGGGTGGCTTGATGAAAGAACTGTCGAATGGCATCAAATGTTCGAAATCGCGCCGGACTTGAATCTGCCGCGACGCCCGGCGCGGGTTGGGTTGTGTGCGACACTTCGAGCAGTTCGGGCACCAGTGCGGCGATATCTTTCGCAGCCGCACCCATGTTGAGCCGTACCTCGTCAAGCGAGGAGGCGTCAACATACGCACGTAGAATTTGCACCCATGGCCAATAGGGGGGCGCGCCGGCATCCTCGCGGCAATGACCCCACAGCACGAGTGCGCCCTGGTCCTCCGCGACACTGGCGAGTGCCTGCGCACAACGGGTCTTGCCGATGCCGGGCTCGCCCGAGATCAATACCATCTGGCGACGGCCCGCCAGCATTCGGTCAAATGCCGCCCGAAATACCTCGAGTTCGCGTGCTCGGCCAACGATGGCCCGAGGTTGATCGCTGCTCTCGGTGGCTAGTTGATCCATAGCGATACGATTCTACCTTTGATTGGTCGATTTCGTAGAGCCAGGCACCCGTCGAGAGAGACTCGAACGGATGCCGGCGCTACGTGGGGTTGGCAGTGCTCAGGTGCTCGGCTGCTTGTCGCAGTTCACTGCGGTGTTCCAATCGGCAAAGCTACCCTTCGGGTTATGCTCCCACGCCCATACATGCAGTTCGTAAAACGCCGGCAAACCGTACCGGTTTGGCGCGGGCTCGTAATTAAACAAATCACCTTCCAGCGCTGGTGCCGGTATGGTGCCTGGCGGGTTTTTGCCGTCCCACAGGCTGGCCAGAATAATGAATTCCACCCCGACGAGCCGCATCGCTCCGTCCGGCATAGGCTCATAGATCAAAGCTTCCGGTTGGTCCGCCTCCAGAACGGCTTTATTGACGCGGGAGGGCAGGACAAAATGCACCCCCATGGCACCCGTATCCGGGCCGCTCACGCAAGGGGTCGCCTGCACGAACCCTTCGCCCAAGGCGACGCTCAGTTCCAGATATCGTTCGGTGGCAGCGCGGACTTTGTCGATTAGCGGGGACTCGCTTTTGGACTGCTGGATCGTAGGGTTTGCCATTGCGAACAGGGGTATGGCCAGTGGTATTAAGAAAAACAATCGGCGAAAGATGCTCATTGAAGTTCTCCCGAATTTGGTATGAGGCGATTCCGGCCTCAAAGCTACTGGCGGGGGAGGTGCAGCACCATCATCAGAAATGGTGAGGAGCCGGCTGATGAGAAGCCGGCTCCTCATCATTGCAGTGGCGATTTGCCTGGGCCCTGCTACCTGTAGGCGCCGCCGCGAGCACGTAACCGGGCATACGTGCACACGTGGTTCGTCCAAGGTAGATTGGCCATTCAAGCTCCATTCGAGTGGCGCAAGATGTAAGCCACGATTTCCTCGGCAGCTTGGTCTGCCGATGTCTTTTCGGTGTTTACCCGGATTTCCGGGTGCTCGGGCGGCTCATACGGAGAGTCGATGCCGGTAAAGTGCTTTAGCTCTCCGGCTCGAGCCTTCTTATAGAGTCCTTTGACATCGCGCTGTTCTGCCACCGCCAGCGGCGTTTCGACATAAATCTCGATAAACTCGCCGGGCTGCGACATTTCGCGCGCCATGCGCCGCTCGGCGCGAAACGGTGAAATAAAAGCAGTCAATACAATCAGTCCTGCATCAGTCATTAGGCGGGCAACTTCCGCGATTCGGCGGATGTTCTCAACCCGGTCCACGTCCGTGAACCCCAGATCCTTGTTAAGGCCGTGGCGGATATTGTCGCCGTCGAGCAAGAAACTATGCTTGCCGAGGGCGTAGAGTTTTTTCTGCACGAGATTGGCAATGCTGGATTTTCCGGCACCGCTCAAGCCTGTGAACCACAGCAGGCGCGGATGCTGGTGTTTCAAGCGCGCGTGTGCGTCGCGATCGATGTCCAGCGCCTGCCAATGCACATTGCTCGAGCGGCGCAGCGCGAAATGCAGCATTCCGGCGGCTACCGTCGCATTGCTGATCTTGTCCATTAGGATGAAACCACCGAGTTCGCGGCTGCTCTCGTAGGCTTGGAATACCAGCGGTCTGTCCGTGGATAAAGTGACTACGCCGATGGCATTGAGACTCAGGGTCTTCGCGGCGAGATGCTCCATGGTGTTGACGTTTACCTGATATTTCGGGCCGTGGACCGTCGCCGTAACCAGCTGCGTGCCGAGCTTGAGCCAGTACGGGCGGCCGGGAAGCAATGGCTCATCGGCCATCCAAACCAACGTCGCCTCGAATTGATCCGCCACCTCCGGAGGATCGCTTGCGGCCGCGAGCATATTTCCGCGGCTGCAATCAACTTCGTCGGCCAGCGTGATGGTCACCGACTGACCTGCCACAGCGACGCCAAGATCGGCGCCGAGCGTAACGATTCGCGCAACCGTCGAGGTTCTGCCCGATGGCAGCACGCGTACCGCGTCGCCGGGCCGAATTTGTCCGTCGGCGATCAGACCGGAGAAACCCCTGAAATCGAGGTTCGGACGGTTGACCCACTGCACCGGCATGCGAAACGGCCGCAGCTGTGCGGCGGCTATATCGATGTCGACGGTCTCAAGATGCGCCATCAGCGTGGGACCGGTATACCAGGGAGTTCTAGCCGATGCAGCCGCAACGTTGTCGCCGTGCAGGCTAGACACCGGAATGGGCACAAAGCCCCGTATGCCGATGCTATTGGCAAACGAGCGGTAGTCGGCAACGATCTCGTCGAATTTCGCCTGACTGAAATCGACCAGATCCATTTTGTTGACGGCGAGCACCAGGTTTTTTATGCCGATGAGCTGCGCCAGGTAGCTATGGCGGCGCGTTTGCGTCAGCACGCCTTTGCGCGCATCGATGAGTATCACGGCCAGATCCGCGGTCGATGCTCCTGTAAGCATGTTGCGAGTGTATTGCTCGTGGCCCGGCGTGTCGGCGACGATGAACTTGCGCCGCTCGGTGGCAAAGAAGCGATAGGCGACATCGATCGTAATGCCCTGCTCACGCTCGGCGGCAAGGCCATCGACCAACAGCGCAAAATCGATATTCGCACCTTGTGTGCCGATCCGCTTGCTGTCGGCTTCGAGCGTTGCGAGATGGTCATCGAAGATCATCTTGCTGTCGTATAGGAGACGGCCGATGAGCGTCGACTTTCCATCATCAACTGAACCGCACGTAATGAAGCGGAGCAACGATTTATGCTGGTGCTGGACAAGATAGGCGTCGATGTCCTGCGCAATAAGAGCATGTGCCTGATAGGAGGGTTTCCTTGGTGCAATGCTCACTAGAAATATCCAGCCTGTTTCTTGCGTTCCATGGACGCGGCCTGGTCGTAATCGATGGCACGGCCCTGCCGTTCAGAAGTCGTGGTGAGGAGCATTTCCCGAATGACATCCGGTAGTGTCGCCGCGGAGCTTTCGATTGCCCCGGTGAGCGGGTAACAGCCGAGGGTGCGAAATCGGATCGAGCGCATCACAGGCGTCTCGCCTGAACGCAATCTGAATCGTTCGTCATCGACCATGAGCAGCAAGCCGTCGCGCTCCACCGTGGGACGGCGCGCCGCAAAGTACAGCGGCACCACCGGGATCTTCTCGAGATGAATGTATTGCCAGATATCCAGTTCGGTCCAATTGGAGAGGGGGAAAACGCGGATCGTTTCGCCCTTGGTCGTGAGAGAATTGTATATGTTCCACAGCTCCGGCCGCTGATTCTTAGGATCCCAGCGATGATTCTCGGAGCGGAAGGAAAAAATACGCTCCTTCGCGCGCGACTTCTCCTCATCACGCCGGGCTCCGCCGAAAGCGGCATCGAATCCGAATTGAGTCAGCGCCTGTTTGAGTCCTTCCGTTTTCCACAGTTCGGTATGCAAAGCGCCGTGCTCGAACGGATTGATATCTCGCGCGACGGCTTCTGGATTGTGGTGCACGATCAGCCGCATGCCGCTTTCTCGCGCCATTCGATCCCGCATTTCGTACATCGCCCGAAACTTCCATGTCGTATCCACGTGCAACAGCGGAAAGGGTGGGGCGCTCGGATAGAACGCTTTGCGTGCAAGGTGCAGCATGACGGAGCTATCCTTGCCCACCGAATACAACATCACCGGATTTTCGCTCTCCGCGACAACCTCGCGCATGATGTGGATGCTCTCGGATTCGAGGCGCTGCAAATGCGTGAGTGCGACGATCCGATGCAGCGGCGCGCGCGTGTTCATGCCGTGATCGTCAAGGCGGGCAAGCGCCGGATGGCTTTTGTCATGAGTAACTTAAGCTACGCGGCTGTATGTCCAGCCGTCAAGCCGGCGCCGGCAACACGCAACTTATAGGTTGCATAACATGAGCGCTTTGTGAATTTGCATCCCGAGGCGGCATATGACCGCTTCGACGAAATCACATCGACCGGAAAATCGACGCCATGTTGATGTGCTCGGAGCGGGTGATGCATAACCCGGCGAGCAATCAGCAAGCATTTGGCGGGGAATGGCTCGCGAATGTGCGGCGTTCGAAGTACGGCGTTCGTTGCAAGCAATTGCCTGCCAATGGGATCATGCTTGGGACTCTCACGGCGCCCGCAATGGCCTTGAGTTGCGCCAAATATCGGGATTTGTCTGCCTGGGCCAATAGCCGCTTTAATTGCCCGTAAAGTCCTATATAATCCGCGCGCACTTCCGATTCGGTTTGCACGAACCCGAGCATCGGCCTGAAAGATTACGATTGGCGCTGTAATTCGTTGATTTGTAAGCGCCCGTAGCTCAACCGGATAGAGCACCGGCCTTCTAAGCCGGCGGTTGCAGGTTCGATTCCTGCCGGGCGCGCCACCTGTCGAGAGTTAACACGATGGTGGACGTAGCTCAGTTGGTAGAGCCCCGGATTGTGATTCCGGCCGTCGCGGGTTCGAGCCCCGTCGTCCACCCCACTTCCGGTTGCCGGGTGGTTCGTCGATTGCAGGTTTATAGGGCCGTTAGCTCAGCTGGTAGAGCAGTTGACTCTTAATCAATTGGTCGTAGGTTCGATCCCTACACGGCCCACCATTTAATCCTTTATATTCATAAACTTGCGATGAACGATTCCAGCGTTAAA
>Ga0302324_100001323_pt1 | contig 60615 bp, 47 predicted proteins | sample Palsa_T0_1_FD_201949 | JGI IMG/M metagenome (GOLD analysis project Ga0302324, IMG submission 201949) | Peat permafrost microbial communities from Stordalen Mire near Abisko, Sweden - Palsa_T0_1 | ecosystem: Environmental > Terrestrial > Soil > Palsa > Peat permafrost | place: Sweden: Abisko...
CATAAAAGGGTGCTCCTTTCCGGAGGGTTTGAGGCGAACACTCAGAACCTACTCCAAAGGGGCGCCCTTTTATACTGCGTCGGCTTACCGGAATGTGGCCTTTTGCGCCTCGTAGAGCAGCATTTCAACAGATGTGATCCTGATATTCAATCGGCACGCAGGATCATGCTGCTCATTCCTGAGAGATAGCTCTAGTAACAAAATAAAGGTAGTGTTACATCACCTGCCAAATACATGCTGATTTCAAAAGAGTTACAGATAAGTACCGCGGGGACTTCGAACTCGAGAATTGAAGGTAAGGTTACATTTAGCCTGTAGTGAACGTTAGCGAACGCAGGAGAACCCAACCTACTACCAACAAAGAGGTTAGCAAGTGGGCCTGGCACGGCAGCTATCGTTTTTTGCTTCGCCTCGCATCTGCACCGCGCAGAAATTCCTTCAAGGAACGAGACTCGAACTTTTCCACATTCCGATATGCCGACTTCACAGGACTTGGGAAATATATTGCGGGCAAGATTCCTACCAAACGCATCAGTACCAGATGCCCACCACGCTCCCGGTGAACCTCTCCTCGGTGAGTTCGTGGACGATGAGGTCGGCAACATCCGGTGGGTGAATGATCTTGAATCCACCTGGATAAACGAGGCTGGTGCGATAGGTGCCGCGCCGCGGACCGTCCTTAATATACGGACCACCCGCCAGCATCCACTTCAAACCGGAGTCCCTCAATTCTTCGAAGGCGCGATCGTGGTCGCGTATGGCATGACCAACGGGTGTGAGCTTCAACAAAGCGGCAGTCAGCCTGCCGAAAAATGTCTTTCTTGGCATCTCTGCAACGCCGGAAATGAATAAGAGTCGACCGATACCACGATGCTTCATCGCTACAATAATCGTATGTATTCCATCGGTGACCACACTCGACGGCTTCAGACCGGCTTGACCAATGGCAACGACCACCGCGTCAAAGCCCGGGTCGAGCGCCGAGCGCACCGCGTCTTGATCGCGCACATCCCCTTCGAAAATCGAAACTTTGTCACCACCGACCTTGAGTCGCCGACCATCACGCACGAATGCCGTGACATCGTGGCCTGCCTGGACGGCCTGCTCGACGATGCATGCGCCAACTCGCCCCGTCGCTCCGAAGATAATAATTCTCATTTGTTGGGGTCCCTAACTGGAAATTCCGATTTAGACTTTAGCTCGCGCATCATATGCCGCTTCCTTCCTTCGACACAACCAATGGGCACCTGATTAGGCCACGGGAGAGACCGCGACGTTCCTGTAGCAAAGTCCCGACAAACTGCATTCCCGAAAACTGGGAATCGGAGCAAAAGCCACATTCCGGTAAGCCGACTTATCATGACTAGGCTCGAATTCGATCGTCAGAGCGGGCGATTGCAGAAGCAGATTCACTACGGTTCAAACGAACCCTTGCCGAAATTCGCCGTTCTTCCAGCTTTCTCGCGTCCCGGCACTTGTAACCCAATGGGAGTGGCATCATCCGACCACTCCTGCCAGGAACGATTTATCCATCGCACTTGCGATGCAGTATCAGTATGGTGTTCGTCCTTGAGGCTGACAAGTACACTTCGCGTGAGCAGGTAAACCGGTCTTTAGTCTTAGAAGTGGAATCCCGGCTCCGCCGTCTCCGTGCGCGGCATCACATAGGGGGTCCCTCTAAATGTGGAAAGGAAGTTGTACAGCGCCACTTTGTTGGTCAGATTAACGACCGCGCATCGCAGGCTCCACTAGTAGCGGTCTTCGTGGAACAGGTTGCCGGGGCCGACGGCAAGGTCAAATAGACTGCGCGGCTGAATTCGCTGCGGGCTATGGTTGTCGTTCTCGGTTCCCGCCGCGGGAACTTTAATCGGGGTTGACCCGAATTGTGACGCGGGGCAGAAAAGAAGCAAGGGGCTCGTTGGTGGCAGGCTGCCGGAGAACTCCTACACCTGGAGAACGTCGCCCGGTTTCGCGACTATCTGGTAGAGTACGGGACTCACAATGCGACCGAGGAACAGCCGGGAAACCAGCCCCGCTACGATCACGATGGCGAACGGCTTTTGCGAATCCGAGCCGATGCCCGTGGAAAGCGCGGCGGGCAACAGGCCTAGGCAAGCGACGAGCGCGGTCATCATGATGGGCCGCAACCGCACCAGTGAACCGTCCAGAGTTGCCTGCCGGATGCCCTGGCCCTCCAGTCTGAGTTTGTTAATGTACGAAACGTCTATAATGGCTGTCTCCGCCGAGACGCCCAACAAAACGAGCAGACCGAGCACGGAGGAGACGCTGAACGGCGTGTGCGTAAGTTTCAGCGCCAACAGAGCGCCCACGGGCTCCGTCATCACCACGCCGATCATTACCGTCATGGGGAACTTGATGTTGCCGTACAGCGCGAACAGGATCATGAAAATCAATAGGAGCGCGAGCGGCCCAATAATGGCGAATTGCGCCCGCGCAGCGACGTATTCGCTGTACTCGCCGGTCCAATCAAGCCTGTAACCCTGAGGTAGCGCCACCGACTGGCTCACTGCTTTCCGCGCCTCATCCACCGCGCGCGCCAGGTCGCGCCCCTCAATGCTGAACTGCACCCCGATATACCGAGAATTATTTTCGCGATAAATGAACGACGCGCCGTTCCCTTGCCTGACAGCGGCGAGCTCGGAAATCGGAACCTGTGTGCCCGAAGGAGTAGGCACAAGCAGATTGCCGATCTCTCGCGTACTGGAGCGATATTGCGGCTTCATACGCACGACCAGGTCAAACAACCTCTCGCCCTGAATGACTTGCGTCGCGGCCTGCCCACCCACACCCGCCTGGATCACGCCCTCGACGTCGGCTACGTTGATGCCGTAGCGGGCGATTTTTTCCCGATCCACATCGATCTGCACAGTGGGCTGTCCCAACTCGCGGACCACCGTCAGCTGAACAAAACCGGGGACCTGCGAAAGGATGCGCTTGATCTCGACTGCCTTGGCTTCCAGGACCTGCAAATCCTCGCCATAGATTTTTACCGCGAGCGCGCTTTTGAGCCCCGTAAGTGCTTCGTCCACGGCGTCTTCGGCCGGCTGCGTGTAGTTAAAAATTACGCCCGGATAGCTCGCGAGTTTCTTCTGAAGGTCTTCCCTGAGTTCCTCCTTGTTTTGGATCGATCCTTGCCGCCACACCACGTCCTTGTAGGGTTTCAGACCGACGTAAAATTCGCAATTGAAGAAGCCGGTGGGATCGGTGCCGTCGTCCGGGCGCGCCAATTCCGATCCGACTTCCGTCACCTGCGGGTAAGACATCAAAATATTGCGGATTTGTGGCGCGAACTTCGACGCCTCCTCGAAGGAAATCGTGTATGGCATCGTGGCGCGGACCCACATCGCTCCTTCGTCCATGTGAGGCATGAACTCGCCGCCGATGTACGGGATCAAAAGGAGCGAAGCACCGAAAATAATGGTGGCCAGCAGTATCGTGATGGTCGGGTTGTCGAGGCACCAGTTGAGCTCCGCAGCGTACTCGTTCCGGAACCATTCGTAGGCTCGATTGGTTTTCTCCTTGACGCCATGCGTGAACCAGTACGATGCAAGGACAGGCACGAGCGTGAGCGTAAAGATGAGCGAGCCGAGCAAAGCGTAGGACATCGTTTCCGCCATGGGAAGAAACAGTTTCCCGGAAGGCCCGGTGAGGGCGTAAATGGGAAGGTATCCCGCGAGGATCACCGCGACGGAATAAAAGATTGGCCGATCAACGTCCCGCGCCGCCGTGAGAATGACTTCGTTCAATTTATAGTCTTGCCCGTGGCGCTCGGCGAGTTCGCGGTAAATGTTTTCCATCATCACCACGGTACCGTCGATGATGATTCCGAAGTCGATCGCACCGATCGAGAGCAAATTCGCGGGCACGCCGCGCCCGTGCAAAAGAATGAAAGCGAAGAGCAAGCTGAGCGGGATCGTCAGCGCAACAATGATGGCCGCGCGAAAACTCACCAGGAAAAAAATCAGAACGATCAGGACGAGCGTCATTCCCACGAGCATGTTGTGCTCGACCGTATCGATCGTGAGACGCATGAGGTCGCTGCGATCGTAATACGGCCGCACTTTCACGTCGGACGGCAAAACCCCGTTGTTGAGCTCCTCCGTTTTTTTCTCCACGCCCGAGAGCACGTTTTGCGTTTGCTCGCCGCGCAGCATAAGGATCACGCCTTCGACCGAATCATCGTTTTTCTGGAAGCCGAATTCTCCGAGGCGCGGCGCATTTCCGATGGTCACTTCCCCGACGTCGCGAATCCGCACAGGAATTCCATTATTATTGCCGACGACAATGTTTCCAATGTCCTCGGTTTTGGTTACCAGGCCCAGTCCGCGCACATAGAAAAATTGCGAGCCCTGCGTATAAAATCCGCCGCCAGCGTTCGCGTTATTCGCCGCCAGCGCGTTAATCACCTGGGGCACGGGAATGTGGTAGTTGTAAATCTTCGCGGGATCGAGCAGCACTTGATACTGCATTACCGTGCCGCCGAACCCGGAATCGTCCGCCACTCCGGTTACCGATCGATAGGCGCGCTCGATGACCCAATCCTCGATTGTTTTCAGTTGCTGCGGGGTGCGATCGGGGCTTTCCAGCACATAGCGATACACAAGCCCTGATGGACTGGACAACGGCGCCAGACTTGGCGCCACTCCCGAGGGAAGTTGGACGTCGGACAGCCGTTGAAATACCACATTCCGCGCGAAGTAGTCGTCGGTGCTTTCCTGAAACGTCATGATTACGTCGGAAAGCCCGTATAGCGAAATCGACCGAAGGTACTGCATGTGCGGAACGCCGTTCATTTCGACTTCGATCGGCAGCGTCACGAGGCGTTCAATTTCCTCGGCCGCGTGTCCGGGCCACTGCGTGATGACCTCCACCATAGGAGGCGAAAGATCCGGATAGGCGTCCACCGGCATGCGCTGGAAGGAGAGAGCGCCTGCCACGACCACCAGAAAAACCAGTATCAAGACCAGAAAGCGCTGGCGCAGAGCGAATTGAACGAAATGATGAATCATGGTTGTGTGTGCCCTCGGCTCAGCGCTGGAGCGAATTCTGAAATTGCAGAAATAAGCTGCCGTCGCCAACGATCTTGTCACCGGCTTGAAGCCCGGTCAAAACTTGTGTCTTTCCTCCCTGCGATTCTCCAAGCGTTAACATGCGCCGCGCGAACTGGTTGCTGCCGGTCTGGAGGTAGACGTACGGCATATTCTCGGTGTCCCGCAGCACGGCGGCGTCGGGGACTGACAGCGCGTTTGGAATCGTCCCGGCGTGCACTTCCGCGGTTACGTACATATCTTTCTTCAGCTGCTCGCCGGGATTGGAAGCTTCGATGCGCGCTTGCAAGGTCCGCGTGGTCGGATCGAGCGCCGGCGCCACATACTGGATCTTGCCGCGCACCACGCCGGGATACGTTTCGTTGTCGATGGTCACGTCTTCCCCAACGTGCACATTGGCGATGTCGTTCTGGTAGACGTTGACGAGCACCCACACGCTATTCATATCCGAAAGCGTGAAGCATTGTGTTCCTCCAGCCTGGAGCAACTCCCCGGGAGAGCAGAGGCGCTCCACAATTTCTCCCGCGAGCGGCGCCAGGAGCGGCAGCTCCGCGGCTGGAGGCGCCGTCAAGACAGTCTCAGGATTGGGAATTCCCAGAACGCGAATGGCTTGTTCGCTGGATTGCAGGTCCGCCTCCGCTTGCGTGCGATTGGATTCGGCCTGCTCGAGGTCGGCCTGCGCGATGGCCTGGTGGGCGTAGAGGTCCTGAGCGCGCTTATAAAATTTGTCCGCGAGTTGAAAAGCATCGCGCGCCTTGACGTAGGCGGAGCGTGTTAACGAGTAGTCGGGACTGGCCACATACAGCAGCGGCTGGCCGGCGGTCACATGTTCACCGGGTGTGACCACGATGCGGCTCACCGGCCCGCCCACTTGCGTGATTACCGGAGTCGTTGTGTAGCCGTTGTAGGCCACCGCCCCCGATAGGCGCAAAGTGCGTTCGAGCGGCGTCTGCGCCACCGTGTAGATCTGGACGTGAGACATCTGATCGGCCTGCAACGAAAATAGTTCCGCCTTGCTCGCCGCGCTTTCAGCGGTAGAGAACGACGTCAATTTGTTTGCGTTTTCGCCCGCGCCGCCGCATCCGGCGAGCGCAAACGCGGCGGCAAGTGCCGCGCAGAAAGCGGCGGTGCGCAGCGCATGCCGCGGCCTGTTTCGGTTTACATCCTTGCATCTCATCGTCATGGCAAACCCCTGGTTCCCACAGCCTGGCGCAATTGTTCGAGCGACGTCATGTAACTTGCGAGAGCTTGCCGGTAAGCAAGTTCGGTTGCGCGATAGCTCCGCTCGGCGTCCAGAAAATCCAGCAAGCTGGCGGCGCCGTGCTGATAAGCGTACTGGCTGATGTCCCGAGAATCCTCGGCCTCTTTCAGATAGCCGGATTGATACAGCTGTACGACCTCGTCATCGGTGCGAAGCCCTTCATACGAGTTGGTCACGTCGGTGAGCGCAATCGAAGCCTGTTCGCTCGAAAGCTCCTGCGACTGCGTGATGGCATAGCCCGTCCGAGCGATCTCGCCCTGATTGCGATTGAAAATCGGAAGCGGCATGCTAGCGAAGAGCGAAACAGTGTTTACGTCGCCGACGTGCGTGTAGTTTGCCTGCGCGGTCACATCCTGCTTGCCGTCCGCCTTGGCCAAGGCCAACTGGCTTTGCGCCGCCGTCAGTCCCAGTTGCGCCGCCCGCACGTCCGGGCGCTGGCGAAGGGCCATCGCTTTCAAGTCATCCTCGCCGAGTTTCACCGGCTTGTATTCGAGGTCTCCCACGACTTCGTAGGATTCAGGCACCGATTCGTAACCGAGCAGCTGCCGAAGGCTTGCGAGCGCCTGGACACGTGCCAGCCTGGCGGCAGAGACATCCATCTGGAACTGCAATAATTGAATCTTGATTTTCAGCAAGTCGGCCCCGCTCATGGAGCCGGCGGTGTAGGATGCCTGGCTGATGTCCACCGTCTGCTGGAAACTTGCCAGGTCTTTCTCGGCCAATTCCAACTCAGATTGAGCAAGCAGCGCCGAAATGAATTGCGACGCGACGTTGAAACTCAGCGTGCGCGCGTTGTCGTCCACCGTCGCCGATGTCACGGCTGTCTGGTCCTTGGCCGCCTGCAGGCGGCGCTGCCGCTTCTTTCCCCGTTCAAAGAGATAGCTCACGCCGACGTCGAATTGGGCGCTATTGTCCAGATACGTGCCACTGAATTCGCTCGGCTGGAAAAAGGGCAGAAACTGCGCGTCTCCTAGCAGCGTAGGGTTGGGGCGCAAGTTGGCGGTAATCTCGAGTGCCTGATTCTGCAGAATCGTGGTGCGTGCTGCTTGCAAGGAATGATTGTGTTTGAGCGCCAGTTTGATCGCTTCGTCGAGCGTCACGCGGTTCGGCAGATTCTGCGGCGCGGGTGGGGCTGCGGCCTGTCCGGGGGGCTGAATAGAAGCTTGTCCGACAGCGCTGCCCGGAACGAATAAGCCCGCGATTCCTAGGGCGATAGCGGGCCAAATGAGCCGGGCGCTAGACTTCATGTCCATAGTGTCTCTCCTGCAAGGAACGGTCGCGACTCTCGATCCGGCATTCCGATGGATTTGGAGCGCCGGAACTGCACAAGAGGCCCGAGTTGGTTAAATTGAAATACGGATGGCGCGTGAAACAAAAGCGCTTGGAGAAATGGACTAAGCGACAGGAGGCGCGCGAGGGGAGGTTTGCGAAAAGATGGGGCCGGCCGCTGAAACGGCCTCTTGCGGAAGCAGCAACGAAGCCACCGGCTTCAGGATGGATACGGACGGAGTGGCTATCAGAGGCACCGGCGTCTGGTCGCCCAGGTGGCAGTAGGGGCAGCGCGCGTCGTCGCTCGGACTCTGGTGATTCCAATCGCTGACCACGCCCGTCGCGAAAATCAACAGCACGACCAGGACCAGCGAAACCCCAACTAATCGAATTTTCTTCCGTACATTCATTGGGGGGAATCTAAACCTATACACGACCACGAATGCTAGCTTGATTCGGAATGTGTGTAAAGGGATGCTTGCGACGATGCGCCGGACGATCTCGGACAGAAGGTGCGCGCCTCCTCGCCCGCTGTAAGTACCAAACTCAGAAGTCCGTTGGTGCCGAGTGCCCGCACCAAGACGAATTCACGACCCTGCTGTTGGGTAGAATTGGCTTCGAGAACTTGAAATATGGTGCCGTGGGAGGAATAGATCTTCCCAGTAGCTGGGAAGCTGGCAATTCCCACATGACGATAAGCAATTGACTAGGCTCCGCCTAGACAGGGGCGGAAAAAAGTGGCTTTGCGTTTGCTTGAGGAATGAATAACTTAGCGACTACTTTCCTAGGAGCCGACTTACCGGGACTGAGCTTTGGTGCGACATGGCTTTCCCAATCCCGTTGGAAGTGAGAGTATGGAACGGTATGATATAGCGCCTGGTAGCGGGCTTGAGTTACATCAGTTAGAAAAAGGGGGTTGGAATATGTCGCTGGCTCGTAATCTCTTCCATGCTTTTCCCCTTGGCTGTCGTCTGAGTCGAGTCACAGTGATCTGCGTCTTAGGCTTCGCGATCTTGGCACCATTCACGACGGCGGCCCAGGAGGGCGTGACTTGCGGCATGGTTGAGACCCCTCAAGGTCCCCAGTTTTGGGGGGCGTGTCCGAACCAACGTAACCAGCAGCAATCCGCACCTCAGCCCGACGTGTGGGGCGCAATTGCGGTGTCGCCGTCCACGCTGATTTACGGCACAGCCTGGAAGTTTTCTAGCGAGCAAGCCGCCAAGGACTGGGCGTTGAAGGACTGCGCCAAAAAGGGGCCGCGCGACTGTCATGTCGCCGTCTCGGTTGCCGATGTCTGCGTGGCTCTCGCGATCAGCAAAGCTGAGAAAGTTGTGGTGACCGGCGGCCCGACGGGCGCCAACAATTTCGCAAGTGGCAATGCCTTATTGCATTGCCAACGAGCGGGCGGGCACTCCTGCGAAGTCCCCATTGCCTTCTGCGCCGATGGAATCAATCACCAAGTAAAGGATTCTGCAACGTCGGTACCCTTTGGGCGGCGATAAGGGTTTTGAATTTCTATCGCATCGTGAGGAGGAATCCTCCGTCGCTGCTATGGCTCGGTGTTGCGGCGCTAATTCTACGGCGTGCATTGTGAGATCAACTGGTTATAAGGTGTTGCATCGACCGGTTGAGCTGGCAGGGGTTACCGGAATATGGGAAATTGGCTCCCCGGTCACCAAACCCGCGTGAAGCCTCTGGACGCTTCAGCCGCGCCGCTATCACGCGTGGCCTCCAGGAGTCGGGGCAAAGAGTGGTAGAATGTAGCTATGGAGAGGCCCTTAAAACCCGGCGAGTGGATCGATGACCTGTCAGAGCCGCTGGAAACCGTTGCCGATGTCGAGGACCTTATGCGGCGGGTCGAGACCGTGAAAGCTAATCGTGTCCAAGAAGCCATCCGTAAAGCTTCCTTGAACTGAAATCTTGCGACATTGCCAGCCTGCTACAGGCACGATCCAACTGCAAAATAACTCAGAACATGTCCACAATTTGGGGGGGGTTGCTTCTGCCTTCCACTCTGGGTTGCTGGGAGACTTTGGTGGCGGGATATGGTGCGTCCGTCCTGCTTCGGCGCGTGTTTTAGCTTGCTGGTGAGGAGCCCAACAGGGTTCAAGGGTAAAACCAAGGTAAAACCGAACTGCCGCTCGTCGTTGCTCTCGTCTAAAAAGTGCGCTTTACAATGAAAAATGGCGCGCCCGGAGAGATTCGAACTCCCGACCCTCTGCTTCGAAGGTTTGGAGTTCGAAAATCTAAATGCCTTATTGTCCGTTGCCTACGGGCGAAAGTCACTCTGAAACCTGTCCTCAGTTGGGCTACATGGGCTACATCCGCAGCCATTGGCTCTATTGACGAACGCTCGCGTCCCTCAGATGGATCGTGACCTTTCCCACGAAAACTAGTCCATCCAAAAGTTAGCTTCTCCGGGTATAAAACCACGAGAGGAGAAGCAGCGATGAAGAAGAGCCGGTTCAGGGAAGAGCAGATCGTGGGGATGTTAAAGGAGGCCGAAGCGGGAGTTGCGGTGAGGAACTGTGTCGGTTGATCGGGAACAGCGATGCGACGTTCTACCACTGGAAAGCGAAGTACGGGGGGCTGGAAGTGAACGAGGCACGCCGATCAAGGTCGCTTCCGACCGGGGTGCATAAAAATGGACCAGTTTCTCGATCGAAGCCGACCAATCGAATTCTTCGCCTGGCATGCTGCTCACTGCGAACGGCAAGGGCAGCCAGGTGGGTGCTCGTCGGCGCCAGCACTTCGAACCTCCAGGAATCGGGGGAGTTTTCGATGTCTGAACTGCAATGTAATCTCCAGCGATCCTCTGCTTTGAGAAACCAGAATGAATCGAGGGGAACCTGGAGACCGAGACCCCGCGCTTTCAAGTATGACTCCTTCAATGTCCAATATTCGAAGAATCTGGTCGCTTGGGCCTGAATAGGAAGAGACGCCAAATCTGCTTGCTCGGCTGACGCGAACCATTCACTAATCTCCGGTAACAATCGCCCAACATCTTTCTCGGCGTCCACACCAATGTCGTCCTCCAACACAATCGCGCAGGTCGCCAGGTTCCTGGTATGCGACAAACTAAAGCGAAGGCGTGGACCACAGGTGGGACAATCAAGCTCAGGCCGCCCGAAATCCCCCTTCTTGAATCTCAGCCGCGCGGGGTGCACTTCGCTATATTGTGAAAGGGCGAACCGAAGAAGCAAATGGGCTTCCGTGTAGAGATTACGATCTCGTTCAAAGCGGAAGCTTTGTCTCCGAGCAAGCTCGTTGGTGGACAGCACATCTTGATCGACGCCTGTTCCGACATCAGAAATGGGCTCGCCCAAAAACGAAAACCACCAGTGAATTTCGCCGGAGAATAATCCTTTCTTGAGTGACTGTTGCATACTAGTTCGTCCAACCATGCAGGAGTGAAGTAACCGCATCTCCAGGTCGAGAGTAAACCTGCTTCCCACTCACGATTGTCGTACGCGGCTCCGCGCTTCTTACACCGATACTGGCGTTCCCTTAGCTCCGCTACATGTCAGCGCGGCGAGAATAACGGTATGAAGCGCCAGTCAATGAGGGCGGTTCAAATCGCGATTGTAGCGCACTTGCCGGGGGCGAGCGTTAGAGCGGAGGGGAGTTGAAACCGAAGTTTCGCACCAACGATTTCGATAACTAGTCTCCGGCGGTCGGGAGGCCATGGTCGAATCTGATATTCAGCTTGGTCAAACCGCGCAGCCCAGCGTTATTCCGCCAATTCAATGTATCGTCAAGCAAAGCTGGCCTCAAAAGCCGGCTAAGAAGCAAATTGAAGGCAATTTGGCCTTCCATACGTGCCAAAGGCGCGCCGAAACAGAAATGCCCCGCCCAACCGAACGCCAGATGGCGGTTGTCAGGCCGAAGCAAATCAAGACGGTCGGGATCGGGGAATCGATTTGGATCGCGATTCGCAGCTGCCAGAACCGCTACAACCCTCGAACCCTTCTGGATGGTCTTTCCACCAAGCTGCATATTATCGGGTGCGATTCGCGCAGTGTGCTGTACAGGCGACTCGAAGCGGAGCAATTCTTCTACAGCAGAGGCAACAATCTCGGGGCGGGTGAGTAGTTGTTCAAGAGAGTCGGGGTTGCGCAATAATGTTAGGAAGCCGCCCGCGATCAGGTTTGTGGTAGTCTCATGACCGCCAATGATCGTAACGATCGTACTGGCGATTACCTCTTCATCTGTGAGACGCTGGCCATCAACCTCTGCTGTCATCAACGAGTGGATAAGGCCGTTGTTAGGAAGCTTGCGCTGTTGGTTCATGCAGTCGACAATATAGCTCTTCATATCTTGAAGACTTTGGATGACTTCGGCGACGCGATCGGGATGGTGCTGGAAATTGCCGTGCACTTCGGCGATATCCTTTACCCAAAACCCTATTTGCCGATGGTCTTCCACAGGGATGCCCATTAACGTGGCCGTTACTATAGCTGGCAAGGGAGCGGCAAAATCGGCAATCATATCAAGGCGTCCAGAGGCGATCACCCTGTCGAGTAATTCGTTCGCGATGGACTCGATCAGCTTACGTAGCCCTTCGATCTTGTGCGGCGTGAATGCCGCCGAGCAGATGCTCCGTAAACGGGTGTGCATAGGCGGATCCATGAAAAGCATCTGCTTCCGCATGATTTCGGCAAATGGCTTCATGAACGAGAGTCCGAGTCGGTCCAGGTAGTCCGATGCCGGAGTGCGGTCTGCGGAATAATTCGTCAGCACCGTAATAACTTCCGTGTAGCTGGTCACTACCCAGGCGTGCATGTAGGGATCCCAGTGCACGGGATCATGCTCGCGGAGGTCATGATAAAAAGCATGGGGGCCAGCAATCACGGCGGGATTGAGCAGATGGAGAAGACTTAGCCTCTCGTTGTTGGCCTCTGTAACCGCGCGGGAAGCTGGCATCACTGTCTTCTCCATCAATGACATTGCGCCTGGCTCATTCCGTCAATGGCGTCGATGCTTGTGTTGCACCTTCGCCGCCTTGGCCCTGATCAAACCTATACGTAGCCGGATTCCCCATTTGTACCAGAGATCTTGGACCCGGGAGGGCAGGCGCAGCAAGAGAAAACTTGTCGTCGGCTGCAGACATTAGGTGGGAGACAATGATATGTGCAACGCCTCGAATGTTTTTACCCTTTCCAATGTCCCGGTGATGCCCATCTACATATTGTGTATGCAAGTTAAGGGGAACAACTGCCTGCCATCCGGGAACGAAGTTCACATGAGGAGGGCGCTCAGAAGCCAGCAGCAGAAGCACTTTCCCGTCACAATGCTTGGGCTGGTACGCACGCGCCGCGACGTTCATCTTCTCTCTAGTTGATCTCATCTGTGTGTTGGCGGATATTATTCTTAGGGAAGTGGCTAAGCGCTTGGGCAGGCGCTCACGGAGGTAAACAAAGCTTGTCCGCGGCCCTAGCCGCACTGCTCGCCTCAGAACGTAGCGTAGGTAGCTCACCTTGCGTGATAGCGAGTTACACCGATCTAAGTATGTAGGATTCGGCGCGTCTAATAGCACAACGAGCGACACTTCGTGTCCGGCGGCGCGCATTTGGGACGCGATTTCGTAGCCGATGATGCCACCGAGACAAAAACCACCGATAATGTAGGGGCCCGTGGATTGCACCGCCAGAATCTTGCGTAGTAGGCATGCGGCAATACTTTCCAGCTTGGGTGCTTCGCCCAACGATGCGTAGTCATCTGCGGTAAGCACAACAGCAAGGACCGGTTGACCTTCTCCTATTTCCAGGGCCAAGTCCTCGGCGCATGCATAATCGATCCAAAAGATGCTGTTGCGAGCTCCATGCGGTTGCAGCGCAATCACTCCGTGCGGGAGTGCCGGCCCAATCATCTTGCTCACTGCGAGTTCTGTCTGCTTGCGAATAGTAGCATACTGACTTAATTCGCCAATCGGGATGAACTGGCCGAATTCTGCTGCAATGCGCCTTTGTAAAGCTTCAGCCAACGACAGATCACCGCTCAGATCGAAGAAGTTGTCGTCGACTGACACGCACTTCCGCCCGAGCAGTTCCGCCCAAATCAAAGCTAAACGCTTTTGGAACATTACCTCAATGAGCAAAGCCAAACGCTCAACCGTGGGAGCTTCAAATAGCTGCTGCAATGCCAGATCCACGCCAAATGTGTTACGCAAGCGCATCACGAATTGCATGCCCAGAAGAGAGTGTCCCCCAGCCAAAAAGAAGTTATCTTTCGCCGCAATTGCTTCATTTTCCAGGAGCTCTCGGACCATTGCCAGTAGCTTTTCTTTGATCGGTGCAGCCGGGCCCTCTGCATCCGCTCCTTCCAGCAGATCCGCGTCCGTTGGCGGCTCAAGCATATTAAGATCGAGCTTCCCGTTGACCGATATCGGAAGCGCGTGCAATCGCGCGAAGACAGCTGGGATCATGTAGTCCGGCAAGCTGCCCAGCAAATGCTGTTGTAATTCGTGAACCGTAGGGAGGCGCACATTCTCCTTAGGGAGAACGTACGCTACAAGTTGATTCTCTCCACCTTCCGAAATCCTAACGATCACCGAGGCAAATTCAATACTCGGATGGAGTGAGAGAATACTGTCGATCTCATCCAGCTCCACGCGTTGCCCGCGGATCTTTGTCTGCCTGTCAAGGCGCCCGCGAAATTCGATCTCGCCGTCCGCCCGCCGGGTGCCGCGATCACCTGTGCGATACATGCGTGCGCCTAGCGCTTCTGAGAAAGGATCAGGCAGAAAGCTTCTCGCGGTAAAATCAGGCAGGTTGCGATACCCGCGCCCGACACAGGCGCCGCCCACAAAAATCTCGCCCACCGCGCCGTCAGGAACGGGCTCACCCAGTTCGTTCAGCAGATATACGGTGGCGCCGGCAATCGGGTGACCGATCGGTGGCACGCCCTCGGACCCGGGTTTGAGCAGTGCCCAGGTGGAAACCACCGTGCATTCCGTGGGTCCGTATTGATTGACAACTTCGAAGGGCAGCCCCGCGGTTGGCCCTTGGCGCAACTCATCTCCACCCGTGACGAGGAGACGTAGTGCAGTTGTTGTAGGCCATGCCATCTTCAGTAAGCGCGCTCCCAGGACTGTTGGAACGACACCTATGGTTATGCGCTCGCCGACCATCCACTGTTGGATCAACTCAGGCGATGAGCGCACCGCATCCTCTGCGAGACACAACGTCGCGCCGGCGCAAAGATGCGCCCAAATTTCCAAAACAGACGCGTCGAATCCAAGACCTATAAGATGACTCGCGCGATCTTGCCTCGTCACGCGGAATGTATCTCGGTACCATCCGACGAGGTGAGCCAGATTGGCATGCGCAATTTCCACTCCTTTGGGGACTCCGGTCGACCCCGAAGTGTAGATCACATAGGCGAGGCTATCCGCCCGTAGAGGCACGCGAGGCACTTCAGTGGCGGAAGCAATGGCCACGGCATCTCGGTAGGGATCCACGCCGCGGGCTTCGACTTGCAAGCGATCGAGAAGCGCCGCTCGCGCCACCAGAACAGTCGCGCCCGAGTCTCGCACCGCGATGCGCAATCGCGCGTCCGGCCAAGCCGGGTCTAACGGCACGTACGCGGCGCCGGCCCGCATTATGCCGAGCGCGGCGATGATCCAGTCGAACGACCGCTCCATGCAGATGGCCACGGCGCCGCCCGACGCGATGCCCAGCTGCGCCAAATGTCCAGCGAACCGGTCCGCGCCGCGATCGAGCTCCTCGTAGCTCAGTTGCCGATCGCCATGGCGCAGCGCAATCGCATCCGGATAGTTCTCCCGTAGCTCCGCGATCTGGTCCACCACAGAACGAAAATTCGCCGTCAATGCGCTCATAGGAGCGGCCTCCACTTCGTAGACTCATAAAAGCGGGGACCAGAGGACTCCTGGCGTTCCAGGCCTCCGTCGTTGCTCTCCACGCGCGCTTGCCCCCAGTGGCGGGCAAGCACACTTTCCAAATATGTTCGTGGAGGATTAGTTTCGGGCGTCATGGCCCTTCTTTTGATGGTTGCGGGTAAAAGGTGCCATTCGACTTCCACATTTGTAATAAACAGGATAATTCAATTCTCAAGAGGCGAAAGTTCAAAAGAATTTACCCTCCGCATATTCAGTAGAGTCGTCAACGAGAACATTTTGCTGGTCGCGCTCCAGCGGCAACGAGGCCTTGCCGGGGGGATTACAATACCGCCCGCACAAAAGCCTGGGGTATCAAACTCTGGGGGAGCTTGCTGCGCGAAAAGAACTGCAGAAAACGTGCCTCCGTAACGATGGGCTCATTCCTCGCGTGGCTGAGTAGATTGGGAAGCAACCCCGATCGTTAACTCATGACTGGACCAAAAACGAAGGGCTCGTCAGAATCTCAGGAAGCGGTTCGTGGGTGCGTTGAAGGGCCTTGCTTTCTCAATAGATAGACCCGACTTGCGGCTATTTCTACGATCCACGGCGTAGCACGCGAATAGACCGTTTGGCCCAATAAACGGTCGATTGCCAGTCGAGATCACCCCGGCGCAACCTGCGCCACGCTGTGATGAAAATACCTCCGCGCAGCATCCACCGACGCTTCCTCATTTGATTAGCGGTCCCCCCCCGTTCCAACCATTTGAAGACCCTCTTTTCCCTCCTTAGCTTGGGCGAAGCGCCAAACACCATGATGTATGCGAACCGCGGCGCATCCGAAATATTTGGACCCGCATAATGAAGTATACCAGGATCGTGAATCGTGCATCCACCTGTAGGAAGAGGACATGCTATCGCGACGGAAGAATCGAAGGGCTGAACGCACTGCAAAGCTTGAGAGGTCGAATCGTCATTCACGGAACGGTGTTCAAGAACGGGGCGTTTGTGCGAGCCAGGAATGAAATTCATACAGCCATTTTCCACGCACACATCTTGCAAAGCCAGCCAAATCGTCACCTCTTTATAATCAAAGCGCGGGTCGCGATATGCACCGTCTTGATGCCAGGGCGTTGCTTTACCTATTGAAGGCTTCTTCAATATTGAGAGATCCAGAAAGAACCGGGCTTCGTCGCCTAGGATCTGACGGGCAACAGCCAAGGCGTTTCGAAAATACTTAGTCTTAAGTAACCGAGGGGCATAGTAAGCCGGATTCAGAATCTGTGGAGAATTCTCTTCGGTCAACTGTCCTTTGCCAGCTATAAGATCACCGTAAGCCCCTTCATTCTCTCCCGCTCTTTCCCTGAAGAGCCTCTCAAGCGTGGTTCTTATCTCTTGGACCTCCTCTACATCTGCTAAAGCATCAAGAGTGAGATATCCATGATCAGTGAAGAATTGGATCTGGCTAGTCGTCAGTTGCAACATATTCGCAGAGTTAGGCAGCCATAGATTTTTCAATTGCTGTAGATCTCTTTGTTAGGTCTAGATCAATCTGGGAACCAACCCTCAATCCTTTACAACGAGGCGCTAGCGGCTTGTGCTATTGCGGCGACACGACTAGCGGGGTGATCGTGCGTTGCCTGGCGTCCCATGCTGTAGTACGCAAGACCTGCGGCCTCAACTTCTTCGGCTATGAGTAAATTTCGTCCATCGATGACTATGGGCAATCGCAGGGTTTTCCGAACCTCCTGCAGATCCATCGTCTTAAATTCCTGCCATTCCGTGAGTATCAGCAAGGCGTCTGATCCCTGGCAGGCTTCGAAGGCGCTCTTAACAAAACTGACGTTAAGCAATCCTGATAATTGGGAGGCTGCGCGCGCCATGGCCGCAGGATCGAAGGCCACGATGAAAGCGCCTTCTTCGGCAAGACGCTTGACTATCTCCAGTGCCGGAGAGTCACGAATATCGTCGGTGCCACCCTTGAACGCCAGGCCCAGCACTGCCAGACGTTTTCCTCGGAGGGTCCACATTGCTTCCCGTACTTTGTCAACGAAGCGCTCTCGCTGCTCCTCGTTCACTGCCATCACGGCTGACAAAAGTTCAAATTCATACCCGACCGCGGTGGCTACAGATCGAAATGCCAGGACATCCTTTGGAAAGCATGAACCCCCGTATCCGATTCCCGGGACCAGGAACTTTGATCCGATGCGCGTGTCAGAGCCAATTCCTTCACATACCTGGCGAACATCGGCGCCCACGCCCTCGCAAATGTTCGCAACCGCGTTAATAAACGAGATTTTCATGGCCAGGAAAGCATTCGAGGCATGTTTGATGAGTTCGGCGCTCTTCACGCTTGTTACAATAAGCTTCGCGGGCCTATTCCACGGACCGGGAATTGCACCCTCGCGCTTGTAATAGCTGCCATCTGTTAGCGGAGCGTATATTTCCTTCAGTGCCTCTGCGCTATACTTGCAATCAACACCAATCACAATACGGTCGGGATACAGAAAATCCTGCACCGCTGTTCCTTCGCGAAGAAATTCCGGATTCGAGGCTATCGCGAAGGAATTCCGGTCGGCACCGTTGAGCAACATCGACCTCTTCAAAGCTTCGCAGGTGCGGACTGGAACCGTGCTCTTTTCGACGATGACTTTAGGCCCGTTCAAGGCACACGCCACTTCGCGAGCGACACACTCGACATAAGAAAGATCGGCTTCGCCGGTTGGTGAGGGCGGCGTGCCAACCGTGATGAACACCGCGTCTGAAGCATGAACGGCTGCAACGATATCGTCGGAAAAGCGCAAGCGATTCCCAATATGGCGATGCACCAGTTCGGGGAGCAGGCTCTCATGGATGGGGACATGCCCCACCATCAATAATTTGACTTTCTCAAGATCGTTATCGACCGTTATGACTTCATGCCCTAACTCCGCAAAGCAGGCCGCTGAGACAAGCCCCACGTAACCTGCGCCAATCACGGCAATTTTCATTATGCTCCTCCACCGGATATTTTCGTCCCTGCCTGAGCTATCGAGATGACGGCATCCAAGCGAATTGCGCCTCGCTAGTGCGCTAACTTCTTATCCACTACTCTCCCTGGCGTCGAAAAAGACCTGATATTTCCCATTTACGAGGTAAGACAGGATGCAATTGCATTTTGACCTGGGACAATAGGTACGCGTTTAGCCTCTACTCTTGGCGACCAAGTCATTCGGGGACAGGGACGCCACCTTCCAGCAGGGAGCGAAGATGGGGAAAGCCGTCCTTCCCTACAAAAGTTCCCCGTATGCGCGTGGGAACATCAAAGCCGTTGAATTCTACGAGCAGATATTTCGTGTTGCCAATGGTGTCCCACGAGGAATGCGATAGTGCGTTTTCGAGATTCTCCTGTGCAACGTTCAACTCGCATCCCAGACTGAAATGGCACGAAGGGAAACATTCTTGCAATTCGTCGACCATGGCCAGAAACGCAAGGCGGTCATACGTGTAGCGGCGATTCCAATGTGGCGCGGCTACCGGGTGAGTTACGCCGCCGGCATTTCGAAAGCGGTCGACTTAAGGCCGTCGTCAATACCACAGAGAGGGTGGCAGTGGATCTACCGTCAATTTGCCAAATACATTGCGTCAGCCTTGGACTGGAACTTCGCTGCCTCGCGCGAACTTGCGCCCGGGAGACACAGGTGCGATTATTGGGACCCGCGCAGGAGGGCATGTGGATGACGGTAGATCGCAGCGGCATACGCACATTCATGCAGGCGACTCGACCCTTGCAGAAGCATGAGACTTGGCGGCTAATCCAAGGGTATGTCCTGGCCAGCCCTTCATGTAGCCGCATCGTCGGCCCCCAGCCGAGTTCCGCGCGGATCAACCTCCTCCCATGACACCCATTAGCCACAAAGAACTTCTCTCGTGGGAATCTGCCCCTCTGGAGAAAACTGACAGAACCCAAAGGGATGGAGCGTCACTAGGAACAGTTGAGCCGGATTTAAGTAAATATAACGGCGTCGGAGCCGTCGCGGCTCATAGAGGTATCGAAATGGCCATTCAAGACCAGCATCCTGAATCCACGAAGGAGCCTGCAGCATCCTGCCAGCCAAAAACGGCAATGCCGCACCCACGGCCAGGATGGGGATTCCAAGCAAGTCGCGAAACTCGTAGGCGAAAAACCTCCCGTCGCGGAGACCCAAGCACCACAAATGTAATAGCTGCCCCCTGAAGCCCGAATTCGGCTCACCAGTACTAGCTTCTCCCCAGGAGTCATGTGACGAAACTTAGATGGTTCTATCCCCACCACAGGAAGACTGGGGAACCGCCTCGCAAGCGCTTGGCCTAAAGAAGCAAGGACTTTGGTTGTGCTTCCATAAAAATAGACTGGTAAACCCTCGGCAGCAGCGCGGGCACAGATTTTCAGCGTCAACTTTGGGCCATTGGCCCGGTTCGGAAGTTCAGCGCGATGGAGTAGGTTAAGCGCACAGCGAATAGGCTGGCCGTCTGGGACCAGCAAATCCAAGTGATTTAGACGAAACTTCTGCTCACGGTCAAGTACTCCTGTCATCACGCCTTGTACTGCCAAGGCTGAGATAGCCGCGCCCCGTTGCTCAGCGGCGGAACGTACGACAAAATCCACCACCGCCGGGTAATCCACTACATCCATCAAGATCCCAATGATATTGTGTTTGCGCGTATTTGGCATGCATTGCTCCACCGTTCGCGATTGAACTCGAATATCTCCTGCAGAATTTGTCGCACATCGTAACGAATTTTCCATCCAGGGTATTGATTCCGGAAATGAGATATATCGCTGATCCACCAGATATGGTCCCCGCGCCGGTTCTCTTCCAGATACCGCGACTCTACTTCCTTGCCCGTGATCTCCTCGCACGCAGCGATGGCCTCCAACATTGAGCAATTGCTCTCTCGCCCTCCCCCGATGTTGTAGACCTCTGCGATTCGCGGGCGCTCGAAAAACTCGTGGAAGGCGCAAATTAAATCTGCACTGTGAATGTTGTCGCGTACCTGTTTCTTCCTATATCCAAATATTGTGTAGGGTGTCCCTGTGAACGCACACTTCATCAAATAGGCGAGAAATCCATGAAGCTGCGTGCCAGAGTGATTCGGCCCTGTAAGGCAGCCACCGCGGAAACAGGCAGTCTTCATGCCAAAATATCGTCCATATTCCTGCACCAAGACATCAGCTGCAAGCTTTGAGGCACCGAACAGACTATGCATCGATCGGTCGACTGACATGGTCTCCGGGACGCCCTTTCTATAATATGAATGGGAGGAGGCTATTTCCCAACGAGTGTCAAGTTCGGTGAACGGCAGGTAGTTCGGAAGATCGCCGTACACTTTGTTTGTGGACATGAAGATGAACACGGCATCTGGAGCAAATTTCCGAGTAGCTTCGAGCAGAACGGAAGTACCGTTGACGTTAACGGTAAGATCCACTGTAGGATTGCTGGCCGCCCAATCGTGAGAAGGTTGCGCTGCGGTGTGAATGATAAGCGCAACGTCATTTCGATAACGGCCAAAAATCTGCGAAATGCCCTCCGAATCGCGAATGTCGACTTCGTAGTGGCGATAGCTTGGAACCGTCTTTATCAAGCGGTCCCGGACCCAGTCGGTCGAACCCTCCTTGCCGAAGAACTCAGCCCGCATACCGTTGTCGATTCCAACGATCTCCATGCCTAAAGAAGCGAAATAAGCGACCGCCTCCGAACCAACAAGGCCAGCTGCACCGGTGATGATTGCGATACTCAAATGTGTCCTCCGGCTGAAATGTTTGGGAATACAATCTGATTAGTATGCATACAAATGAAAAGGACTGGATACCTTACGTATAAGGTGTGTTCACTCTTGTCCAAATTAGAGATTAAGCGACGGCGAGAGAACTCGGCTACAGTTTGAGTTGAGAGACGTGAACTAAATGGAGGACCATCACCGCCGTGACAGGAGTACCCGGCATTTTAAGGCAAATGTTACAGTTGTTCTCTCGCCGCGAGTTTGATCGAGCTGTCGCCGAGCACCTAGCGGAACGGCACGCTCGCAGGTTCTCTTGTTGGGGCCAGTTTTTGTAGCCATGCTGTTCTGCCATTTGGCCGCGCGCAGTCGCTGCGCGAAATTTGCGGCGGGCGGCTGCCAGCGAAGGCAGGCTGCGCCATCTGGGCGTACCGGACGGGCCAAGCGTTCCACGCTGGCATATGCCAACGAACACGTCCCTGGATCGCAACGTCTTTTATCAACTGCTGTCCCGCTGCCGCGAAGGGGTCGGCACGCATGGGTTTCGTTTCATGAGCAAGTTCCTCACGCTGGACGCCACGCTGATTGAACTCTGCCCTTCGGTCTTCGACTGGGCGCTGTATCGGCGCACGAAAGGAGCGGTGAACCTGCATCTGTTGTTTGAACACCAAGGATCGCTGCCCAGTTTCGCGGTCGTCACCGAAGGCCTCGTGCATGAGAGCCGCGTGGCGCACAGCTTGTGGTTTGAGCCCGGAACCATCGTGGTTTTTGACCGCGGCTACGCCGATTACGATTAGTTCGCCGCGGTCGACTCCCGAGGCGTGTTCTTCGTCATGCGCGCCGCATATCGGCCAACTTTTGCAAGCAAGTATCCGAGATCGACGATGTCGTCACTCTTGGTGCCAAGCTACCGAATCATTTATCTCTAAGTACCGTTTTCACCGATCATCAAACGTTCAGCATCAGGTCGCGACGCGATGAGGGCCCGGACAGAGTCAAAACTCCTCTCATGGCGCCAGAAGTCGATCATCGCCTTCGCACTCCTGATAAACGGAATCTAGCCGATCGAAACATCATGCAGTTTTATTTCGCGCTGTTACTTCTTGAATGTGGCTCCGTTCTTTCTCGCCGTTGAGCTATATCTAACTTGCATTTCCGATTGTGCCGACATTCCGCGAGCGATTGCACTCACATCGACGGCCGCTCGCAAATCCCGACTGATCCTAACCCAACCGTCCTGTTTCCCCTCCCCCCTCAGCACTCAAGTGGATTCGGTCCACCCAAGCATCTCGGCCGCTTCGAGGGCGTTTATTCGCTCCGAAGGGATGAAAATATTGTTGATGCCTTTCGGCACGAAGAAACTGCGATACCCTGGTGGCGTGTTGCTGCGCGTTTTGGTAACTTCCACCTGGATGATCGGCCGGAATCGCGCGATCGCCTGTGCCCCCCCCTCCAGGATCATTTGTTCCGCACCTTCCGCATCAATCTTCAAGTAGTCCAGCCGCACAATCCCTTCCCACGCGCAGAGGTCGTTCAGGGAAACACTGAAGACGGAAATCGAATCGGCGTCGGAGTCCTGTATGAGGCTAAATGAATTTGGTTTATCTTTGTTCAGGTAGAATTTCATTTGACCCGTCTTCTGACCGATGCAGAAATTGCGAACGCGGCAGTTACGGTATCGGTTCATGTTAATGTTTCGGGAAAGTTGGCGTGCAGATTCGATGAAAGGCTCTATCGCAATAACGATGCCAGACTCGCCTATTTCCTTTGCCGCCTTCACGGTGAAAACGCCCACATTCGCTCCGATGTCAACGAACACAAACCCTGGTTTCAGAAAACGGCTCAGGGACGCAAGCTCCGGTTCAAGCGCGTCCCGGAAAACGTAAATTCCTCGCCCCCCCCAGCCAGCCCGATTGTATCCAGCGATAAGTGCGCCGTTATCCAGCCGAGTGCGCAAAAGCCAATTCCTTGGAGTAACTGCTAGACGGAGTTTTCTAAGAAATACGACAAGACCCATAAACATCCCTTGCGAAATAACCGACAATCTCATGCACTCTTCTCCGAATGGGAACAGATCAATGTTGTGTGAGAATCCGTGCCCATTAACTTTCAGGGCCTGCAAGACGATAATTCAGGAGTGGATTTTCATGTATGGGAACCTGGCCGCCATTCAGCGATTTGCCCTTCTCGGAATCGTTGTCGAAAGCTATAACTTCGTGGCCTAACTCTGCAAAACAAGCAGCCGAGGTTAATCCAACGTAACCCGCACCACCACAGCTATCTTCATAGGGAAACTCCTACGTACATTTTGCTCCTACCTAAACAATTAATGACCCGATTGTTGAGCTGACTAACTTTCTGCGCCAACACGTCCGGCAACATTTTCTTAAGTCATCAGAACCTAATTCAGAGCACCCGACTCGCGGAGTTTAGAAGCTACGAGCACCGAACCAAATCCCGTTAGGTGGCCATAGTCAGATTGAAGGGGGATGCCATCGCCTGGGTATTCAAGACAGGTACTCTTGCGGCAAAGCATTTTGAAATAAGAAACGTAACGGACCCCCTGGTCCGATTGTACGAGCTTGGATATTTGAGTATCAAGAGTTTCATAGAACGCCATTCGGTGAAGCGCTGGAATCCCGGGATCGTTCTCTTTGATCGACATTGCTAGCAGCCGCGGCAGAGCGGAATCGTATTGAATGATTGGCCCGAAAAGAAGGACCTCAATGCCCGAATGATCAGCCCAAACCAGGGTCTGCTGCAAAGGGCCGATATCAACAACATCCCACCGAGCCGCAATGATCAGCCGGTCCACGTGGTGCGTCGGCAGATAATCCGAGAACGCATAGGTCATCAGGCGGCTGCACCTGTATTCGGCTTTGTGGCTCTGGTCGAGCGTGGGTTTACAACCGGATGCCGTTGCTTGCATGAAGTTTATGTTCGTGAAAGTGGACGAGAGGCCGTACCAGAGTTGCGCAGCGTAACTATCGCCAATCAGCAAGTCATTGGGCTTGTGAGGATCTTGCTGCAAACAAATAGAAGGTTTGAAATCTAGGTAGCTATTCTTGGATGTGAAGAAACATGATCCAAGTCGATACTGTGCGTCGGTCAACGCACTCGTATTTTCCAGAAAGGAAGCGACCTTGATAGCTGCCGAAGGATAGCGCGAGGGCGCGCCTCCGGTAACGACAGTCCCCGCGCCGAGAATGACGATTAAAGCCAGAGCGGCTGAAGCCGTTCGGAAAATTAGTGATCGAGAAAGCGAGAGGTGATGGTCACGGAATGGTTGCTCGACGAACCGCCAGGAGAGACTCGCAATTGCGATAGAAGCAATTATGAGAAAGATTTTTGCGACTTGCGGAGTCACCCCTTTCGCTAGCAATCCGTTTGTTCCTTGAAACACTATCAGCGGCCAGTGCCAAAGATACAGAGAGTACGAAATCATGCCGACGAAAACGACAGGACGCAAAGACAGGGCCCGGCCCACAATTGAAGGGCCAGATTTTCCCGCTGCGATAATGAGCGCCGCTCCAACGCAAGGAAGAAGCGCTGCCGCTCCCGGGAACGGCGTGTGAGAGTTAAACGCAAGGCCGGCCGAAAGGATCAAAACAAACCCGATCAATGAAACTGCGTTGCGCCAGCAAGCTCTCGAAATGTCAGGAAAGATGTTCATTGATAGCAGCGTTCCGAGGAGAAGTTCCCATGCTCTCGTATGTGCTAGATAGAAAGTCGCGTCCGGGTTTCGAAACGCTCCAATCGCGCTGGTGGCGAAAGACAGCACGGCAACAACACTAATCGAGAGGACTTGCCGTTTCGGAAAGAACTTTCGGATACCTATCAGGAAAAGGGGAAGGAAAACATAAAACAGTTCTTCAACCGCCAGCGACCAAGTATGAATAAGCGGCTTCATAGTAACTGGCGAATCGAAGTAGCCGGACTGTCGCAGGAACAAAATGTTCGAAGCTGAAAATGTTGCAGCCAACGCGGATTTTCCAAAATCGACAAATTCCACTGGCAGGAGGAACCTGTAGGCAAGCATCATAGTTCCCAGGAGCACGACGAAGAGCGACGGACATATGCGACGGATGCGGCGTTCGTAGAACGCGATTAGGGAGAAACTTGACGAGTCCAGCTGGGTCAAAATGATCGTGCTAATCAAGAAACCTGAAATGACAAAGAAGACGTCTACGCCAACAAAACCACCGCGTAAACGATAGATGCCCAGGTGGTAGGCAAGCACCAGAAGGACTGCCACAGCGCGAAGGCCATCGATGTCAGCGCGATACTTCATATTACAATTTCGCTACCGCAGTTGAACTAATTTTCTTCACTTTGCTAGAAATGCGAGCACCCGTTTTCTGGCACCGCGGGGCAATGATCACGCGCATTTATTCATAGGCTTTTTGGTACGCCGGGGAAGCAACGACAGCAACTGAAGCCCTTTCGGCACAGTACAATCTCATGTCTACACGAAATCAATTCAGTCATACCCTGTTCCTTCGGGCATCGCATGGTAGGAGTGAAGCCCGATGAACTGCAGAGCGATCGTTGTTCAGAAGTTCGCGAAGTGATCCCACACGCGACTGTCATCGGCATTTTTCCAAAAGGCAATGCACCCGGCGCCGAAGCCGGTCCTGCCGTCTGGCGTTACCACTCCCGGCCGTAGGAGGTTGCGAAATGGGCTACGGCGCAGCAAGCTCTCCGAGAAGCGGCGCTTTAGTGATCGATCGTGTCTTAACCATCTCCACCGAGTATAGAATATGCAAGGTTGGTTTTTATAAAGCGGCAGACTTTACGGATCGCGGGCCACGACACATCGAAGCCATGTTTATATGCTGCGAATTTCTGAAAGATGCGCAGGATCTGGTCGGTCGAAAGGCGTTGAAGAACTTAACGGACAAAACAAAGGTCACCCTCGGGCAGCGGATCGTCGATCACATTGATGCAGCAGAAGGAGATGTGGCCCCCCTCGTGCACTTCGTTGAAATGTTCGATCAAGACCGGCACAATGTCTGCTCCAAAATAAGAGCGAGCGCACGACGCCAGCTTAGATCCGACTCGGAAATCCCCACAGCCGAGATCGACAAAGCGCTTGCCGGACATTCCGAGACGCTCGACTTCGTTGTAAATTGCGAAGAGATAGGGAGAGGTCACACCGTCATCCCCAGTGCCCACCCAGGAGTAGAATTCATCCTGATCTCCCCAACGTCCAGTGCTGCAAAGTTCCGCAAAAATATCGGTGGCACTTCTGCGACGGTTCAGCAGACCTTGAATAGTATGGAAAAAGCGCTTTGCCCAACGCGGCGATAGGCGCTTTGCGGTGCGGTAGATCATTCCTCTTTTCGTAGAATAAAGTTAATGTCTAGCGTCGAAGCCGCACCGACATCGAGGGTCGATTGGCGATTACTGAACTGTAACATTAGGCATAGTTGGAGGCATAGGTCGCGATGATTGGGCAACGCATCCCATCGTCACTAGATCAGCCGGAAGGTTCACATTGCACAACCATTGCGGGAAAAGCGTGTCGTAGGTCTGCGTGGTACTCGGTTTCTGATACCCATAGGCAACTGCTGACGCGTTCGTTGGCGTAAAGTTGGCGATCACCGTGGCCATGCAATCTGGGACGCTTGTCGCACTTCCACAGCTAGGGGCTCCCGGAGCAACGGCATTGGCGAAACTAGGATTGGTGCCGAAAAGATTGTTCGGTCCGTAGGAAAACCCAGCGCTTTTTGCTGAACCAACGTGATAGCCGCCCGCCGACCACCCCACGTTGCTATAAACCTGATTCGTGGGGCCTCCGGTGTCAACGGAGAAAGCATAAATTGGGACCGATCCCGCACATCCAGTTGCCGCGCTAGTCGCGGCAATGTTGAAGAATGCCTGCGTGGTAGAAGACTTTTGAATTAGCAGTTCACTGCAATCGATTCCCCCTTGATTGCTATGCACGTCAAGATCGTTTCCCCAGATGGTGTTGTGCCTGAAATAGATAAGAGCGTTCATAGGACTGGCGTTGTTTTGGTACACCTGCAAGCCGCGTCCTCCATTTGCAATGAACATATTATTATCGATTACGATTTGTGCCGTATAAGGGGCTACTCTTCCCACGCTTCCATTTGGAGTGTCAATCAGAAGCCCTTCGCCGTCACTCGGGAGTCCTCCATCACACGGATTGGCGTCAACATTTCCCCACGAAAAATTACCAGAAGCATAGTCGTGAGTCCCTGGCAAAGAATCAGATTGTCTTGGCGCATAAAAATCGATTCCACTGTAGCAACCACCTCCGTATCTGCCATTGGCGCCGTTGTATACTATATTTCCGATTATCGCGATGTAATCTGCGCCAACCGTTGAACTGCCACCATTCCCTATAAGGATTCCGCCTCCGCCAGAGCAGATATTTACCACGTTGTTTGCGAAGATTATGTGGTGGACTTGAACCGGGGCCGCATAATAGGGGGCAGCCGTAAAGCAACCATTCCCTCTGCCTGAATCAGTAATGTCTGTAACTTCCCAGCCCTGAATCCCCCAATAGCTCTTATCAACTACCATTCCGGACGTGTCGTTAATTTTACAAGCATCGAACGTCACGCACTTGAGCCAAGCAACATTATTACCTGCTGGACACATTACCGTTCCCCATTTCGTCCACTGAAAGTTTGTGGCTACATACGCTGAACTCGCGGCTGCGATAATCACGTCGCCACAGTTGACGGAGTGATTCGGAGTCAGCCAGGGAGCACCCGCAGACGTTCCTTTGTTGGAATCGCTACCGCCGCCCGCCGCCGTTGCAAGATAGTAAGTGGTTGCCCAGGGGGAAGGCGCGAGCGTGGAAATCAAGATAGCAACTACTAATTTCTTCATTTTAGCACCCCAGTCAGCCGACACGGTGGAGAAGATTTAGACCGGAATAACTCATTCCAAGATCATATTAGTACCCTTGCGCTATCAGGCGCAACCGGTCGGTCGGACAGGTAAATAGCGGGTTTTCTTGTTCGCCTCCAGAACTTTTGACAGAAGAGTGAGTCGAAATCATATCGGTTATTTTACTTTTCTTCCGTAATCGCATGGTATTTGACAATCCGATAAAGTGCGACGTAATTGTTACGACAAAGGTTAACTTATAGATGACGTATCTGACCAGGACCCGGCGGAAGTCCTCTGTCAATTGGTATAACCATTCGAAGCCCACTTCACGAATCCATTGGGAGCCTGGCTCCTCCTGCCGTTAAAGAAGTCGCGTGGCCTCCAGGGCGTCGTGCCCCTAAGATAACGGGATCTCACCGGTGTCGATGGAGCATAGCAGAATTGCCGTCCCGGGGGCGTTTCGTCAACTGAGTTTCCTCGCTTTAACCCAAAGGAGATCTTTCTGACCTGGTCTATAGAAGAAATTCACGTTGAATAAAATAGCATATTGTAAATTGCGAGCCATCGCCAGCATCAATCTCTGGCAATGGGAGTTCTCAAATCGACCGTTGTCGATTTCGAGCCTGCTTCTCCAAAAAGATAACTCCCTATCATATTTACTTACAAAGTGATTTCGTATTGGCCGAATGATTTCTTGATTGATTCGGGGATTCTTGTTTTCAGAGCATCTCATATCGCCATAAAGGTTCCCATCTTTTCTCTATCAGGTGTCGTTTGAGATGATAGGCCGCTCGGTGGTCTCTCGGTGTTCCGCGGTCAGCGCTGCCGCGTCCCTTCTACCGTCTACCCTCTGCCCATCACAGCCTTTATCTATAGTCATCTGATATATATCCATAAGCATTTCATAATTGCGCCCCGCATTATACTTGGCCTTATACTCCGCACGGGCCGCGCGGCCCATTCTGGCCATCTCCTCGGAGTGAGTCCAGGCCAACTCGACTTTTCGGGTTACGTCCTTGGCGTCTCCTGCGGTGAAATGAAGCCCGGTGCGATGATCGTCGACAATCTCCTCCATTCCTCCCAGGCGCGAGCAGATGACCGGTGTCCCGCATGCAAATGACTCTGCAATGGTCATCGGGAAACCCTCATACCACACACTGGGCATTATCAGGAATCGCGCGCCTTTCACCTCGGCGATCGCTTCCTCGTGGGAGAGGTGACCTCGGAACGTTATGGCGGCAAGGTGGCGTTGCCGTGCCTGCGCCTCGAGTGTTTTCCGCTCCGGGCCATCGCCGACGATGTGGAGTGCGCAATGTTCCGGAAGCTGCTCCCAGGCTTGGAGCAGTGTTGAAACACCTTTTTCAGGGGACAGGCGCCCTACGAACAATCCATATTCTCCTGGTTGCTCCCGTTCTCCGGGATCCGGGTTAACGAAATTTGGCTTAACGACAATCTTTTCTGCTGGAAGCCCACCACCGATGAACTTATTGCGAGCAAATTCAGTCAGCGCAATATAGCAGGTCACCAACTCGTTCCAAGTCCCCCACCGACGATGCAAGGCGAGCATCAGAGCAACTGATGCCGTTGCTGGCCGCGAATTTCGGTAACAACCGTGGTAAACACCCCTCCACAAGCTCTGATCTACACACTCCTCGCAAACTTTGCCATCGCGACAGAACGTCACCACGGGGCACAACAGACGGAAATTGTGGAGCGTCTGCACAACTGGAACGCCCCGTACCTCGCACGCACTGTAAATGGAGGGCGAAACCATGAGAAAAGTATTGTGGACATGCACTATATCGGGACTCTCCCTCGTGAGGAGTTGAGCGAAATCACGCTCCGTGTCGGCGGCCCAAATGCTGCGCTTCACGAGAGTCAAACGCTCTAGAGCCGTGAGTTTTTCGATCTCGTGGTTGCTACGACAATACGTAATTACCTCGTTCCCGCCTTGCTCTAACAGTTGTTTCTCTTGCTCGAAGACGACGTCTTCACCTCCGGGCTGCTGGTAGCGATTGTGGACAAGTAGAATCTTCATGTTAGTAGCGCCAGATTAAATATAGGGGGAATGGAGGCATCCTTCGGGGCAAGGAGGTCAATACCTCGATGTAGGTAAAATCGCGGACCGCTTCCCGCGAACCCATATAACCCTAGAGTCCTCATTCCGAGGGATTTCTCAACTCAGTGGATTTCGAGCTTCTTGCAAAAGCACTTCGCTCGCTTCGGAAGTTTAGGCGGGAGAAGTACATTTCCTGCGACAAAACCCAGGGCGAAACAAGATATAGCGACTCACGCAAATAACCCCAAGCCCGCAAAAGCAAGCATTTCCGTCCGATTACATCCGCCTTATTCCCCAAAATGTATGCCAACAACAGGAGTGGAAAGTTGACGAGGGCTGCTTGGCCAATTCTAGCTAAACAAGTAATTGTGCTTTTGACTAATCCCCACTCTTTAAAATCTCGGTGGGCAAAATTGTTGCCAATCCGTAAGGATGACCAAAAAAGGTAGCTCTCCTTCAATCGGTAGGCTGGCACATGGTGGTGCACGATCGCCGTGGGCATGAACCACGCCTCAACCCCTGCCCGGCGAAGCCGGGCAGTGAGTTCTATATCGCTTCCCCCGTCTTTCCAAGACTCGTCGAACAGACCGACTTGATCGAAAACGCTTCGTTTCAGGAGCATGTTCCCTGTGCATGGATATTGTTTTCTACCGCATTTTCGGGGTTCGTTTCCATCCACGATCTCGCCGAGAACGGCTCTGCATATGGGTGAGAGCTGCGATAGTTCTTGTGCTGCTAAAAGAAGGAATCTCGCGCCCCCCACGCACTGCGAATGCGTTTTCAAGGCGAGGGCAAAAAGTTCACTCAGCCAATCGGGTTCCGCCACCTGATCGTCGTCGAAGAAGGCTATCCATTCCCCGGCAGCTGATGCGATCCCCGTGTTTCTGGCCGCAGCTATACCTCTGCCTTCTTCTTGGAGACACCGTATAAGCACCTGAGTGTCTTTGGCTATCCTTTGTAGGATTACCTGCGTGCCGTCCGTTGATCCATCGTCGACAACAACGACCTCAAATATGAACTGACCATGTGTTTCCTGCCGGACTAAGCTCTCCAAAGCAGGGCCAAGCATATCGGCCCGATTATATGTACACAGAACTACACTAACGTCTGGTTCCATGTTCCACCCACCTTTTGGTGTAATCGTCGGACGCAAATCTCGCCAATAGAACCATCCAAAGAAAGATACGTAAATCCCGTTTGGCAGGTGATTGACGTCCGGAAACCACCGTATCCATAGCCCCAAGTGGGCGATTTAGAGTTGGAATTATGGCAGAGGCCTTAGTCGATTCGTTGCCGGGAATCTTGCCACAGCCCCTCGACAGGCACATGATCGTGTTGCAATTCATTTTTGGTCAGTTTCGTATCCGCTCTCGGATTCCAATCCGTCAGCACGGTTTCGTAAATGGTCTCAAGAATTGTTGCTTGCTTTCGAATATTAAACAGCGCCTTGACCCGTGCTGGTCCCGCTTCGCTGAATTGGTTCCATAGGTCATGGTTCTGGAGGACGAGGAGAAGTTTCGCAGCGAGCGCTTCCCAGTCCTGCGCGGAGACAAGAAACCCGGTCTGCTCATGCGCCACCGCCTCCGGTATGCCTCCCGTTGCGAAACTCACGACGGGCAGTCCCATCGCCTGCGCCTCCGCGAACACCATGCCGAAACCTTCAGCATCGCCGGTTTCAGCGATCACACTCGGAGTACTGAACACTTTGGCGCAATTCATCCAGTACTTGATCACTTCGGGGGATTGCACACCGAGAAACTCGAAGTTGTGCAGGAGCGCAGCAGCCTGCTCTTCCAATTTCTTGCGCAAAGGGCCATCCCCGATAACCACCAGTTTCACCTCGGACATGGCCTCCTGAACTCGGGTCATAGCCCGAATGAGGTATTCGCAACCCTTCTTCGGACAAAGTCGGCCCACAAACAGAACGATGGGACGGCGCACGATGTCCGGATCCGGCCGGAAGAAGTCCGTGTCAATCCCGGTGTAATGAACCACGACCTTCTCCGCGGGGAAACCCCGCGCGAGCGCTTGCCTACGCATGAAATCCGACACGCAGATGAACCGTGCGCCACTCGCTTTGAGGAGATCTCGACGTCGCAAATACCAGCGCGACAAATGATCGTCGTCAGTGGTGACTTCATATCCGTGAAGGGTGACCACAAGGGGAATACCCAAGGCTCGTGCCAGCGAGACCACTTCGCATCCATCTGGGCCGAAATGTGCGTGAATCAAGGTGGGGCTTTCTTTGGTAAGTTTCCGCTGTTGACTCAGACTGGGGCCCAGGTATCTGAAACGAGCGCGCTCGACCTTGCCCGCGATTCCGTTCCGGCAGAGAAGGTGCACTTGCGATTCGGGAAGACTAAGTCCAGGCGCGCGGCGCAAACCTACATAGAGGGGACGAAATCGGCTTAACGACTCCGTTTGCCCTCGGATATACGTCTCAGATGGGAAGAGCAGCGTGTGCCGATACACGATCACAGTTCGGTTGGTGTTCATAGCCATTAGCCATTTGTGCTGGTGCTGAACTGCCGGAAAGAAGCAGAAGAGAGGCTGACGGCAGTAGAGATATAGAGAACCCAGAATATACTATGAACAGTCATGAGCGCACCTTCGGTAAGATTGTAAATCAGCAAGTACACCAAGTAAGTGCACAGCCAGACCGGAACAGGACCCTGAACTCTCGATTGAAATCGTAGTGCGCGCCGCCAACTCACAAGATAGCCCACGGCGAATGTGGCGATCCCTATGACTCCTAATTGGAGCACTATATCGAGAAAACCGTTATGCGCGTAGCCTGCCCTCCAACCGGCTGCGTCCAGGACGGATCCCGATTCTCCCTTCGTTCCTTGCCAAAATGCGCTGAACCCATAGCCCAGCCATGGCCGCTTTGAAATCGAGACCATTAATGCGCTCCACAGCTCGGTACGGCCAGACAGGTCCGAGCTTCGATTCACCAACTGAAACGCTTGTGCAGTGTCGGTCATTAAAATGAACAACAATCCAGCTAGCAGCAAACCAATACCGAGGGTGGCGGGAATCACAACATTAAATCGGGCTCGAATCAATTTATACAAGGGCAGCGTAGCGAATATGATCGCGCACGCGATCATTCCTGTTATAGAGCGGGAAAGAAAAAGTAGGGCAAGCGACCCCGCGAAGCCAAGCCAGCGGAGCGAGTGGAAGCGCTTTGGTCGCACGAAAAGGAATACGAATATAGCGAGCACCATGACTCGCGCGAGTTCGTTTTTCTGAGGAAATACCCCTTGCCAAGGACCATTTGAGCCCCGATCGAACCCATACTGAGGAAGGAAGATTGCAAAAAAGAAGCTAAGCGCCACGATCAGGGAACACGTCCAAGCCAGCAAGCGCAATTGTTGCTGGACCGTGTAGCGAGTCCCAAAGTAAACACCGAATGCCGTTGTGGCAAGGAGAGAGGCAATTGCCCGAAGGGTGACCGATGGATCCTGGGACCACGCCGTGGAAGCAATTGCGATCAGTACTAAAACAAAGATCCACTTAATGTTCCGTGCATTCTCAACAATGCCCGGCCAACGAATGGCAATGAAATAGAACGCGGCAACGTAGAGAGTGGACTTGACGGCGAGGTCCATCAGATTTGTTTGCGGAGGTGCCGACGAATCAGCCTCGCCCACAAGCAAAGGCATTATTGCACCCGCGGTGTAAAACAACATGGCCACGCTGAAAGACTTTTCAGCCTGCCCAACCTCGAGAGACTCGTATTGCCTTTTGTTCATTGAGAGGCAGCGCTTCCAATCACGACCAGCGGAGGAGATCTCTTACAAAGCCTTTCGTATACGCTCCCCCGACGTTAATGAAGGAAGCAAGCGATAGATCCAAAACACTATAGCGTGACCTGATTTCAGCCTTCATCGAACGAGCCTTTTCTGATTTGGCCGATTTCAGTTGATAGAGAATCCATCCGTATCGTCTCCACGCCAGCCTTCTAAGTTTTGGATGCCGTTTCTTGATCTCAAAGACAACTTGTGCATCACGAAGAGTACGGAGAAGCTTTCCGGTTTCGCCAGCTTGCCGGTCACCGGTGCTGGTGTATACGTTCTCGCCATGAATGCGCTGCTTCGCCATTCGTGAGGGCATCAGGAGCGCCGGGGTGAGAGAAACGGCAACCGCCTTCAGGTAGTTGTCTGCAGCTACCATCGTCCCCTCCGACATTGGCAGGATTTCCTCGAGAACGCCCCGCCGAAAGCATAGACCTGATGTAGCGGGCAGATGTGCGGTTTGACTTCCAAGCCGAGACTGTTCACGCTCATCCACCATCTTGCACTCTCGAATCGTGGGCGCAAGAAAGTCGATTGGCAAGCCGCAGGCGTCACAGTATTCAAGGTTGTGAGCGATCACCCCCGCTTCTGGATTCTGCTCCGCTAAGTCCAGGATTCTCTCGGTCTTGTCGGGCAGAAACACGTCATCCGAATCCAGGAGGAAAACCCACTCACCATGCGACGCGGCAAAACCCGCGTTGAACGCCGACGCCTGGCCCCCGTTGCCCTTGAGGATTGAAACGATGCGTTCACCGTAACTGGCGATAATTTCCCGCGAGCTGTCAGTCGAACCGTCGTCCACGACGATCACTTCGGTGTTCGAATAGGTTTGGTTCAGTGCACTGTCAATCGCGTCCCGGAGGAATCGTCCGTAGTTGTAATTGTTGATGAGAATTGTGACCAGGGCGCCGCCCGTTGTCATCGAAGTCATGCGGAAGCCTCCCCAAATCCTTGCTCAAGGTACCGTGCCCTCGTTAGACAAGTGTGGCGCAGTGGCTAGCTCTGCCTGGTCCACCCAGACGAGATGGGCGACACGGCTTGTTGAAAAGCAATTAAAAGCGTTCTGAGCATGAACCTGAGCGTGACGAGATTTGCATGATGCCTGAACACAGACAGGGCGAGCCGGCTTAACTCGGCGGCGTTCATGGGAACAGCCCCTCTTGCGAACATAGAACGGTAGAAGTCCATTACGGGCGCCTTGCCGGCTTCCATAAGCTTATCATTTATGAAGTTATCGCATGCATTAATAAACTCCGCTGATTTTGGAACCCGCTTACCATAATAGGCGTTTTCTCCATGGATGCGGTAGGTGGCTAGAACATCGGGAATGCCGATCACTTGCCCTATAAGGCAAGCTCCTCTCACAACGCATTCGTCAGCGCACAGACGCAAATGCTCCGTCGGCATCGGTAGTAGACGCAGAGCCAAATCGCGCCGGATGACCAAACCGCTTGTGGGCGATGCCGGATAGTGGAAAAAGCGGTAACGTTGGGTATAACGGTAGTAGTCCATGCGCGGTTTCATCTCAGGAGGAAGGATTCCCGGGCCAGGCAGCATTTGCACCCGATGATAGAGCATCGAGCCCGGCTGGCTGTACGGAATCACCCGCTCCACTTTATCGGGATGAAAGAAGTCATCGGAATCGAGCAAGCAGATGATTTCGCCCCGGCTGGCTGCGAACCCTGCGTTGAAGGCGGAAGCCTGCCCACCGTTTTCTTTCAGAATAGGGATGATTCGGTCGCCAAAGCTCTGGACGATTTCCCGCGATTCGTCCGTGGAACCGTCGTCCACGACGATCACCTCGATATTTCGATAGGTTTGGTTGAGCGCGGAATCGATCGCCTGGCGCAAAAAGCGGCCATAATTATAGTTGTTAATCAGAATCGTAACGAGTGTATTGGATAGGGTCATACGAGTTACTGGTTGGAGCTAGCTTCTTCCGGATTCGCAAGGCACTTCCCGCTCATTTCGGAATAGCAGAGGAAGTAAATCATCATAAGTTGGCGGCCACACGGTAGGCCAATGTATCGCTTTCGGAAACAGAAAGCCGGTATCCTTGCCCCACCAGCATTCCGATCGCCCCCCGATGGTCTCCAATCGAGAGGTGTTTGTGTTCGAAATGGACGATTGCTGGCTTTCGGGCCGGGACATTAAAGAGGCGTAAGATTTCAGCGTCGAAGCCTTCGGCGTCGATCTGTAGCAAGTCCACTTCTTTGATGCCGCTTTCATTGAACAGCGTCTCGAACGTCGTGCAACGCACCTGCTCGGCCTCAATCATAGTCTCTAGATTAGGCACCAGATATGCGTGGCGCATTAGCACGCTCCGGTCAAAACTTGCGATCTGACCCACCCACTCCGGTCTGTCTGCAGAGAGCTTGATTCGGAACAAAGTTGAGCAACCATCGTGGTCGTCTATGGCAGCATTCACGAATTGAAAGTGTGGAAAGCGAACGTAGTTGCTTTTCAGCCGCTCAAACACATCCTTTTGCGGTTCGACCAAGATGCCCTGCAATCGGTGTCTTTCGATTAACGGATAAATCGGGTCGCCCGAGACTCCATCAAATGCGCCTACCTGCAGATAACGAATCTTAGAATGCTCTAAGCGATAGTGCGCGAGAACCATGTCGAGATTAGCAAAGAGTTCAGAGGACCGGTGCCCCAGCATTGCTGGCGGCGTGCCGCGAACTTGCGTTTCGATCCAGTCCCGGCCGCATGAGCGCAGCCTCCGCGGGACAAATCGCGCAATTGATTTGGCAACGTTCATATCAATAACCTTGAAAAACTTATACCCGGATTCGAACCAGATTTGGCGAAATCATTGCACCCGCTTCGTGGAAGCAGCGGAAGCGCGTGCAAAATCCGTGTGTCAAAAGCACGACCGAAGCTGTAATTAATCCTCTGCCGGCGAGGGTAACTAGGGTGGTTCCCAGAGTTGCGGGCAGAAGAGATGTCACCACCCAGGCCACAACCAATGACGGGCCGACCGGCCAGATCTGGCCCACAAGGTCCCAAATTCCGACGGAAAATTCGCGGCGCAAATGGGGCAGCAAAACAAAGGCCGCGCACATATAGGCGACCAGTACACCGGCGGCAACAAGCTCAATCCTTCCCGATCTCAAGGCAAGCAGAAGAAGCGGCACCTCCACAACCCCGATGTATAAATTAGCTCGCCATGGAGTTTTGGTTTCTCCGCGCGCCAACAAGCAGGGGCCTATCACCTCGGTCATGGCACGTAGAATGCCGTAAACACTCAAAATCTTCAGGGATATTTCCGCCGGTATCCATTTATTGCTGCCCTTGCCGAGAAAAGTCACCAAGAAATAATGCGAGTTTATGAGTAGCGTTGCGTTGGCGGTCACGGCGATAAGAGCCACGAGGTCAATGGTCTTCAGGTACCAGCGGCGCATCGCGACAGGGTCGTGTTGAATCGCCGCCAGCGTTGGCATTAGAACATTGTTCACCGTGTCATTCAGAAGCACGCAGATGAAGCTTCCCCATGTAAATGCCAGGGCGTAGTAGCCCAATTGCGCGCTTCCCAAGGTTGTGCCGACCAGAAAATTATCCAGATTGAAGATCAGAAAAATCAGCACGCCGGTGCCAAACAAAGGGATGCCGAACCGGAGATATTCTCGTGCGTCCGCCCTGTCGAAACCGAAACGCATGGGAACGTTTCGCGTGACTTGCATGGCGATGCCGCCGGCGAGTGTCGCGCCAACGCTGGCGATGACCACCGCCCAATAGCTCCACCCCAACAGGACCAAAGTCACAGCCAGGATGCACTGAACTGCAACGCTGACCACGCCTGGAATCACTAGCGCCCGGTAGTTCATTTCGCGCGTCAGCATGATCTGCGGAAGGAACCCGACCGTGCTCACCAAGAAGGTCGACGCCAGGATGCGAATCACGTTGCCGATGGCCGGGTGGTCAAATAAATGCCGGGCGAATGGAGCGATCAGCATAGCGATACCAAACGCCCCACAACTGAGGAGGATTTTCAGAGTGAACGCAGTCTGTAGACCGAGCGGTTTCAGCACTGGAAGCCGGATCACAGCGATGCCCACGCCCATATCGCTAAACCGGCTTAAGAAACCGATCACGATAAATGCAAACCCGACGATTCCATAATCGCCGGGAGCAAGATTCCTGGCCACCACCATGCTCGTCAGGGCAATGCAAAACAGGGTTATTCCTTTCGTGAAACTCGTGTAAATGATGTTTCGAAATGTCTTGGCCTTAGAAATTGTCATTGCTGTCGCCGGAACAAATCAGTTCTCAACCCCAACGATCGTCGCTGTTTCTCTGACTAGCTGACTGTGGCGACGCCACTTCACATTACTTGCCAAATGTAATTCAGCGCGCTACCCATAGAACATTTCCGTCGATGGGCGGGTGGCATTTGAGGGATCAGCGATCCTTACGCGCAGAAACTGGAGCATGAACCCCATGATGAACTGGATGTTCAGAACGAGGTAGCGCCGCCACAAGCGACGCGGATCCTGCGCGAGCCGGTAAAGCCACTGAAGTCCAGCGCGCTGCATAAATTCCGGCGGCTCAGAAAGGAAGCCTGAGTGGTAATCGAAGGCGGCCCCGACCGCGAGAATCGGCATAGAGAGGCGCTCGCCGATCTCATAAGCAAACACCTCTTGGCGAGGACAGCCCAGTCCGACGAACAAGATCTTTGCTCCCGATTGCCTGATTCGCTTGACGAGACTCTCAACTTCGGCGGGCGTAAGTCTCTTGAATTTAGAGGCCTGATACCCTGCTGCTTGCAGCCCTGGGCACTTTTCGATCATTTTGGCTGCCAGCTTCTGCACTACATCGTCGCGGCTTCCATAAAAAAAAACGGGAATTCTGTTCCTCGCCGCCTCATGGCAAACAAGAAGTGTCAATTTCGGCCCATAAACGCGATCACGAAGCTTCGTTCCGTGAAGGGCATTCAGGGCCCAACGGACTGGTTGTCCATCAGGCACGGACAGGTCGAAGTGATTCAACCGGTAGCGATGAACGAAGTCGGTCGCTCCCATCATCACTCCATGTACGGCCAAGGCGCCAACCGTGCATCGCCGTCCCTGCTGCGCCGAGGTAATGACGCGCATCACCGCCGATTCGTAATCAATGGCGTTGATTCGAACGCCGAGCAAGTTTTTTTTCCCCAGGTCCATCATGCAACAAATCCCGGGCCCCAACGGCCCCGGAATACCTCATAGATCTTCCGTCAGGTTCGCCAGCGTGTTGCCAACTAAGTTCACTGGCGAGCTACCGTCATTTCATAGATTCCGTTGATGAAATCGCCCTTGCTGACCCAAGCGAAGTGCTCATTCACTCGTTGGCGGGATTCTTTGCCCATGCGAAATCTGAGCTCAGGGTCTTTGGCCAACTTCAGGATCGCATTCGCCAAGCCTGTCACTGCCTCATCTGGCGTACTTGCTGTCACCTTAATACCCGTCTTTTCGGTGACTTGAAGACTGGGGCCGCCCAGGTCAAGACAGACCACGGGCCGACCGGCTGCCATGGCTTCGAGACAAACCCAGCCCCCGGAATCGTGTAGGCTAGGGTGGATCAAAACATCGCAATCCGAGAGCTTCTCCAAGACCTGCTGCCGAGGTATGGCCCCCCAGAAGGTGATACTTTCGGCCACGCCAAGCCTTTGCGCGAGCTGCTGCAACCGCTCTCCCTCGGGGCCGTCCCCAATTAACCAATACTCGCTTCCCGGGAACTGCTGGTGGAACTCTGCGAACGCTCGCAGACTCAGGTGCAAGCCTTTCCAGTGCTCCAGGCGGGCAACGCTGAGGACTCGAAACGGGCTGCTAACACTGGGGGGAACCAACGACAGGCGACGGATTTCACCTTGGGGCAGACCCATCGCTGAAACCACTAATACCTGCTGGCAACCCAGCGTTCGCATGCGCTCGGCGGTCTGCTCTGTCGTTGCCAGTCCTACGGCAGCCTTCCGAGCAGTCCGACGAACGTAGGGATCGTACTCGCCCATCTTGCGTGCAAGGTCGCGTGCAAGCTCGAAAATCTTTCCTCGAAGACTGAAAGACCACCAAAAAGCACGAGGTGCGGACTCGCCCCCTCCAACCGGGCCCCATATAAAGGGAACTGGCAGCAGTGCCAGGAAACTTGGCATCCAGTACCTGACGTAAGTGACATGATGAATAAGGTCGAAGCCAAATTTGCGGTACAGCCTCCGGCCGGCGAAGTAGGCACCTAATTGCCACATGTAGTAATGGAGTTGTGCTCCCCGCCGCCCTTTCTTCCAAAAGAGCGCCCAAGACGGGAGATCCAGGTAAACAAATCGGACATTCGGAAGCGCATCGATAGCGAGAGCCGCATCAATTCCTTGGTGACCTTGTTGTTGAGTAAGCACCCAGACGCGATGAAACCTTGCAGCCTGCAATACAACGTTCCAGCCCACCCCGGGTTCCGAACCCCTTCCGGGTGCGCACGCGTAGGCAGAAAGTAGCACTTTCATAGGACGTGAGACGGACCGCGCTCCTTCACAAGCAGCCGAAAGGTTCCTGGGAGCTATTGCAAATCATTAGCACTTTCATGCAGATTCGAGTCCCGCCTCTTATATCTGGATTCTCGGGCACTGGAGGGAAATCCACGCTTTATTGTTCAGCTCGGAACCGCGGTTGTGTCGATACATGTATACGACTTCGATCACATTTTTCGCTGAAATCGTTTGGACTAAGCGCGCAACTATTGAAGCTCATTCTCCTCGCGCGGACGGCACGAGTCCAGGAGAACTCCTCATAAAAATGGCGCCCTTAGGGACTCCGGCAACAACTGGAATAGCTAAAATGTCAATTACATCTCTAGGGGTCCGGAAGGACGAATCGAAGTAGTCAACCATATAGGCTGCTCCCGCGCTACCTGCAGTAGCGACAACGAAGCCAATCATGAGGATCAAGGATAGATTACCAACTGGCAACGTTGGAATTATAGGTGGTACAGCGATAGCAACATTGGCAATCCTTTTCTGATCTAAGGCGTCGGACGCGCGCTCCTGTTCCCGCTTGGAGAGATATAGCAAATAGTTTTCCTCATTCGCTTTGGAAGCTCGGAGCAAGTCCGCCTGTTTGAGTGCTTTCTGATCCAGCTCAACCATTTGCAGTTGCATATTCCGGATGCTCTGTTTCAGGGCAACGAGGGTCGCGCTCTGACCTGCCAGATCGGCTTGCGTTTTTGCAGCGTCCTCCCTCAGCAACTCGAAGGTGGGATCTCTATCTGTTACCTCATTAACGTACTCTTTTTTTTCCGCTGCGGTAACCGCAGCCTGAGTTTCGGCAATTTCCTTGTCTGCTTCTTGGACAAGCGGGTAGCTCGGATCAAACTTGACTAAGAGTTGAGTTCGCTTTAACTGTGCACCTAGAAGATTGTCTTCGAGTTGTTGAAGCAAGATTTCAGCCGCATTTGAAGTTCGCTGCGTAAGCGACCGTTCAGGTATCCTCTCCATTTGAGTTTTGTCGTCGCGGATGCGCTGCATGTCAGCGGCGACAGTTTGTTCCGCTTGGTGCAACGAGCCAACGGAGTTGGCCACGATTAGAGCCATATCACTTCGTTCGACGTCGGGGGCAACTACACCTTGTTCCTTGCCAAAATTCGCTAACCGCGTTTCCGAATCCAAGAGAGCATTCCGGTATTTTTCCGCCTCTTTGGCGAAGAAATCATAGGATCCCGTTGGGCGGTGAACCGCGACATGTTTCTCCACATAAAGGGTTGCCAATGTGTTCAGTACGTTATATGCCGTCCGAGGGTCTCCAGAAGCATAGCTGACGTTGATTAAATTCGTTTTTGGAGGAGACTCGATCTTAAGTTTCTGACCAAGATGCTTTACGGCTAGAGAAACATATTGTGACTCGTTTTGCTCGGGGAACAAATGCGCCCTGAACGATTGCTTTTCCTGATCTTCAAGACCATTCTCAAGAACAACCTTTTCCAGTACGTCTTGGCTCTTCAATAGTTCAGCTTCGGAATTGATCTCTTCTATAGTCACAGCGGACGCTGGAACTAGTATTTGAGAGGCCGATTCTGAAGTCACCATGGGGTCAACTCGCTCACGGTTAACTAACACTTCCATATGCGCTGCGTATGTATTCGAAGCTCCTAATGCGACTACGATTGACGCAAGGGCTATAACTGAAAAAATGGCAATCATCAATAGTTTGTGGCGAAACACCGGCGCAAGCACGTCGCGAAGAGTAGTGTCTCCACTTGACTCAAAGATCTCGGTAGTTAATTGTGTGTCCTGCATTGTCTCCTCCGCTTTCCGCTCCAACCGACGTGTCAATGCCAGATAACTTGCTTTGCCTCTCGACAAATTACGTAGCCCCCGAACCCTTTAACACCGCCGAAACAGTCCGCGCCAGAATTTTCATGTCAAGCCAGAGCGACCATTCATCGAGATATTGCAGGTCCAGCTTCATCCACTGTTCGAAGGGAATTGAACTACGACCGCTGACTTGCCAGAGACACGTAATACCCGGCCGCACGCTAAAACGGCGTCTTTGCCAGTCCTCGCTGAATCCTTCGTAGTCCCGAACCGGCAGGGGTCGTGGCCCCACAAGGCTCATATCACCCTTGAGAACATTGAAAAGCTGAGGGAGTTCATCGATGCTGGTCCGCCGCAGGATTTTACCGATCGGTGTAATGCGTGGGTCCTTCCTTATCTTAAAAACTGGACCAGGAACCTCATTCGATTCCTCCAGCTTGGCCAGCATTTTCTCCGCGTTCGGAACCATGGTCCGGAATTTCAAGATCATGAACCGACGCTTATTTACACCCACGCGCTCCTGCCGAAACAATATCGGTCCATTCGATGAACATTTAATCAGTACTGCGGCGACGAGTAAAATAGGGTTGAGAAGAATCAAGAGGATAGCGGAAAATACTGTATCTATGATTCGCTTGACTATAGATGGCCACCATTCGCGGATTCCCATGTAGGTGGCAACATAAGGATCCCCGCTAAATTCATCGGGGACCGATCGCGATTTCTTCAGGTCAAATATCTCACCGCCAAATCTCATGATGATGCCATGTTCTTCGCATAGAGCAGCAGCCCTCAGGGAATTCTCATAACTGGAGCGTAGGGGAAGGTACATCGCGACTTCATCGACAACGTTTCGGCGCAGAAATTCAGCCAAGCCTGCATGGCCAGACAAGAGGGGGAAGCCTGTCTGTTTGAACTCAGCCATCTTCTGCCAATCTTCATCCACAAATCCCAAGAGTTGGTACCCTAATTCCGGTTCCCTCTGAATTCTGCGGGCGAACTGAATCGCTCTGGAATTTGTCCCCACAATCAACAAATAGCGGAGATTACGACCGCGCCTGCGTAGGCTGGCTAACAGCGGCCGAAGCACGAATCGTGATGCCGCCATTAAAAGCGCGCTCATGAACCAGAAAGACTCTAGAAAACGGGGCGTGATCATCCTGATTCGAAACAACTCGGCCAGCAAAGCCAAAATAGCGGTCGAAAGCGCCGTAGCCTTAAACAAATCCATTATTTCGACACGCCTTGCGGTCAGTCGCTTAGAAGAATATAGCCCGCAAAAAGAAAAGATCACGTGCCATATCAGCAGAATGGAGCCAAATGTGACGCAATTCAATAAACTAACTCGGATTGAAAGGAACTGCTCAATTCCAACATTGAAATCCCATGTAGCGACCAGTAGGGTCGTCAGCCCAAAGGATAGAGCCATCTGAGAAATGTCGAATATCTTTAGCCCGCTCAGAAGGAAACGACGCTTGGCTTCATTCATATGTGGAGTCCATTTAAGCATCGCATTCCCTTGGATTGTGTCAGTCCCTGCGCGGAAGCAAGTGTTAGGTTGGAAGATTTCGGCTCGCGTCGTTTATCGCCCAGAGATGTTTCCAGTCGGGTAGCGAACGAATTGGTTGCTCGGGTTTGGCGCACCCAGTCCTACAGTCTTTGATAAAGTGACTCTGGTATTGGGAAGGTGCGCTTGTTCAGTACTGCACCGAGAACGGGAATTTGCGCGGCACGCAAATTCTCCATCACCCTAAGTGCTGCTTCTTTTCGTGTCGAGTTCGCCTCCAAAACCAACACCAACCCATCCGTAAGCCGCCCGAGAGCTGTGGCATCCGCATAGCGAGTCAGCGAGGGTGCATCGATCAAGACGTAGTCAAATTCTTTTCGCAGTTCCTCGAAGCGAAGTTTAAATCGGTCGCTATTGAGAAGATTTGGCGAATCAGGGGTGAGCGAGCCGCTGGACAGAAACCACACATTATCCGTGTGAAGTGGTCTCGCGAAAGACCGAATGGGGGCTTCGGTCAGCAAAGAATCGGTTAAGCCATAATGATTATTGGTTCCCAGGAGACCCGGAAGCGACGGCGATCTAAAATTAGCTTCCACTATGCATAGGGATCCACTTACATTAGCTCGCAAAGTTTCGGCGACCAGCAAACAGATTTGACTGCATCCATTACCTTGGTCGATCCCGGCGAACAAAACTGCATGCGGAGCCCTCTGCGTATTCTGCAAAAAAATCCGTTGTACGAGCTTCAAGATCTCTTCGTGAGCCACTTGCCCCAAACCAAAATGAACCCCGTTCGTGCGGGCTTTTTCGAGTTCCTTCGAAACCACCGGGGTTGGTCTAGGAATCGTAGATGCTTCGAAGTCCTCACCGACTTGCTGCATCAACTCAAAGTTTTTGCTCATTCTTTTCCCTCTTCCTGAAGGGAGTAAGAAAATCCTTGCGTAGATTGAATGCGACCACTAGATGGAACAGCCGGAAAGGAAGGCATGACAATCCGCCGACCGGTCTGAATGTAATTTGGATCGCGTAACCACGGATTGAGATTGCGGAGTTCCTCGAGAACTCCTTGATCGTATCGGCCTAGGTTTTCAACACTGATTCGAGAAAGCGTTTGCCCCTCTGAGATTTGGACCGGCATTCGAGATTGGTTAACCGATGGCTCAATAACGTCTAGTAGTATGGGGAGCTGTGTGGGAGCAGGAAGCTGTTCAACATCCGCGCTCTCCGACCCCGAGGGAGGTTTTACAGTCTTTCCTTCGTTCTTGTTCACGGCAGTTATCGTGGCGAGCACAAGCGCGCCACCTACTGCAACCTTGGCGGCCCAACCTTGGACCCATCCCCTACGTGTTCCCCCAAGCGGCTGCGGCTTGGAAATAGTGAGAATCGGTCTTTCCTGGGTGCCAACTGTTTTGGGCGACGGCCTTTTAAATAGAGGATCAAGTTCGAGATCTGCAAGGACTTCCAATACAGTAGCCGCATCAGCCGCCTTCTGTTTCGTAGCGCAGGCAAGCGACATCGCGTTGAAACATAGATTATTGATATTGCGTGGAATTCCCTCGCTGTGTTCTGCAATCAAACGCCGCGCCTCGGCTGTAAATACGCCCGCATTCGAGCATCCCGCGATGAAGAGCCGGTGATCGATGTAGGCGTCGATTTCCTCTCTATTAAAGGGTGCAATATGAATGAGGAGAGAAATTCGTTGCCGCAGCTGGACCATCGAAGGCCGGCTGAGCTTCTCCGCAAGACTTGGCTGTCCCGAAATAACGATTTGCATCAGCTTCATCCATGGCGTTTCAAAATTGGAAAGCAGACGGATGGACTCGAGTACCTTCTCATCAAGATTCTGGGCTTCATCAATCACGAGAACGAAACGCCTACCCGCATTCATTTCCTCGATGAGAACCTGATTCAGCATCTCTTGCATCGCCGGCAGATCTTTTCCTGTGGCATCGATGTTGAGATCGAGGAGAACTTGACGAATGAACTCACGGGAATCGCAGTCCGTTCGAAATACGAACGCTGTACGCGCCTTTCCACGCAGGCCTGCCAGGTATTGATAGAGCAACGAAGTTTTGCCCATTCCTGGCTGGGCGATCAGAGCGAGAAATCCTCGATTACTCTCAGTGCCATAGTTCAGTGAGGCGAGGGCCTCTCGATGTTGTGCGCCTAGGTAAAGAAACCTTGGGTCAGGAGTTACGCCGAATGGTTCCTCAGCGAGTTTGAAGTAATTTATAATCATTTACACGCTCGTCCTTCACTATCCTCGGAACCGCCATCCATTTTGCAAGCACCAGCTTCAGCATTGACCATAAACATTAAGGGAGTGTTGTGTATCCCCCCGCGTTCCCGGAGACTGAATAAGGCACGTACTTGCGGAAATTCGTGATGAACTTTTCTGGCACGAAGATCATGTCGCCTGACGACAACTGAGCATCCTCGTTGGCGTTCTTTCCGTGCAAGATATCCTTTAGGCTTAATTTCTTCACTTCTACCCAGTCATTCGACACACGGTGAAAAAGAAATACTTGCGACTTCGCGGTGGGAGCGAACCCTCCGGCAATCGCAATCGCTTCGGTCACGGTCGTGTCGTGGCGGAGGTCGTACTCTCCCGGCTTACCGACCTGACCGGATACGAGAAAAAATGGCTTTTGAACATCCATTAAATCGACGCTGATGATTGGATTGTGAAGGGTGCCAGAGTACGCTTTTTTTAGCGCTTCAATGATTTCTGGCACCGTCATTCCCTTGACGTAGATGCTTTCGGCACCCTGAATATTGATGTATCCGTCTGGCTGTACCAGGACCATTGTTTGGTCAAGCTCTGGCGAGAGAGGGAACGAAATCGACAAAGTGTCATCCGGTGAGACCCTATAACGGGGATTTCGCCGCTGTAGGGCAGACTGGTCCGAAACAGACCCGCTGGAACCCGTATCTTGAATTGGATTCGACCGCGATTGAACAGAGGAGCCATTTTGTTGGCCACAGAGACTTGATGCCACCACCGTCAACAGAACCACGAAAAACGAAATCATCAGCATTGGTCGATGCATTGAGCTTTGCCTCCATCGTTACTTACAATCTGTTGCTGCTAGCATAAGAAATATCGTCAACTCAGCTGATTCGTCGCCTTGGGAGATTGGCTTTATGAATTTGGTCAAATCGATTCCTCTTGAAAGAAAAATAGCTAAACCAATTCGATCTCGTATCCTTCGACACGAATTGCAACGGATCCATATAGCAGATCCACTGACACCACCACGCTTTGATTATTACCTTTGCCAATGAGGATTCCCTTAATGCCGTCGAGTGATACCCTGCGAACCCGTACTCGCTGCCCGGCGCTAATGAGGGGATGCACAGTGCACTGGATTTTTTCCCTGATCGCCGTACGGAGATTTTCGATCTGTTCCTCGGGAATCGGAGTCCCGACTCTATCGCTGCCTACGAAGCCAAGCACGCCTGGGGTTCGCAATACCCTCAGGCGCTCTTCGGTCGTCTGCGCGACGCGGATGAAGGCGCAGCAGCTAAACATGGGAATATCCACTTTGCTCCGCCGGTCGCTCCATTGGCGGATTTGTTTAACCAGCGGGAGAAATGTGAACACTCGGCTTTCTTGGAGATGTAAGGCAACCCGCTTTTCATGTCGGGCCACTGTTTGAATCGCATACCAGTTCCATTCCTCCGACGGGAGCCCTAACGGAATAACTGCTGAGCTACTTTCCAGATATGGCTAGAAATTGAGCACAGCTTCGCCCTCTCAGTCCCATTTCTCACTTTAAAACCGAAGAACCAAAGGCTTTGTCAGGGATTGCCTAATCCAAGCAGCGGCCAATTCGATTCGCGCCGCTCCTTCCTACTCATCCACGGGCTCCTCGGAATCTTCAATCGGCCCTGCCGCGGGTCGTGGTGCTCGCTTCGAAACGGTGTGCAACGAAAATCCGTTACCAACGACCGCAAACCCACATTGACCGCTGCCCGTGATATTGGGTTCCACTCGCAAAACCGTCATTTCAGCTTTCATCCGTAACCTGGACAAACCACTTGATCCGGGAACAAAGACCTTCATCTGGACGACGGAACTCAAGGGGGGGCAGGTAGCGGTGAATATATATGCTCCATGTAAACTCATATCACGTGCGACGCCCCTTCCTTGGAAGTGCCTGTCTTCAGGCCCTTCCCAGCAAAAAATTGCTGGATTCTCCGTCCGATAACGCACGGCTCTTCTTCTCTCCGCCGACACGTAAGGTCCTCGTGTGATTTGAACGTCCCCTCATTACTTCAAAATTCTGAGCAACTCAGGCTCACGCGGAGACTACGAAGATTGCGGATTAGTGACAAGAAGCTTTATGTCTTCATCAAAATAAGAATGTTTATGTGATTTTTTGACCTCAATGCAGGCAAGAGCTTCGTCTGTCTCTTGCAGAGATCGGTCCACTACGCGCGCGACAAATGGAATCGCTAAAAAAGATTTCCTGAGGACAGTCTGGTGAGGCGAAATATGGACAAATGTCCATTCTCAATAGTAGGAGGTTTCATTTTCTTCTATTCAATATCTAAGTACTTACGTATTTGAAAGTTTTATGGACTAGTTGTCCTGAATGGTCGTATCGTCCATCGTGAAGGGAGTTGTCGCATCCCACATTATGTCAAGTATTCGGCTGGGCCCATTTGGCAGTGCTTCAAAGGGCGAAAAGGTTCCCTTTGCAGTAAGAAATGAACTAGAACTTAACAGATCGAAGAGCGCGATTAACGACTGGCGCTTTTTGTCCATACGACCCCAAACCTATTGTTTCAGATCTGTTTATATTCGGCGAATGCTGTTTCGATTCCGCGGGTAACGCCTTATGCTTCCGACAACGGCTGGTGTTTCGTCAGTTCGTTCTGCATCTCCCCGAACAATCAAATGTCGCGGAAGGCAGCAGGGTGTCCCGGCCTCTTCGGCGACCCAAAGAGCGCATTTCCGTGCTTATCGCCATGGCTGATAAGTTGTCGAGCGCAACTTTAACGACTGCGTTCACGCATGCTTACACACATTTCAAGGTCAGATCGTTAACCGGAAACTCAGAAGAGATCATTGCCGGCCTGGGATCGCATAAAGCCCACGTTGCACTTATCAGTGAAGAGCTCCGGGACGGCCCAAAAGCAGGTTTCAAGGTACTTCAGAAGATAGAGGCGTTACATGGCACATTCCCAATCATGCTTTTGCAAAATTCCAATCGCGAATGCGTGGTCAACGCCTTTCGCAACGGTGCGCGGGGCATCTTCTACAGGAATCATTCCTTGAAATCCCTCGCTAAATGCATCCAGGTGGTCCATGAGGGGCAAATCTGGGCGAATAACAGGGATTTTGAACATCTCGTAGGCTTTATAACTCATCTCAGACCACTTCGGCTTAACAATGCCCACGAAATACCGATATTAACGCAGCGCGAGGAAGAGGTGGTTCGGCTCGTTACTGAGGGACTGAAAAATCGCGAGATAGCTCGAGAACTCCACGTGAAGGAGCACTCGATAAGGAACTAGCTCTACCGGATTTTTGAAAAGCTGGGAGTCTCGAGCTGCGTCGAGCTGATCCTTTATGCATCAACCGAGCACGAGGGCAGCAATTAGGCTGCACCGGGGTTCAATCCCTTCAGCGTGATTGTTTTGGCCTGCTCAAGGGAAAAGCGAGATGCTTTGGATTCGTCAAGGAGTGCTCTCAATCGACAGAATTCCAAAAACTGCTGTTGCCGTTGCCCCCCAATTCAAATCCCGGCGTCCTTGACAGCCATGCGCAGTGCATCCTAAATCTCATTTGAAATGCCGACTTTGCTGAGTCCGATTCTGCTTGATAAATGTTGGCGTTTCAAATGGTGCGCGTATTTTCATGCCCCGACTGTAACGGTCACTGGAAGTTGATTAGGCCAGTGCCATTCGGACTGCGCCAGCCAGTAACCAAGTCGTAGCCCGGCTCCGCCGAATACTTACCATTGCTGCCGCTGGTGATGTCGTGGAAGTCATCGTGGTAGCCGGCGCCCCTCGCCGAGCGAGTAAATAATTGGGTTAATGAACCCCAAAGCTGATTTCCCGTTGGCCACCACTTGTTGATCCTCCATATGCCAGTGCATCTCCCTGATCGCACCGGCTTTCAGGCGCATATTGACTCCAGTCATTGTGGTGGCCGATCGGAATTTCTGGGACTGTCGTCTGCCGCGCCCAGCGGCCTTCCTCCAGGCGGTAGTGGCTGTCGGCAAAGCACCATTTCAGATTGGGTAAGGTGCCGTGGTCCGTACGCGGCGGCGTAGCCCTGTCCGCACTCTGGGCTTCACGCGCCGGATTTGTCGGGCCAAGGATCGTGGCGCCTTCATCACCGCGGATCGCCTGAGAGCGTATGGAGAATCGAACTTGGGCGTCTTGGGCAGCCATAAAATAGCTCCTGATTAGAACTCGTTTGGCCGATCATTTAAAGCTGCTTCACTTTACCTCCTTTTGCTCATGGCAGGACGATGGGTTTTCTTCGGCGGCCTGTTCGCAGCGAGTCAAGGGCGCGCGGCCTCATTGCCTGTTTATCGAAGACCCTTGACAGCGCGAAGGGCTGCGTACGCTGGTCGGCGAGGGAAAAGGTGAGCAGCTCTTACCCGAAGAAATCAATCTTGTGAATCCGGCCCCAGCAGGAGGATCTTCCCAATGCCGCCTTTCTCCCCTAGCACATGTGCTTCAGCCGCATCACGCAACGGCATCCGGCGGCCAATAGGCAGAACGAACTTGCCATCGCGGACGTCATCGGCAAACTCGCGCACCTTGGATGGATCCGGCCGCGCAAACACACGCGTAATCTTTACTGCCGGGTTTTGCGTCGCCGCGCTTTCCGGCAACCCAGAGGCGTACCCAAAGGTGCCGCCCTGCTTTACCTTCGCAATCAGCTTCGCTGCAACCTCACCGCCAACGGTGTCCGCAATTGCATCCACTAGGCGGAATTTCTCAATCGCTTTATCGTCATCAATCGCGAGCACGTCAGACACACCAAGGGAGCGGGCGTCATCCAACTTCTTCCCACGAACACCTGCAATCACCTGCGCGCCTATCTTCTTCGCCGTATGTACTGCCGCACGCCCAACACTGCCCAGCGCTCCTGTTATCAAGACAACCTGTCCCTTTTTCACATTTGTCGCAAGGCGCACAAGTTGGTCTCCCGTCATGGCAATCAGCGGGATCGCCGCCGCGTCCGCCAGGTCCACGCCATCCGGCAGATGGGTCACGTCCGAATCGTTCACTGCCACCAATTCGGCATAGGTCGCGTTGGAAAATGCAAGCACGCGGTCGCCGGGCTTGAAGTGTTTCACATTTTCGCCCACCGCCCGTACGACCCCACTCACATCGCGACCTAGAATTGCAGGAAACGACAGCGGAAAATCCTTCTGCCGCATCCCTGAACGCACTTTCCAGTCGATCGGATTAACGCTCGCAGCGGCTGCCGCGATCAGTACCGTATCGCCGCTTATTTGCGGCTCGGGAACATTGTCTTCAAATTTCAGCTTCTCGGGGCCGCCATACTCATGCAGCACTACTGCCTTCATCGCATATCTCCCATCCGCAGAGCTTCACGCATATATCTGACGAGATCTTACCGTGCCCTAGGCCTCATTTGAACGAAGTCTAGCCTATAATTCCCGGCATTCTTCGGTTTTGCTGCCAACCGAGTGTGTTCGTGCCATCTCCACCATATGCCTGGGAGCAGCCGTTTGACATACTCGTAAGGATATCGCACCCGGAAATGCCGCAAGATGACCTGACCGGAGACTTTTGCACCAGCTGAGATGAGAGAGAATTCACCTGTCAGAACAAGACCGGTCAGGTCAACTCTGACCTCGTTTGATCCAAGCACCGCCCAGCAAATTGATACGGTAGAGGGCTGGAATTGGTGTTCGCAATAGCAGTGCTACCCGAAAGTTCTATTCCTGAGGAAATGAGTCATCAAGTTGATGAAGTAGGGTGCGTAAGGCAAAAATTGACGATTCCAGCTGTCTTAGAGCTTCTACGTGTTCGTCTTCAGCCTGCGAGCGTGCTTCTGGCGTATTGACTGGGAGGCGGCCCAACTCATTTCCCGCCGCGACAAGCTGACCGTTGATGGGTTCAATCTCATCCTGCATCTTCGTTTCGTTCGCATCAAGACCCAGCACGGCGGGGTTCGCCACTGCTCCGGGTGGGGCGTGAGTCGCATGTTCGAAATGAGCCTTTGCTTCTTTGGCCATTTCCAGCACCTGATTGGCCTCCGAAATACGGCTCTGGGTAATCAGTAAATCCGCGAGATACCTCTGGGTAACGGTTTCATTCTCAAGGAAACTTTTCTGAGCCTCGATATCAAGTTTAAGTGCCTGGGCCCAAGCATACTGAGACACATTAACCGCCTGCTTCCCCCAGAAAATCGCCAGCGCCGGATGGTTCGCGCGCTTGGAATGGTTCATCAGATGGCCAAGAACGGATACTTCGGTGAGCGGCAGGCTAAAAGCGCGAACCAGGGCCAGCGCCTGGATGAAATTGTCCAGAGCATCTTGCTTTTTCCCCAGTTCCTCATCATCGCCGCCAATCTTATCGAGTGTGGCGGCTTCCGATGCGCGATCACCCAACGCGCGTTGAAGCGGGAGGGCCTGATTGTAGTAGCCGAGCGCCTTTTGCTGCTCCCCGGAATCGTCATAGATGCCGGCGATTTTTTTTAAGGTGGCGGCTTCGGCAGAGCCATCGGCCGCGGAGTGCTCAAGCGGCAGGGCTTGTGCGTAGAATTCTAGCGCTTTCTGTTGCTTGCCAAGATCATCATAGACATCGCCTATGGAATCCAGGGTTTGGCCCTCTGCCGAGTGGTCACCTGCGGCACGTTCGAGTGGCAGTGCTTGATTGAAAGATTCCAGCGCTTTTTGCTTCTCTCCCAAGTCAAAATACGCCTGACCAAGGCTCTCGAACGTGTCCCCTTCGGCCGCTCGATCGCCCGACGCACGCTCCAGTGGCAGGGCTTGCCCATAATAGATCAGAGCTTTCTGTTTCTCTCCCATATCGTCATAGGCGTGGCCGAGGCCATCAAGGGTTTGTGCTTCCGTTTGGCGATTTCCCGTGGCGCGCTCCAGCGGCAAGGCTTGGCGGTAGTAGTCCAACGCGAGTTCACGCTCGCCGATGTCGTTATAGGCGTGGCCCAAGCTGTCCAAGGTTTCCGCTTCCGATCCACGATCGCCAATTTCACGCTCCGCCGCGAGCGCTTCACGGTAATATTCCAGCGCCTTGATCTTTTCTCCCACGTCTTCGACCGTATGCCCCAGGCTATCCAATGTTTGCCCCTCCATCGCCGAGTCACCGGAAGCGCGCTCCAAGAGCAAAGCTTCGCGGAAGCAGTCGGCCGCTTTGTGCTTGTCTCCCAAATCGTCATAAGCATGCCCCAGGCTGTCCAGCGTTTGCAGCTCCGCTGCGTGATCGCCGGCTGCGCGTTCCAGAGCCAGTGCCTCGGTGAAGGCATCGGCTGCTTTCTGTTTTTCTCCCAAATCGTCATTCACTCGCCCCAGGGCATCCAGGTCTTGCGCTTGCGCCACTCGATCGCCCAGCTCGCGCTCCAGAGGCAGGGACTGGCCGTAGGCGTCCACAGCTTTTTGCTTGTCTGCCAGGTCTTCGTACATGCGGCCCATGCCCTCAAGGGTTTGCGCTTGCGCGGCCTGGTCATTCACCTCGTGGAGCACAGCGAGCGCCTGCATGTAATAGTCAAGCGCGCCGCGTTTCTTGCCCGAATCTTCGCTGACCTCGCCCATGCTTAGGAGAGTGAGGGCTTCATAATATCGATCGCCCAATTTTTGCCAAAGGGGCAGGGCCTCGCGGTAAACTTCGATCGCATTCTTCCTTGACTCTTCGCCCGGCTGAAACCAGAGCCGTCCGGCCTGAAAAAATTTGCGCTCGGCCGCGATGCGCGCTACGTCCTCTGGCATCGGCTTCCTGAGGTCGGCAATCCGTAACGAATAGCGTCCGGAGGGCATGACCTGATCCCCCGCAACGACACGCACCCGAAACGTTCCTGAAGTATTGGCGATTAAGGATGCCGACTCGGGTCCCCACGCGCCATTTACGCTATCGGACTGTATTAGAGTTTCGCCATTTGGGTCGAGCAGCAACAGAACAACATCGATTCCCTTCTGATCGGCGATCACCCGCAGGAATTCGCCCGCATCCAGGTCGATTTCAAAAACGTCGGCCTGCCCCTTTTGCAACTCACGCTCGACGGGCATTCCAGGTTCAATTTTTCCTGCTTGCCGGTCTGTGGATTGTGATTGTACGGGCGGTTTTGCTTGTCGTGAAAGCGGCGCACGCTGACTTTGTGCTAAGGCACTAGCTGCGAAACAAAGTAAGGCACAACCAAGACGCGACCAAGTCGAGGCACTTACGATTTGTGCGCGGGATTTCATCGAAGGCTTGCCAATCACGGAGTCGGATGGCCCAGCTTCGGGCCATTACCAGTTGCAGCCAGACATAGATTCAATTTTTTCATTCCGCCCCAGGATTCAAACAGTTTTTGCGAATGCTCATCAATTTCTTTGAGGGATCTCGGCTCGCCGTTCCCAGAGTGGGGATAAATGACATACGCCACCCCTCGATTTTTGCCGCCATACCGCGGACTCGAGTCAACGGCCAACGCGTCGGCCAGCGCAATAGACCCTTCCCCGAATTTCAGTCCTGGCGCGCTTTCGTCCGCCACGATAGCCCCCGTTATTTGGCCGTTCTGGAGATTGGCAACCGTAGCGAAATCGCCGAGCCGCGCATGCTGGAAACCCTCCGGTGGAAGCACCACATAAGGAATATTCGAGGCGTCGACATATCGATGAGGATCCCTCGGGTTTGGGTTGTGCGTATCGTACAGCGCGGTCATGGACACGTAATACCCCGGCGCGGGATCCGATTCCCCCTGAACTACGGGCCGTCCATCTTTCTTTTCATTGTCGGTCACCAAAGCCCACCAGTTTCCGCGGTGTCCCGCATGATTCAAGCTGTCGAGACCCAGTTCCTGGTCTGGATGGTAGGCCCGAAATGCGCCATCCGCGTCAATTGCGAGCCCTGAAACGTAGAAGAATGCCCCCGGATCCGTCGGAGTTTCCCAAGTGGCCACGGAGTGCACTTGGAACAGCTTGCTGCACTCGCAGACTTCATTTGAGCTGCGTTGCACCTTCCCCTGTGGATTCGCGTGTGCCAGCGTGATGAGAAGCGCAGCCAACATTGCAGCTTTCATTTCTGCCAATCCGTCTAAAAGTTCAACTGTCCGATCGTGCCAACGTAACGGCAATAAGCCTAATTTACCTCTAGGAAGATTCGTCGCGGTCAGAAATGATTCGGGAAGCGCCGTGAATCTTTCCCTGAGTCCCTCCTCCACAGAGCCGTCGAAAAAGTTACTCCAAAGGTGCACTCAAACGAGGTGCTGGCTGGGTTTGTCCGGCCAATCGACCGGCCAACATCCGCAAAGAGACTCCATTTTGGATTGATGTTTTTCTCAAAGCCAATGGATGCGTTGGGCTGGCCGCGATTCACTCCCAAGTCGCTCAGCGCGTCCAGATTGGATGTAAATTGCGAATACGACACGGTGACAGCTGGCGTGAAATGCTCCCACCAATCCCCTTCCAGTTTCACAGTACTGAAAGCCAGCCCGCGTGTAATGTATCCTCCGGTGTACGAAACCGACCAATCGTCGAAATCTTTTTCAACCAGGACAGGAAGCGCAAAGTTCACGCGATGCGGAATCAACGCCGGGTCAATGCCGGTGGTATTCAGGACTTCGAGCGTTGGCATGATTGCAACAGCCGGACGATGCTCGCCTTTCGGAAGCAACAGGATCTTCAGCCCAAGATAATTGTCGTCGAGTCCATAGGTCCGGTTCTGCTGATCCTTGGAGATTGCCAGGCCGCCATAGTTTGACAATTCAAGGCGCGTAGTCAGGCCGAGGGTAAACCCCACTCCCGGGGCGGAGAAGTAGTAGCCCCCCTGAGTCCGGTTGAAATTGGTGTCGAGATCGATCGAGATGGAGCCGGGGGCAAGCAGCGTCGCATCTTCGTCCATTGAGGTGGCGGTGACGACAAGACGCACCTCGCCGCTCTGGGCGCGCACGCCAGGCGACAGGACGCAAGTCGAAAGGATCGCTACGATCGCAATCCGGTAACGAATCATTTCGATCCGAGTCCTTTCTGGGTGTCAGTCGGCTTCCGCCGTACTGCTCTCGCGCCGTTCCGTGACTGCCCAACCTGATGGCACCGCTTCCACTACGCTGGCGCGACGCCGCGCACGCGTCCAGCCGGACAATCCGCCTGTAATCGCGCTGACTACCGCCCTGCCAACAACGTACAGCATTAGATGCGGATAGAAAACTCGCTGAAGGGGCAAGATCCAGAGGTCGAAAGGATTTTCCCCTTCCAGGGAGAACGCAAGCAACCCTGTCAGAAGCTCCAGCAGCAAGAACACCGAGTAATACGCCAAAACAATTTTGGCATTGCCGCGAAGAAGTGCAAGCAGGATGGCGATTTCCGCAACCGGTGAGATCGCCGCGAGGACTACCTGATACAGCCAGATGCTGGGCAGCGTGACAAAGGCCATCGTGCCGCACTTCGGGTTGAACGTTGCATCGCGGTGTTTCCATGCCGATTGCAAGGTCCCGAAAGCCCAGCGGAGGCGTTGCCGCACCAGATCGCGGATGCTTTCCGGCGCTTCCGTGTATGCGATGGCCTCGTCGTCATACCGGAATTCATACCCGTGGCGCCGGATCGCGAGCGTCAGGTCCGTGTCTTCCGCGACGGTATCGTTCGAAAAGCCCCCGCATTCCAAAATTCTGCCCTTGCGCCACGCGCCGACGGCTCCTGGAATGACGGTCATCGCGTTCAGCGAATCGAGCGCACGGCGATCCAAATTGAAGCCATAGATGTACTCAAGCGATTGAAAACGGGTAAGCCAGTTTTTTTTGTTTCCGATCCGGACATTTCCGGAAACGGCTGCCACCATCGGATCCGAGAAGTGACGGACAAGTTTAGCCATCGTGCCGCGCTTGAAAATAGTATCCGCATCCAGAGCGATCAGAATTTCATGTTGGGTGTTTTCGATAGCGAGATTCAGCGCGGCGGCTTTCCCAAAATTTGGCTGAGTCAGGATTCGAAGGCGCTTGTCATTCTCAAACGTTTTATTCAACAGCTGTAATGTCCCGTCTTTTGATCCGTCATTTACAACAACGATTTCGAAAGGTGCGTCATAGCCGTTGTTGAGAATGGAGCGTACTGTCTTCAGGATGACTTTCTCTTCGTCATAGGCCGCAATGATCACGGACACGGGTGCAGCGAATTGCCGTTCATATGTTCGGGTCCCGGCCCGGCGTTTCTGAATGATGCTCAAAATGCCGTACCCCACCAGCCGGACGGCTGTCAGGCCAATCACAGCGCCAAATATTATCCCGATGAAATAAGAAATTTTGCTCTTGGCGACGAGCAAGCCTCCCTCGACTCTCGCCCACCGCAATTCTTCCCGCGGCGGAGCGGGCATGAGTTCCTCTCGCGATTTCCCGAGCAGATCGGTCAGACTGACGAAGCGATATCCCTGGGATCGCAGATCATCGATGATTCGCGGAAGGGCCGCAACCGTAGCGGCACGGTTTCCTCCTCCGTCGTGGAGGAGCATGATTGTTCCAAAATCCTTTTCTTGCAGGGCGATCCGTTCAATCTGCGCGGCCGACCGTGTGTCCCAGTCTCGAGGATCTATTTTCTCTCCCACGACGGTATATCCATCGGCCTCCGCATCCTCGAGCGGCCTCAGGCCTTCCACCGTATCCGGCTCAATCTCCGCCTGGTAGGGAGGGCGGAAGAGGGTCGTCGATCGGCCCAACGAGAATTCAATGAGCCTCTGCGTCATATTCAATTCCAGATGCGTGCGCGGGCTGGAAGCGGTGGCGATATCCGGGTGCGAGTACGTGTGATTTCCAATGATGTGGCCTTCCGCGTACATTCTCCGCAAGATATCGACGGAGTTTTCCACCTGGCTGCCAACTACGAAGAACGCGGCCGGCACTTGCTTCACCTTCAAGATATCGAGAATGGCCGGCGTGTAGGCCGGATCGGGCCCATCGTCGAACGTAAGGGCAATGGTTTTGTCATCGCGATAGCCAAAGGTGTCCACAACATATGTCGAAGGGGAGACATCGTATTCCTCGGAATATTCCACGCCACCTCGCCAGAGACTGCGGCGGCCCGTTCGAGGGCTTCCGGCAAGACGAATGATTTCCCCTCGGCCGTGCAGGATGACGGATTGCTGAACATCCAGTTGGCTTAGCGATTTCAAGGTGAGGTTATCGCTTGGCCAGGCATCCGGCTTGAGAATTTTCCAGATCCCGGGATCTTCCGTCCCGAGACGCCACAACGCGGTTCCCTGCACTCCCGCGCGAGAAAGAGCGCGAAGCTCATTGAGAGCCGTTACCGCATCGAGGTACCAGACTTCGTGCTGGCGTCCCGCCCGCTCATAGTGCAGCACGGGATTGAGCGTCTCCGCATCCCACTTGACCGGGCTGTTTCCGGAGATTCCCGCGGAGATTACGTCGCGAAAACCAACCTCCACACCGCCTCGAGAGCCCAGAACCCAGTCGTAACCGTAGTTTCCAATCCCGATCACTGTCTTGGAGGGTGGAATCTCGGCGAGCGTTTTTTTCAATTCATTCGCAAACCACCACTGAGCCGCGACGGGGCCGGGAAGCCCGGATTGGAAGTGCTGATCGTAAATCAGCGGAACGATGTAATCATTCTGTTCAGCAAGCTGGTTCAAATCGTAGGCGCCGGGATCGTCATCGACTGGAATGTCTTGCGTGACGAGCAAACTGGCCGGCTTCATCAAGGCGTGAAGCTCGCGCATGAAAGTCGTCATCAGAAGATGATCGGAAGGTTGTGACCGCTCAAAATCAATATTGACTCCGGCAAAACCGTGTGCAACTACGCGATCCCGAATATTGCGTTCGAGCCGATGCCGTGTTGAAGCTTTGCTCAGCGCCGCGTGCAATTCCGCTGTCCGCCAGTCGTCTCGATAATTCGAGACCAGCGCCAGGATGGGTACGTGGGCGCCGCGGGCGAGCCGCACAACGTCTTCGTCGGTTTCGTCGGCTATTGTGCCCTTCGCATCCTGCAGAAAGAGCCATTCGGGTACGAGGTGAGTCAAATGGCCAATGTTCAGTTTCAGAGATGCGCGACTTGCGGGATCCCAATCGACGTAAAATCCAAAAACGAGTGCGTGGTTGCAGTCGCAGGCCTTTACGGCCGCCGTCGCCGGAATGGGCCGGCCGCCGGAATATTCTTCGTCACGCTCCACACTGTAGGGAACGTTTTCCTCGGAACTATCCTCGTCCTCTGGAATAACTTCCGGCTTCGTGGTGACTGCGGTTAGCGGTTCAGCTTGTGACAGGAGCAAGGGAGCAAATTGGGGCGCCGCATTTAGGCAAATGACAAAAATGACCACCGCAAATAGGAAGACAAATGCAACCGCCGCAAGGACATACCAAAACCGGACCCTGCGCTTTCCGGAAGCGTCATAAAACACCGCATTCGTATGATCGCGCATTTCACAATTCCAACAGTGAGCGGCCCCGTGGAGAGCGGTTCCCGGCGCTTGTGAGGACGAACGCGGATCTTGTCATTGCAAAGCTGAACGGTCAATCCCACCTAAGTAGGGGATAAGCGGACTTCGCTGAGTAATAGTGGTACTAGACCCTGATGGCTAACGAACCTGATAGACGTCCGGGGTGACGTGTGTCACACTTCCGCCCCTGCAGTAAACCGATTTAGGGGGCCCATTATGGAAAATACAGTTATCTTTGAAAGTTTTCATAGACCCGACATTTTTTCGGGGAAGTCACTTCAAATTAACGATCGCGTTACTCTCTTCGTCGCGGAGCGTTTTCACAATCTCGGACTGACCCCTCGCGAACAATTAGTCGTCTCTCTGGTTCTTCAAGGCTGCAGCAATAAGGAAATCGCACACAACTGCGCGATCACAATTCAGACCGTAAAAGATCACTTGAAAAACGTGTACAGAAAATCAGGAACGCACACTCGTACCGCTCTTATTGCCCAGCTGATCGGGACAACGCGGTTTTGAAGAGATTCCGCAAGTCCGCATAGCAGCCTAGGGTATCGGACGCCAGCCGATTTTGCGGTGGAAATCGGCAGGGAAAAGGGCTGTGGAAAAGCCGCTGGCGGAAAAGTACAAACCACTAATCCACTCTGCTTGGGAATCCCGCAGTAAGCGCGGAATTCCCACTTTCTTACCGCCAGGCCGACGATGGGCTCGCCCCCAGAGCCATCGAGCAGATTCAGAAGCAAACCCTGAGTGTTACCTAATGACTGGACCAAAAACGGAGGGCAGGTCATTTTAGTTCGTCGCCGCCAACGCGCACGAGTGCGCTGGGAGAGGCTGCTCGCTCTCTTGATGCCCTCTTACGCTCTCTGTCTACCTACCATGAAACTGTGAGGGCCTGTCTAGGACTTGGCGCGGCGGTTTTTCTGTCGTAATCCTCTAGCCGGGCTACCGCACCGTGATCCGCTGCCAATGCAGCGCATTCCTCGTCGGTTATAAGCTCGGCCACGTGTAGCTCACGGCGTTGATACCTAACCAAGTCCCAAAGTCGTTGAGCATTTTGTGAAAGCGGTAGCACGGTTTCACTCATTCTTGGTGCTCCTGTCAAGCTCGCCGGGCGCCTGGGAGAGCCTATGCACATCGTATTCCCCTGGCGAGGTTGAAATGTATGAGTGAGAAGCGGTGGAAGGAATTGGATTTATGTTTGGGAACGGGTCGCGCGGCCCGCGTAAAATCCAATCGTCATGACCGCCCCCACTCGCTATTTCGACCTGGTGCGTGAAATGAAAAATCCTTACAACCATCGCCTGCGGCTTGTCGAGAGCGCCAAACAGCGCGGGATCAAACGCA
>Ga0302324_100001324_pt1 | contig 60595 bp, 44 predicted proteins | sample Palsa_T0_1_FD_201949 | JGI IMG/M metagenome (GOLD analysis project Ga0302324, IMG submission 201949) | Peat permafrost microbial communities from Stordalen Mire near Abisko, Sweden - Palsa_T0_1 | ecosystem: Environmental > Terrestrial > Soil > Palsa > Peat permafrost | place: Sweden: Abisko...
CTAAGCATACTAAGCATACTAATTGCCTCCCGCTCGTCGCGTAGCCTCGAAAAAAAGTGCGATAAAAGCGATAAAAGCGATAAAAGTCCAATTCTTACGTTCAAGCTTGCTGCTTTTTCCTCGATCACGGAGGCTCTGCTCCAATATCTCGATAGGGGAGTATCCTACCTTTCGCCTGGAACCCAGTTCTGCCAGAGACAAACGGGACGATATGTCTGCCTAGCGCCAGCTATTAGCGATTGTCCCGTTTGTCATACGGCGCGCGTTGTCCCTGGCCTCGGTTGGCCTGGGCTTTCCGGTGGTATGGTGTTTCCTAAGTTGTCAAAACTTCTCAATCAAGAGAACGCCTGAGCGCACCCTGTTTACGCGGTTCATCCCGCTCTCCGCAGGCGGCGGCCTCGCAGACCGCGCCCACGCTGCGGACAGACGTAATTCGTCACTTTGATGTCACTTTAGCGTTCGTTACACCTGAGTCATCATGCTTGTAAGCGCTGAGGTCTCCCGGTGGTGGCGGCAGATGCACGGACAGAGCCCGCCAATGCAAAGGCCAAGGCCAAGCAGAGCCGCCGTGGCAAAACGGCTCCGACCTATGGATCTTACTTTCAAGGTAGTACGGTTTTTGAACGGCATCAAGAGGGAAAGGGGATTTCTTTGGTAACCATGACTGGCGCTTTTCTTCACTATGGTGCAAAGACGTGATCGCCGATGTTGCCGTTTTACTTTCACTCAACCTCGCGGATGGGACCTGGATTATTCCCTAAGTTTCAAGACTTTCTCACCACCACTCTTAGGTTAGGCGCCAGTCCCGGACTTCAGAGGCTGCGGAAAAGGTCGATACCTAGCGAAATCGCAGCCCTCAGCGGCTAAAGCCGTATTGATTCTACAGTTGTTACGTACGGCCTAAAGAGGGTGTGAGAACTCGGGAAAAAACCGCAGGTCCCCATTCGACTTCGCTCAGGGCAGGCTCTCCACTACGCTCCCCCGGATTTCCTGTCGAGACCTGTGGCTTTGATGATCTGCATGCGGCTCTCTCTACGGAGAGCCGCAAACGTGGTCGTCGCTAGCAGCGCGAAGTAGGAAATCCGGGTACGCTCCGGTCGGGATGACAATTTCTGTGGCGGGGGTAAGTATTTCTCGCTGAAGCTTTTGCGGGCACAACAGAATTGTCATCCCGACCGGAGCGAAGCGTAGTGGAGAGCCTGCGGTTTTTTCCCGAGTTCTCACACACGCTCTAAAGGCCGTACCCTTCAAAAACCTGGGTTTTTCCGCAACCTCTTCAGTCCGTTGGAGCGGTTTTAACCCGCGGAAACGACCCGGCATAGAAATTGAGGGCTTTACAGGCTGCGGAAAAAGTCGGTTTCGAGCGAAAGCGTAGCCCTCAGCGGCTAAAGCCGGACTGATTCTAGATTGGTTACGTACGGCCTAAAGGCCGTACCCTTCAAAGAACTTGGGTTTTTCCGCAGCCTGTTTAGCCCCTGATGGCTCCTTTACAGGTCTCACCCAGACTCTTTAGCCCTGAGGGCTGCTTTTTCCGACTTCTCACGCACCCTCCCTCCCCCCTTTGTGTCCCATCTACCCTTGCGACTTGATTACCTGGCCATACTGCGTGTTCACCGGCGCCATGCACGCGATGACCACCAGGCACAACACCACCGACCAGGCGATCAGAAGAAAGGTATCGTTAATTGCCAGCGTGAAAGCTTGCTGTTTGATCTGCAAACCAAGAATCTCTCCCGCTCTCCCTGCTGCTCCGGGCAAGCCCGGAGTATGGCTCTGCAGGTAGCCGGTAAGACCGAGTAGCCTCTGATCGGTAGCCGGCAGACCAAACTGAACGCTCAGCCCCAGTATGTTGGAGTGGAACTGCTCGCGGGTAGCCAAAAAATGCTGCATGAACGCGGCCCCGGCCTCTCCTCCGAAAAGGCGCACAGTCTGGAAAAAACCGGCGAACGTAAGCACATCGATCGGCCGGCTCAATGCGCCGGAGTTCAGCACTTCGAGAATGATGGCGCCCACCATGGCATTGAAGGCAAAGGCCAGGCCAACCGCCATAACGGACTGAGTTAGTAAGAAACTGGCGCCTGACCACGCAGAAGAGAGCTGCGCATTGAGGATGCAGGCAATCGACACCAAGGCAAAGCCGAAGGTCAATATCAGCCGTGCATCCACATACTTAAGCAAGTACATGGCCAGCAGACCGCAGATGCATTGCGGTAACCCCACCCACAGCAGGACCGGCCCGGTCTGCAAAGGCAAATAGCCTTTTACTGTTCCCAGGTAGCTCGGTATGCTTACCACCGTTGCCAGCATAGCGAAGCGAAAGAAAATCAAAACGACTGCCAGCAGCAGGGTATTGCGGGTCAGCAGAAACTTGAAATTCACCAGCGGGTTTGGCATGCGGAAATGACGGACGACCGTCATCAATAGCAGGAAAGCGCCGGAAACAGCCAGGCCGACGATGATCCCTGAATGCCACCAATAGAGCCGCTGACCCTGATCGAGAGCGCAAAACAGCAGAGCGAACCCGAGACTGGCGTACAAGAACCCTCTCCAGTTTGGTTTCGGCTGCCCTTCTTTCGGAGCCGGTAGCGGCTGCCACGGAATACCGAAATAGATCAACACCAGCATGGCGGGTGTGAGGATCGCGCTGTTCCAGAAGATCCAGCGCCACGACAGGTGGTCCATGTAAAAGGCTTCCAGCGAGGTAGCCATGTTGGTGGTGAACACGATATCCATCGCGTACATAGCGATGCCCAGCAGCACGTAGCGCATGGGGAGATTACGCAGGACGAACGAAAGAGTAAGAGGATAGAACGTTCCCGCGGTCAGCCCGCCCAGCACCAGCAGGATCAGCAGCAGCGGTAGATTCGGCGCCAGGGGGAGCAGCAAGCTGACAACCGTGAATACGCCGGCGCAGGCCAGTAGAACTCGCCGCGCGCCCAGCAGTCCGCCCAGATACACAGAGAAGGGGCCGATAAACATCATGGCCGCGTTGAAGGCTGTACCTAACCACGACGCCTCATCAAAGCCAAGGTGCAGAGCGCCCCGCAGATCCGCTAATCCGACACTGATTAGGCGCCCGGTGCAGGTGGCGATCATCGCCCCGAGCAGGACACCCAGGACTCCCACAACGGGGTGCGTGGTGATGACCGCGTGAGGAGGTGCCGCTTGCGTGCTCAAGAGGCAGAGCCCTCCTTGGCAGTGCGCTTGCCGGAAGCGTGGACCGTCACCACGGCCGAGAAACCAGGCCGCAGCCTGCCCCGCAGGGGGTGGTCCGGATCGAGCACAATCTTTACCGGGATGCGCTGCACCACCTTGGTGAAGTTTCCCGTGGCATTGTCGGGTGGCAGAAGCGCGAATTGCGATCCGCTGGCCGGAGCGATCTCAGCCACTTTTCCGTGCAGCACCACCCCGGGGAAGGTATCAATCGTGATGTCGGCGACATCTCCCCTCTGCATGTTGGTAAGTTGGGTCTCCTGGTAATTGGCCTGGATCCAGACGTCGCCTCGGACCAGGTCGATCACTTCCATGCCGGGAGCTACCAACTGCCCTTCCTGCACGTGACGCTCGCCCACCGCGCCGGTCGCAGGGGCCAGGATGCGGGTATATCCAAGGTTGACCTCGGACACAATGATGGCCGCCTGCTTGGCTTTGATATCCGCCTGGTAGAGTGCGTCCTTGGTGTTGAGCGCAGCGCGTTGTGCTTTTTCTGCTTGCAGGACGGCGCGGCTACTGTCGACCGCGCCCTGGGCGCGAGCCAGGTCCGCCTGCCGGCTGGCAAGCAATCCGGCATTGCGGTCCGCGTTGGCGACGGCTCCTTCTAGTTCCTGATGGGTGGTGGCTTTTGCGGCCAGCAGTGCCTGTTCGCGTTTCCGCTGCGTCTCCGTCTGATCGACGTCCGGTTGTACGGCGGCGACTCCAGCTTTAGCCGCATTCAATGCGGCCGTGGCCTGGGCGATTCCTGTTTCCGCGTTTTGAATTTGCGCGTCTTGAATTTGTTTAGCCGCCTGGTTATCAGCGAGTTGGGCCTGTGCAGCGGCCAGGCCGGCCTTGGCTTCAGCCAGCATGGCAGCATAATCATCATCGTCGAGTTGCACCAGAAGCTGACCAGCCGTGACTGCTTCGTAGTCGCCGACTGCCAGTTTGTGCACCGTGCCTGAAATGCGTGTGCTCAATGGAGTCATGTCTGCACGTACGTACGCATCGTCTGTGTGCTGCTGGGCGCCTCCGCCTTCCCAGGTTGTCCAGCAACCCTTGATAGTGAAAAACAGCACCCCTGCGACCCCTAACGTCACGGCCGGGACGATCATCGCTCGTTTTTCCATGCTTCGTTTAACTCCGCGAACTCAAGGTTCTAAATCGCTTTGGGCTCTATCCCGTCACCAGTCGATCGGATACTCTCCAGGCTTTGGCTCTATCCCCGCCACCAGTCGATCGGGTGCCCCATCCTTCGCGTTCTTTTGCGAAGGGTGGGATACGCAAATGCTGCTCTCTCCACGTCCCACAGCAGCGGACATCCATACTTTGTTGTCTCTCGCTAGGGTCCAAGAGACGTTCAATGAACGCCGAGAACACTGCAGGGAGCGTCCTGCGCCAGCTCATAAACCGTGCTCCACAAGCGGGCGATGTGGAGATCGTGTGAATGGAGCCCGATAACCACCAGGTCGGCCTTCTGCCGGAACAGAAATTGAATGATTGCTTCTACCGGTTGACCTTCGACCAAGTGACTTTCGACTTGGATGTTGTGACCTTGCACCTGGACGCGTGCTTTTTTCTCAAGCTCCTGATAGACCCGCAGTCGATCCTGCTTGAGCACTCCCGGCAGAGAGGGATCGGCGGCCGCGGCGAACGCGGTATACGCCGGAAGCGCCTCCGCGGCGGTGACGGTATGCAGTTCTGCACGCAGGCTGGCGGCGAGCCGGATGGCTGTGTCCAGCGCCCGCTGGGACTGGGGAGATTCGTTATACGCGGCAACAATTCTGCGAAACATGCTACCTCCGGTGCCTTATTCATCCCCTCGTTCTTGGGAACATCGCTCGGCGAAGCTGCTGGCGGCGCGGCTCACTGCCCGCCGTAGTTCATCGCCGCTGAACGGCTCGGCAATCACGTCGTGGCCGCCTATTTCCAGTACGCCGGACCAAAGCTCGAAGCTCGCGTTCTGGGCATAGACAAGAATCTCCGGCCGCGGATGCAGCAACGCAATTTCTCCCCACAGTGACCACCACCCGTTGTCAGACAGTGCCGCGGGCAGCAGGGCAACGTGATACGAGGTGCTACTTAGAACCAGGTGAGACACTTCTACCGCCGTGGAGATAAAGTCAATCCTCGTGCCAAGTGGGGCTAGCGCACGCACAACCTGGGCCTGCATTTCCGTCGGAACCAGCGCGAGCATCCTGATCCCGCGATGCCCGTCACGGTCTAGATGCGTCTCGCTCACTTTTGGCTCCATGCTGCTTAATAAATGAGGGTGACAGAAGCAGGACAAGATGAGCCAGTGAGCAACTGTGAGCTAACGGTGATCTACCAGGTGTGCGAGCGCGACGCGCTATCATAGCCTCGATGATCGAGCAAACAGATACATCAGAAAATCTATCTGATCAGGAGGTTCGGACCGAGCTTGACCGGCTGTTGCGCAGTGTTCTTTTCCTGCAATCTGACCGGCTTGCCCGCTTCCTTCGCTTTGCTATCGAGAATGCGCTCGCCGGCAACACCGATCTTCTGAAGGAGTACGTGATCGGAACCGAGGTTTACGACCGTAAGCCGCCGTATCATCCGAGTCAGGATTCCATCGTGCGCACAGAGGCCCGGCGTCTGCGCGCAAAGCTCAAGGATTACTACGAGTCCGAAGGTAAGCAGGACCCCGTCTTTATCTATTTCCGGCCCGGCACCTACGTTCCGTTGTTTCGCAGAAATGAATCGTCGCCTTCGCCCACACCTGCTACCACTTCCGCGGAGAGCGATTTGCTGGTCCGGGGGGTCGGGGTCGGAGTAGCTGTTCTACCCTTCATTGACCTTTCCCATCGACCCCGCTCTGCCCTGTGCGCCCAGGGGGTCACCGAGGAAGTGATTCATAGCCTCACCCGTACGGATGGGATCCGGGTGATCGCGAGACCTTCTGCGCCGCAGTTGGTGGAGGCGCCGCAGGATATCCCTTCTCTGTCGCAGAAGTATGGATTGAGCACAGTGATCGAAGGAACGGTGCGGGAAGATTTTGATCGTTTGCGCATCACTGCCCGGGTGCTGGGTTCCGACGGCTTCCAGCTGAGTTCCCATCGCTTTGATACCGAGGCCAACGGAGAAGCGCTGACCCAGGTTCAGGAGCGGATCGCGAGTGCCTTCGTTAGCCGGGCGCGTCCTGAGCAATCGCGAGTTCGGCGGCGAAAGGCGGCGCCGAGTGCACTGACGATGGCCGTCTATCCCTTGGTTCTACACGCGGAGACGCTTCTGGATGAAGGCTTGGCATCGGACCTGCCTGCTTCTCTGGCGAAATTTCAAGAGGCGAGGGAATTGGCTCCTGCCTATGCCCGAGCCTGGTGTGGCATCTCCCACTGCAACCTGGAAATGGCGTTGCGCGGAGCCAGCCCCTCGCGCACGCTGGTTTTGACTGCTAAGCAAGCCGCCCTGCGAGCCATTGAACTGGACCCGGACATGATTGAGTCCTATTCCTGCCTCGGAGGTGCGCAGGCTCTGGAATGGGATTGGACCAACGCGGAGAAGAGCTTCCTGCACGGAATAGATCTGGGGGTGCACGCCTCCGCGGCGCGGCGGTATGGGTTGTTTCTTACCGCGCTGGGAAGGTTTGACGAGGCTTCGCACCACTTCGCAACCGCGCAACAAATCGATCCGTTTTCCAATCGCCAGAAAGCAGCGCTGGCGAAGTTTCTGCATCTCACGCGGCGATATGAGGAGGGGTTGCGTCCCTTGTCAGAGCCGCTGATTTATGGGCCGCTGCCGGTGGAAGCGCGGTCTCTGATGGCTCTGATGGCGGCGCATCAGGGAGATAAAGAGCGGGCGAAGCAGTTGATTGAGAGCATCCGGCCTGATTCGGCGGCACAGTTGCCCATGATGGCGTGGATCGCTGAAGTGCTGGCGCTGATTGGGGAAACGGAAGAGGCGAATCACATCACGCGCAGTTTCAAGTTGTTGTCTCTGGATGCGGGGATGAGTCGATTTCGCCAGGCATTGCTATCGGCGGTCCTGGAAGATAGGGACGGAGCGATGTCATTCTTGCGCTTGGCGGTGGAAGAGCGCGAGGCGGAGCTGGTGTGGATTGGCGTTGAGCCGCGGTTTGATTCCATCCGGCGAACCAGTGAGTTTCAGGCTTTGATGCGGAGAGTTGTACCCTCGTTCGCGGCGGTACTGTGATCGTTTTCGAACAGACGTTGTCGATTTCGGACAGGTGAAAGCACCCGGCCTACCGCTGAGCACGTGGAAGTAATTGAGAAAGTTGTCGAAACGTCGCCCAAGCGTTTGGCGACCAAGGTGCAGCGTTGATCGAGGGTTGATGGGGCGTCTCTCGGAGGGTATTCTGTGCAGACTTTACTTTACGATGTGCGCTACGCCTTACGGCAGCTGCTCAAGACGCCCGGGCTGACGCTGCTTGCCCTTTTGTCCCTGACACTCGGAGTGGGCGCAAATACGGCGATCTTCACCGTCATCGAGAGTGTGCTCCTGCGGCCGCTCCCCTATGCCCACTCCGGTCGCATGGTTTTTATTGGGCCCTCGGCCGACAAGCAAGGTTTCGCCTCTACCTCGTGGCTGAATTACCGTGACATTCTCACCCAGTCGAAGCTGTTGGACTATGCAGCAGGCTACTCAGAAGACGTCAGCGTGGTGGAGGGGAAAGACGGTTCGCAAAGCGTGGTCGCGCCGCGCGTGACCACCAATCTGTTTTCCATGCTCGGCGTGCAACCGTTGCTGGGACGCACCTTCACCGAGGCGGAAGGCCAAACCAATGGGCCGCAGGTCGTCTTGCTGTCAGAAGGCTTATGGCGGCAGACGTTCCAGGCTGATCCCGGCATCGTGGGGCAGGTGGTGAAAATTGGCGGCACGCCCCGAACAGTGATCGGCGTGATGCCGGCCTCGTTTCACTTCCCGGAAGGGATGGGATCGGATCTCCAGAAGGGTGTGTGGCTGCCGGTGCAGCCCACAGCCGAGATGTTGAACCAACGAGGCTATCATTTCTTCAACATCGTGGGCCAACTTCGTCCCGGCGTCAGCATCATGCAGGCGCAGCACGAGTTGGATGCCATCGCTGCCCACATCCCGCGCGCCAAGAGCGGGGAGGCGGTTGAATTTCGTGCCACCCCGTACCAGGAAGTGCTGACCGGGCCGGTGCGCCCGGTTCTCTACGCGCTGTTTGCGGCGCTGGCGCTGGTCCTCCTGATTGCCTGCGCCAATGTCTCCAATCTGCTCATCGCGCGTTGCCTGGGCCGCCAACAGGAGTTCGCAGTGCGGGCGGCGCTCGGTGCGGGCCGCTTGCGGCTTGCGCGCCAAATGTTAGCCGAGGGCATGCTGCTGAGCTTGATCGGTTGCGCCGCGGGAGTGATGCTTGCCCGCCTGGCCATGATTGCTGTCAGCAAGCTGCCCCAGGGAACCATCCCCCGTGCCGACTCGATCGCGATTCACTGGACGGTAGTGCTGGTGCTGGCCGCGATCGCTATCATCACCACCGTGCTGTCGTCGCTGCTGCCTGCATTTCTAGTGGCTCGCTCCGACCCCCAAGCGGCCTTGCAGGCGGGCTCCCGCGGTCTCGGATCGCACGCAGTGAGTGGCAAGCTAACCGGCGGCCTGGTCGCCGGCGAAGTGGCTCTTTCCACCCTCCTGCTGGTCGGGACCGGCCTGCTGTTTCACACCCTCTGGAATCTTGAGAAATCGCAGTTAGGATTCGACGTCGACCGGGTAACGACTTTCACCGCCATGCCCGCGGATGCGGCCGGCTTTTCCGCTATGGCCGTCTCTGAAGCTGGGGGAAGCGCCCCCGTTTCCGTTGCCATGCTCAGCTACCAGCCCGTGCTCGACCGCATGCGTCAGGCGCCCGGGGTCGAGAACGCCGCGTTGGTGACTGCGCCGCCGCTGTCTGGATTCGATATGCACACCAGCTTCGAGATTCTCGGGCAAGCCAAGGATCCTGCGAACGAACCGGGTGCTCGTATCAGCGCAGTCAGCGGAGGCTACACCCAAACCATGGGCACGCCCGTCGTGCTTGGCCGCATGATCAGTGATGGAGATGTTGCCACCGCTCCCTTTGTTGCGGTCATCAATCAGGCCTTGGCGAAAAGGTATTTTGCCGGCAAGGACCCTCTGCAAAAGCAAATCAGCCTCGGCGGCAAGGACACGGGGATGATCCAGCCTTACACCATCGTCGGAGTGCTTGCCGACCAGGTGGACAGCAACGTGGGCGGAGTCGTTCAGCCATTCATCCTGCTGTCGCAGCACCAGATCCCGGTCACCTCGCTTTTCTACCAGGCACTTTTGAAAACTGTGGTCAGCTTCGTGGTGAAGACTCGCGCCAGCATTCCTGTTGCGGCGGAGATGCGCTCGGTCTTTCGCCAGGCCGCTCCTGGTTTCGCGTTGGACGATTTTCAAACTCTCGCAGAGGCAGTGCAGAAGAACACCTTCAGCCAGAGATTAGGACTGTATCTCGTCGGCTCCTTTGCCGTTCTCGCGGTCGCGATGGTGGTTGCCGGGTTGTACGGAGTCTTGTCCCAGTTGGTGAGTTATCGCCGTCGTGAAATCGGTATTCGGATGGCGCTCGGCGCAACCCCGCGTAGCGTAGCGCAACTCGTCTTGTGGCAGGGTTCGATTGTCATTGGCTCGGGGCTTGGCTCAGGCCTTCTGTTGGCGGTTGCCACCGGACGTTGGGTTGAGAGCTTCCTGTACCAGGTGCGGCCGTTGGATGGGTTGACCTATCTGTCGGTAGCGGTGGCCCTGGCGACGATTGGATTGATCGCAGCTCTTGTTCCCGCGCGCAAAGCAGCCGCGATCGAACCCATGCAGGCCCTAAGAGAGGATTGAGCGCTTTTAGGCTCTATCCCTCTACCCATCGACGGGTGCCCCATCCTTCGCGTTCTTTGCGAAGGGTGGGATATTCAGACCTCACCCTGTTCCTTCGAAGATGTGGGATGCGCGGATTTCGCCCCTCGTCGTCAAAACACCAGCAGTTCAGCACACCGTACCTCAGCTCCGCGGCGGTGGAGGCTCCTTCTCGTTCGGTTTGGGTTGGGCCTTATTGGGTGCTGGAGCTGGCCGAGCCGCAGGGACCGGGTGCGGTGCTTCAGGTTGTTGAGCTGGGCCGGCGGGCCTGCCGTTGCGCAGGTTTTCCACCTGTTGTGGACCCAGGGGACGGCCTGGGTCCACGGATTGGATGGCTCGCCTCTGCTCGGCAAATGGCGGCTGCACAGGCGCCGGTGGGGTCTTGTTGATGAGCGGCCGCGGCTGATCGGGCGGGCGTGGAGCCGGTCGCTGGTACTGGGGAGCAACAGGTAGCGTGCGCACGGGCGCCGGTTCAGGCGGTTGCACCGGCCGCGCCGCTACGGGTTGAGGCGGCGCCACTGGCCGCGCAGTGGAGGCTTCCGGGGTTGGCCGATTATTAACTGGAACCGGCGCCGTGGCGTTCGGGTGGGCCATAGGCGCCGCAGCGATGATTTGCGCCTGGCGCTGTTGTGGGAACCCGGCGCGGTTAATCGGCTGCATCGCCGCCGCGACGGGCTGGCCGGGACGGTTCATCGCGGCAGCAGGTTGGGGCGCGTGGACGGGCGTTCCCGGGGATCCTGCGCGTTCAAAACCTTGTCTGGTTTCCACCACCGGGCGGGCCTGGACAGGAGGAACCGCCCGGGCTGCGGGCTTGGCCGCGACGATCGCCGTTGCCGGAGTGACTAACGGGTGGGGAAGGATGGGGGCGGCGGTGAGCTGGGCGCGCACCTGTGGGGTGAGTTGGACGCGCTGCGTCTGGGCAATCGACTGGCCCGACGCAAAAGCGCGCTGCGGCACCACCACGGTCGCGACTGTGCGGTTGACATAAGTGACATTTGTAACACTGGTGGTGTTATATACATTGACCGTACGGTTGATATAGGTGTTGTGGATCTCGGTCACGTTCGTGGTGTAGATATTGGTGACATTCACGCGGTTACAGTAGGCCGGGCTGGCGTGATACCAGGGCTGATAAACCTCCCGTGGTCCGAGCGGGAACCAGGCGGCAATGGCGCCGATCGAGATGGAAATCCCGCCCCCTCCCCCGCCGACAAAGGCCACCAGTGCGGGTGAGTAGATGGGGCGGACTTCGCCGCCGAAGGCTGACGCGGGCGGTCCCGGGACCCAGCCCCAACGACCCCCGAAGTTGGCCCAGCGTCCGTAGTGGAAGGGTGCGAAGCCCCACGGCTCGGCCTCCACCCAGGTCCAGCCCCAGGGAGCAACCCACGCCCAGTGGCCATTGGAATACGGCGTCCATCCGTTGGGAACGCCGCGTGGGTACCAGACAGCTCCGTAGCCTTGGTTGTCCTGGTTGGCCGGCTGCCAATCGCCGTAGTCATCCAGGTCGGCGGCGCCGATCATGTCTGGCGATACATAGTGGTAGGCGTAGGAGCGTTCGCGGCGCTGCTCCCGTTGCTGGTCGAACTGGTCCAGGCCGTCGGGCGGCAGGAGCTGGACCTGTTCGGCATACACGGGGTTCGAGCCGGAGAGGCGCAGAGACTGGTTTGGGCCGAGTTGTTGATCCAGATTCTGGCCCGTTACTTCCACCGCCCCCGAAGAGACAGTCACCACCGTGGTGTCGTCCTGGGGGTAGGAGTCGACGCGAATATCGCCCGGCTGGTCGACCAGAATTGCGCCGTTGGGGGTGTCGACCTCGACCGTGGCGGGCGCGCCATTGAAGCTGGCGAGGGAGCGGGTGCGGACGCGGATGGAGCCCTGGGCCAGGCCGAACTGGGCAATGTTGTCGGTGAGTGAAGAGAGCGTCACATCCGCGCCGTTGCCCAGGCGAACCGCGAGGCCCGCAGTCTGCAGCTCGCCGAGGGAAGTGTTATCGGCGTAGACCCGGTCACCGCCGGTGAGGGGATAGTTGATCTCGGCCTGGGAGAAGCTGTCGGAGCCGTTTGGCTCGAGCGAGACGTTACCCTGGATGACGGAGATGCGGGCGACTCGGTTGGGCGGGTCTCCGGAGACGTCGTTCTGGGCGCGGAGACAAGGGGCGGCGAGGAGAAGAATGCTCAGGAGGCCGGAAAGCCCGCTGCGGCTGAGGCGGGGCGTAACGGAAAGGTCTGCGATGTTCGAGTGGGTCATAACGTTCTCCTCGGCTGGCCTGAAAGGCTGCGGAAAAAACTATGCTTTGTATCCGGGCACGACTCCAGTCGGGCCGTAAATGGTTGAGACTGCACCGGGCTAAAGAGTCCGCGTGAGAACTCGATTTTGTCTCGGAAAACAGCTTTAAGGGTGCGGAAATACTCTGTTTTGTATCAGGGCACGGGTTTAGAGGCTGCGGAAAAAGTCGATACCTAGCGAAATCGCAGCCCTCAGCGGCTAAAGCCGTATTGATTCTACAGTTGTTACGTACGGCCTAAAGGCCGTACCCTTCAAAAACCTGGGTTTTTCCGCAACCTCTTTAGTCGGGCCGTAAGCGATTGGAAATATTTTGGGCTTTAGCCCCTGCCTCTCTTGCGCGCTCTCGAATTTCTCCCACCTGATGTCTGTTTTTCGAGTTCTCACGCAGACTCTTTAGCCCCTGAGCGCTTTTTTATCGCCCCCAAAAAGGGCACCACGGCTCTTCGCCCTCTGACGTCTTTCGTCGCAATCTGAGACGTTTTCCGGTACGTCTTTTCCGTCTGTTGAGACAATCTTCGCGGCGGTTTTTGCCTTTCCTTGTTCCCCTCGCTAGAACCCGGATTTAGGCGGAAGGATGTGGGCGGTGACGGGTTTGCTTCAGCGGATACGACGCAGTTCGGCGCAGTCATCTATTGTTAGCCTAACCGTTCAGGAGCGTCCACGGCGGCCAGGACCGCTCGCAATGGGTAATCTGTACCTACATACGCACGTCTCGCCCGTAATCTTGCTGCAGCAGGAGTTTTAGGCGGAACAATTCGCGACCAGAGATCTATGGAGAAACCCGGAACGGATGTTCGCCACTCCTTATTGTAACTGTAAGTGTCACGTAGATAATTTGAGAACTCTCGCAACCGGTTCAAATCTCCTCAATTTTTCGGTCGGCATCTCGCAGCGAGGTGAGCTCGCTCCAGTCAAGTTGTTCCTGCAGGCCGAGGTAAGCATCCGCTCCAATCTGGTCTTTGGCGCGAAGCTCTTCCAGTTCTTTGCGCTCGGCCTCGATGGCGTTCAGGCTCAGTTCGCGAAGGCGGTGGATGGAGTCTCCGTTTGTTTCCTGGCGGCAGGTGCGTTGTTTGAGGGCGAAGCGAAATCTAAGGTTTTCTGCTTCCGGTCCGTCCTGTCCTGCGATGCTGGCCAGAGCAGCCTCCGCCATGGCGGCGCGAGCGGAGGCGAGTTCGCGGGCTGCCTCATCATGGCGTTCGAGTTTGAGCAGTCTGACCAAAGGTCTGAGCGTGAGGCCCTGAAGAACCAGGGTTGCCAGCACCACGCTGAAAGCGGTGAGCACGACGGTGTCACGTTGCGGAAAAGATTCCGGCAAAGCAAAAGCTGTGGCCATGGTGACGAACCCTCGCATGCCGCACCATCCCACAAACAAGGCCTGGCCAACGCTGGCGGGCACAGGCCGGCCCTTTGCCGACGCCCACCCGGCCTCGAGACGATTGAAGCCGATGACGACCATTAAGCGAGTGAACACAACCGCCAGAACCACGAGGCCGGCGAAAACCAGGGCCTGGCGCAGATGAGATGGCTGCATCCGGCCGATGATCGATCTGGCTTGCATGCCCATGAGCAGAAAAGCGAACACGTTCAGGGTGAAGACCACCGAACTCCAGACGGCGAAGGAATGTACCCGCATGCGGGCATCAAACTCGCCCGTGGTGGTGCGCGCCAGCGTCATGGCGAATGCGATCACGCACAATACAGTCGATAGATGAAGATGATCGGCGAGGATCCAGACAAGGTAGGCGAGCACGAACTGAAGCAGATTACCCCCCAGCGTATCCTTCACCATGCGGTTTACATAGCGCACCAGGTAGGCACAGGCGATTCCCAGCAACACCCCGCCGGGAACGGCGAAGCCGAGGCGGAGGGCGACGCCCAGGCGAAGGCCTCCGCTCGAAAGCAAAGTCAGGGCGCCACCGAAAAGCAACAGGGCGGTCGCGTCATTGAACAGACTCTCCCCTTTGAGGACGGCGTCAACGTTTCGAGGCAGGGAGAAGTTTCTCAGCACAGCCGTAGCCGCTGCCGCATCCGGGGGAGAGACGATGGCGCCCAGGGCGACGCCGGCGGCAAGCGGCAGCCCGAGAAACAGCCAAGAAATCCAGGCTACGACGGCAGTGGTAAGGATGACGGCCACCACCGCGAAGGCGATAAGCGGGCCGAAGAAGCGTCGTGTCGCCCCGGGAGGAAAGTCATACGCAGCATCGACCAAAGCTGGCGCAATAAACAGCGCGAGATAGGTCGAAGGTTCGATCGGAATGCTGGGCGCGCCTGGGATGAGGGCGACGACGACTCCTGCCCCGGCGAGCATCGCGGGATAGGGAAGCGACAAGCGGCGAGCCACCTGGAGTAAAGTGATGGCCGCCAGCAGGAGCAGAAGCAGACTTTCAAAGAATGTCATGAAAGCGTTCGATCCTCCACATTGCCTTAGAGACAACACTATCAAAAGCAGATGCGCCGCCCCGCGCAAAGAGATTGCCATTGAGTCGGATGGATCTGCAACAGTAGCGAGTGCTTTAGCCGGAGGGCTCTGGTTGGAGTGGGATTTCGATCACAGGGTAGCGCCTGTTTCGTCTGCAACGGACGTGGAGATAAATAAGCCGGCTGCAACACACTCCAGCAGGATGCGAATTCCCAGCCCTGATTGAGAGACTGCAAATGCCCACACGATAGCGCCGATCGCACCCCCCGCCGCCGCACCCAGAAGGTAGCGATGCAATGGCCGGCGAGGGACTCCACGCAGGGCGAAGATCCCAACCGAGAACACCCCGCTGAGAATGATTTCGGCGCCGCACAGTTCTATCTGACGAATAGGCAGTGAGCCTGGGAGCCAGGACAGAATCCGATTGGGTAAGCGGGGTCTTTGTGCTGCCAGGTCTGCGTGGGCGGCGAGTTTGCCATTCACGTACAAGCTGGAGATGCGTCCGTCATAGACTGCGGCTACAAAAGAGGTGTCATCGAGGGAGAGAACGGGTCCCGAGTAGAGTGCGGGGTCGGTGCCGTTTAGGCCGGAGGCCGGGGTCCGCAGGCGGAAAGTGAGAGTGTTTCGAATTTGAGCCAGGGTAAAGTTGCGGTACCTCCAATCTTGAGAATAGGTGACGATACGTGCCGGACCAGTTTGCTCCAGGTTGTCCGTGCGCAACCAAACCAGGAGGGTCATCTGGTTCCTTGTAACCAAGGCGTTGTACAGCCTGAGATTCTCCTCACGGGACAGCAGCGCACGGCCATATTTTATCTTTGCCTCCCCCGGTTGGATTGGTCCGGCGACCGGCGTACCGAACAGTGAGGTCGCATTGGAACCTGCGGCCGGATGGGCGAGCTGCTCGATTTGCCCTGCAGACATGGCAAAGGGATAGATGGCCAACTCTGAAATGGTTCCTGACCAGGGGCGATTCCCGGTCAGTTCGTTTCCGGCCGCCAGTTGAAACGACGGGCTCCAGTTTGAGAAATCAGACGGTGGGCGCCGATGCACGAGCGAGGCGGTACCGAGGAGCGCGATGGGAATGGCTGCTGCGGCCAGAGCCCGATTCAGCTTCCAGGAAACGAGCTGCCCCGCACGGTTGGGAAAAAAAGGCTTTGCTGCCAGGTAGCCGGCAACCGCGCCGCTGGTATTGCTGGCAATATCAACAAAGGAGGGGATGCGGTCCACATACCCAAGCTGCAAGACCTCGGCACCGGTTGACAACGATAGTCCAACGAGAAATGCGCGCAACAGCGAGGAACCGCTCAGGGCGATTCCTAAAGGCAGGTAAAGGAACATGTTGTTGATGACATCGTCGAGGTTGATCCCGTTGTTGATGTAGCTCAGCGAAGGATGTCGAAGCCCGGTCGGGATCATGGTGCCGGCGACAATCAGCAGGATCGCGGGGCCGAGCAGGTGAAGGCGCATTCGTGGTGGCTTAAATAGATTCAAGAGGTTCCAGTGTAGCGTGTGCGTGCAGCCGCGGGTCGGGTATGCTGTATGGCTATGAACTGGTTACCCTCGCTGCGCGCCATCATGATTTTTGGCATCCTGCTGGCCCTTTTTGCAGTTGCCTATTGGGCCTGCGCCAGGCATGCGAATACGCGTCATCTCGAAACCAATTCGGCGAAACCTGCGATCTCTTTGCCGGGTTCTGAGGCCGGCTCGTAACCCGTCCTCAACCAAACAGCGTCTAGTGACGTATGCATGCCGCTCACGCTTCAAGTATCATCCGCTTTGCGGGAAAGGAGTGTGCGGCTTCTGAGCTGGATGATATCGATCAGCTGGTTCAGCGCTACCGCGCCCGCCTCCTGCGTTTTGTGGCTTTTTCCATCGGCGATCCGGACCTTGCTCAATCGATCGTTCAGGATTGCTTCCTAAAAGCGTACAACGCACGCGAGAGTTTTCGCGGTGAATGCAATGTCCAGACATGGTTGAACCGCATCGCCCTGAACATGATCCGCGATCACCAACGAACACGAAAATTTCGCTTTTGGAGGGCCTTTCGCAGGACGGCGTTCGACATCACAGAGATAGCGTCCACCTTGCCAAGTGGCGCCCAAACTCCGGAGAAGAATCTGCTGCTGCGCGAGCGCGTAGCCCAGGTGATCAAGCTCCTGGGGGCTCTTTCGTTGAACCAGAGGACTGTTTTCCTGATGCACTTTCAGGAGGATATGGGAATACAGGAGATATCGTTGGCCACCGATATGTCCGTCAACACGGTTAAGACCCACCTGTACCGCGCCATCAAAGCGGTACGGCAAAGGATCGGAGAGGTAGAATGACCGGTCATCATCTAACAGACGAACAGTTTGCCGGGTTACTCTCTGGCGACTGCGATACCAGCGACCACATGCTAGGGTGCGCGCAATGCCGGCAGGAGTTCAGAAGCGTGCAAGCCTCGCTTGAGGATTTTGCTTCCCTCAGCCTGCAATGGGCAGAACAGCGAGCATCCACGTCGATATCCACCGCTTCTGTGTTGATTCGTGGTTGGCAATCCGCGAGCGCCTGGACCGCGGCTGCGGCAGCGGTCCTGACCGCGGCAGTTTTGTTCGGCGGGCAGTACCAAAGAAGAACGCAGGCGCCGGAAGCTACCTCGGTTGCCGGCAGCCAGGCGGCCGATTCTGACTCTGAAGTTGCCGATGATAATCGGCTCATGATGGCGATCGACAAAGAGATTCGCGGGCAAACGCAGACCCTTATCTCAGTCGACGATTTAGCCGCGCCGGGGAGAAGGCCGTCACCCAGGTTGACCAACTGATGGGAGTGAGTCCAACCAGCGTTCGCGTTTTACTGCTGGCGGGGTGTTTGCTTGCCATCCCAGGCTTGCCCGGATTTGCCCAAAGACCGGGCGGAGGAGGCCCACCTCCCGCAGGGGGTATGCCGGGCGGGGGCAATCTGCCCCCAGGCTCGAATATCCCTGCAGGCTCTCCCGGGGGGATAGGAGTTGCAGGCGATACCCGCCCGGGTTTCCCGCCCAGCTCTTCTTCTCAACCAGGTTCTCAAGCAGGCGCCACCGGCAACACCAGGCGCGGAGGACTGCAACTTGGTCCCCCAGGCCGCTGGTGGGACGACAAGCACTTTGCCAAGACGCTGCATTTGCGGCCCGAGCAGAAGAAACGTATGGATGATCTGTTTGACGACAACAGGGCCACCCTGGTTAGCCGGTACCAGGCACTGGAGCAGGAAGAGTCGAAGATGGAAGCCCTCGGCCACGCGCAGACGCTCGAGGAAAGTGCTCTCTTTGCCCAGATTGATCGCGTCGCGCAGGCCCGGGCAGAACTGGAAAAAGCAAACACCCATCTGCTGCTGCAGGTCCGCAAAGAAATGGACGCCGATCAGATCACCCATCTTGACGCATCCCGCTAGCGTACTGCGTCACTAATAGAAGCGAGTATTTCTTGCCCGGCCAAAAATGATCGGGTGCCCCATCCTTCGCGCTTTTTGCGAAGGGTGGGAAAACAGACCCCCCGGCCGCGCTCGACGATCGACTAAAGTGAAGGTGGTTTTGTTCCCATCCCTCGCAATAGCGCGAAGGATGGGGCGCCGAATGATCTGTCGGTCGTCCTGGTTAGCTTCGTTGCCTGGATGGATAAACATCCATCTGTGTGACGCACTACACTAGCGTCACACTTTCCATCTGAATCATCCCTCATGAGTTGGTCCGGCTAAGTCTCTCCTCTCCACCGGTTTTTCTGGAGTCTCTGTCATCAATGCAGAAAAACCTCCCGTCTAGAGGAATAAGTAACGTCCTGCAAGATGCCCGGCGGCTGAGAAGCGAGAGCTCACATCCTCTTTCAAAGGGCATGATACGGCCACAGTTACAAGTAGGTTGGAGTGCAATGAAAACCAAGGGCAGCACGGTAAGTTGGCGCAATATATGCTTTCGCGGGCTACTCGTCGTCTTCTCCACCTTAGCCGCGCAGGCCAAGAAACCCCATAGTATGTCACTTACCCCGCCCACGCCGGAGCAGGTAGCTCTGATCGACCGGGCCAGCGCGCAGGAAAAAAAGATGGCCGGCGAATTGCGGAAGCGCATTCCCATGGTGCAGACATATATCCAGAACCTCAAACCCGATGGCGAACTGGGAACTGTCCCGGTGTCAGACCAATACATCCTGAGCCGGGTCGATTTCGATAAATCTTTCCAGGCGGATGGCTATCGTGAAAAGTCTAGGAAGGGGCTCTTCCAGGGATCGATAGGCGCGCTCAGCGGGCTCACCAAGGCTTTGGGGTTGACGGCCGAATATGTGCCTACCGGGTTCATGGACATGATGTTCATCGATCCCACAGCCTTTGATCGTCAACATTACGACTTTGGATTCGTGCGCAATGATTTTCTCGGTACGGTCCACACCCGGGTTTTTGATGTCTTGCCCAAAAAGAAGACCGGCGTCGGGCGCTTTAGTGGGCGCATTTGGATTGAGGATCAGGACGGCGCCGTCGTCCGTCTCAACGGCATCTTTACCGGCAACGACTATCTCGACCGGCCGCATTATTTTCATTACGACAGTTGGCGGGTGAACCTGCAGCCTGGTGTTTGGCTGCCGGCAGAGATCTATGTCGAAGAGACCCACCGCAATCGTTTGGACGATGAACCCGAACTCAGGGCGCGGACCAGTTTCTGGGGGTATTCGCTCAAGTTGCCTGGTCGCGAGACAGAAAACACTGCCATCCGCATTGACGATGTCACTGACCAGAGTGATGCGGCGCAGGATGTAAGTCCTCTGCAGGCGAGCCGGGCCTGGGTCGCCCAAGCAGAGGCGAACGTTCTCGACCGGCTGGTGCAAGCGGGCGTGCTGGCCCCGGCCGGGGACTTCGACAAAGTGTTGGAAACAGTTACGAATAACCTCATCATTGGAAATAACCTTAACTTGCCGGATGCGGTTCACTGCCGGGTATTGCTAACCACCCCCCTCGAGTCTCTCGCCGTGGGCAACACCATCCTGCTCAGCAGAGGGCTGGTCGATGTATTGCCGTATGAGGAGGACCTGGCTGCGGTCCTCTCCTTCCAGCTGGCGCACATAACGCTCGGTCATCACGTCGATACGCGCTACGCTTTCAACGACCGGCTGCTTTTCCCGGATGAGGTCACGTTTCAGAGAATTACCATGAACCACTCTGAAGCGGACGATGCCGTGGCAGCCAGAAAAGCTATCGAGTTCCTTCATCACTCGGTCTACCAGGATCATCTTTCGAATGCGGGACTGTTTTTCGCTCAACTGCAGAACCGGTCGAGAGAGTTGAAGGCGTTAACCACACCGCGAATCGGTGATTCGCTGTTCAATGCGGATGGGATACCGTGGCTGATCGATCTAACCAGGACTTCGCCCAGGTTGGACGTTCGTGATCTCAACCAGGTCGCAGCCCTGCCGTTGGGGAGCCATCTGAAAGTAGATGCGTGGGATGATCGCGTATTTCAGCTAAAGGCGAAGCCGCTTCCGTTATTGACTGTCCAGGACAAAATGCCCTTTGAGCTCACACCAGTATGGTTGCGATTGACCCGGTATAACGAATCTGTGCCCGGGAGTGCGCAAGCCGCTTCGACCGGCGAGAACAATGTCCCGTCTGTTCAAAGTCAATAGCAAAAGTGAGCAGACGGCCTAACAGGACTATTGCGGCACGAAATATCACAACCAGGACCGTATCGGGAAAAATTCTGTCTCCCTTGCAACCCTCTTGCGAAAAGATCACACTCTGTGACAATATACTCGCTGCAGGAACGCGAACGATCATTACGCGCTTGACGGTTGAAGGTTTGGAAACGATCTGGTCTGCGCGTCCGGGAAAATTGGAAAAGATACCATCCCGGTTTGCGGATCTTTGTTCGCGGGTGGGCCCAGCAATTGCAACACTGGTTTCCTAGATCTGCTAACCGAGCTGTTCGAATCGTTGCGGACTGCGCACAAGCGGTTTCTGTCGTGGCCGATAAGAATCCGTCAACAGCTCCAGGCCATTGTCATCTTCCCGGTAGCGCGAGAAAAAATGGAGGCGAGAAGCTGGATTCGTGGCTTACAGTCGCAAATTCCCCGAGCAGGATCGTGCCATTGAGACCGTCTTCAGCCTGATGCGTCAGCATCCTGAAGGTGTCACTGTCAATGAGCTGAATGAATTGATACGCACCCATGAGGACAAGGTATGGAGCGAAATTGCGTGGTTTCATTCGATTGATGTTTTGATTGACGAGGGCCGCGTCTACACCTGCGCTGAGTGGCGCGAGCGTGGCTATCTCGAAAGTCTCAAACTGTATGCGAAGTAGAAAAGCGAAACCTGGGCACCCCTTTTAACTCTGCTGATCCTGAGCAACAAAGGCCGTGGAGGACTTCAGCAACGGGGAAAGTATTCCTGCGATCCCTAGGTTGAGCGCCAGCGCGGGCAGCGCGGCATAGATGCCGTATATGTGACCTGCGAAATGGAAGGGGTAAGTGGAGCTTCTGAGCCCTAGAGAAGCGACCATGGCCGTGCCCGCTGCCATTCCTCCGATCCAGCCGCAAAGCAGCGCTGGGCTCGAAAAGAAGCGGGTGAAGAGGCCGCCCACCACCGCCGGGAAGAGCTGCAGAATCCATACTCCACCCAACAGTTGCAGCTCGATGGCGAATTGGGCGCGGGCCAGCAGAACAAATGCCAGTGCACCCAACTTAATGGCGAGTGAGGCCAGTTTTGCCATCGCTGCTTCCTGGCCTCCGGTCATAGCAGTGGGGAAGAACGAGCGATGGAGCAGCTCTCCATAGATATTCCGCGTAAAGAGATTGGCGGTGGCAATGGACATGATGGCTGCCGGGACCAGGGCCCCGACGGCAATGGCGGCCAGGCAGAAGCCGGCAAACCAGGGGGGAAAGACAGCGTTGAGCAGCGACGGCACGGCGCTGGAGGAGTTGGGCGTACGTACCCCCGCGGCAATGGCCATGTAGCCCAGCAGTGCCACCAGGCCGAGCAACAGATTGTAGGCCGGCAGCAGGGCTGTGTTGCGGCGAATCACCCGGTCACTGGCTGCGCTGAGCGTGCCGGTGATGGTGTGGGGGTAAAGCATCATGGCCATGGCCGAGCCCAGGGCCAGCGAGGCGTAGCTCAGGAACTGCGCCGGGCGGAGGATGATGGATGCCGGCGGCGTATGAGAAGCAAGCGTAGTGGCAGCAACCGAGAAGATATGGCTGTAGCCGCCCAGACGGGCGGGAAGGATCAGCACCGTCGCCAGCACCATAATGTACAGCATCACGTCTTTGATGATGGCGATGAGCGCCGGCGCACGCAAGCCACTGGAATAGGTATAGGCGGCGAGAATGACAAAGGCAGCAATCAGCGGCCACTCCCCGCCGACGCCGAGGGCGGCGATCACCTCGCGCATACCGATCAACTGCAGTGCAATGTACGGCATGGTGGCCAGAATGCCGGTCACCGCGACGGCCACAGAAAGCCAGCGGCTTTGGTATCGGCCACGAACGTAGTCGGCCAGGGTAATGTAGCCGTTTCGGTGGCATATGCGCCACAGAGGGGGTAGCACCAGCATCATGATGGGAAAACTCATGATGCAAAATGGGAGGGCGAAGAAACCAAGGGCGCCGGCGCCGAACAGGGCAGCGGGTACGGCAATGACGGTGTACGCCGTGTACAGGTCGCCGCCGATCAAAAACCAGGTGGTCAGAGTGCCGAATTTGCGTCCTGCCAGGCCCCACTCATCGAGACTGGCGAGATCCGATCGCCGCCAGCGGACCGCCCAGAAGCCGGCCCCGGTTACCAGCAGAAAGCAGGTACAGAAGACGGTGAGGGCAACGGGCTGAATTTGGGAAGCCATGCTGCCTTAGCGTAGCAAGGCACCGTTGGAACCAGTCCATTCATCCACCACTACGCCCAGGTCGTTGAGAATCTGGATGGTGGACTCTACATTGCGGCGGATGGCGACGCGCTCGGTGCGGGGCGCGGTGGGCGATTCTTCAATCGCCACCACGCGGCCGTAGGGCCACACGTCGGGCGAAAGGGAGGCAAGCGCCTGGGGCAAATCCACCAGCCGCACGTCGACCTCTTGTTTGCGCGCTTTGACCGGACGCAGCAGACCTCCGGCCGAGAAGGCATTTGGATCCTGGTCGCGAAACAGGACGTTCAGGGTGACGGTTTGCGGGTGCACCACGATAAATGGATTCCCGTACGCCTCTTGGCTATGCACGTTGAGATAGCGATTTTTCGAGGGCGGAGGAATCTGCTCCAGCTCCTGTCGGGCCTGATCCATTTTGCTCTGTTGCGCCTGGCGAGCTTGCCGCACTTCCGCCCGGGTGGGCTGGGTACTTGGCGCGGCGCCCCGGCAGCCCGTCATACCAGGAAATAGAGCGCAGCACAGAGCAAGCGAAATCGCCTGAGCTTTTGCGCGCCATTGGCTATCTATCGCGAAACCAGAAGTCGGGGGATGCGGCTGAGCCACAAAATCAAGCATAGCAAGGGGAACACCAAATCGCGGCAAAGTGTGCGCAACCAAGTTGGTGAGGCTGGTTCATTTTCCGCTCCAATTTGGGGCGCGCTTCTCCAGGAAGGCCTGCGCGCCTTCTTGCTTGTCGCTGGTGGAGCATGACAAGCCGAAGAGCGAAGCTTCCAGCTCCAGACCGCTGGCGAGAGGTAAATCGTAGCCGGAGTTTACCGCCCGGATCGAGTCGCGAACCGCCAGCGGCGCCATCCCGGCAATAGTTCGGGCGAGTTGTTCGGCGCGCGGCAACAGTTGATCGGGTGCGACGACTTCGTCCACCAGGCCCAGGCGTAGGGCTTCGGCGGCGCTGATCATCTCGGCGGTGAGGATCATCTTCAGTGCAGCACCTTTGCCGATCAGGCGAGGCAGGCGCTGGGTTCCCCCATAGCCCGGGATAATGCCGATTTTCACCTCAGGTTGTCCTAGGCGGGCGTTCGTACTGGCGATACGCAGGGTGCAGGCCAGTGCCAGTTCGCAGCCGCCCCCGAGAGCGAAGCCGTTGATGCATGCGATAACTGGTTTGCCGCAGTTTTCAATGAGGTGGAAGATGCGTTGGCCGCGGGTGGCGAGTTGCTCCCCTTGGAGGGGTGTCAGGCGAGCCAGCTCGCTGATGTCGGCGCCGGCAACGAAGGCCTTCTCTCCCCCACCCGTAAGCAGGACGGCGCGGACGTCATGGTTCTGCTGAAGGTCGAGGAAGACTTGCTCCAGCTCAGACATGCTGCGGTAGTTGAGTGCGTTGAGGACTTTGGGCCGGTCAATGGTGACGATGGCCAGGGGAGGACGCATTTCCAAACGAATGTTTTCCAAATCCATGCTGTTTCCTCCATGGGGCGAAGCTGTGAGTCTAACAAAGCCGCTTCCTCGCCGGGAATATCGACGGGCCTCCGGCCCACCCAAGGTGATGAAAAAACGGTTCTGTGCAACTTCTCTCTCTGGAAGCCCCCACTCCCCCCTTGTCATCCCGACCGGAGCGTACCCGGATTTCCTACTTCGCGCTGCTAGCGAGGACCACGTTTGCGGCTCTCTTTAAAGAGAGTCGCATGCAGATCATCAAAGCCACGGGTCTCGACAGGAAATCCGGGGGAGCGCAGTGGAGGGACCTGCGGTTCCGCGGCTCTTTCTCGGAAACGTTTTTCTTGCAGGAGTGTAGATGTGCCTGTGCAAGAAAAATGGCGCAGACGAATGTTGAGTGGGTGTTTCGGCCATAAGCGTGGCTTGACGGCTGCAGAAACTCGGTTTTGTATCAGGGCACGACTTTAGAGGTTGCGGAAAAAGTCGATGCCTAGCGAAATCGCAGCCCTCAGCGGCTAAAGCCGTATTGATTCTACAGTTGTTACGTACGGCCTAAAGGCCGTACCCTTCAAAAACCTGAGTTCTCACACACCCTCTAAAGCCCCTGAGGGATTGATTCCGTCGCCATCTTAGAATCTTCCCGCAGCCTGTAAAGCGCCCTTCGAGTCCCCGGCTTTTCCCCGCTCTCACACCGGCTCCATGAGATCCCATCCTCTTTCCTCACGGTGGTACTCTCAGAGAGATGATCAAGGGAATCACCATCGTGCGGCCGGCAGGTACGCTCGAGGCGTACGCCAAGCTGGCCAGCTTCTTCTCCGCCCTCGGCTTTGAGGCTGGGCGGGGATGGGAAGAGGAACTAAGCCGCGGAGTCTCTTTTCTCGCCCCGTTGGGCAATCTGGAGTTTGCCGATGGGATCGCGCCCGCTCCGGCGGAGATCATGGTCGAAGTGACTGGTCTCGATACCGTTCAATCCGTGGCCAGTGATTGGATGGTGCGCAACTGGGGCGAGCAGGAAGCCCGGCAGCGGTTGAGCGAGGTAAGTGAAACGCACTGGAAGACTCGCCTGTTTACGGTAGAGCCGGCGCCCGGCCATGCCATCGCTTTCTGGGAGTGGGATGATCCTCACCAAGGCAAGCCAGTGGCGGTAGAGGGCGACCTCAGCGCGCACGGCATGCGCTTTGCCATCGTCGTTTCGCGCTGGAACGCGGTGATTACCGACCGCCTGCTGCAGGGAGCACTGGACGGCCTGTACCGCAGCGGCGCGGCGCGGCGAGATGTGCAGGTGATCCGGGTCCCGGGGGCCTGGGAAATCCCGTTGGCGGCGCGCAAGGCCGCGGTTCACGGACAGGTGGACGCGGTGATCACCCTGGGCGTACTGCTGCGCGGGGAAACCGCCCACTACGAAGCGATCTACAACGAAGTATCGCGGGGCATCGGCCAATCGCAGCAGGAAACGGGCATCCCTCATGCCTTCGGAGTGCTGACCTGCGAGACTCTGGAGCAGGCGCTGAACCGGGCCGGGATCAAGGCCGGCAATAAGGGATTTGAGGCCGCCATCGCCGCTATCGAGATGGTCTCGCTGGACCGTAAGATACAGACCCCATGAGCGCTACGGGTAAGCGGCGCAAGTCTCGCGAGTTGGCCATGCAAATGCTCTTCCAGGCGGATGTGGGGAAACACACCCCTGACCAGGTGCGCAAAACCTTCTGGGGTTCCCGGGAAGACGTAGATGCCGAAACGCGCGGGTTTTCCGAGGACATCTTTCGCGTTGCAATTGCCCGCAATGAAGAGATCGACGAGCTGATCCAGTCTCATTCGGCCAATTGGCGTCTGAGCCGGATGCCGGCCGTCGACCGCAACGTACTGCGGATGGCCATCGCTGAATTATTGGGCTTCCCCGACACACCGATACCCGTAGTCATCAACGAATCGCTCGAGATCGCCCGCCGCTACTCTGCCCCGGAGTCGCTGAATTTCCTCAACGGCGTGCTGGACGCCATCGCCAAGCAGAGAAAACCAGCCGGTCAGTCGCCTGCGGTGACGACGGAAAAGGACGAGCGTGCCTAGAGTCCTTTCCGTGCCCAAGGTTCCATAAAGAAAACATAGAGACACAAGGGACACTGCACGTGCAGGTCATCCACGGCGATGAGGGCTCGTACGTGGGACGGAGTTTTACAGTCCCTGCAGCAGACGGTGAATGACTCGACCGTATCGTTGAGTGATTCCTGAGTTTGCGCCACATAAGTTGTACGAATCAGGGCAGGCCTTTGGATTTTACCTTTACGGTTAATAGACCGAGGACGCGTTTTGCGCAACCGTGCGACTGGAACCCTGGCTTCCTTAAGGTAAGCTTAAAGACAACCGATCTTGTCAAACCAGGGGAAGAGCCCGAAATTGCTATGAGGTCGTGCGCTCAATTATCCGACCCGCGGTCACTGTAATTAGCGTAACGGGAATAAGCCTGGAGAGAGATCGAACCATGGGACCCTACTTGCAGCAAGGACGAGCGTGCTGATATCCCGTTCGTTTTTCGGGCTGCCGGCATCGTTTTTGGCCCTTTGCCTGGCTGTTCACGCCCAGACGGCTTCCCCTCCTGCAAGCTCTGCTCCCGATGCGCCTGTTTCCCAGAATGATTCAAAGCCCGCTGCCCAACCAACCGGCGGGGAGCAACCGAGTGCGCGTCCCCTCACCCAACAGGAAAAAGCGGCCGAACAAGTCAAGCAACAAGAGCAACAACGGATCGCTGGGGTGGTGCCAAATTTCAACGTTTCCTACAACGAAGACGCGGCCCCATTGTCGCGCAAACAAAAGCTGCACATTGCGTTTCGCACTTCCATCGATCCGGTTTCCTTCGGCATAGCGGGATTCGACGCCGCTTTGAGCCAAGCGGAGAATGATTTTCCCGGGTATCACCAGGGCATGAAGGGATATGCGAAACGCTTCGGGGCTTCTTACGCTGACAACTTCGACGGTACGTTGCTTGGCAACGCTATCTTTCCCATATTGTTAAAACAGGATCCGCGATACTTTCGGCGCGGAAAGGGAAGTTTCTCGTCACGCCTCCTCTATTCTCTTTCTACTACCGTTTGGTCTAAGAGCGATAACGGCAAATGGGGTCCGAACTATTCCAATGTACTGGGCAACTTAGCTGCTGGAGGGATCTCAAACCTCTATTACCCGGCTTCGGATCGAGGCGCTGGGCTGACCTTTGAGCGAGGCCTCACGGTAACGGCGTATGGAGCGTTCGGCGGGGTTTTCAATGAATTCTGGCCGGATATCGCGCGCAAAATCTTTAAGGACAAAATGGCGAAGTTGCAACCCCGTATCCCGCCGCCAACCACTCCAGTTGTCACCCCACCGCCAGCTGCACCCCGCTAGCTCACCGTTGACCACCGGCTTTGCCGGCCCACGGGAGATGAAAAACAATGTCCTGGTAATCCACTCTTTCACTCGCACAAACTCTGGACGGGTGCCCCATGTTCGCACCAGCGTACGTGGGCCGATAAAGACTGGGCGAACCCCATCCAAGGTCTGTCTTTTCGTCTTCCCTGCAACTAACCAAAAACTCAATTCATTTCAGATCCATCACGACGATCCGTCCGTCCGATTGAAAGCTGCCGCCGGTTGCGGTCTTGGCGGTAGTCAACGGAGTGGAAGGGAGCACATAGGCCGCACCGGCGATCACCCCGGCTCCGGCGAAGCTCTGCTCCAGAAAGTCGCGCTCCTGGTCAACGTTGGCGTCGATGTGATGAGTGATGCCGCCGTTCCGCTGGTCCTTCTCAAAGCCGTTATCGTGGGTAGCTGATCCCACCCAAAGCGGCTCGCCGCCTACTGTTTCGGTGGTTTTCCATACCCGCAAGTGATGGCGAATGGCGGCCACGGCCAGCGGATCGGCGCGGGCGAAAGAAAGATCCTGCGACCGGCCGAACAGGTACAGTGTGCTCATCGGCATCTCCGTATAGGCCGTGTGCGAGAGGGTTGAAATCAATCCATGGACCACCGCGTCCTGGGTGGTCTTATCCACCTGCACCCAGCCGGCGGAGGTAAAGGCTTTGGTCACCTGGTCCTGGGTACCGATCAGGGCGTAGTTCACCATGTCGCCCGGATTGCCTTCCAGATCCCCCACCCGGCGCGGAATATCAGCGAACAGTTGCGGTGACAGAAGATGAGCCAGATCGGGCGCGGAAACGGTCTTCTGCGCGGCCTCATGCGAAAGCTTCATCGTCACTGAGATGTCCCCGGTGCCGGAGAGATCGGAGGTGAGGTTCAGGCGTAGGAAGAGATGGCCTGTGGCCGAGACATCCATATCCTTGCTGGCGCCGATGAGGAAGGGAACCGCCGCGGCTTCATTGCCGATGCGGCCGATCAGGGCGCCGCTGTTGGCGGAGTTGAGCGGGTACTCACGGATCAGGTCTTTCCATCCCCGGGTCAGACCATCCGGCGGAGCGGATCGTCCATCGGCCAGGGCAAGATTGCCGGTGGAGGTGAAATTAAGGTGGTCGCCGGGGGCGACCTCTAACCCGGTGTCGGTCCAGTCTCCGTTATCGACTTTGAAAGAATAGGAGCCCTTGCGCGCCTTCAGCACCGAGGCATCCGGGGTGGTGGATTGAATCACTTCCACCGGCGGGTGGCTAGCGCCGCTGGCCGTCGCCGGCGCCTGGGCCAGCAACGGTGAGCTGAGCAACAACAGGCTGCCGAGGATTGGGACTTTGTGTTTCATGCTCATAAGACGTCCAGGCAAACCAAAGAGATACCGGGGCAAAAGAGAAGGGCCCCAGCCAGGTTGAGACCGGGGCCCCTCGATTGTACGCAGTTGTTTAGTAGCGGTAGGTATCTGGTTTGTAGGGACCTTCCGGCGCCACGCCCAGGTAGTTGGCTTGCTCTGCTGTCAGCGTGGTCAGCTTCACGCCGATCTTCTCCAGGTGGAGACGCGCCACTTCTTCGTCCAGGTGCTTGGGGAGGGTGTAAACGTCAATCTTGTAGGTATCTTTGTTCTTCCACAGGTCGAGCTGAGCCAGCGTCTGGTTAGAGAAGCTGTTGCTCATCACGAAGCTGGGGTGGCCGGTGGCGCAGCCCAGGTTCACCAGCCGGCCTTCGGCCAGTACGAAAATGGTGTGCGCTGGTTTTCCCTTGGCTGCGGGGAAGTTGTATTGGTCTACCTGGGGCTTGACGTTGACCTTCTCCACCCCGGGCGCACTGTTCAGACGATCGATCTGGATTTCATTATCAAAGTGGCCGATGTTGCACACGATGGCCTGATCTTTCATTTTCGACATGTGCTCCAGCGTCAGCACATCCAGGTTGCCGGTGCAGGTGACGTAGATATCGCCCCGGCCCAGAGTGTCTTCCACGGTCGTCACTTCAAAGCCTTCCATGGCCGCCTGCAGAGCATTGATGGGGTCGATCTCAGTGACCACCACCCGCGCGCCCATACCGCGCAGGGAGTGGGCTGAACCCTTGCCTACGTCGCCATAACCGCAGATGACCGCTACTTTGCCCGCCACCATGACGTCGGTTGCGCGCTTGATCCCGTCCGCCAGCGATTCGCGGCAGCCGTAAAGATTATCGAATTTCGACTTGGTGACGGAGTCGTTGACGTTGATCGCGGGAACCAGGAGCTTGCCCTGTTCCTTCATTTTGTACAAGCGGTGCACGCCGGTCGTGGTCTCTTCCGACACCCCACGCCACTCCTTGGCGACTTCATGCCAGTGCTTGGGATTTTCCTTGTGCATCTTCTTCAGCAGATCCTTGATGACCTGCTCTTCGTGGTTGGAAGACGGGGTATTCACCCAGCCATCACCGTTTTCCAGTTCATACCCTTTGTGGATCAGCAGGGTCACATCGCCGCCGTCATCTACCACCAGCTGCGGGCCCTTGCCTTCGCCGTGGTCCAGTGCCTGGGCGGTGCACCACCAGTAGTCTTCGAGCGACTCTCCCTTCCAGGCGAACACTGGAACGGCGGCTGCCGCGATCGCGGCTGCCGCGTGGTCCTGGGTGGAGAAGATGTTGCAGCTGGCCCAGCGAACGCTCGCGCCCAGTTCCACCAGGGTCTCGATCAGCACCGCGGTCTGGATGGTCATGTGCAGGGAACCAGTGATGCGAACGCCGGCAAGCGGCTTGTCCTTGGCATACTTGCGCCGGATGGACATCAAACCGGGCATCTCATGCTCGGCAATGGAAATCTCTTTGCGACCCCAGTCGGCCAGGGAGAGGTCCGCCACCTTGTAAGCGGGAATGGCGGCGGTGCGGTCGATCGTTGCTGGTGACATGTCTATATCCTCATATATCGATACATCCAAATATATTGATACAATAGTCTGTAAAGGGCTATGGGGTCAATCGTAAAATCTTTGCGGGTGTTGGGCGATAGCAATCGTCTGCGCATGTTGTTACTTCTGGCACGTGAGGAGCTGTCTGTCGCGGAACTGCAGGAGATTCTGGGAATGGGACAGAGTTCCATTTCGACTCATCTGGCGCAGTTGAAGCACGCAGGTCTGGTGGAAGACCGGCGGACGGGCAAGAACATCTGGTATCGGTCGAAAGCGGATGGAGACGTATTGTCCGGCTTGCTGAGCATGTTGCAGCGGGCTCCGGAAGAGATTCCCGAGGCAGCAAACGACCAGGCCGCCCTGGATTTGGTGCTGCGGAAGCGGCAAGACAAGACGCGGGCCTTTTTCGACGACATGGCCGGGCGGCTGGGGCGGGAGTATGTTCCCGGGCGCTCCTGGAAGAGCATAGCGGAGGCTTTGTTATTGATGTTGCCGCCCATGGTGATCGCCGATTTAGGGGCGGGCGAGGGAGCTTTCTCGTTGCTGTTGGCGCAGCGCGCGCAACAGGTGATTGCGGTCGATAACTCGGACAAGATGGTCGCGTTGGGGAGTGAGTTGGCGCAGAAGCAAGGGGTCGCTGCGCTCGAGTATCGCAAAGGGGATCTGGAAGCAGTGCCGATCGCGGATGGCGCAGTGGACCTGGCTTTGTTCAGCCAGTCGCTGCACCACGCGCTGCATCCCGAGCGAGCCATTGCGGAAGCCTGGCGCATTTTAAAGCCAGGCGGCCGGATTGCCATTCTGGATCTGGTGCAGCACCGGTTCACCGAAGCGCGCGAGCTGTACGCGGACGTTTGGCTGGGCTTCAGTGAAGTGGAACTGGAGTTGTTGCTGGGCAAGGCCGGGTTCAGAAATGTGCACACCGCTGTTGTACATAAAGAGACGGAGTCGCCTTTTTTTCAGACCGTGCTGGCCACTGGAAATAAGGCTCCGGCATAACGCAGCAGCTCTGCAACGATTACGAGTGGGTGGCCCAGGTCTCGCTTTTTGAGACCTGGGTTTTCCGGCCAGGACTTATTGCCACGCTTGCTTTGGATGGATGCTTGCCATGCAAGAATCATCAACCCAAAGCGGAGCGTCAGGCTATCCGGATCTTGCCGGATAATTTTCTACTTGGTGGCGGCCGCCGGTTCCTTGACGCCGGCTGCTTCCCGCAGCGCCTGCGCCTTATCGGTGGCTTCCCAGGTGAAGTCCTTATCGGCGCGGCCGAAATGACCGTACGCCGCCGTCTTGCGATAAATCGGACGACGAAGGTCGAGGCTCTCGATGATGCCTTTGGGCGTCAGCTTGAAGTGGGCGCGAACCAGCTTCTGCAGCCTTGCAGAATCCAAAGTTCCGGTGCCGAAGGTCTCCACCAGCACGCTCACCGGCTCGGCCACACCGATGGCGTAGGCCAACTGCACTTCGCAGCGCTTGGCCAGTCCAGCCGCGACGATGTTCTTGGCAATGTAGCGAGCCATGTAGGCTGCGGACCTGTCCACCTTTGTCGGATCCTTGCCGCTGAATGCGCCGCCGCCGTGGCGGCCCATGCCACCGTAGGTGTCGACGATGATTTTGCGCCCGGTGAGGCCCGTATCTCCCATGGGGCCGCCGATCACGAATCGACCGGTCGGATTGATGTGGTACTTGGTATCGGCATCCAGCAGCTTGGAAGGCAAGGTGGCCTGGATCACGTGCTTGAGAATGTCGGCGCGGAGTTCCTCGGTAGAGATGGTCTCGGAGTGTTGCGTGGAGATGACGACCGCATCCACGCGCACCGGGTTCATGTCCTGGTCGTATTCCACCGTGACCTGGCTCTTACCATCCGGGCGAAGGTAAGAAAGCAGTCCGCTCTTGCGGACTTCCGTTAGTCTCTGGCTGAGCTTGTGAGCGAGAGCGATCGGGGTGGGCATCAGCTCAGCATTCTCGTCGCTTGCATAGCCGAACATCATGCCCTGGTCGCCGGCTCCGCCGCTGTCTACGCCCATAGCGATATCGCCCGACTGCTTATTGATGCTGGAGATGACGGCGCAGGTATTGGAGTCGAATCCGTAAAGCGCGTTATCGTAGCCGATCGACGCCACCACCCCCCGTACCAGGGACTGGAAGTCAACGTATGCCTTGGTGGTGATTTCACCTGCGATGACCACCAGGCCGGTGGCAGTAAGGGTTTCGGCGGCCACCCGGCTGAAGGGATCCTGCGCTAGACAAGCATCCAGGATCGCATCGGAGATCTGGTCGGCAATTTTATCCGGATGCCCCTCGGTGACCGACTCGGACGTAAACAAAAACCTATCGTGCTGTGGCAAAGCGGCTTCCTCCTACTTTTAGTTGCCTGGGCGGCGTTTCCACCCTCTTAAGACCGTATCAGAGGGGGGTCATGCAGGCAAAACCTTGCCCTGATCCGATACGAACTGGAAAACCGGTTGAAGAGGTCCCATCGGGTCCGGAGTCAGTGCGGCGGTGGTGGTCTGGGTAACCGGCGCCGGAACACCGAGGGAAATTTTCTTGTGCACGTAGCTCCACACAAACCAACTGAGTCCGGCTACCAGGAGCAGGAGTACCCCAATGCCCGCCCAGCGGAGCCGCTGATCGGGACGCTTCCCTTTACCCGACTCCCGGGCCTTACTGGCATTTTCGGCAAAGCGGACCCAACCTTCCTCATCGGCGAGGGCCCCGGTCGATTTGTGTGCGGAGAGATAGCGTCCCACCCACTCTTCCTGGTCGAGTCCGACGACGCGGGCATACTCGCGCACCATGCTCTTGTTGAAAACCCCGCCCGGCAGGACTTCGAAGTGCTCCTGTTCCAGGGCCTGCAAGTGGCGGTTGCTGATCTTGGTGACCTGGGTAATGGTATCCAGGGTGATGCCGCGGAACTCTCGCTCCTGCCGTAATGTATCGCCGAATTTCCCCATACATGACACCCATCGGCTCGACGTACGCCGACATTTTCACCATAAGACGGACCCGTTTCCAGGTCAAAGCAAATCCTGTAACCCTTTAGTTTGTGCAGGCTACAGCATCTTCTGAGTTACTGGTCCGGCCCTGCCGGTTCGCGCCCTTCAAGCCGGCACTTATCCAGCGACTCAATTTTGCTACACTCGGCTCTGTCAGGCGAATAGCATGAATAGGTTAGTCATTAGCAACCTGCTTCATCGCCCGCTGCGCTCGGGCATCAGCATTCTCGCGGTGGCGATTGAGGTGGCCATGATCCTCTCCATCGTGGGAATTATGGTTGGCCAGATTTCCGGCTCCCGCGCGCAGACCAGCGGCATTGGTGCAGACATCATCGTCCGCCCTCCCAACGCAAGCTTCATTGCCGGGGTGAGCGGTGCTCCTATTCCTGCCAAGGTAGCCGATGTTTTACGCAAGTTACCCCATGTTGCGGTCCCTTCCCCGGCCATTCAGCAGATCTCCGTGAGGGCGTCGGTGGAGACGATTTGGGGCATTGACTACCCCAGTTTTAACGCCCTACGCCCTTTTGTTTTCCTCTCCGGAGGCCCTTTCCAGGGACCCAACGACGTCATCGTCGATGATATCTTCGCCCGCACCGGCAAACACTTCGCCGTAGGGGAAACGATTCCAGTGCTCGACCACCCATTCCGTATCTCTGGAATCGTGGAGCACGGCAAGGGTGCACGCAAATATTTGCCCATTCGGACCCTCGGCGCGTTGTTAGGCGCGGAAAACAATGCTTCCTTGATCTTCGTGAAAAGCGACGACCCGAAGAACGAGAAGCTGATCGAGCAGGAGATCCATGCCCAGCCCGGGATGTCCGAATACCAGGTAGAGACGGTGGCGGAAGCGCTCTCACAGATGACACCGGAACACCTTCCGGCTTTCAACGATGCGCTCCACGTGGTGATCAGCCTGGCGGTGGTGGTCGGCTTTCTTGTCATCTTCCAGTCTATGTACACCGCTGTTCTGGAACGGACGCGGGAGATTGGGATCCTCAAGTCGTTGGGTGCTTCGCAGCTTTATATAGTCAATTTGGTGCTGCGGGAAACCGGGTTTCTGGCCATCGTCGGCATTGTGGTTGGGATTGGCTTTACCTTTGCGTTGCAGGCAGTGATGGATAATCGCTTTCCCACCCTTCCTTTCCCCATCAGTCCGGGTTGGATCATGTACGCCACGCTGATTGCCTTCGGTGGGGCGCTGGTGGGTGCGAGTTACCCCGCTTTGAAAGCGGCGCGGAAAGATCCCATCGAAGCCTTAGCCTACGAATAGTGCCGCGTCTTCCGGCTTTGTATCAGGGCACGACTTTAGAGGCTGCGGAAAAAGTCGATACCTAGCGAAATCGCAGCCCTCAGCGGCTAAAGCCGTATTGATTCTACAGTTGTTACGTACGGCCTAAAGGCCGTACCCTTCAAAAACCTGGGTTTTTCCGCAACCTCTTTTTAGTCGGGCCGTAAAAGAAGCGAAGTGGAGGGACCTGCGGTTCTTTTGCGAGTACTCACACACCCTCTTTAGCCCCTGCCTGTCGTTGGCCGGCCCCGAATTTTTCCGCAGGCTCTTTAGCCCCTGAGGTACTTTTATCCTGCCCGGTCCCGATTCCGCAGTCGTCCCTGATACAAAAGGGCGCTGCTGTGCTCTCGCCAATCACGCTCGCGCGGCGGAGAGCAGCTCGAGCACTGCCTCATGGTGGCGCTCGCGGGCGTAGTCGGCTGGTGTTTTCGCTTGATGGCAAAGGCTGGATGGATTTGCTCCTGCTTCGAGCAGGATCTGGGTCAACTCTCGAAGCCCGGCCGCGGCCGCCTGGTGCAGGGGAGTGTAGCCTCCGGCTTGCTCCATGTTCACGTCCGCTCCCTGGGCGATGAGCAGACGCACCGTCTCGATATCCTGACTTAAGGCGATGCAGGCATGCAGTGGCTGATTGTGCATCGGGTTGCGGGAGAAGCGGTGGATGTGCGCGCCGTGGGTCAGCAGCAGAGCGGTTGCCTCCGGACCCCCAAAGGCAGCAGCCAGGTGGAGCGGCGCCCAGCCGTCCGCGGAGCTGTCATGAACCAGCATGGGCTCGCGCCGCAGCAGCGGCTCGATGCGGCGGTAGTCACCCAGAGCACAAGCCTCGAAGATATCCAGAGTCTCCAGGTGAGTGAGCAGGAAATCTCTGATCAGCAGCTGACGGTGGTAAATGCTCCACAAAAAAGCAGAGACGCCTTGGGCGTCTCTGCTGGTAATCAGGGCTGGATCCTCTTCCGCTGCAGCGGCGACTTCCGCCGTTTGGCCGGTCCGGATCAGTTGGAAGAAACGCTGGCTCACCGAGCCAGATTAGCATCTGAATCCGCTACTGCGGCGGCCAGAACGGTCTCCTTTGATCCTTTTTGCACCGAACCTGGTTTGGTGCGGTTGGAGTAAATGCGGAAGGTGACCACCAGATCCACCACCACCGGCACCGGCTGACCATTCACCGTTGCCGGACGGAAGTGCGAGTTCTTCACCGCTTCCACCGCCTTCTCGTCCAGTCCAAATCCAATCGGACGGGCAATCGCGATCTGCCGCGGAACTCCGGTGGAATCAACCACCGTCCGCAACAGCTCCATGCCGGCGATGCCGTATTTCTGGGCAAATTCATTGGAACTCGGATCGATGCTGTTGAGGACTTGGGGTGGGGTCACGCCGTCCCCAACCACCTTGATGCTGGCATCGGCGGGCATGAACGGGCGGTGCTGGCTTTTACTGGCAAAGTACTGCTGCCAGTAGTCGGGTAGATGAGACATCATGGCCTGATCGATGTTGTTGGCGAAGATGTTATCCAGCGCCTTGTTCATGACCATGGCGCTATGCGCCGGAGAAACAGCTGCCAGGGCTTGGTTGGTCTCGGCGGCTGCAGCGGCGGTGGCTGCCGGCGCTGCCGGTTGCGATGCATCCGCTGCCGCATCCCGCGTCTTCAAAGACTGGGCCGCAGCCAATTCCTGGGCCGTGGGCTGCTTCTTGTTCTTTTCCTTCTTCACTTTGGGGATAACGATGACTTCGCGGTCGATAGAAATGTGGACCGGCTTTTTAGAGATCTTCACCTGATCGAAGGATTTCGTTTCGTCCTCGTACGGCAAAGCGCCGAAATAGTGCAATCCGTAGCGATCGGCCTCGATCTCGAGCTTGTGTTTGGAAAGCTTCACTTTCCTCACTTCAAACGCGGAGAGGGTAAAAGAAGCGGCGGTAGGCGAGCCGTTCACCTTACCGTTCATGTCGAAATTAAGATCGTCCCCCAGGTAGGAGCCGCGGAGGAAGATCAGCTTGCCTACGTAGCGTGCACGCAGGGCATCCTCGGTGAGCGGAGGGGTGGACTTGAGCAAAGCTGCATCTGTCTGTGCGGTTGCGGCAGGAGCCACCACTCCGTTGGCGGCTGCTGTCTGTTGGCCGCTCGAGAGTGTGGTAAAAGTGCCGCAAAGTAATGCCGCGGTGAAAAACGACGAGAGCTGCTTTTCAAACTTCATATTTCTCCTTGCTCCAACGAACCAATCAACGGTTCGTTTGAGTGCCTGCAGCGTGTATTCGCAGCTGCAAGCTGGTGGGGTGGCCCTGCCGTAAATGCTGCAGCGGTTGGGCCTGGGCGTTTTCGGCCATCAGCATGATGACCAGGGCCAGCAACAAACCGATGCGAATGAGTACAGCTACCAGTGATTCAGAGGCACGTTGCGTCATGTGGGGGGACCTCCGTGATATTCCTAAGGAGAGCGTATGTCGTCCGGAATGAACGGGGAATGCCTCTTTTGTGCGCATCTAGTAACCCTCCACCGGTTGACTCCCTTGTCCAGTTGCGTTAGTCTGGTCTTCTTGCGCAGTGCCGCGTCCGGCCCTCTGTAGTCGCCGTCTGTTCCGAGAGAAGTGAAGTCCGGCAAGCCGCTTCACTTCAAACCGATCCGAAGATTGAGCGAGCCTCAGGTAGCCTGCCAGGAAAGCGAAGGTTTTTAGTCTGATCTTCGCCACTCAAGCGATTTAAGAACCTTTCGTTTGCGGGAATGCAGTTGCCAGCCGCGAGGTTTTCCGCGGTGGTGCGTCATGCGTCCCAAAACGATGGTTCCCTGGAGAACGAGTACCATGTCTACGTATTTTCCGAGCTCGCACGATATCACCCGCAAATGGTTCGTGTTGGACGCCAGCGGCAAGACGCTGGGGCGTCTGGCCACCGAAGCAGCCAGCACCTTGGCGGGCAAGAAAAATCCCAAATATACGCCCTTCATCGACATGGGTGATCACGTCATTGTGGTCAACGCGGAGAAGATCGTGCTCACCGGTCTGAAGAGCCAGCAAAAGGTTTATCGCCGCTACACCGGGTTCCCCGGGGGCCTGCGCGAAGAGTCTTTTGTGCGCCTCATGGCTCGCCGGCCGGAAAAGATTGTGGAAGACGCCATCAAGGGCATGCTGCCCAAGAGCAAGATGGGCCGTCAGATGGCAACCAAGCTCAAGGTCTACCGGGGCGATAAGCACCCCCATCAGGCGCAGCAGCCTGAGGTGATGGAGTTGGCAGCCCGCTAAGCACGACAGTAAAAAGAACAGGATGGACAATCGGTAATGGCAGATTTAGTTCAGTACTACGGAACAGGGCGTCGTAAGGCCAGCGTGGCACGCATATTTTTACGCCCTGGCAGCGGCAACTTCGTCGTCAATCAAAAACCCTTTGAGGCTTATTTTGTCACCCATCAGCAACGGGTTTCTGCCAAGCGGCCCTTGGAATTAGTCGAGCTTGGCGGGACTTTCGATGTGCTGGCTACGGTGAAGGGTGGCGGCGTGAGCGCGCAGGCCGATGCGGTGAAGATGGGGATCGCGCGCGCGCTGCTGGAGTTCAATCTTGAGCTGCGCAAGACATTGAAGGCCGACGGCTTGTTGTCCCGCGATGCGCGCATCAAGGAACGTAAGAAGTACGGGCAGAAGGGCGCTCGCAAGCGCTTCCAGTTCAGCAAGCGGTAGTTGGAACAAGACAGTCTTAAATCTTCCCCGCCTTGGCGGGCGAGGGAAATCAATTCCGGCCATGTCGGAATGCAACTCACGAGGAGGTAGTTTGGCCACAATCACAATGAAGGAGTTGCTCGAAGCGGGAGTTCACTTCGGGCATCAGACCAAGCGTTGGAACCCGCGGATGAAGGAATACATCTTCGGGGAACGCAACGGGATTTACATCATTGACCTGCAAAAGACCTTGAAGATGTTCAAGGAAGCAAGCAAGTTTGTCACTGATTTGACCGGTCAGGGAAAAGTCATCTTGTTTGTCGGCACCAAGCGGCAGGCCCAGGACGCGATCGCCGAAGAGGCCACCCGCTGCGGCATGTTCTACATTAACCAGCGCTGGCTGGGTGGACTGCTGACCAACTGGATCACCGTCCAGAAATCCGTGAAACGCCTTCAGGAACTGGATGAGATGGCCACCGATGGCCGCTATGAGCTGCTGACCAAGAAGGAAGTCATCCGCCTGGAGCGGGAGCGCAAGCATCTGCAGGCGAACCTGGCGGGCATCAAGAACATGCGCCGCTTGCCCGACGCGCTCTTTGTGGTTGATTCCAACAACGAGGCGATCGCGGTGAAAGAAGCCCGCAAGCTGGGCATTCCGGTGGTAGCGGTGGTCGATACCAACTGCGATCCTACGGTGGTCGACTACGTGATCCCGGGCAATGATGACGCCCTGCGCGCGATTCGTTTGTTTACCTCGAAAATCTCTGACTCCGTGGTCGAAGGAGTGCACATGGCGGGCGAGAAGCGTGCCGGCGATGCGGGAGTGACCGCGGATGAGCAGCTCGAAGCTGCCCCGGTAGAGATGGCCGGACTTGAATCCGCTGCCGACGAACCCTCTGCTGATAATGAAGTGGTCGATCTGGAAGCTGTGCTGGGTGGAGGCATCCGCAAGGCTCCTGGAGTGATCGCTGTGGATGAGCCGGAAGTCGCCGAGCGGACGCTGTAAACAACACTATTCAGGGCCTGTTAACAGGCCAGTAAAGGACTTGCAAGAGGATGTCGACTGTGACTGAAAATATTTCTGCTGCCCAGGTTAAGGAGCTTCGCGAGAAGACTGGGGCGCCGATGATGGATTGCCGCAACGCGCTTGCGGAGGCCAAGGGAGACCTGGAGCAGGCGGTAGTGGTGCTACGCAAGAAGGGCATGGCATCGGCGGCCAAGAAGGCGTCGCGGAGCACGTCCGAGGGAGCTGTGGGCACCTATATTCACGCCGGAGGCAAGATCGGCGTATTGATTGAAATTAACTGCGAGAGCGATTTTGTCGCCCGCACCGACGACTTCCAGGAGCTGCTTAAGGATATCTCCATGCATATCGCGGCGACCGATCCCCGCTATATTCGGCGTGAGGATGTGACCAACGAGGATCTGGAGCGGGAGAAGGACATTTACCGGTCGCAGGCTGCGGCCACGGGAAAGCCTCCGGCGGTGATTGAGAAGATTGTGGAAGGCAAGATGAGCAAGTTCTACGAAGAGGTTTGTCTGCTTGATCAGCCCTTCATCAAGGACCAGTCGTTTGCCATCAAGGACTTGATTGCGCAGAAGATTGGCAAGCTGGGTGAGAACCTGAGCGTGCGCCGCTTTGCCCGCTTTAAGGTTGGCGATCCGGTCTGGACGGTAGCCCAGATCAAGCCGAACGCCGCAGAGTAAGCAAAGGTAATTAAAAGGGGCCGGGATCATTCCCGGCCCTTTGTATTGCCGGCGTAACGCCAAACCTCGACCTCGCTATAGTGGAGAGATCTGCGGTTTCTTCCCATCCCACTAACCACACCAACCTGAGTCACCCCACTCCCCTTGTCATCCCGACCGGAGCGCAGCGAAGTGGAGGGATCTGCAGTTTCTCCCCCTCCTGCAACCACACCAACCTGAGCCACCCCTCTCCCCTTTGTCATCCCGACCGGAGCGCAGCGAAGTGGAGGGATCTGCAGTTTCTTCCCATCCCGTAACCACTCCAACCTGAGCCATCCCCTCTTCCCCTTGTCATCCCGACCGAAGCGAAGCGTAGTGGAGGGACCTGCAGTTTCTCCCCATCCCGCAACCACGCCAACCAGCGCCACCCCACTCCCCTTGTCATCCCGACCGGAGCGCAGCGTAGTGGAGGGACCTGCGGTTTCTTCCCATCCCGCAACCGCTCCAACCTGAGTCACCCCTCTCCCCTTTGTCATCCCGACCGGAGCGCAGCGAAGTGGAGGGATCTGCGGTTTCTTCCCATCCCGCAACCACTCCGACCTGAGTCACCCCCTCCCCTTTGTCATCCCGACCGGAGCGCAGCGAAGTGGAGGGATCTGCAGTTTCTCCCTATCCCGCAACCACTCAACCTTAGCCACTCCTCTCCCCGTGTCATCCCCATTGCAGGCTGTCAAAAACTGGGTTTTGTATCAGGGCACGACTTTAGTCGGGCCGTAACCGATTGACAATATGTCGGGCTTTAGCCCCTGCAACTCCTGCACCGACGTCCATCTGCCGGTCGCGAATCAACCCCTTCGCATATTCCACGAGCTCCTTCCTCGAACTGGTGAGAGCAGCACTATTTCTCAGCAAGAAATGAAGCTCAATACCCATCCCTCTCGTCTCATATTAGTACCGTCTGTGTCCCTGCAAATGGAGGGTAAATTGCCCCCCACCCGAGGGATAGCGGCCCCTCTTGGATGTGCGATACTTTGCATGAATGTACAAGAGAGTCCTGCTCAAACTGTCAGGTGAAGCGCTGGCGGCCGACCGCGGTTTCGGTGTAGACGTCGCCAAGTTGCATGAGATTTCGCTCGAGATTCTGGCAGTCCGAGATCTCGGCGTCGAAGTCGCCATTGTGGTGGGCGGAGGGAATTTTTTCCGCGGTGTTGCTGAACAGGCGCGCATGATGGACCGTGTTTCCGCGGACCACATGGGAATGCTGGCGACGGTGATCAATGCGCTCGCTCTGCAGGATGCCTTGGAGAAGTGCGAGGTGCAAACCCGGGTCATGTCTGCGATCGAGATGAACCAGGTGGCTGAGCCATACATCCGCAGGCGGGCCATTCGTCATCTAGAGAAGGGTCGCGTGGTCATTTTTGCGGCCGGTCTAGGCAACCCCTATTTTTCCACAGATACGGCGGCTTCTCTCCGTGCGATGGAAATCAAAGCAGACGTGCTGCTCAAGGCCACTAAAGTGGAAGGGATTTATGACGCCGACCCTGTTATTACCAAAGACGCGGTCAAATTCGAGCAAATTACCTACATGGAAATCCTCCGCCTGGGTCTAAAGGTTATGGACAGTACGGCGGTGAGCCTATGCAAGGACAATAATTTGCCCATGATCATCTTCAACATGAACCGGCCGGGAAATATCCTGCGTGTGGTGAGCGGAGAGAAGGTCGGTTCCCTGGTGACAGCCTGACCCCAGTGAGTACAGTTGCGGAGCTCTCCCCAACTCTACGGGCCCCAGCAAGAACGGCACCCGCGGGGCCCATATTAGTTCGGCCCGTGGTAGCTCCCCGGCGGACGCAATTACCGGCTCTGACCGGCATTCGCTGTTTCGCCGCACTGAATCTTGTCTTCTTCCATTTTTCCGATCCCCACTCGTTCGGACCGCTCAGCCCGGTCGTGAACGGGGGGTATATCTCGGTCAGTTTCTTTCTTTTGCTCTCCGGCTTCATTCTCACCTACAACTATGCAGACCGAGCCCAACGAGGGGCACTCACGGCGCGCAGTTTCTGGTCGGCCCGGTTCTCGCGGCTCTATCCGGTGTATGCGTTCAGCCTGTTGTTGTCAGCAGGCATGCTGATGCTGGAGGTGCAAGCCCACACCAAGCTGGACTTTGGCCTGGGAGTGATTCTCACCCCGTTGCTGCTGCAGGGATGGCATCCGGCGCTCTCCACCTTCTGGAACACGCCCGCCTGGACTATGTCCACCGAGGCGTTCTTTTATCTTTTGTTCCCGTGGCTGATTACCCGTCGCCGTCCCCGCCAGGCGCGGACAATTCTAGCGATTTTGTTTGCCGTATGGCTCAGCGGGTTGGTGTTGCCTGGGCTCTACATGCACTTCAATCCGGATGGGGACGTTCATCCCGACCGTTATTCCGTCGGGATATGGATGCGGGCGATCAAATTCATGCCCCTACAGCATCTGCCATCGTTCCTGTTTGGCATGGGGCTGGGATTCCTGAACGAAAAGATTCGGCCGGAGAGCCGCAAGCGCCTGGTGATCGGGCTGCTTGCGTTTGCCTCGCTCTACCTGGTTCTCGTGGTCGGCGACCGCTTGCCCTATGTCATGATGCACGACGGTCTGCTGATGCCGCTGTTCGCCGGCGTGATCCTGTGCCTGGCCGGACAAAATCCGGTGGCGCGATTCTTCGGACTGCTGCCCTTTATCGCCATTGGCGAGGCCAGTTATTGCCTGTACTTGTTGCACTTTAATCTCTGGACGCTGCTCCACGATTCGCATCTTCTGGAGAAAAGCGGGCTCATCGTGTTCGATCCCTGGATCTCGTATTTGTTTTTGATCGTCGCCGCCCTGCTGACCAAGAGACTCATCGAGCGGCCGGGAAGAAGCTGGATCAGCCGTCGCCTGCAACCGGCGCCTGCTCAATAGTGGACGATTAAGTCAGTAGCCAACGTCAACTGGCTCTGGTGTCTGCCGTTGTCATACGATTTCCGGTCCCAGGCGTGATCGAAGCGAATCTCCGGGCGTATCTGCACCGTGGTCCCAATCCAGTGGCTCAGCATGAGCGTGTTCTCGGTGTATTTCGTATTCACCCCGGTCCGCTGCCCCTTCTTATCGTTGAGCAGGTCGCTGCGAAAACCAACAAAGTCATGATCGGATAATTGCTTCAGGATGTAATTCACCGCGGCGTACTCGGGTGCGAAACAAGTCACCTGGCCAGAGCGGCAGGTGGCTGCGTAATTATTAGGCTGTGGCTGGAGCGGGCCTCCGGCGCTGGGTACATCGCGCTCGTACATGACGTAAGCTTCGCTCGCCGTATGCCAGGTCTTGGAAAACTTGTGATACCAGGTGGCATCGTATTGCTGCATATTGTTGTAGGCATACTTGCCACCGTTGATGCCATTGGCGCAGAGGTAAAAATTGTCGTTCACGGTGGCAGTCGTGTAACTGGCACAAGCGGTTGCCGAAGGCCGCGCATCGCTCGTCCAGGGGGCAACGTCGTGGCTGGCGGTAATGCCTGCCTGCACCAGCCATTTGTCATTAAATTTAATCGTAGCCAGTAGCCCTGTATCGGTGAATGGATCGATCGTGTACAGCAGGGAGTGGCTGAACATGTAGTTATTCGGCGTAAGCTGCGCCTCAATACCGGGTATGGAGATGAAGCGGCCAACCCGGATATTCATCCCCTGGGCGACATGGGGAACATAGACGTCGACATATTCAAGCACCGGGTCGAAACCGTATTGGCGGTCGTGGACCAGTAATTGGCTGCTGAAATACCCTTTGTCCGTGGTGAATCGGTAGTCGGTCCCGTAAAAAGCGGTCAGATGGTACCCGACATCCACATGCTCCCTTTGCACGGAGTCGGGCAGGCGCTCGATATAAACAATGAACTGATCCATTTCGAGGCGGTTGGAGTAGATGTCGTTGGACTCGGGATAGTTGCGGTGTGTCGAAGTGGTGAAGTTCACGGAAGGCTCGACCCATCCATAGACTTTGGTGCGGCTGCGCGCATGATTCCAGGCCGTCATCAAGGGATAGCTATTGGTATCCGGTTCGCCGATAACGGGCGACCCACCATAGGACCAGTCCGAGTTGGGAAAGGGCGGGGATGGGAGCGGCGAGGGAAGTCCGCGCGGGGGGGGGGGGGGGCTCTGGGGTGCTGTGCCGTGCCAATCCTGGCCATAGAACTGAACCAGCCTTGCGAAAAAACTCTGCGGCTTCGCCGTCTGCTGCGGAGACGGGTTGTCCGGCAAGGACCCTGTCTGAGCAGATAACGATCCCGATCCAAAGGCCGCGGCCGCCAGAACGAATGCTAAAAACAGACGCAAAGTAGGACCATCGAGATTTGTCACTCCATCAACCAGTACGTTGGGCCGTGAGATGCTGGCTTGATCTCCCCAATCGCTCTGATGAGAGAATCACTGTAGCAGGAGCACTCTATTGTTTAGTTTAAAGACGGGGGAGCGGAAGAATGCTTCTCTTTTGTTTGTTCTGCTGATTGCCTCGGTCATTTACTTTTCAAGCGTTTTTTCCCCGCCATCGTTGATGGACGACACCGATGCCGTTGAGGCGCAGATTGGCCGCAACATGCTGACGTCCGGTGATTATGTGACAGCCCGTCTGGATGGGGTGGTTTACCTCGAGAAGACCCCCTTGTCGTGGTGGTTGATGGACATCTTCTACAAGATGTTCGGCTTCCGCGACTGGGCAGCCCGGCTGGCCACGGCTCTCACCGCCATCGCCCTGGTATGGCTGACGGCTGCGTTTGCCCATTGGGCCTTTGGCGAACGCGCGGGGTTTTACGCCGGCTTGGTCATGGCTACGTGTGTTGGTCTGTGGCTCTTTACCCGTATTCTCATCCCCGACGTAATGCTGGTCTTTGTCATCACTTTGGCTATGTGGGCCTTTCTGCGCGTTTTCGACGAGGGAGAGACGCATCCGAGGGCATGGGCCTGGTTGTTCTATGTAAGTTTAGGACTCGGACTCATGCTGAAGAGCCTGATCGGTGTGGTATTTCCGATCGCAGCGGCCATGCTGTTCCTGCTGTTCACGCGGCAATTATTTTCCTGGGCTACCTGGAAGCGGATGCACCTCATCTCCGGCGCCTTCATCGTGCTGCTGATAGCGGCCCCGTGGCATGTATTGGCTACTCTGCGCAATCCACCTTATTTCGCGTGGACGCTCAAGAGTATGCCCGGCCACTTTCATGGCTTTTTATGGTTCTTCTTGATCAATGAGCAATTGTTGCGCTTTCTTAATATGCGCTATCCACGCGATTACGACACCGTTCCGCGGATATGGTTCTGGCTTTTTCATTTCATTTGGCTCTTTCCCTGGAGCGTGTATCTGGCCGCGGTTGCCCGGCTTTCTTTCAAGCCTCAGGACCGCGCGGGCCGGACGCGGCTGCTTGCCCTGTGTTGGATCGGCTTTATTCTGATCTTTTTTACGTTTTCTACGACGCAGGAGTACTACTCGATGCCCGCCTATCCTGCGTTCGCCTTGCTCTTGGGCTGCGCCATGGCCGCGGAAGGTGTTTGGGTCCGCCGGGGCACACTTGCCTTGAGCATGGTGTCGGGGATTGCGGCGTTAGCGTGTTTTTCGATTCTGATTGCGGTGCGTCATGTGCCAACGCCAGGCGACATCACGGCTGCGCTCTCGGTTCACCCCAACGCCTATAAGTTGTCCTTAGGTCATATGGAGGACCTGACCATTGATTCATTTGCTTACTTGCGCTTGCCGTTGGTTATGGCTGGGATAGGATTTCTTCTCGGCTGTGTTGGCGCGATCAGAGCCAAGAAGGTTGAGTCATCGTTTCGTTCTTACCTGGCTGCTGCACTGATGATGGTGATTTTTTTTCAGGCGGCACGCTTGGCGATGATCAGGTTTGATCCACTGCTCTCTTCACGAGACTTTGCTCGAGTGATTCTGAGCAGTCCGCCCGGAGAGATCATCCTGGATCACAACTACTACTGGTTTTCGTCTGTTCCCTTCTATACCAACCGGCCCGTGCTTCTGCTGAATGGCCGATGGCAGAATCTCGAGTACGGTTCCAACGCACCCAATACACCGGATGTGTTTATCGATGACACCCGACTCAAGAGGATGTGGTTTGACTCCCAACGCTATTATCTGATCGCACGCTCAAATCAGCTTCCCAGGTTTGATCAACTGCTGGGCTCGAACGGGTTCAAGATCATGGCTCGAACGGGAGGAAAAGTTTTGCTGACGAATATGCAGTGACGAGGGTAGAAGGAGGCGGCACGCCCCTCTTTACCAATGAGAACGAAATTAAGGATAGTCGGCGTGTCATATTCGCGTTCACTCGTTTTGCTACTGTCACTTTGTTCGGCCGGTCAAGCCCAGATGACCGAGCAGCAGCGCACCAGCAATCTTCCCAAGAGCTTTCACGACGACGCTCTGAATATCACCTACTTCTATCCGGCTCACTTCGAGCCTGTTACCGATCAGCCGGGTGTAAGCTCAGACCCCGGCACTGACAATTGTGCCAAGACAACTCTGATCGCCGACTCAGCCATTCCGGCGGGTCCGTCCTCGTTTGTGCTTACCAGGATTAACCCAGCTTGCCCTGAACTGCTGCGCAAAGCAACTGCCCTTGGCCCCTTCACTCGGGTGCAACTGCTGCGCCAGCTCAAGCAATTCGGGGAAGCCAGGATAAGCCACGAACCAACTCGCTACATGATCGATGGCCGTCCTGCCGCCATTACCGTCGGTTTTGTCTCCATACCTCCAGCCGATCGCCACGCTGGTAAGACGATCTACGCCGCCAAGGCCTGTGCTCTGAGCGACATTCCGGCCGCCGGCCGCAAAAAGTCTGATCAAACAGATGTTGGCCGCGTTCTTTGCTTCGACTTCAGCACACAGAACAGCGATCTCATCAGCCTGATGTTCGCGTTCATCGTCCAATTCGACAATGATCCACCGGCACCGTTGTTTCCGGGCAGCGTGCACCCCAGCTATTGGGCGACCGGGGGAAGAAAACCGAACTAGTCCGGGTGCCACCTGTGAGTGGGTGGCTCAAGTCTCGCTGTAGCTATTCGAATAAACCGCCTATGTCGCTTGCGGGAGGTCTCTAACCCTATTATCCTGTATTGTATAAACGATTTCGGCAGGAGCGGGGTACTCGCGTAACGCTCCCAGCCGGGCAGGTTCCGGCAGTAAAGTCGTGCCCTGATACAAAGCCCAGTTCTCATGCACACGCTAAAGCCCGTTTGGTTTAGAAGAATAGAAGATTACGTACACCGGCCGGCTATGGCAGTGTCATTTACGGCTCAACTGAACCCGCGCCCTTCGAGGACCCAGTTCTCACGCAGGCTCTTTAGCCCCTGCTGGTGCCCCGGCCTTCTAAAAACCCACGGACTAAAGTGTGCTCACACACCCTCTAAAGCAGCCTGTCGGAAAATCCGGCCCCGGCCAGGACAGGCAGGGCCGAAAACAGGCTGCGGAAATACCCGCGTTCGACACCGGTTTACTGTTTTGCGCTGCGCGTAAATTTGCGAATGAGAAACTCCTGAAGCAGGTTTGTTACTGCCGAAGAGCCGATCCCGAACGCCGTGTTCTCAAATGTCATTCCCAGAGCATTCCTGTTAGCCGGTGGATAGTAGAGATTCGAGATGCCGCCAGCTGCCAATCCACCCAGAAGACCCGAATAGTTGTACTGCCAGTGCCCGTTGTCCCCTTTGCAAAGGACAGACATGCTCATGGCATACAACGCCCTTTGCCTAATCGTGCCGGTCCCTTTATAGAAATATCTCGGGTCCTGCTTAAAGAGCGATGGAAGTACGGCGCCGCCGAGCATGGTGTCAATCGAGCCAGTTCCGTAGGATGCGGCAAAGCGTTTTGCGTACCCTTGAGAACCGTTGCCGTAGCCTTTCAGGCCGCCCGTGCCCTGCTGCACTCCAGACGAGAGGAAATCCACACCGATCGTCTCCGGGTCGATCAGTGTCCTGAAAGCAAGTTCATACTTTTGCTTGGCATGCAAAGGAACAGCGTTGTGATCGTAGGTGACGAAGAAGTTCGGGATCACTCCCAATATCCGCTGCTTCTCTTCCGTTCTTACTTGCTCTTCCGCCAACTCTTCCTTCGTCAGGCTCACTCGTACTTCCACGGTTGCACTTTGAATCTCGAGCAAAAGCCTGCCCAAATCAAGCCGTCGCTTGGCGCCAAGTTCTCCATGAACTGTCGTCGTAGTAAATCCAGGCGCGCTTACCTGGAGGTCGAAGGTACCCGCATCCGCGGGAATGATAAAGGACCCGCTCTCATCGGCCAACACCGGGTTCTCTCTTGCAGGTTCGATCAACGTGATGGTTGCCCCTGGCACCGGATCTCCTCTCTGATCCGTGACAACTCCTGCTACTGAGCTTGATTTCGGCACGATCTGGCCTGAAGCCGTCGCAATGAGGGCAAAACTAAAAATCGACAAGAATATCCCTGGGTGCTTCGCAATCTTCATGAATCTTCTTGAATCCTCTTGTGCAGCGCGGTTTCCTGGAGTCAGAGCATCTCCGCTAAGGCAATGCGAGTTCTGCCATCTCTTCCCTGGTGTGAGCCGCTACACGGATTTCAACCCGGAATCGCGTCAGCGCAAAGCATGCCAGGATCACCAGAAGAGGGTCGACAGGATGGCGGAATCCGGGATCGAGATGACTGAGATAATAGGGCACTGGGAATGACAGCAGGACCAGGACATAGAGCCATGCCGTCGTACCTCGACCCTCGCGAAACATGGAATACAGACCGGCAATCGAAAGCAATGAAAGTAAGCTGAGAAAACAGATGTTCTCAGGATCGAACGGCTCCTGGCGCAAGTAGTCACGGTGAAAGCTCCAAAACCCTGTCCACATAAAGATCGCATGGCGCAGCGAGCGCAACGCGTATGTCCTGGGGTGGGTGGCAATGTAAGCAATCGCTCGGCTGCGCTTGCGGGCCATATAGCTCGACTCGCCTAAACGTTCGTACTGCGCATTTTCCCGCGCGCTGCCCGAGGGATGCTCGTTACCATCCCACCAATGCAGACTGTTGTTCACATTGCCGACGCAGACCTCCAGCCAGTAGCCGTCTTTGAAAACCACCGGTTGGTGAAGCACTCGCTCATTACGTATGAGCCAGGGCATAATCGTCACTATCATTGCTGTCAATCCTACGATGGTCGCCGTCCAGGCGCGTTTGCGCTGCCGGTCCAACTGAACCCAAAGCCAGACGCCGATAAACGGTACGATCCCTACCACTACCGGGTTGGTTAATGCCGCAAAACCGAGAAGTACCCCAAAACCTGCCCACGCGGTCAGGCGATCTGAAGACGCAAGCGAGAGAACCAGCAGGAAAATAACAGCAAGCAGTAGCGCTACAAAGGAGTGGTACCACATCGTGGTCGCTGAGAAGTTGATTGCGTAGGGAAAGAATACCCATACCCAGGCCGCAACTTTTGCCGTTCGCAAATCTAAAGTTTTTCGCGCGATGAAGAAGATAGGAACAGAGGTGACCGCTGAGAAGAAAGTGTTGATGGCCAGGAACACCAGCGCGGAGGCCTTCGTGTACACACCGAAGGTGGCAAAGACGCCGGCTAACAGGTACGGATAAACGGGCGTGAGCAGGGCAGTGGGGCCCGTGCTGGCCCAGTAAGGATTGGAGAATCCCCGTCCCAGGGCAATGGAACGGCCCACTCGCCCTATCTCGTAAGCAAATTCCCAGTGATCTCGTGCTGGATCAAGAAATCCTTTGTAAACTAATGCCACTGAGATCAGGCGCACCGACCACCCCGTGAGGACGGCCCAGAACAGCCATAGGAATGAGTTCCGGCGCTTTTGGAAAAGATTGATAGGAGAACGAGCAGAAGAAACCGGGGAAACCAACAACGATGGTGTCAAGGAAAGCTCCCAAAAAGAAATTGCTATTTTTGAAGAGCAGCGCGGTGGCCGAAATTCACCCCCGGTTGCGGACGTTTTTGCTGGCCAAAACTTAAGAAAAAAATAGTCAGCGCCGGGGTAGATTTCCGCGGGGTTGCACTCTTTAGGGGTGAATGGAGCAGCGTAAATTAAAGCGGCGTGAGCGGGTTCCCACCCCGGTTGACCAGCTTTTGGCCAGCCGCTATAGCCAGCTGCTGCAATGGGGGGCGGTGCTTACCCGCGGCGATGCGGGCAAGACGGAAGAAATCGTTCAGGAGCTCTGCCTTTACTTCACACTTACCCAGCCGGACCTGACTGCGGTGGTCAATCTCGATGGCTACTTATATACGTCGCTGCGGCACATCTATCTCTCAGCCCTGGCACGCTCTTCGCGAGAGGCACTACGCTTCGTCAGCATGGCGGAATTCGATTCCTTCGATTCCGCGCTGAGAGGTAACTCGTCAGCCGATCCGCTGCAAAAGCAAAACGATCTGCGCCGGATCTGCAGTTACACCGTCTGGCGGAAGGACTCTTCCAAGAGCGCCAGCTATTTCATCCTGCATTTTTTTCACGGGTACGCGCGGCGCGAAATTGCGGAGCTGGCATGCTTGCCCATGGCTGCCATCTACAACAAGCTTAAGGTCGCCCGCTCCGAGGTGGTGTCCTACTTGGATGCACCGGGCAAGCTGCGCATCGTAAACCGCGATCTTCCGCCCCAGCCCACGCTGTCCTGGAGCTTGTTGTCGGCTCCGGAGCTTTTTAACGAATTACGAAAAAGTATTTTGCAGGCACGGGCGAGCGATTGCCTTCAGGAGGAGCAGCTGCTGGCCCATTATCGGGTGGCTGCGCCTAAACCCCTCTCCTGTTCCCTGCTGGCGCACATCGTGAGCTGTGAGCGGTGCCTTTTGATTGTCGATCGTCACTTCCGGCGCCCCACGCTCCAGGATCGCGAACCACTGGACTGCTTCGGCACTTCTGCAGACGGAAGCAATAGCAGTGCCGACGGGTCTTCCGGAATAAGCCATAAGGCGCATAAAGAAATGCCGGCGGTTCGAAGACGCTGGGGCAAGGTGCATGAACATCGTCCCAGAACGCTTTCCATTGCGGTGAACGGCCACATCATCGCTTTCCACGATGTCCTCGCAGAACACAGCAAACTCTCGGCTCGCATCGAGCGCCCGGAGGATGTGGAGTTCGTCGAGGTATTCAGCGAGCAGGACGTACGCTTTGCCCTTCTTTCGATCGGCGAGCTGCCGCCAGAGGGGGCGCCCGTTCGCACCCAGCGGGTTGAGCTCAGCGACGATCGCTGGCTCGAACTGAGCCTCGCCTTCGACGGCCAAGGTCTAAACGGGCAGGTTGCTTACTTCGATCCAGCATTGGCCAGCGTGGCCATGGAAGAAGAACCGGAGGAGCCGGCCGCACCAGCAGCGAACGCCAATCTTTTGAGGTTGGCCGCCGCTTTCCGCTGGCTGTTAGCGGCGATGACTCCGTCGTCTGCGTTCGCCTGGACACTGATCCTTGCCGTTATTTTCGCAAGCGCGGGATACTTCGCCTTCCGTCACCCGGCGAAGTTTACCGTTGCCGTGAAGATCCTGGACGAGTCGGTCAGGACAGAGACTGAGGCTCTTCGCGGCGAAACCGAACATCAGACGCTGCGCGTGGAGGAGATCTCTGCGAACGGAAAAGTACTTCAGCAGGGTACGGTCGAGCTGTGGAAAGATGGCAGCGGGGACCGATACCTGCGCCGCCTCTATGACGCGCAGCATCGGGTTCTTGCCGCTGAGTGGCGGAACAAGAGCGGTGAACATAGCTCACAACGCAACCCGGAAGGAAAGAATAGCCCCGCCGCAAACCGTTCCCTGGTCATGAGCGAGTTCTGGGATCAGGATTTGTCGGCCCGTGCCTTCAGTACCCTGGCTGGGCACGACGTTGGCATGCATCCGGTCCGGGAAGGCTACGAGTTGATGACTGACAGTCCCATCGAGGGTCATCCACCATTGGTGTCGGCGGCGTTGGTGCTCAATCATCGGCTTCAGCCTGTCAGGGTGACCCTGCGTGTTCGCGCCGGAAACAATGTGCATGAACTTCGTTTTGTGCAAGCCAGCTATGAACGCAGGCCCAGTGCCTCGGTCCCTGATTCGACATTCGATCCCGCATCGTATACAGGCGCGCACGAGTTTCATTCGCTGGAGATTCATCCACCCAACAAGCCCGGTGCAGAGGACACCGCGCCTCTGCTGGCGGAATTACAAATCGCGGTGCTCTATCAGCTCAATCGCCTGGGCGCTGACACGGGAGAGCCCATTGAGGTCAAGAGAACCGCTGACGGAACCCTGGAGGTGTCTGGTGCAATTGCCGACAACACGCTGAAGCAGAAGATCGCAGCCCGGCTGCGAGCGCTGCCCAACCATCGCCTTCTCGACCTTAAGCTTTTCTCTCCGCATGAACTACGGATGCATGCCTCACACCCACCGCAAAGCCCGGCGACCCGGGTGTATGAAATCGACCAATCAAAGTCCGCAGCGGATGCGCTGCTGCGCAAACACTATCAAGGGAAAGGGCTGTCGGGCGAGCGGCTGGACGCTGCCGTGGTTACGTTCTCGCATAACGCCCTGGAGCACGGCCAACGTGCTTTGCAACACGCCTATGCTCTGGATCGGCTAGGTCGAGCGCTTTCTGCTTCTGAGTTACAATCGGTCAGCTTGACTTCACAGCAGCAATGGACAGAGATGGTGCATCAGCATGCGTTCGATTTGGAGCAACAACTCGCGGCCCTGCACGGTCAATTGGGTGAGCTGTTGACCTCTGCCACAGCGCTGCCAAACGCGGATGCCGGATCCATCCCGATCGCGAACCCCGCGCAGTTTAGCCAGGCAGCCAACCGCCTCTTGCAGCAGGTTCAGGAATTAAATCGCCGTGTCAGTAACGTTTTTGCGTCCGGTACGTCCGGCGAAGACCAAACCAGTCAGGATGATTCTGCAGACGCGATCGTCAAGGTGATACCCCTGCAACAAGCCAGGGAAATCAACTCGTTCGCCATGGAATTGAGTTCTTCTCGAATGGCCCCGGCCGTCGAACGGCCGAATCATGACCAACAGTCCCCTGACGAACCACGATGATTCGTAGCGCTACTGTGTTGGACAGGTTGCGATTCATCCGCACCCTGGTATTTTTTCTCGCTTCCTGTTCCGGGATTCGTAGTGGGGCACAGGTAAGTACCGCCACGGTGGCGGGGGTGGTTCAGGACTCGACCAAAGCCAGCATCCCCGGTGCGAGCGTCAAGCTGATCAATACCCAGACCGGGACCGAGAACGGCACAACGACCAGCCATGACGGCTCTTTTGTTCTGCCTGGTGTCCTTCCGGGGGCTTACACGTTGCAGTTCGAGCGCCAGGGTTTTGCTACCACGCAGCTGCGCGGAATCACGTTGAATGTCGGCGACACCAGAACCCTGCTTGTGCGTATGAAAGTGGGAGTAATCGCCGAGTCCGTCACCGTCGATGCCAGTGGCCTCACGCTCAACGGTACGGACGGCACTGTGAGCACGGTAGTTGACCGCAGGCTAGCCGAAGCAGTTCCGCTCAACGGAAGAACTTTCCAGGATCTGATCTCCATGACTCCGGGCATCGTAACCCAAAATCCGCAGGCGGCCGGCCAGCGCTCGGAGACGCAGGGAGACTTCAGCGTGAACGGACAGAGGCCGGAGTCGAACTCATTTTTTGTGGATGGAATCGCCGCGGATTCGAACGGAGGAGTGATCTCCGGTCACTCCCGCACGGTGAGCACGGGGTCGGCTGCCGGGGCAACTGCGCTGGGTACTACGCAGAGCCTGGTCTCCCTGGAAGCTCTGCAGGAGTTTCGCGTCCTGACTTCCAGCTATTCGGCGGAATATGGGCGGACACCCGGCGGCCAATTCACTTTTCTCACCCGTTCAGGAACGAACAGACCGCATGGCAGCCTCTTTTATAACTATCGCGGTGATACCTTCGACGCAACGGATTGGTTTGCAGAGCATGGCGAAGTTAACCGCGAGCTGGGCGACTCGTCGTTCACTCAAAATAATTTTGGAGGTACTTTCGGTGCTCCAGTTATTTTGCCCGGCAGCTACAAGGGCCGGGATAAGAGCTTCTTCTTCTTGTCGTATGAGGGCCTTTATCTAGCGCAGCCGACGCCGCAAACCTATCCCTATAGCCCATACTTCGACTATTTTAACCAACCTCCTCCCAGCGGCCTGCTTCCGCTGTTCCTCTATTGTTTTCCGCAAAGTTCCCCAATATATGACAACTCAGGCAATCTGACTGGGTTGGGCAGCACGGTTGCCTATCCTTTCGCGCTGCCTGCGCATTTGAATTCCACGACTACCCGCGTAGATCATACCTTCTCGCAGAGATTTACCCTATTCTTTCGTTTTGGCGACGCGCCGAGTTACAGCCAGACTAAGCAGCTTTTTTCACTCAGCAACAATCACATCGGAAATCGCACGTTCTCCTTCGGAGCCAGTAGCCAATTATCCGGGAATGTCAATAATGAACTCAGGTTAGGGTTCATTGATAACGACTCCAGCGTGCAGACAGAAACAGACCCCAACGGCTACCCTTATAATTACCTTAACCAGGCTCTCGGTATTCCCAGCTCGTATAACTCAGTAAGTAGCGAAGCCTACATTCACATCGTGGGGGTCGGCGACAGCGAGAGCGATACCAACACTGCCTCCGGTTCTCTGCATCAATGGAATCTCCGCGACAACTTCAATCTGCAGGCCGGCAGGCACCTCTTGAAATTGGGTATGGATGAACGCCACATCGCGTCCAATCTCCGCCCCGCGGCACTCTCAGTACAGGCGGATTTTCTGGACTGGAGCTCTACATTAAACAACTCGGTATCAGATCTCGTCGTTACCGCGACCAATCCCGCAAGTCCGATTCTCAATCAGTTTTCTTTGTTTGCCCAGGATGACTGGAAAATGTCTAAAGCTCTGAGCCTATCGCTCGGCCTGCGTTGGGACCTGGCTCCCCCGCCAAAGGGAGAGAATGGGCAAAATGGTTACACCATTCTCGGTGACGTCAACGCTCCCGCCAATTTAAAGGTCGCGCCCAGGGGCACTCCGCTTTGGCATACCGGATGGTACAACTTAGCTCCCCGTGCCGGCGTAGCCTGGGCGGAAAATAGCGAACCGGGCAAGGAGCTGATCGTGCGCGCCGGCGGCGGAGTCTTCTTTGATACCAGCAACCGCCCGGCACTTCGCGCTTTCACCGGTCTCGGTTTCGCCAACTCGATTCATTTTGCCGGCCAGCCGTTGCCGCTCACGCCGCCGGAGCTCAACCTACCTCCACCCGGCAGCTCTCCCTACAGTGGCACGAATGCATTTGCTTTTCCTTCCCATCTTCAACTTCCCTACAGTTGGCAATGGGACATTGCGGTTGAGAAGGCTCTTGGCAGGAGCCAGACGTTGACCGCATCGTATGTGGGTGCGAGCGGCCAGCGCTTGCTCGAAGAGCAACGCAGGAACGTTAACCAGGCAAACCCTGATTTTGGAGATATCACCTTCTATCCCCCTGGGCTGACTTCAAGCTATCAAGCCTTGCAGTTGAGATTCCAGCGTTCGCTGGTGCAGGGGGTGCAGACGCTGGTGTCTTATACCTGGGCGCACGCGCTGGATTATGGCTCGACCGATCCCGCTTTTCCTTTGATTCATGGAAACTCCGATCTCGATGTGCGCCACAACGTGGAAGCCGCCGTCTCCTGGGATCTGCCCAGACCCTCAGGAAGCTATCTCAAAAGAAATTTATTTGGCGGCTGGAGAATTGATAGCCGAGTGTTGGCGAGAACAGGTTTTCCAGTCGACCTTGGCGGCAACTTCTTCCTCGACACGATTACCGGCAATACCTACGCGAGCGGTGTGAACTACAGTCCTCAACGGCCGCTGTACCTGCACGGTTCCGGATTTCCCGGGGGCCGCATTTTCAACGGGGGCGCCGCCGCTACAAATCCAGCCTTTAGCGTGCCGCAAGGGGATGCCCAAGGAGACGCACCACGCAACTTAGTTCGAGGCTTTAGCGCTTTGCAGCAGAACGCTGGTGTGCGACGAGCGTTCCAGCTCCATGACTCGGTTAACTTCCAGATTGGTATGGAGATGTTTAATGTAACCAATCATCCGAATTTCGGCTATGTCGATCCTTATGTTCCTGATTTGCTGTTCGGGCAACCGACCAAGCTTTTGAATCAGAGTTTCGGCCCCACTGGTTCTATTTATCAACAAGGCGGCCCGCGTTCCATGCAGATCTCACTTCGCTTCGTGTTCTGAGAAAAGGAAGCAACAATTCCTCCACGACACTTCCCCATTCCACAACTCTGTACGGTTGAGCCGGCGGAAAGCAATCGAAGAAAACCCGTTTTCGTCCCACGTACGCTGGGGCGAACGTGGGGCACCCGTACAGAGTTGTGGAATGGGGAAGTGATTGTGGGGAACGCGGTTGCAGGGTGATGGGTCGGGAGTGCTGACATCCGCAGGGGCTGAACAGGCTGCGGAGAAACCCAAGTTTTTGAAGGGTACGGCCTTTAGGCCGTACGTAACCAATCTAGAATCAGTACGGCTTTAGCCGCTGAGGGCTACGCTTTCGCTCGAAGCCGGACTTTTTCCGCAGCCTGTGAAGCCCGACCCGTTTTCAATCGGACCCGTAGGGGCTAAAGAGTTTGGGTGAGAGCTCGGTCCTGGAAGGGTACGGCCTGAGCCGGGATGTGTCGTCCCTCCGGGACTCGCCTGATAAACCTTAGCCTACCCGGCACTGACGTGCCGGGCTACAGGTTGTTCCGTCCCTGCGGGACTGCTTTGTTGCTTGGTTCCGCAGCACACTGCGGAAATCACGGTTGTGAAACGGTATGGTTACCGTGCGTAATCGCAGCGCTGCACGTAGGCTGCTGGGCGGCGCCGAAGGGCGTGTTCTGCACCGCCGAGAGTCCTCCGGTCGCGGGGTTCAAGGCCAGCCCCGACACCGTATTGCCGAGGAAATTAGCGGTGTAAATATACCGGCCCTCCGACGGCTCAATGAGGAGACAGAGCGGACCGTTGCCAACCGCGTAGATAGACGGGCCGGCAAGCGGGGTTGCGTTGCCCGTGGACTGGTCAATCGAATACGCGCTTACGTTGTTAGCATTGTAGTTGGCGACATAAACGTAGACGCCGCGGGGGTCGACTGCGACGGCATTGGGCAGGTTATCAGTCTTGAATGGCGTTGCCATCATCACCAGCGATCCATTGGACTCCACCAGGAAACCGTACATCTGATTGGAGGCGCCGTCTGTGACATACAGGAATTTGCTGGTCGGATCGCTGGCCACCGCATTGGGGTTCGTTCCAACATTGAAAAGGCCGATCGAACTAAGGACGCCGTCCGATCCAACTTGAAACGCTGCGATGGTGGCATCGCTTTCATTCACCGCGTAAACAAAGTTTCCGTTGGCCAGCACATTGATGGCGACGGGATTATTACCGAGAGGGAAAAAGAGGGTCTTGCCATTGGCAACCGGCCCGCAAGACTTTCCGTTGGAGTCATAAAGCTGCCCGTTGGCATTGATGGCGTAGGCCACCAGCGCGCCCGGTCCGGGAATGGAGGTGCTGAAATTGGGCTGGTACGTCTCAACCACATAGAGATAGGTACCGGCCTTGTTGACCGCCAACTGCGCGGGATAGCTTCCAGGCGTATTGCAGGTTTGTTGGGGATAGAGTTTGCCATCGGTGCCAACGGCGAATTCCACGATCGTATTGTCGTCATGATTGATGACGTAGAGATTCTTACCGTTCGGCGACGCCACATCCGCGACAGGGTTCCGGCCGCCTGAGCTGTACGGGGAGTCGGTGATCTGATAAAGAATGCCCGCTTCGCTATCGACTTTGTATACGCTGACCTGTCCCGGATTTTGCTTGGACGCAGTGACGTACAGAAAGTCGATTGTATTGCTGGGTCCGCATGCAGTGGCACCGAATCCCAGACCAAGGGATACTACGGTGGCCAAGGCGATCCGGCCTGATTTAGTCAACTTCATGCGCTTCCTTCATCCTGGCCCAACCAACAAATGGAGCAGGGCTGCAGCTCGCAGCAGTGCTATGGATACACCTCGTCTGCACGCAACAGGAGTTCAGGGCTGTATGACCTCGATGGCATGGTTGCCGTGGGCAATGGCAGCGCCGCAGGTAGGCTGCCCGGTGGACCTGAAGGGAGTGTTCTGTACCCCCGTGAGCGCTCCGGTGGAAGGGTTCAGAGTGAAGCCGGATACTGTGTTGCCGAGGAAGTTCGAGGTATAGACAAAGCGCGCTTCTGCGGGGTCGATCAGGATGCAGGTTGGCCCGGCATCGACGGCATAGGTGGTCGCGCCCGATATTTGCGAGGCGTTTCCGGTGGTGCGATCAATGGTATAGGCGCTCACGTCGTTCGCGTTATAGTTTGCCACGTAGACATAGATTCCTCTGGGATCGACTTGGACCGAGTCCGGAAGATTGTCAGTCTTGAAGGGGGTTTGCAGAGGGACCAACGTTCCGTTCAGTTGGATCTGGAACCCGATCATCTGGTTGGCGGCGCCATCGGTGACGTAGAGCCATCTGCTGGTGGGATCGCTAGCGATCGCGTTGGGTGCGACGCCGATAGGAAAAGTGCCGATCGAGGTGAGGCTGCCGCTGGAGCCAACCTGAAAAGCGGAGATAGTGGCGTCACTTTGGTTGACGGCGTAAACATAACTTCCGCTGGCCACGACGTTGACCGCCGCCGGATTGTTGCCCACCGGGAAAAAACCATTGCTGCCATTCGCGACCGGTGTGCACAGGCTTGATGTGGCACCCAGTTGCCCATTGGCGTTGATGGGGTAGACCACCAGCGCTCCGGGTCCGGGATTGTTGGCGTTGTGGCTCGGCTGGTAAGTCTCCACAACATAGAGGTAGGTGCCAGCCTTGTTGATCGACAACTGGGTGGGGGAGCTGCCCGGAGTGGTGCAGGACTGCTGATTGGTTATGGTGCCGTCGGTGTCAATGGCGAATTCCACCACCGTATTGCTGTCGTGATTGAGGACGTAAAGATTCTTACCGTTGGACGACGACACGTCAGCGACGGGGTTTGCACCGCCAGAGGGGTAGGGAGAACTGGAGAGCGGGATCAGCGCCCCAGCTTGACTGTCGACCTTATACGCATTGATCAGGCCCGGATTTTGCTTGGAGGATGTGACGTAAACAAAATCGATCGTATTGGGAGGTCCGCACGCAACAACTCCGAATCCCAGACCAAGGGACACTACATAGGCCAAGGCGATCCGGCCTGATTTACTCAACTTCATGCGCTTCCTTCATCCTGGCCCAACCAACCAATGGAACAGGGCTGCAGCTTGCAGCAGAGCTATGGATAGAGTCATTTACGGCAACCAGAGTCAACTCTGGTTTTGCTTTAGGCCCACTTGCATTGTAAAAGAACATCTCTCATGTCAGAACAAAGTACCGGTAGCCGCGCACCAGGTTGGTTGGCCGGTAGTGCCGAAATTTGTTATCTTGCGTAGCGTTTGCAAGGTTCCGGTGGAAGAGTTAATGATCGCACCGGTGACTGTGCTATCGGCGTAATTCGCTGTATACAGATATTGGTTCGAGGGATCCTCCAGGATGCAACGCGGAGAGGATCCTGAGCCAAAAGGAACAGTGGTCGCAACTGGGGTTAGAAAGCCGGTTGTCGGATCGATGAAGAAGGCACTGACGGAACTGGCTTCGCTGCTGGGAGTGAGGTTCGGTCCCATATTTGCGAGGTAGAGGAACTTGTTTTGATGGTCGACGATCATCGGACCCGGGTTGGCCACTGTGCCGGTGTTGACCACCGCCCCGTGAACCAGAGACTGCAGCGCGCCGTTGGTGCCCGTTGTATAGGGCAGGATCTGGCCAGCGGTGGTGCCGTCCTGGGCATCGATCAGGTACACGTATCTTGAACTGGCATAGATGTAAGTGAGCTGGGTGGCATTCGTGATAATGGGAGTATTTTGCGTCAGGGTCAGCTGGCCGCCGCTGTTGGCGTATACAAATACAGCCTGCGGCGGATCGACGGTGCTTCCGCTCTGCCCGTTTTCAATGGTGTAGATATACGACCCACTGGGTATCATGAAAAAGTTGATGGGCGAGCTGCCAACGGGAAAATAGGTGAGGTTGGTGCCAGCGGAATTCTTCACCTGCTGGTTGGTAATCAGTGAAAGTCTGCCGGTGTTGCCGTCGATGTTGAAGGCCGTGATGTCTCCACAGATGGTGGCTGCATTTCCCGGCACATAGCCAACGCAGGTGGTGGGATCGGTGACGGTTGAGTCGAGCACAAAAAGGTGAGTGCCGGATGAATCTGCCAGCATGGAGATGGGATTATTGCCCTGGCTGGGATACGGATACTGGTAACTGAGTCCACCCTGACCACCCACGGTGAAGAGCGAAATGTTAGCTCCCGTTTCGTCAGGGGGCGTGTTCGCCGGGCAAGGGACCTGCCCGGTGGAGCCACAACCAGCGTTCAGAACATAGACAAATTTACCCGCGGTGGCTACCAGGATCTTGATCGGGTTAACGCCGCCGGAGCTATAGGGGGAGTTCTGCGTCGGCGTCAGTTGGCCAAGGTTGTTATCAATTCTGAAGCCGGAAATCTGCTGGTATTGAGTGCCGGTCACGTAGAGGTAACCGACTGTGTGATCCGTACTGCAGGAGGTCACTCCAAATCCCAATCCGAGGGACACTACAAGGGCCAGACAAACCTGGCCGAATTTCCTGAACTTCATGCGTTTC
>Ga0302324_100001325_pt1 | contig 60559 bp, 58 predicted proteins | sample Palsa_T0_1_FD_201949 | JGI IMG/M metagenome (GOLD analysis project Ga0302324, IMG submission 201949) | Peat permafrost microbial communities from Stordalen Mire near Abisko, Sweden - Palsa_T0_1 | ecosystem: Environmental > Terrestrial > Soil > Palsa > Peat permafrost | place: Sweden: Abisko...
CGTCCTGACATTCCCGGCCACCGCGGGGACGGCCGGCACATCCGTGCATTTCGCGGTGAGCGGTACTTACTCGGCGACGGCGCTGAGCGGGAGTTGGGGAGCGAGCTTGCGCGCAGTAGCATTGCCTTGAGTTTTAAGGAGAAGTACGCATGAACAGAAAATATTTAATCCTCTCGATGATCGTCGCGGGCGCCGCGGCAAGTCTCGCCTCGCGTGCGCATGCTCAGTATCTGGATGTGACCCTCGACAATAACGATCCAACCGTGACCCAGGGCACGACGGTCGTAGGGTTCAGCGCGACTGTCTTGAATCCGTCGGCGACGCAGACGTTTTACTTGAACGGCGACTCGAACACGACCTCATCGCCATTCTTGACGGTGGATGATTCACCGTATTACGCACCCTCGTCCTTGGCTTCATTGGCGCCCGGTCAGAGCGAGCAGATCTTGTTGTTCAATGTTGATCTGTCCCCGTCGACTACTGCCGGTACGTACGCCGGCAACGACTTTCAAATATTGGGCGATACCGGTACGGCGGGTGTGGGCGGAGCCATCGATGACATCGTCAATGTTCTCTTCTCGGTAAAAGTCTCGGCGCCGGTTAGCGTGGGAGCCCCGGAAATGGATCCGGATTCTGCGTTTGGAGCATTGACGTTTCTTGCCGGCTGCATCCTGGTACTTCGAGCAGGCAAGAAAGCGACGGCGCCCGAGCGGCGGTGACCAAGCGGCCTGCGATGCTCGCAGGTTTGGTTGGAACCTGCGGCTTACACGCGCTGCTGTTCTCGGTTCTGTTAGCGGGACCGGCGTTGACACCCACCGCCGTGCTGCATCGTTCCACCAGCCCCGACTACCTCACGCTGCTGGTAATTCCGCCCGGGAATTCGGCGGCGCATGATCAGGAATTTAGCTACATCGTGCCGCCAAAGATGGCGGCGCGAATCTCAATCCCCAAGTTAGACCCGAGCTTTGTGCCGTTGCTGCACATCGAGGAGCAATCTCCGGAAGTCTTACCCGCGGCGGCGAGCGTTCTGAATCGGACCGCCTTTGTCAAAACATGCCGCGAGAGCTACGCGGACGCCGCCAGCTTCAGCCGCGATCTGGCCAACGTAAGCTTGCAGCGCGGCGCGATCGAGATCTCCGGCGGGGATCGCGATCGCGCCCTCATGGCGCTGCGCTGCCTGCAGGCCTTCGGAACTCTCGGAGCCGACGCTTTGAGCCAGTCCCCGGGCTCCTAGACGCCGCGGCATAGTTGTTAGGCTGCCGGACTTCCCTCGACTTGGATCAGCAGTTTCACTTCCTGTTTGAAGCCGTACTGCTGGCCAAAATTCACGCCGAAGTCGGCGCGATTGATCGTGCCTGACACGTCCGCACCGCAGACTTCCTTCTTGCTCATGGGATTTTGCATGCACTTGAAAGAATTAATGGTCAGCGTTACCGGCTTCGTCACGCCATGCAGGGTCAAGGTGCCCTGAGCTTCGCTGGGCGTGGCGCCGCTGAACTTGGTGAACTTGCCGCTGTAAGTGGCTGTCGGAAATTTTGCGACGTCGAAAAGCTGATCTGATTTCGCGTGCTCGTTCAACTTCGGATTGCCGAAATCGATGGAACTGACGTCCACTGTTACGTCAATGGAGCCGGACTTGGCATCCTTGTCGTAAACGACTTTGCCCGAGGTGGCGTCGAATTTGCCGCGCCAGACCGACAAGCCGCCGAAGTGGTCCGCCTCGAAGCTGGGGTAGGTATGATTCGGGTCCAATACATAGGTCACGGGCGTCGCGAAGGCGCTCGCGCCCATGAGTGCGGCCATTGATGCCAAAACAATACGATTCATTGAGGGCTCCTTGGAAGGCGCTATGAGTATAATTTCGAGTACCACTCAAGGGTGTCTCGGCCACAAATCATAGCCGAAAGCGGCGGCGCGCTTGGCTTTATCTCCTATTTTAATGTTTCAGGGGTCTAGATGGATTTATTCGACGCTATTGATTCCCGCTCATCCGCCGCGCGCCTGACGCAACCCGGACCTACGCCCGCCGATCTGGAACGCCTTTTGCAGGCTGCCGGGCACGCGCCGGATCACGGGCGCATGAAACCGTGGCGCTTCATCGCGGTCAATGGAGCCGCCCGGGAGCCCTTCGCCAACGCGGTTGCCCTGGCGAGACGTGCACGCGTGCCCGCCATGACCGAGGAGCAACTGGAACTCGAGCGCGAGAAAGTCCGCCGCTCCCCGAGCATTTTGGTGGTCGGGTGCGCGGTGAAGGAGAATTCAAAGGTACCCGAGATCGAGCAGGTGGTCGCGGTCGGGGCGGCCGTCGAGAATTTATTTCTGGCGGCGCACGCCTTAGGCTACGGAGTCATGTGGAAAACAGGCCCCGCCGCGTACGATGCGCACGTGAAGGCAACCATCGGGCTCGAGGCCCACGACCACATTGTGGCTATTCTGCATCTTGGGACTCGGGTGCTACCTTAGTCCCGATTGAGTAGCTGCGCAGGGACACGGATTTCACCAGCGCCCAAACGGCCGTGCCGGTCGAGAGCCGCAGGTCCCGCGTGGCCGCTTTGGTGATTCGCGCCATGATGGTGGTGCCGCCGATATCAATGGCGATCAGATCAGAGTCGCCCTCATCGTCCGTCACGGATGTGACCGACCCCGCCAGAACATTGCGGACGCTCAAGTATTGCGGCGCCTGTGTCGCGACGATGAGGTCCCGCGCCAGCAGCTGCACCCGCAGCCTCGCGCCCTTGATGGCTGCGCCGGCCTGCACTTTGAGTTCGCCATGGCCGACCCGCACTCGCATCAGCCCGCTCGGGTCTGCGCCAAGCACCGTGCCCTCGACGATGGCCCCCACGGCGTCGGCGCCGATGATGGCGCGCAGCTCGGGATTCAGGCTCATTTTGCCGACTGCCCCCTGCGCAATTGTTTTCCCAGAGCGCATCAGCACCAGATACGTGGCCAACCGCCAGACTTCATCGAAATTGTGGCTGACATACACCATCGGGATGGCGAGTTGATCGCGCAAGGTCTCGAGGTAGGGCAAAACCTCGTCGCGCCGCGAGGCATCGAGAGAGGCCAAAGGTTCGTCCAGCAGCAGCAGCCGCGGCTGCGATAACAAGGCTCGGCCGATCGCCACGCGTTGGCGCTCGCCGCCGGAGAGCTGGTGAGTGCGCCGGTCCATCAGCGCACCCAGTTCGAGAAGATCGGTGACCAGCCCCAAGTTGACGAATGCCGGCCGCGTGGCCCGCTTCAGCGCATAGCGCAGATTCGCGCCGACGCTAAGGTGAGGGAATAGCCGAGATTCTTGGAACACATAGCCCATTCGGCGACGCTCAGGCGGCATGCTGATGCGCCGCTCGGTATCCAGCAACACGGCGTCGTCCAGCACCACATGCCCCGCGTCGGGTTGAAGAAGCCCTGCAATGACATTGACCAGCGAGGTCTTACCGCAGCCCGAGCGCCCAAACAGGGCCACCACGCCCGGCGCCGGCAATTCGAAGCTGGCATCGAGCGCGAAGCCGGCAAATTGCTTTCTGGCGGAGACGCTAAACATCATCGCCCCAACAATCGGCGAACCCGGCGCGCGAACCACTCTGATAACAAGAGTCCGGCCAGCCCCAGGATGAGCGATAGGCAAGCCAGCCGCGCCGCGCTGCTGTCGCCGCCCGGTGTCTGCAAGGCGCTGTACAGCGCCAGCGGCAGCGTGCGGGTCTCGCCGGGAATATTCGACACGAACGTAATGACCGCACCGAATTCACCGAGTGCGGCCGAAAATGCCGTGATGGCGCCCGCGAGCACTCCCGGCAGCATCAACGGCAAGGTAATGGTGGCGAAGCGGTCGATCGCACCCGCACCCAGTGTGCGTGCGGCATCCTCCAATCCGCGATCGACGTTCTCCAACGAAATGCGCATGGAACGCACCATCAAGGGAAACGACATCACCGCCGTGGCCAGCGCTGCGCCGTTGCGAGTGAAAATGAGCTCGAGGCCGAAAGCCCTTTCCAGCCACGCCCCAATGGGACCGCGCGTGCCGAACAGCAGCAGCAGCAAGTACCCGACCATCACCGGCGGCAGAACCAGCGGCAGATGCACCAACGCATCGAAAACGGTACGGCCGAGGAACTGTCGCCGCGTCAGAATCCATGCCGTCAGAATTGCGACAGGAAGGCTGAGCAAGACGCTGCGTGTCGCCACACTCAAGCTTAAGTGCAGCGCTTCGCTTTCGCTGGCGCTCAGCCACATGATCTTTGAGCTTCGGGGCGCTTAGGGTTCATCGGTGAGGCAGTATACTGTGCCGATGCTTTAGCTTAAGGATCCGATCAATGCCCTATTTTCACGCCGTGGCCCAAGCCGCAGCGTTGCCGGCTGCAAGCGCGCCGGAATCCGAGCGCATCGGCGTCATGATCGTCAATCTCGGAACGCCGGATGCGCCTTCCTACTTCGCCGTTCAGCGCTACTTGCGTGAATTCTTGGGCGACCGGCGCGTCATCGATACGTCCCGGCTGATCTGGCTGCCGCTGCTCTACGGCGTCGTCCTGCCGTTTCGGCCGTTGCGAACGGCGCGTAATTTTCGAAAAATCTGGATGAACGAAGGCTCGCCCCTGGCGGTTTACTCGCAGCGGCTCGCATCCAAGATCGGCTCCCTGCTGCAGACCGGCTTCGAGGGCCGGCTGCGAGTCGAGCTGGCAATGACCTACGGCAATCCGAGCATCGCCCGCGTCATTCAATCCTTCGCCGAACAGGACATCCGCAAATTGCTCGTACTGCCTCTGTATCCGCAATATTGTTCAGCGACCACCGGGTCGGTGGTCGACGCCACCAATCGCGCGCTGCAGCGCTGGCGATGCCTGCCGCAAGTTCGCGTCATCAACGATTATCACGACGATGCGGGCTACATCTCCGCCTTTGCCGCCAAAATACTGCAGCACTGGAATCAAGTCGGCGCGCGCTCGCATCTGCTGTTCTCCTATCACGGCATCCCTGCATCCTACGCGGCGAAGGGCGATCCCTATCAGCGTCAGGCCGATGCCACTACGCGGCTGGTCGTGGACAGGTTGGGTTTGAGCGCGGGCCAGTGGTCTCATTGCTACCAGTCCCGCTTCGGCAGATTGGAGTGGCTCCAGCCTTACACCATCGACACCATCAAGAAGCTGGCGGACAGCGGCGTGCGCGAGCTGACGGTGGCTTCGCCCTCCTTTGCGGTCGATTGTTTGGAAACCCTCGAGGAGGTCGCGATTGAATATCGAGATAAATTCTTGGAGTGGGGCGGGGAGCGCCTGACGCTGGTGCCCGGCTTGAACGACGACGACCAGCACGCCGCGGCGCTCGCGGCCATCATCAAGAATCGCCTGCTCGGCTGGACTTGACCTACATGCGACGCGCCGTGCGGCGCATGCTTACGGCACCGTAATTAGTTTGAACTGACTGAGCTTGGAAGCCTTGCGGTCGAAGGTCGCCGTGAACTCGCATCCCGCCTCACTGTTGGTTACCCCGAGCAAACAATCGGCGAAGTCCGCGGAGTTCGAGCGATACAGATGTAGAGCAGTAGTCACCGCTGATGCGTTTGCTGCCCGCAGTTGCGCCGTGGCGAGCAATCCTTCAATGGCCTCGGCTATCTGAACCCTGGAGTAATCATAAAGGTCCTCGAGCACCCAGGCGCTCTCCACGAGCACGATGTCAGACAGCAATGCGGGTTCATCGCCGGAGCAATGTTCCTTCAAGTAGCGGCCGGCCGCTTTGGCTTGTTTCTCATCGTCGACTACCAAGAGCCGCACGATGACATTGGTATCGACTCCGATCACGGGCGCGCGCGCTTCGCCGCACGTCGTTGAATGGAGGCTTGCATGTCGTCGAGAGTCGCACGGCGTTTCGGGCGCGGCAGTATGTCTCCGAGAGTCGACACATCGCGTGTGGCTGCCGCAAGCCGTACCGAACCATCGGCTTCAACCACGAATCGAAGGCGGTCGCCCACTTTCAGGCGCATGCGGATTCGGATCGCCTTGGGGATCGTCACTTGGCCCTTGCTTGAAATGGTCGACTCGCTCATAGGTTCTTTACCGAAAGGTGATTTCTTTACCTAAGGTAAGGAATATTATCACAAGGGGGCCTCGAGGACAAAACCGGGGCCTTGCAGGACGAAACCGTTCGGTCATTCCTTCCACGCCCGATCCAATATGCCCTTGAGATCCATCGCAGCGCCGCTCGCGCCAAAGACCGCGCCCCAGCCGGGCTCGCCGCTGAGGCGGGTGGCGCAAAAGCCGTCAGCCACGGCGGGCGATGATTCCAAGAGTAATTTGGCTTGAAACAGCGTGACGAACAGTTGCGCAAAGCGGCGGGCATGGGCCTCGTCAGATGCGCTCTGCTCCGACATGGCGGCGAAGCGCTCGAAGGCGGCCGCAAAGTTTCGGTGGCCGGCGCGCGTGCTCGACAGCTCCTCCAGCACGACCTCGCGCGTGACTGCCGATTTGGCAAAGGCGCGCAGCACATCGAGACACATTATGTTGCCGGAACCCTCCCAAATGGAATTCACCGGCATCTCGCGGGCCATCCGCGCCAGCGGTATTTCCTCCGTATAGCCGTTGCCGCCCAGCACTTCCATGGCTTCGGCGGCTAATTCACAGCCGCGTTTGCACACCCAGAATTTTGCGGCCGAGGTGAGTGCGCGCCGCAACGCAATCTCGCTCGCCTCCGTGCTGTCGAAGGCGCGCGCCAAGCGCAGGCTCAAGGCCGTGGCAGCCTCCGATTCCAGCACAAGATCGGCGAGCACGCTGCGCATCAACGGTTGATTGATCAGCAGCGAGCCGAACACTTTACGGTGATGCGAGTGATGCAGAGCCTGGACCACGGCATGTCGCATCATTCCCGCCGAACCGGTGACGCAATCCAGCCTCGTGTACGTCCCCATCTCCAGAATGGTCGGAATGCCGCGTCCCGGTTCGTCCATCAAATGCGCCCATGCGTCGAAAAATTCGACCTCGGAGGAGGCATTCGAGCGATTGCCGAGCTTATCCTTCAGGCGCTGAATGTAGATGCCGTTGAGCGTTCCGTCCGGCAGATGCCGCGGCATGAAGAAGCACGACAGGCCTGCATCGGTTTGGGCCAGCACCAGGTGCGCGTCGCACTGCGGCGCCGAGAAGAACCATTTATGTCCGGTGATCCTATAGGAGCCATCGGCCGAGCGGATGGCGCGCGTGGTGTTGGCGCGCACATCCGAGCCTCCCTGCTTCTCCGTCATGCCCATGCCGATCAAGCCGCCCTGCTTGTGTTCAAAGATGATATCGCGCGCATCGTATTCGCGCGACAGCAGCCGCGGTACCCACTCGCGTGCGAGCCAGGCGTCGCGCCGCATCGGCGAAATCGCGCCATAAGTCATGGTGGTTGGACACAGCGTGCCACTCTCGATTTGCGCCTGCATGAGATAACCCGCGGCGCGCGCGGCATGGGCGCCGGAGCGCGCGGGGGTCGATTGAGTCCAGGGGCTGCTGTGATAACCGCGCGAGATGATTCCGCGCATCAGCATGTGCCAGGAAGGGTGAAATTCGATCGAGTCGATGCGTTCTCCTTGCGCGTTGAAGCTGTGCAGCACCGGCGTATGGCGATTAGCGAGGCGAGCATGCTCAAAATTCGCTGCGGTGCCGAGCGCGGCGCCCGCCTGAATGAGGTCCGCCGCGGCGGCGGCGGCGCCTTCCCGCTCTACCGCCTCCCGCAAGGCGGTATCGCTGGTAAACAGGTTGTAATCCGCCAGGGGAGGCGTTTGATTGAAAATCTCGTGGGTGGCGGCGCCGTGTTGCATGAGTACCCCTCTTCGCAGTATTGGAAGCCGATCTTGCGCCGGGTGCGCGAGCAGTGCTAGATTCAGCTGTAATGTATTCTTCCAGCAGCAAATTTCTCCATTTCTCAGGCGCAGATCGCCTGAGTTTGCTTGCGCTGCTGCTGCGCCGCTAGGCGCCACCTACCCACGCGCCACCGGTCGGCGCCAACAAGACCGGGAAAATTTCCTAAAACGCGCCGGCGGCCTCGTAGGCATGAGCTGGCATCAGCGAGTGAGTGAAATCCAATGTTGCGCATTCCTTCGACCAAGTACCGTTCCTTCGCCCCCATCGAGATCGCCGATCGTTCATGGCCCAACCGCGTCATCGCGGCGCCCCCGCAATGGTGCAGCGTCGACTTGCGCGACGGCAATCAAGCCCTGATCGAACCCATGGACGCCGCCCGCAAACGCCGCATGTTCGACATGTTGGTGAAGATTGGCTTCAAGGAAATTGAGGTGGGGTTTCCCGCAGCCTCGCAAACCGATTTCGATTTCGTGCGCGAGATCATCGAGCTGGGATTGATTCCCGACGATGTCGTCATTCAGGTGCTCACGCAGGCGCGCCCCGAACTCATTGCCCGGACCTATGAATCCTTGCGCGGCGCGCGGCGCGCCATCGTCCATGTCTACAACTCGACGTCGGTGGCGCAACGGCGCGTGGTGTTTCGCACCGACCGTGCCGGCATCATCGATATCGCGGTACGCGGAGCAACGGTGGTGCGCGAGCAAGCGCTGCGACAACCCGACACGGAGTGGCGATTCGAATACAGCCCCGAAAGCTTCACGGGAACCGAACTTGATTTTGCGGTGGAGATTTGCGATGCGGTCAATGCGGTGTGGGAACCGACGCCGCAGGCCAAGTCGATATTGAATCTTCCGGCGACCGTCGAGATGGCGACGCCCAATATTTACGCTGACCAAATCGAGTGGTTCCTGCGGCATATCGATCGACGCGACAGCGTCGTCTTGAGCGTGCATCCGCATAATGACCGCGGCACGGCGGTCGCGGCCGCCGAATTGGCCGTGATGGCGGGAGCTGAGCGAGTCGAGGGCACGCTGTTTGGCAATGGCGAGCGCACGGGAAACGTCGACATTGTCACCTTGGCGCTCAATCTTTATTCGCAGGGTATTGACCCGAAGTTGGATTTCTCCAATATCAATGAATCGGCCCGCTGTGCCGAAACCTGCAATCAGTTGCCCATTCACCCGCGCCATCCCTATGTGGGAGATCTGGTCTTCACGGCATTCTCGGGTTCGCATCAGGACGCGATCAAGAAGGGCCTGGCGGCTCGCGCTGAGGGCGATATTTGGGATGTTCCCTACCTGCCCATCGATCCCACCGACCTCGGTCGATCCTATGATTCGATCATTCGGGTCAACAGCCAATCGGGCAAAGGCGGCGTTGCCTATCTTCTGGAAAGAGACTTCGACTTGAGCATGCCGCGCCGCCTGCAGATTGAGTTCAGCCAGGTCGTGCAAGCGGCCGCGGATATCACCGGCAAAGAGCTGACGTCGCAAGAAATCTGGGATTTATTCAGCCGCGAGTATCTGCAGCCCCGCCAGCCTTTTGTTTATCGGTCGCACCAGCTCGCAGCCTCGACGGATGGGGCCGACAGCGAGCGCCTGACGCTGCAGATCGACAATGCCGGTCGGGTGGAGACCTGGCTTGGCCAGGGCTCGGGCCCGATCGACGCCATGGTGAAGGCCATCGGACTGCCCTTCGATGTGTTGTCCTACGAAGAACATTCTCGCGGTCAGGGGAGTGCGGCCAAGGCGGTCTCCTACATCGAGATCACGACGCAATCGCGGCGCACCCTGTTTGGGGCGGGCATGCACCCCAATATCATTACCGCATCGTTGTTGGCGATTGTGTCGGCTGTGAACAGGGCGATTGCCCAGGGTGCACTGCCGGTACGCGTGGACTCGGCTCGCACCGGCACTTAAGGCGGGAGCGGCTGGCTCACAAAGTGGACGAGATTGATTGTATATTACATTGATAATTAAGAGTTAATTTCTTAGGACTTGAACTCGGTCGCGTCGCACCAGTCTACTCGTCGATGATTGTTCTCGCGCTAGTTGAATGCCGGGCAGAATCCGATATAGTGCGCAGCTTCACGAATCAAGCTGATCGATCCTATTGATTTCAGGGGCTTTTCTCTAACAATGAGTGAACGCGAAGACGAACATTTCGATATCGACGATGAGTTTCTCGGCGAAGCCGAAGAGGCTCATGACTTTGATCCTCTCATTGAGCGCACGGAACGTCGCCCCAAAGTGGCGGCCGCCGGTAAACGCGGCAAGGCCGCATGGAGCCGCGTGGAAGACGTGTTAGCCGAGCGTCAGCTGGAAAAAGAACTGCGCGATATTTTCGAGGACGACTAAGCATCGCTTCGACTCGGCCGCCACGCGCCATGCAAGCTTGGGTCGTGCTCAAATTCGGCGGCACCAGTGTGTCGACGCCGGATAATTGGCACAACATCGCGGCAATAATCAAGAGCCGTATCGGCGCCTCATTCAGTCCCGTGGTGGTTCACTCCGCTCTCTCGGGAATCACAGACCGGCTCGAGTCCTTGTTGGCGGCTGATCCTAAGTCCCAGGCCGCGATCCTTGATCATATCGAAGCCGCGCATCGCAACCTCGCCAACAATTTGAGTATCGCGCCCGGCCCACAGTTCGAGGTATTCATTCAGGAGCTGCGTCGCATGGCTCGCGACAGCGCGAACGGCCGTGCCGAGGATGTCCTGCGCGCACGCATGATGGCCATGGGTGAACTGCTGGCGACTTCCGTGGGAGCGACATTCCTCAAGGCACAGGGAATTGGCACGGTGTGGGCGGACGCACGACAGGTACTGCGCGCGGATGATCGCCACAGTGCATCCGACAAGGACAGGCTGCTGTCGGCCACTTGCGAGTTTGCCCCCGACCCCAAGCTGCAAGCCGACTGGCAGGCGCTCGATCAAGTCATCATCACGCAAGGGTTTATCGCGGCCAATGCAGCCGGCGAAACGGTGCTGCTCGGGCGCGGTGGGTCCGATACTTCGGGCGCGTATTTCGCCGCCAAATTGGGCGCGGTGCGGCTCGAGATTTGGACCGATGTGCCCGGTCTTTTCAGCGCCAATCCGCGCGCCGTTCCCACGGCGCGGTTGCTGCGCCAGCTGCATTACGACGAAGCTCAGGAAATCGCCAGCAATGGCGCCAAAATCCTGCATCCGCGCTGTGTGCTGCCCTTGCGGCAATACAAAATTCCCCTGCATGTTTTCGCGACGCAGGCTCCGCATTTGGAAGGTACCGTGGTATCGGCGACCGTGGCTGACAGCGCCGCGCAGGTCAAGGCGATCGCGATCAAGAAAGGCATCACACTGGTCTCGATGGAAAGCCCTGGCATGTGGCATCAGGTGGGTTTCCTCGCCGATGCGTTCCAAATCTTCAAGCAGCACGGAATGTCGGTCGATCTGGTGTCCACATCGGAAACCAATGTGACGGTGTCCCTGGATCCCACGGCAAATAGTTTGAGTGGCGCCGCTCTCGAGCGGCTGACCGCGGACCTGCGCGAGCTGTGCCGGGTGGAGATTCTCGGGCCTTGCGCCTCTTTGAGTTTGCTCGGCCAGAATATACGCGGCATCCTGCACGAGCTTGGATCCGCATTTGAATTGTTCCAGGATCAGAAAATCTACCTGGTAACGCAGGCCGCCAACGATTTGAATTTCACCTTCGTCATCGACGAATCCCAAGGGGATCGTTTGGTGGAGCAATTGCATGAACGGCTCATTCAGAGCATCGGATCGGATAAAGTGCTCGGCCCCACCTGGGCGCAGCTTTTTTCCGACAAGGTCTCGAGCGCGGCACAGACCTTGAACTGGTGGGAGGAGCCGCAAAAGCGCCTCGAGCTGATCAAGATCGCGACGCGCGAATCGGCAGCCTTTGTATATGATACGGCGACACTGGACTCGAGCATTGCGGCGGTGATGCGGGTCAAGTCCGTCAAGCGCTGGGCCTACGCCATGAAGGCGAATTGGCATCCGCAGATTCTGCGGCGGATGTATGGCGCGGGCCTGACTTTGGAGTGCGTATCGCAGGGCGAACTCGAGCATGCGTTCGACTCGGTGCCGGATCTTGAGGGTGAACGGGTGCTGTTTACGCCGAACTTTGCGCCGCGCGCCGAATATGAGTACGGCTTCTCGAAAGGGGTCCGGGTTACCCTGGATAATCTGTATCCATTGAAAATGTGGCCGGAGGTGTTTCGCGGAAGGGAAATATTCCTGCGCATCGATCCCGGATTCGGGCGCGGCCATCACAGCCACGTGCGCACCGCCGGCGTGCATTCGAAGTTCGGCGTGCCGCTGGCCGAGGCGGATGAGCTGGTCAAGTTGAGCGGGGCGGCGGGGGTGAGGATCACCGGGCTGCATGCCCATACCGGCAGCGGAATTTTCGATGTGGACAATTGGACCGAGACCGGTGCGCTGCTCGCGGACCTGGCGAGGCGATTCCCGGAGGTCGGCGTCGTCGATTTGGGCGGCGGCATCGGGGTGCCCGAGCAATCGGGCCATCACGAAATCGATCTCGGCATGCTCGATCGCGGAGTGGCGGCGCTGTCCAAGGAATTCCCGCACATCGAATTCTGGATGGAGCCCGGCCGATTTTTGGTGGCCAAGGCAGGAGTGCTGGTGGCGGTGGTGACGCAGCTCAAGGTCAAGGGTGATTTGGAATATGTGGGCATAGCCACGGGCATGAACTCGCTGATCCGGCCTGCACTTTACGGCGCGCATCACGACATTCGGAATCTGACGCGTTTGGGCGAACCGATGAGTCATCGCGTCAATGTGGTCGGTCCGATCTGCGAGAGCGCCGATCAATTGGGTTCCGATCGCTGGCTGCCGCAAACGGAAGAAGGCGATGTGCTCTTGATCGCAAATTGCGGCGCTTACGGCTATGCCATGTCCTCGAACTACAATCGGCGCCCGCCGGCGCGAGAGTTTATGATTTCATGATGAAACCTGTCGGCATCATTGGTTGGCGCGGTATGGTGGGCTCAGTGCTCCTCGATCGCATGCGCGAGGAAGGAGACTTCGATCTCGTGACGCCGACCTTTTTCAGCACATCGCAGGCCGGCGGCAAGGCTCCGAGCATCGGATCCGCCGCGAGCACCGTCCAGGATGCGAATGACCTGCGTGCGCTTGCCAAGCTGCCGATGCTCATCAGCACTCAGGGCGGGGACTATACCCAGGAAATTCATCCGCGGCTGCGCGCCGCCGGCTGGGGCGGCTACTGGATCGACGCCGCATCCACCCTGCGCATGGAAAAAGACGCCGTGATCGTGCTCGACCCGGTGAACCTGCCCGTGATGCAGGCGGCTGCCTCGCGCGGCGTCAAGGATTTCATCGGCGGCAATTGCACGGTATCGCTCATGGTGATGGCGGTCGGCGGTCTGCTGCGCGCCGGCGTGGTGGAGTGGATAACCGCCATGACCTACCAGGCAGCCTCGGGTGCGGGTGCGCAAAACATGCGCGAGCTGCTCGAACAGATGGGTGTCTTGTATGGCTCGGTTGCTTCGCAATTGCCGAACCCCACGGCGGGCATCCTCGAGATCGATAGGGCGGTGAGCGCCGCCTCATCAAGTCCGGATTTTCCGCGCGCGATCTTTGGCGTGCCGCTGGCGGGCAGTCTGATTGCATGGATAGACAAGGATCTGGGCAATGGTCAGAGCCGCGAGGAGTGGAAGGCCGGCGTCGAGGCCAACAAGATCCTCGGCACCGAAGCGCACTCCGTTCCTATCGAAGGAATCTGCGTGCGAGTGGGCGCAATGCGCTGCCATTCTCAGGCGCTGACCATCAAGTTGAGGCGCGATCTTCCGTTGACCGAAATCGAAACGCTGCTGGCGGGCGGCAACCCCTGGGTGCGCGTGATTCCCAACAACAAAGAGGCCACCATTCATGCGCTCTCACCCGCTGCGGTGAGCGGCCGCCTGGAGGTCCCGATTGGCCGGCTGCGCAAGCTCTCCATGGGCGGCGAGTACCTGTCCGCCTTCACCGTGGGCGATCAATTGCTGTGGGGCGCGGCCGAACCGCTGCGGCGCACTATGCGATTCCTGCTTCCGCATGTGTGAGCAGATGGATGGGCACGGGCTTGACCCGCCATATGTCGGAGCAGTATTCGCGTATGGTGCGGTCCGATGAGAATTTGCCGCTGCGCGCGGTGTTGAGGATGGACATCCTGGTCCACCGTTCGGTGTCGCGGTAGGTTTCCGCAACCCTTTCCTGGCATTCGAGATACGACTGGAAGTCAGCCAGCAGAAAGTACGGATCGCGGAATAACAGGCCGTCGATCAAAGGCCGGAACAACTCGGTGTCGCCGCGCGAAAAGAAGCCGCTGCGAATGAGGTCGATGACGTCGCGCAGTCCCTGGTTGGCATTGTAGTAATCCATCGGCCGGTAGCCTTGCGCTTTGAGCGCATAGACCTCCGGCGCGCTCAATCCGAACAGGAAGAAATTGTCGGCGCCGACTTCCTCGCGGATCTCGATGTTGGCTCCATCCAGGGTGCCGATGGTCAGCGCGCCATTCATGCAGAATTTCATGTTGCCGGTACCGGATGCCTCCATGCCAGCCAGCGATATTTGTTCCGAGAGGTCCGCGGAGGGGTAGACACGCTGCCCGTTTCTCACATTGAAATTGGGCAGAAACACCACCTTCAGGCGATCGCGCACATCCGGATCCCGATTGACCACATCGCCCACGGCGGTGATCAGCTTGATCATGAGCTTGGCGAGATGATAGCCCGGCGCCGCCTTGCCGCCAAAGATGAACGTGCGCGGCTGCACCTCGAGCGAAGGGCTGGATTTGATGCTGTGATACAGCGATACGATGTGCAGCACCTTCAGGTGTTGCCTCTTGTATTCGTGAATGCGTTTCACCAGTACATCGAACATCGAATCTGCATCGACGCTGATGCCGGTGCGCTGCAAAGCGCGTGCGGCGAGCCTTTGCTTGTTGAATTGTTTGATCTCGCGCCAGCGGGTGCGAAACTCGGCGTTGTCGGCGAGCGGCTCCAGCGCCTTCAACAGCGCCAGATCCTTCACCCAGCCGTCGCCGATATGCTCGGAGATGAGTTCCGAGAGTTTCGGATTGGACAGCACCATCCAGCGCCGCGGTGTCACGCCGTTGGTCTTGTTGCTGAATTTATGCGGCCAGAGTTCGTAGAAGTCCTTGAGCACATCGCTTTTCAGCAGCTCCGAATGCAAGGCGGCGACCCCGTTGATCGCATGGCTGCCGACGCAGGCCAGATGCGCCATTCGCACGTAGCGCTCGCCCGATTCATCGATGATGGACATGCGCGCAATGCGCGCTTCGTCGCCGAGAAAGCGCATCCGCACCTCCTCGAGAAAGTGCGCATTGATCTCATACACAATCTGCAAAATTCGCGGCAGCACGCGTCCGAATACTTCGATGGGCCAGCGCTCCAATGCTTCGGGCAGCAGCGTATGGTTGGTATATCCAAAGGTCCTGCGCGCCACGTTCCAGGCATCGGCCCACGGCAGCAGCGCCTCATCGACCAATAACCGCATCAATTCGGCAATCGCGACCGCCGGGTGCGTATCGTTGAGCTGCACCGCAAACTTCACATGGAACTGGTCGATCGGAATCTTCTGGGTGCGCAGGATGCGCAGCATGTCCTGCAAGGAGCAAGAAACGAAGAAATATTGCTGCTCCAGCCGCAGCTCCTTGCCCCGGGCCTGTTCATCATTCGGATAGAGCACTTTGCTCAGGTTCTCCGAGGCTACTTTTTGGTTGACGGCGCCGTAGTAGTCGCCGCTGTTGAAAATCGCAAAGTCGAAAGATTCCGGGGCCTCCGAGCGCCACAGGCGCAGCGTGTTCGCGGTGTTGGTCTTGTAGCCCAGAATGGGCGTGTCGTAGGGCACGCCGATGACGGTCTTGTGCGGTACCCAGCGCACTCTCAGGCGGTTTTGCTCATCGGCGTACGGTTCCGCAGTTCCGCCGAATTTCACCTCGACTGCCCACTCGGGCCGCGCCAGCTCCCAGGGATTGCCGTGGCGCAGCCATTTGTCGGTTTTCTCCACCTGCCAGCCATCGACAATCTCCTGGTGGAAAATGCCGAACTCGTAGCGTATTCCATACCCAACCGCGGGCACCTCGAGGGTGGCCAGGGAGTCGATGAAGCATGCCGCCAAGCGGCCGAGTCCGCCATTGCCGAGGCCTGGCTCTTCTTCCTGTTGCAGCAAATCCTCGAAATTAAGGCCCAGTTCGGTCATGCATTGCCGCGCTCGATCCAGAATGCCGAGATTGATGAGATTGTTCCCCAAGTGCGGACCGACCAGGAATTCGGCCGATAGGTAAGCAACGGTTCGTGATGCCATTTTGGTATATGCGGCCGCGGTGCTGATCCAGTGCTGCAGCATGCGGTCGCGAACCGCATAAGCGAGCGCCATGTAGTAATCATTCTTGGTTGCAAGTGCCGGAAACTTGCCCTGGACATAGAACAAATCATCCAGGAAGGAATTCTTCAAGGCCTCCTTGGTCAGTGCGGTCCGGTCATCTTGAAGTTGCATTTCCGGTTTCATCGCGGCAGTTTCACGGCGACCACATGACTTCGACCGGCGTGCGAGTTTGGCGCAGCAGCGCTCGGACCGGCATGTCCTGCAATGGCCCCGGACTGCTCGCGGCAACATAGGTGCGCCACTTGCCGGCGCCGTTGATGAGAACCACGACGCGGCGGGAGTCGAGCAGCGCGCTCAAGTTCAAGCTCAATCGCGGCTGCGGAGGAGCCGGCGCCCACATCCCGATGCAGCCGGCCACCGCCGCCGGATTGAGGGCGCTGGGGAGATTCGGCGACCCCGGAAACAAAGACGCCGTGTGGCCATCATCGCCCATGCCAAGCAGCAAGGCATCGAAAGGGCGGGGCACACGCGCAAAGGTTTCCCAAGCCGATACTGCCCCCACGTCGGGCGTCGGAGCGCCATTCTTCAGGCCGTGGAACCGCGCGGCGGCGGCAGGGCCTTTGAGCAGCACGTCGCGAACCAGTTTCTCGTTGCTGGCGGCATCGGTGGTACTCACCCAGCGCTCGTCGGCGAGCGCGATACAGACGCGGCTCCAGTCGAGCGGCTCTTCGCGCAGCAGCTCGAACAGCTTCATCGGCGTCTTGCCGCCGGAAACCACCAGACTCGCGAGTCCGCGCGCCGCGATGGCCGCGTTGAGGCGCTCGGCAACTTGATCCGCCAGCGCGCGCGACAAGGTGTCGAGATTGGAGAACTTGGTCGCAGGAGGTTCAGAGTTCGTCATGCCGGGCAAATCGTAGCACCTGCACCGACATTCAAGTAGGCCTTGATGCTATGGCACAATGAGAAATGCCATTGAACATGCGCGATATCGCCGGCTCAGGTGCAGTGATACCTGAGCTTACGGTGAACGATGCTGCGCACGCCGCCGACCTGGCCCGCGCTTTGTGCGGCGGCGGTTTGCGTGTGCTGGAAATCAGCCTGCGAATGCCGGCCGCAGCGGCCTGCATCGAGGCGGTGCGCAAAGCCGTGCCCACCGCCATCGTCGGCGCCGGCGCGCTGAGCCGTGCCGTGGATTTCGCGGCAGCCGATCGGGCCGGAGCGCATTTTGGCGCGGCGCCGGGTTTGACCCCTGAGCTTGCCGCGGCATCGCGAGGCGCGCGCTTTCCACTGATCCCGGGAGTGATGACGCCGACCGAAGCAATCGCCGCGCGCAATGCGGGCTTCAATGTGATGAAGTTCTTTCCCGCGGAAAACGCCGGTGGAATCGCTGCGCTGCGCGCGTTCGGCACGCTGTTTCCGGACATTCTGTTCTGCCCCTCGGGCGGCCTCACTCCAGCAGGGGCAAGAGAGTACCTGATGCTGCCCAATGTGGCCTGCGTGTTCGGCTCCTGGATGGTGCCCCAGTCAATGCTCAGCGCCGGCGATTGGCCTGGCATCGAAGCGCTTGCGCGAGAGGCGGTCTCCCTGCGATGAAGGATTTGACCAACAGTTCGATCGCTAAAAATATCTTGCAGATGGCGTTGCCGATCGCAGCCGGGATGTTCTTTCAGACGCTGTATTTTCTCATCGATTTGTACTTCGTCGCGGGATTGGGAGACGCCGCGCTTGCGGGCGTCGGGGCCGCCGGCAACGTCACTTTCATCGTATTCGCTCTCACGCAGGTGCTCGGTGTCGGTACCGTGACCTTGATATCTCATGCCGTGGGACGCAAAGACCCGGCGGATGCGAATCTGGTGTTCAATCAGAGCCTGGCGTTGTCGGCGAGCTGCGCATTGCTCACGCTGCTGCTGGGTTTTCTGCTGGGGCCTTACTATGTAGGCACGCTGGGCTCGGACCCGGCCACCGTAGCCGCCGGCATCCAATATCTACACTGGTTTCTGCCGAGTCTGGGGCTGCAATTCGCGCTGGTCGTGATGGGCTCGGCGCTGCGCGGCACCGGCATCGTGCAGCCGACCATGGTGGTGCAGGTACTGACGGTGATATTGAACGCGGTGCTGGCGCCCGTGCTGATCGCGGGCTGGGGCACTCATCATCCCATGGGCGTCGCCGGCGCGGGTCTTGCCAGTTCCATCGCGTTGGCCGCCGGCGTCGTCATGCTCGGCCTTTATTTCTTCAAGCTCGAGAAGTACGTCGGGTTTGATCGCAAGCTCTGGCGGCCGCAGCTGGCGGCGTGGACTCGGCTGTTGCGCATCGGCCTGCCCGCGGGGGCGGAGTTCGCGCTCATGTTCGTTTTCGTGGCGGTCATCTACTGGATCATCCGCCGCTTCGGAGCGGACGCGCAGGCAGGATATGGAATCGGCACGCGCATGATGCAAAGCATGTTCTTGCCCGCCATGGCGGTGGCCTTTGCGGCCGCGCCCATTGTCGGGCAGAACTACGCAGCAGGTAAATATCCCCGCGTCCGCGAGACTTTTGCGCTCGCCGCCGTGTTCGGCGGCTGCATCATGGTGTGCCTGACCGTTTTCTGTCAGTGGTGTTCGGCGTGGCTCATCGGCCGATTCACCAAAGAGCCGATGGCGCTCGCCGTCGGCACACAGTACCTGCAGGTCATTTCCTGGAACTTTTTGGCATCGGGCTTCGTTTTTACCTGCTCGGCCGTGTTCCAGGGCCTCGGTAATACGGTGCCGGTGGTGCTCAGCTCGGCCAGCCGCCTGCTCACCTTTGTCGCGCCGGCGCTGGTGCTCGCTTCACAGCCGCATTTTGAGTTGATCGAAGTCTGGTACCTGTCGGTGGCCAGCGTCGCATCGCAAGCGGCATTCAGCTTGTGGCTGGTGCGCAGAGAGTTCAGAAAGCGGTTACCTCACGCCGTCGTGGCGTGATTTCAATTCGGCGGCGACCTGTGCGAGTGACAGGCCTTTGACCCTGAGCAGCAGCAGCGTGTGGTACAGGAGATCCGCGGCCTCGTTGATGACCTCGGCGTCGGATTGCGCCACCCCGGCCAGCGCCAACTCCAATCCTTCTTCGCCAACCTTTTGCGCGATGCGCTGCACGCCCTGATCGAGCAGCTTCGCGGTGTAGCTGCCTTGCGGCCGCTCCGCGATGCGCTGCGCGATCACCTGTTCGAGTTGCGCGAGGAAGGCTGCCGGCTCAGCCAGGGAATGCGGCGCGTTCTCGCCCCAGCAGGTCGCGGTCCCGAGATGGCAGGCCGGTCCATGGGGTTTTGCGAGTATCAACAGGGTGTCGCGATCGCAATCGGCGGCGATGTCCATCACTTCGAGAAAATGACCCGAAGTCTCCCCCTTGGTCCATAGCCGGCCTTTGCTCCGGCTCCAAAAGGTAACGCGCCCGCTTGCCTGTGTGGCGGCGAGCGCTTCGTAGTTCATGAAGCCGAGCATGAGCACGGCGCCGTTCGCGGCATCCTGGATGATGGCCGGCACGAGACCGCTCGCCTTGTCCCAATCAATCTCAAGCGTCACGGCCGCACCTCGATTCCGCGAGCGCGCAATTGGCGCCGCAGATCCGGAATCGCAATCTCTCCTGAATGAAACACACTCGCGGCAAGCGCCGCGTCGGCATCCGCCAATTCGAATACCTCCACAAAGTGCTGCGCCGCGCCGGCCCCTCCCGAGGCGACCAAAGGGACCTGACAGACCTGACGCACCGCGCGAAGCTGAGCGATGTCGTAGCCTTGCCGCACCCCGTCGCTCGCCATGCAGTTGAGCACGATCTCGCCGGCTCCGCGTGCCTGGGCTTCGATGACCCAGTCGATGGTGTCTCGCCCGGCGTCGCGGCTGCGCTTCGCATCGCCGGTGAATTGCTGCACGCGATACCGCCCCTCCAATGTTTGGCTGTCGATGCCAACGACCACGCACTGGGCGCCGAATCGCTCGCTCAAGGCGTTGATCAGGTCCGGCTGTTCCAGCACCGGTGAATTGACGGATATTTTTTCCGCGCCGGCACCGAGCACCTCCTCGGCCTCAGCCACGGAACGGATTCCTCCCGCCACGCAAAACGGAATGTCCAGCGTGCGCGCCACGCGCGATACCCAGGATCGATCCACCAGGCGGCCCTCGGGGCTGGCGGAGATATCGTAAAACACGAGCTCATCGGCGCCTTCATCGCGGTAGCGGCACGCAAGTTCCAGGATATCCCCGACGATGCGGTGATCGCGAAAGCGCACTCCCTTGACGACCTGTCCATCACGCACGTCGAGACACGGAATTATGCGTTTGGCAAGAATGGCTGCAGATCCTCCCGTGGAATCAGCTCCTCGAGCAACGCCTTGCCGCTGATGGCCGCAGCTGCTCCAGCCTGGGCCAAGGCATGCAAGTCGCGGGCGTCGCGAATGCCGCCGGAAGCCTGCCATTCGATTTGCGGATAACGCTCAACCGCTTGGGCGTACAAGGCGACATTCGGTCCAGAGAGCGCGCCATCGCGATCGACGTCGGTGCATAGTACATGCATCAGTTCCGAGGCGGTGTAATTGTCGACGGCGCTCCACAGGGTCACGTCGGACTGACGCTGCCACCCGTGCGTGGCGACGCGCGGCACGCCCGCCTGATCCATGCGAATGTCAAACGCCAGTGTCAGGCGCTCGGCGCCGAAGTGCTCTAGCCACGCTCGTACCTGCTCCACTTGGAGCACAGCGGCGCTGCCCACCACTACCCGGGCGATGCCCGCCTCCAGCATTTGCGCCAGCGAGGCAGTATTGCGCAGTCCGCCGCCGACTTGCAGCTTGACCGCGTGTTGCGCAGCCAGCTGCACGATGATTGCCTGATTGTCCAGATTGCCGTCGCGCGCACCGTCAAGATCGACCACATGCAGCCAATCCGCCCCAATATCTCGATAGTGGGCAAGCAAGCCGTGTGGGTCGTCCGAGTAGCGCGTCTCGGTATCGAAATTCCCCTGCAGCAAGCGCACGCAGTGTCCGGCTTTCAAATCGATGGCGGGGATGAGACGCATGTCAGAGACCGATGAAATTTTGCAACAGGCGCGCGCCTACCGCGGCGGAGCGCTCCGGATGGAATTGGGCGCCGTAGAAGTTCTGCCATTGCACGCAGGCGCTGAATGCCTCGCCGTAGCTGCAGCTCGCCAGCGTGGCGGAGCTGCGCGGCAGGGCATAGCTGTGCACGAAGTAGGCATAATCGCCATCGCGCAGCCCCTCGAGCAGAACGTTCTGCCGTTCGATGGCCAAGGAATTCCATCCCATGTGCGGTACCGGACGCCCCTCGGCGGGCGCGAAGCGCGCGGCGCTCCCCGGGATGATTCCAAGGCAAAGCGCTTGGCCCTCTTCGGAGGATTCGTACAGCAGTTGCATCCCCAGACAGATGCCGAGCACCGGCTGCTTGAGAGTCGGAATCAAGGCATCCAGCCGCTCCTGCCGCAGCCGCCTCATGGCGTCGGCCGCCGCCCCGACGCCCGGGAGAATGACATGGCTGGCCGCGCGAATTTGCTCGGCATCGGCGGACACGACGGACGATGCATCGAGCCTTTCCAAGGCAAATTGAAGCGACGCCGTATTGGCGCCGCCGCTGGCGACGATGACGATGTCGGGAGCCCTCAGAGCGCCCCCTTGGTGCTCGGCAACTCGCTGCCTTCCCGGCGCATCGCCTGGCGCAGGCTGCGGCCCACCCCCTTGAAGCAGGACTCGATCATATGGTGCGAGTTCTCGCCGCGCACGCTGATATGCAGCGCCGCGCCGAGCGATTCAGCCAGCGATCTGAAGAAATGCGGCACCAACTCGGTGGGCAATTCGCCGACGCGCTCCCGGTTGAACTTGCCCTGCCATACAAAAAACGGCCTGCCGCTCAAATCCAGTGCGACCTGCGATTCGGCCTCGTCCATGGCCAGCAAGAAGCCATAGCGCGCGATTCCCAGCTTGTCGCCCAGGGCTTCACGCAGGGCCGATCCCAAAGCCAGCGCGCAATCCTCGATGGTATGGTGCTCATCGATATGCAAATCGCCCGTGCAATGCAGGTTCAGTGCGAAACCGCCGTGTTTTGCGATCTGTTCGAGCATGTGGTCGAAGAATCCCAAACCGGTGGCGATGACGATCGGGCCCTCGCGCGACAGATCGACATCGACCGTGACCTCGGTTTCCTTGGTTTTGCGGTGGACGCGCGAGCGGCGCGCTTGGCCGATGATGCGCGTGGCGATGCTCGGCCACGACTCGAGCGGGTCGCCGTGCAAACGGATCTTGAATCCTTGAACGCCGAGATTCGAGGCGAACTCAAGATCCGTGTCGCGATCGCCGATCATGAAGCTGCGCTGCTTGTCGACTTGGTTGGCGGCCAGAAACTCGCGCACCATGCCTAACTGCGGCTTGCGGCAGCCGCACCCTTCATGTTCGAAGTGCGGGCAGATGCAAACAGCCTCGAAATCGATTCCCTGCGATTTGAACAGTTCCAAAATGAAACGCTGCGCTTCATCGAATGCCTCGCGCGGAAATTTGGGCGTGCCGATTCCGTCTTGGTTCGTGACCATGACGAAAGCGAATCCGGCGCGCTTCAAGTCCAGCAATGCCGCAATCACGTCGGGCATGAGGCGAACTTTGGCGAGGCTGTCGATTTGTTCATCCGCAGTTTCCTCATTCAGCGTTCCGTCGCGATCGAGGAAGACGATTCTGCGGCCGCTCATGTGAGTCCCACACAACGCAGCAACGCGTCATTGTCGGCCCGCGTGCCGACCGAGACTCGCAGCGAACGGAGCAGGGCGGGATGGGCGCGCAGATCGCGAACGATGAGGCCCCCGGCCATACTGTTGTTCATGAATCGGTCCGCGTCGCGGCAGTCGATCATCAGAAAGTTGGCATCGCTCGGCCATACCTTGTCGACCAAGGGCGAGGCCTCGAGTCCGCGGCGCACATATTCTCTTTCCTGCAGCAGGGCTTCGAGCCGCGCCTGCGAGATTAAAATTTCGGCCGGTTCCAGGGCGCGCATGGCAGCCTCCACAGTGGGTTGCGGCAACGCGTAGGGAGGTATTACCCGCTTTGCCAGATGAATGAGATCCGGAGAAGCCAGCAGCGCCCCGAGGCGGGCGCCGGCGAGCGCGTGCGCTTTCGACAGGGTGCGCAAGATGGCGAGCGTTTGAAAGCGCTCCAACCATCGGGTGAGGCTCGCCGCGTTCGACCATTCCACATAGGCCTCGTCGATCACGACGATGGCCTTGCCGTCGAGCGCCATGCAGATGTGCTCGAGTGCGCCCACATCCAGCAGATTGGCCGTGGGGTTATTCGGCGAACATAGGTACACGAGTTTGATGTTGGGGCTCCAAGCAGCCACGAATCGCTCAGGTTCGATGGACCAGCCGGCGTCGCGATTCAGCGGAATCTCGATCACGTCGGCTCCTTGAATACGCGCGGCGACCTGGTACATCCCAAAGGAGGGCGAGCATTGAAGAATGGCGTCCGCGCCCGCGCGCAAATAGACGCGCGACAGCACATCGATTGCCTCATCCGCGCCGCGAGTGGCGAGGATCCGGGCGGCGGGTACGCCGTAAAGGGCGGCCAGCCGCTCGATGAGCGCCTGCGGCTGCGGTTCGGGATAGCGATTGAGGCCGGTCGTCGTGACATCGCCATTCGGCCGCCACGGCGCTTCATTCGCGTGCAGACGCGTGAGCGACGGAATCCACGCAGCATGTGCATAGGCCTGCAGTGAAACGATTTCCGGCCGCGCCAATGAGATTACCGGGTTCACGAGGAGCCTGTCTGAGAAGTGCACATGGCCGCGAGCCGAATGGTCACCGCAGCCGCGTGCGCATCCAAGCCCTCGAGATCGGCCAGCACCTGCGCTGTCGGGCCCAGTCCTCGCAGCCCGGACCGAGTGAGTTCCTGTACGCTGATGCGCTTCTGGAAGTCTTCGAGCGACAAGCCGCTGTGGGATCGCGCATAGCCGTAGGTAGGCAGGGTGTGGTTGGGGCCGCTGCAATAGTCTCCCATGGATTCGGGGGACCAGTGGCCCAAGAATACCGCGCCTGCCGCCGTGACCTTGGGAAGCCACGAGCGCGGCTCGCGAATTTCCAGCAGCAAGTGTTCGGGCGCGTAGGTATTGGCGATCTCGAAGGCGGTGTCGAGGCTGGCGACTACCAGGAGCCGCATGCAATGCAGGGATTCGGTGAGAATCGCCGTTCGCGATAGCAGAGCGAACTGGCGCTGCACCTCCAGCATCACCGCCTCGGCCAGAGAGGCGTCCGGAGTGATCAAGATCGCTTGCGCGTCGGGGCTGTGCTCCGCCTGGGCCAGGAGATCGGCCGCGACGAAGTCAGGGCGCGCCGACTCATCGGCGATCACCATGACCTCGGTTACGCCGGCGGGAAGGTCCGCGGCGGCGCCGTCCGCATCCTGCGCCACCAGCATTTTTGCGGCGGTTACCCAGGCATTTCCGGGCCCATAAAGCTTGTCGCACTTCGGAATGGTCTCGGTGCCGTAGGCCATGGCGGCAATGGCCTGGGCGCCGCCGACTTTGAATATCTGCTCGATGCCTGCCCTGCGTGCGGCGACCAACACTCCGGGATCGGCTGCACCATGGCGGCCGGGGGCGGTGCACATGACGCGAACCGGGCATTCCGCGATGGCCGCCGGCACGGCCAGCATGATGGCGGTGGAGGGCAGCGGGGCGACCCCCGCGGGGACATAGAGTCCCACGGCGCGGACCGGCACGCTGATGCGCTCACACACCACGCCGGGCGCGGTTTCTACGCGCAGCGCGGCCGGCTGCTGCGCGGCGTGAAAGCGCCGTACGGTCTCGATCGACCGCTCGATGGCGGCATGCTGCTTGGCATCCAGTGCGCGATCAGCCGCCTCGAATTCTTGCCGCGCGACCGTGAGCGAATTCAATCGCACGCCGTCGAACTGTTGAGTCAGGGCGAAAAGCGCGCTGTCGCCTTCACGGCGCACGCGCTTGATGATGTTCCTCGCCGCTGCCATCGTGGCCTCCGCGTCGCGCTGGGCCGGCCGCCTCAGGGTCTCGCGCTGCTGCGATGCCGACAGAGATTTCCAATCGACGATTCGCATGACGGAAAAATCGTACCTCAGCCAGGCTCTCAGGCCAGCATCTTCTCGACCGGAAGCACCAGCACGGAACTCGCACCCGCGCCTTTCAACTCCTCGAGCGTTTCCCAGAACACATTTTCCCGGCACACGGCGTGCACCGCCACTCGATCGCCGAGACCCTCCAGAGGGATGACAGTAGGAACCTCGCTGCCCGGCAACAATTTTGCGATTGCCGCCAGGGCGGAGCGGGGCGCGTGCAACATGATGTACTTGCTGCCTTTGACTTGCTCGACGCCGTCGATGCGCATCAGCAGTTTTCGCGTCCATTCCTGTTTCTCGGCAGCAATCGGCATCGGCGTACGGATCAGAACGGCCTGGCTCTCGAGCACGACCTGCGCCTGGCGCAGATGATTGGCGGCGAGCGTGGAACCGGTCGATACCAGATCGCAAATCAAATCGGCGCGGCCGAGCCGCGGCGCAATCTCCACCGATCCCGACAGCACCACCACTTCGGCGCTGATGCCGCGCTCCGCAAGAAAGCGCGAGAGGATATGCGGGTACGTCGTGGCGATCCGCTTGCCTTGCAGCGACTGCGCACTCTGATAGTCGAAACCGTCGGGTACGGCGATACACAGCTTGCAGCGGCCAAAGTCGAGCGGCTGCACCGTGTCGAACAAGGGGCCGATGTTGCGCGCCTGGAACGCCAGGCGCTTCTCCTCGACGACGTTGAGGCCGACCAATCCCAAATCGCAGACGTCTTCCTGCACCAGATCGGGAATATCATCGTCGCGCACGAACAGCACGTCGAGGGGCATGTTCTCGCCATAGCACATCAGCTGGTCCTTGCCGCGGCTGTACTTCAGGCCGCAACGAGACAATAGGTCGAGCGAGCTGTCGGTAAGCCTGCCGCTCTTCTGAACGGCGATCTTGAGGCGCATTGAATCGGAGGAGCCGTCGGTATTACGCATTCAGCTTCAACCTTTCAGTGACCGCCCGGTAGCCGCCGTTGCCCGCCACGAGAAAGCGAGCGACGCGGCCGATGGTGGTGACGCTGACGCCGGTTTGCCGGTGGATTTCGCGGTAGGGCAAGCCGCGTTCGAGCAGTTCGACGACGGCCCAACGGTCCGCCATCGCCTGAAGCTCCGCGGGTGTACACAGATCGCGGAAAAAGCTTCTGCATTCCTCCACCGAGCGCAGCGCCAGTATCGCGGTGCACAGCGATCTTTCGTGCTGCTGTTCCTGGCGCTGGGTAACGGGGCGATTGGTTTTCATAGCGGTCGATGCTGTCTTAGTGTATTAACGTGCTAGTACGTTAATACATTGATCCGGCGCATGCAAGCCAATGCTGGTTAAATTCCTTGACGTCAAAGCGCCGGCTGCCTAAAATTCGACCAGCTTATCTAGACCGGCTGAGGGAAAGGCCCTTAGAAGCCGGGGCAACCACCTCGCCGCTCCGCTGGAGCGGTTGGGAACGGTGCCAACTCCTGCGGAGACCGGCCGGCAACGGCGGGAATCCGGTAGATAGGCGGCCGATTGCGCGCATTGGCGCGACTTCAATAGGCTGCGTTGGCGCTCCAGGGGTTATGTTACCTTCAAGGAGCTTTAAGCGACGTGGCCGAGAGATCTGCAAATCCCTTCGACGAGACTTTGAGTCTCGAGCCTTTCAGCCTGCACCATGGAGATGCCCTCGCGGCAGCCCGGATCAGTTTCCGTATCGCGGGAAATGAACGGGGTCCCGTGATTGCGGTGCTCGGCGGCATTTCCGCGCACCGCATGGTCGCAGGCTCCGTGGAGGGCTGGTGGCCCGAGATGGTCGGCCCGGGGCTCGGCGTCGATACCCGGCAGTACCGCGTTTTAGGCATCGACTATCTCGGCGGCCGCGGCGACAGCTCCACACCGGTCCAGGGAGAGCGATTTCCGCCCGTCAGCTCTTACGATCAAGCGAAGGCTCTGAGCTTGATCGTACGCCATCTTGGCCTGAAGGCATTGCACGCCATCGTTGGCGCCTCGTATGGCGGGATGGTCGCGCTGTGCTTCGCCGAACGGTATCCCGAGCTCGTGGATCACATCGTGGTGTTGAGCGCGGCGGATAAATCCCAGGTGCTCTCGACCGCCTGGCGCAGCGTGCAGCGGCAGATCGTGCGCGAGGCGATCGCGCGCGGCGATGGCGCGTCGGGGTTGAAGTTGGCCCGGGCGCTGGCGATGGCCACTTACCGCAGCTCGGTCGAGTTTTCGCTGCGCTTCGGCGGGGCGCCTACGCGAACGGCGGACCGCTTCCGCTTTCCCATCGAAGATTACCTGTTCGCGCGCGGCGATGACTATGTACAGAAGTATCGCGCCGAGTCGTTTTTGGCGTTGAGCGAATCGATCGATCTGCATGAGATGGATGCAACGCAGGTGCACACGCCGGCGACGCTGATTGCCGTGCGCGAAGACCAGCTGGTGCCGTTCATCGACATGCAGGCGCTTTCCGCGCGTTTGAACGGCCCGCGTCAGCTCATCGAAATCAATTCCATCTTCGGGCATGACGCCTTCTTGAAGGAAGGCGCCGCCCTGACACCCATCATCAAACAAGCCCTCGCGGAGCAGAAGTCATGAGCAGCAAAGTGCCGCCAAAACATATCGCCACACGTTCGGTGCGCGCCGGCCTGGAATCGGATGCGCTTCACGGGTCGGTCGTGCCGCCGATCTACTTGTCGACGAATTTTGCTTTCGAAGCCTTTCGTCAGCCGCGCAAGTACGATTACACCCGCTCGGGTAATCCGACGCGCGATCAATTGGCAGGCGCATTGGCCGACTTGGAAGGGGGCGCCGGCGCGGTGATCACCTGCACCGGAATGGCCGCCATCACCTTGATCCTGGCGAGGCTGCCGACAGGCGCGCGCATCATCGCCCCTTTCGATTGCTACGGCGGCACGTATCGCCTGCTCGCAGCGCTGCATGCCAAGGGGAATCTCGTGGTCGATTTCATCGATCAAAGCGATGCGCTGGAGCTGCAGCGGGCGCTCGGCGCGGGGGCGCAGCTGGTTTGGATCGAGACCCCCAGCAATCCTTTGCTGCGAGTCATCGATATTCGCGCCGTGGCCGATGCCGCCCGTGCGGCGGGCGCGCTGACGGTGGTCGACAATACCTTTCTCTCCCCGATCTGGCAGCAGCCCCTGGCGCTGGGCGCGGACATCGTGCTGCACTCGACCACCAAGTACCTGAACGGGCACAGCGACGTCGTCGGCGGCGCGGTGATCGCGGCGACCGCTGCCCTTCATGACGATCTTGCCTGGTGGGCCAATGCCATCGGGGTTACCGGTGCCCCATTCGACAGCTTCATGACGCTGAGGGGCGTTCGCAGTTTGCATGCGAGAATGCGCGTTCACGCGGAAAACACCGCCGTGGTGGTGGAGCTGCTGGCGCAGCACCCTCAGGTGCAGCGCGTTTATTATCCGGGACTCGCCGACAGTCCGGGACACGAAATCGCGCGCCGCCAGCAGAGCGGATTCGGCGCGATGTTGAGTTTCGAGCTGGCCGGCGGCGAACCCGCCATTGCCGCATTTCTCGACGGCCTCACCTGTTTCAGCCTGGCCGAATCGCTTGGCGGGGTCGAGAGTCTCATCGCTCACCCGGTGAGCATGTCGCACGCCGGCATGGAGGAATCGGCAAGGTTGCGCGCGGGGATCAGTCCCGGACTGCTGCGGCTGTCGGTGGGCATCGAAGACCACAGGGATCTTGTTGCCGATCTGAACGCCGGCCTGGAGCGAGCCGCTAAAGTCCAGCCAACACCGCATCTGCGGCGGCGCGTGTCGTAATCGATTTGCCCGGCGGGGCGATGTCGGCAGTCAACGCACCGCGGCTGATCGCGCCGTGAACCGCGTCTTCGAGCGCCTTCGCTTCGGCCGGCAAGCGCAGCGCATGGCGCAGCAGCATCGCCGCGCTCAAGATAGCCGCAAAAGGATTGGCGATGCCGCGGCCTGCGATGTCCGGCGCGGATCCGTGGATGGGTTCGAACAATCCGCCGCGCGCTTCGGCGCCGAGCGAGGCGGAAGGCAACAGCCCGAGTGAACCGGCGAGCATCGAGGCTTCATCGGTGAGAATGTCGCCGAACATATTTTCAGTGACGACGACGTCGAAGTCGCGCGGCCGCTGAAGCAGATGCATCGCCGCCGAATCGACCAGCATGTGTTCGACGCTCACGTCGGGAAATTCCGCGGGCATGATGAGATTCACGGTCGAGCGCCAGAGGCGGGAGGTCTCGAGCACATTGGCTTTATCGACCGAGGTGAGTTTCCGTCGGCGGGTGCGCGCCAATGTGGCGGCGAGCCGCACCACGCGTTCGATTTCCATCAGGCTGTAGCGGCATACATCGACCGCTTCCGTGGACGTGCGGGTTTTCTCGCCGAAGTAAATGCCGCCGGTGAGTTCGCGCACCACCATGATGTCTACACCGCGCAACAGTTCAGCCTTGATCGGAGAGGCATCGAGCACGGCCGGGTGCGGCACCACGGGCCGCAGGTTTGCGAATAGCCCCAGCGCCTTGCGCAACTGCAGCAGGCCCTGCTCCGGCCTGATCTTGGCGTCGGGGTCCGACCACTTCGGGCCGCCCACAGCGCCGAGCAGTACCGCGTCCGCTCGTGCGGCCAGGGCCAGCGTGGCGGGCGGCAGCGGCAGGCCGGTCGCATCGATTGCCGCTCCGCCGAGCAGCGCGGATTCAAAATCGAACTGGTGGTCGAAACGCGCGGCTACCGCGGTCAGCGCACGCACCGCTTCAGCGGTGACTTCGCCGCCGATGCCGTCGCCGGCCAGAACCGCGATGAGCGCCTTCACGCAGGCTCCAGGCTCTTAGGCAAGCGCCGCTTCGTAGCGCTCGATCGACTCGAGCTTGCTGCGCAGGTAGCCGAGTTCGTCGATACCGTTCAGCAGGCAATGGCGTGCAAAGGCTTCGATGGGGAAGAGCACCGCGGCGCCCGTGGGCAGGGTCAGGCGCGTCGCCTCGAGATCGATGTCGACATCGGCGCCCGGATGGTCGAGCAGCCATCGCGATGTTTGCTCATCGACGACGATGGGCAGCAGTCCGTTCTTCAAGGAATTGCCGCGAAAGATATCGGCGATTTCAGTGCTGATCACCGCGCGAAATCCAAAATCCAGCAGCGCCCAGGGCGCATGCTCGCGCGAGGAGCCGCAGCCAAAATTGCGGCCGGCGACCAGGATTTGCGCGGCGCGCGCCTCCGGCCTGTTCAGCACGAACTCCGGAATTGGGGAGCCATCTTTCGCATAGCGCCAGTCGGCAAACAGCTGCTTGCCCAAACCTTGCTTCGTGGTGGTGGTGAGGAATCGGGCAGGAATGATCTGATCCGTGTCGATATTGCTCGAGGCAATGACCACGGTTTTGGAGCTGACGCGTTTCACGGGCTGCATCACATCAGTTCTCGCGGGTCTGTAATGCGCCCCTTGACGGCGCTGGCGGCGGCCGTGAGCGGGCTTACCAGCAGCGTCCGGGCTCCCACACCCTGGCGGCCCTCGAAATTCCGGTTGCTGGTGCTGATGGAATACTGGCCGGCCGCGACGGTGTCGCCGTTCATTCCCAAGCACATCGAGCAGCCCGACTCGCGCCAGTCAGCCCCGGCCGCCCTGAAAATCTCCGCGAGGCCGGAGTCTTCGGCTTGCTGCTTGATTTGCTGCGAACCCGGCACGATGAGCAGATGCACGCCGGGCGCGACGACCCGGCCTTTGAGTATTCGCGCCGCAGCCTGCAGATCCTCGAGCCGGCCATTGGTGCAGCTGCCGATGAATACCACGTTCACGGGTTTGCCGAGCATGCCTTCGCCGTTGTGAAAGCCCATGTAGCGCAGCGCCTTGTCGAAAACCTCATCTCCCACGGTATCCGGGATCGCGCCGCCGATGGGCACCGCCATTCCTGGGTTGGTGCCATAGGTGATCATGGGTTCAATCTGAGAGGCGTCAATGTCCACCGAGGCGTTGAACGCGGCACCAGGATCGGTATTGAGCGTGCGCCAATGCGCCAGGGCGCTGTCCCACTCCTTGCCCTTGGGCGCGCGCGGCGTTTTTTTGAGGTAGTCGAAAGTGACCTCATCGGCCGCGATCATGCCGGCGCGTGCACCCGCCTCGATTGACATATTGCACACCGTCATACGCTCGTCCATCGACAAGGCTCGTATCGTCGATCCGCGATATTCCAAGACGTATCCGGTACCACCCGAGACGCCGATTTTTCCGATGATGGCGAGGATCAGGTCCTTGGCGGTGACGCCCGGGCGCAGCCGACCTTCGACATTGACCGCGAAAGTCTTTGGCTTGCGCTGCAACAGCGACTGGGTGGCGAAGACATGACCGACCTCCGTCGTGCCAATGCCGAAGGCGAGGGCGCCAAAGGCGCCATGCGTGCTGGTATGGCTATCCCCACAGACGATGGTCATGCCAGGCTGCGTGCAGCCCAGTTCGGGACTGATGACGTGCACGATGCCGCGCCGCTCATCCCGCATTCCAAATAGCTCGATGCCAAACTCGGCGGCATTGATCTCCAGCTGGCGCACTTGCCGGGCGGCGGCGTCCACCTTGATCGGTACCTTGCCGAATACCTGGTCCGTGTTGGTGGGCGTCGAGTGATCCATGGTCGCGAGCGTCCGGTCGGGGCGGCGCACCGGCAACCCCAGGGACTTCAGCACGCTGAACGCCTGCGGCGAGGTGACCTCATGGATGAGGTGCAAGTCGATATAGAGTACGGCGGGCGTATCCGGTGTTTCCGCCACCACTTCGTGGGCCGCCCAAACCTTGTCGAACAGGGTGCGCGCCGACATCTGTATGGAGGTTCCTAGTTTTTTCCCGCTTCCAACCACGGCATCCTCGCGCGCAGCTGCGCGCCGATCTTTTCGATCGGATGCTTCAGATCCGCTTTCAGCAGCTTCGTATACTTGCGGCGGCCGCTTTTGTTCTCGGCTATCCACTGGCGTGCAAATTTGCCCTGCTGAATTTCGCTCAAGATTTTGCGCATTTCTTTTTTGGTCGCTTTGTTCACGACCCGGGGTCCGCGGGTCAGATCGCCGTACTTCGCCGTCTCGCTGATGAAGCGGTGCATCTTGGTGATGCCGCCTTCATGCAAAAGATCGACGATCAACTTCAGTTCATGCAGGCATTCGTAATACGCGACCGCTGGTTGATAGCCCGCTTCGACAAGCGTTTCGTAGCCCTTGACCACCAGCTCGGTCGCGCCCCCGCAGAGCACCGCTTGCTCGCCGAACAAATCGGTTTCGGTTTCCTCGCCGAAGCTCGTCTCGAGCACGCCGCCGCGCGTGCCGCCGATGCCATCGGCGTACGCCAAGGCCTTGGCTTTCGCGTGCTTGGATGGATTTTGCGCCACCGCAATCAAGCACGGGACTCCCCGGCCCTGCTGATACTGGCGCCTCACCAGATCTCCCGGGCCCTTCGGCGCGATCAGCACAACGTCCATGTCCTTGCGCGGCTTGATTTGCTTGAAGTGAATATTGAAGCCATGCGCGAACAGCAGCGTGGCGCCCTGTTCGAACAAGGTCTTCAACTCGCCGTACAGCGTCTTTTGCGTGGTGTCAGGCACCAGCATCGCCACCAGTTGCGCACCCTTGACGGCGTCCTGCGGCTCCATGACCTGCAGTCCGTCCTTTTTCGCCTTGGTCCAGCTGTCGCCCTTGCGTACCCCGACGACGACGTCGTAGCCGCTATCGCGCAGATTGAGCGCGTGCGCTCGGCCCTGGCTGCCATAGCCGAGCACGGCGATGCGCGCCCCGCGCAGCGCTTTCTTGTCGACGTCCTTTTGCGAATACAAACGCATTCAAATCTCCTTGACCCACCGCTCGAGGAAAATGAGAACCCCGCCTGAAGGCTGTTGCATCCTGAAGCGGGGTCTTGAGAAAATTGCGCTGAAGCGCTTTGTAAAGTAGCCGCAAATAGCACCACAGAATCTCATATGATGCAAGGGCTTCAAGGGTTTGGCGATGTACGTGAGGACTCGATCGAATGAATCTCGATAGCACTGCCTCTGTGCCGCTGTGGCTCTTGTACGAAGACGAAATCGAATCGTGGCGCGCAGCGCAATCGCCGCTCGTGCGGCAATGGCTGAGCGAGCAAAATTTCAAAGGGGAGAAACACCGCGTGGTGCTGGTGCCGGATTCGGGCGGAGCTCTCTGCGCCGCGATCGGCGGCTTGGGCAAGCGCCAGGGCGAATTGTCTCTATGGCATTCCGCCGGACTGGTCGAGCGATTACCCTCGCGGCGCTTCCGCCTCGCACAGGAATTCGCGGCGACAGAGGCTACGCACTTGTGCCTGGGGTTCGCCTACGGCGCGTACCGCTTCGAACGCTACCGTGCGGCGAAAAACGACGCGGCGAACCTCGACGCGCCGCCGAATGCCGACATGGATTTCGTGAATCACGCATCCGAGTCGCTGCGCATGGCGCGCGATTGGATCAACACGCCGGCCGCGGATTTCGGCCCGGTGCAGCTGGCTGCTGCGGCGCGTCAGCTGGCTGAACGCCACCAAGCCACTTACCGGGAATGGGTCGGCGAGGAGCTGCTCACGGCGAACTTCCCGGCGATTCATGCCGTGGGGCGTGCGAGCGCCACGGCGCCGCGGCTGCTCGAGCTGCTTTGGGTGCCTCGCGGCGGTGAAGCCTACCCGCGCGTGACTTTGGTGGGGAAAGGAGTCTGTTTCGATAGCGGGGGTCTGGACATCAAGTCGAGCGGCGGCATGGCTCTGATGAAAAAAGACATGGGTGGCGCCGCCGTCGCGCTGTCGCTGTCGCATCTGCTCATCGCTTCGCGGATTCGCGCGCAGATTCGGGTGCTGGTGCCGGCGGTCGAGAACGCCATCAGCGGCAATGCGTATCGCCCCGGCGATGTGCTTGCCACCCGCAAGGGATTGACGGTCGAAGTCGGCAATACGGATGCCGAGGGCCGGCTGGTGCTGTGCGATGCGCTGGCCTTCGCAGACGCTGAGCGTCCCGATTTGATCATCGACTTCGCGACCTTGACCGGGGCGGCGCGCGTCGCCTTGGGCCCGGAGCTGCCCGCGCTTTTCGGCAATGACGAACGCGTGGTCCAGGACCTGGCGCGGGCCGCGGCGGCCGAACACGATCCGCTCTGGCCGATGCCCCTATGGCCCGGCTACGACGATGAACTGTCGAGCAAGATCGCCGACTTGAGCAACGTGGCCTCCTCGACATTTGCCGGTGCGATCTTCGGCGCGTTGTTCTTGAAGCGCTTCGTGACCGAATCGCCGCGCTGGCTGCACATCGATCTATACGCGTGGAATTCAAAGGATCGGCCCGGCCGCAGCGTCGGCGCCGAGGCGCAGTCATTGCGCGCCGCTCATCGCTACTTGGTTCAACGCTATGGCATCGCGTAGGCTTGGGCACATGCAAAGAAAATCAAACAAGGTCGATGTTCGCCGCTATTCGCGCGTCGTGGTCGATGGCGTGCAACAGACGCCGAGCCGCGCCATGCTGCGCGCCGTCGGCTTCGACGATGCGGACTTCGACAGGCCTCAGGTGGGAATTGCCTCGACCTGGAGCAACTTGACGCCCTGCAATATGCACATCGACGAATTGGCGCGCCTGGCGGCGGCGGGAGCGCAGCGGGCCGGCGCCAAGGCAATCACCTTCAATACCATCACCGTATCCGACGGCATCTCCATGGGCACGCCGGGTATGCGCTACTCGCTGGTATCCCGAGAAGTGATCGCCGATTCCATCGAAACCGTCGTGGGCGCCCAGGGCTTCGATGGCGTCCTAGCCATTGGCGGCTGCGACAAGAACATGCCGGGTTGCCTCATGGCCCTCGCTCGTCTCAATCGTCCCTCAGTCTTCGTCTATGGCGGCACCATCCGTCCCGGCCTCGATAAGAGCGACATCGTCTCAGTGTTCGAGGCGGTTGGCGGCCACGCCCAAGGCACGGTGTCGGAACAGCAGCTCAAGTTCGTCGAACGCAGCGCCATCCCGGGACCGGGATCCTGCGCCGGGATGTACACCGCCAACACCATGGCATCGGCCATCGAGGCGATGGGAATGAGCCTGCCCAACAGTTCCGCTCAAGACGCGGTGTCGGGAGAGAAACGGGACGATTGCGGACGCGCCGGCGCGGCGGTGGTTGAATTGATCAAACGCGGCATTACTCCGCGAGACATCATTACCCGCAAATCTTTGGAAAATGCCATCACCGTGGTGATCGCACTCGGCGGCTCGACGAATGCTGTGCTGCACCTTTTGGCGATTGCCTCATCGGCGGAAGTGAAGCTCAAACTGGACGATTTCACGCGCATCGGCAAACGCGTCCCGGTGCTCGCGGACTTGCGGCCGAGCGGCCGCTACTCCATGTCCGAACTCGTTGCCGTCGGCGGAATCCAACCCCTCATGAAGACGCTGCTGGACGCAGGCTTGTTGCACGGCGATTGTCTGACTGTTACCGGCGAATCGTTGGCGGTCAACCTGCGGGACGTGCGCACCTACCCTGCCGGCCAGCAAATCGTTCGGCCACTGACGGATCCCATTAAAGAAGACAGCCACTTGGTGGTGTTGTATGGAAACCTCGCACCCGATGGCGCGGTTGCAAAAATTACCGGAAAGGAAGGGCTGCGCTTTAGAGGGCGGGCGCGGGTATTCAATTCCGAGGAAAAGTGCCTGCAGGGAATCTTGAGCGGCAAGGTGAAGTCTGGTGATGTCGTGGTGATCCGCTATGAAGGCCCCAAAGGCGGTCCCGGCATGCGCGAAATGTTAAGTCCGACCAGCGCCATCATGGGCAAGGGCTTGGGGAAAGAGGTGGCATTGATCACCGACGGGCGGTTTTCCGGCGGCAGTCACGGCTTCGTGGTCGGACATATGTCGCCGGAGGCAGCGCTCGGCGGCCCATTGGCACTCGTAAAAGCGGGAGATGAGGTGACAATTGATGCCCAGCGGCGCGAAATTACGCTGCATGTGGACGGCGCGGAATTGAAGCGCCGGCGCAAATCCTGGAGCGCGCCCAAACCCTACGCCCGCCGCGGAGCCTTGGCGAAGTATTTCCGGCAGGTCAGCAGTGCCTCGTTGGGGGCGGTAACGGATTTGGAGCGAGGTCCGAAGTATGCGGCCAAGATCTCGTGATGACGGCGTTTTAACGCAGGTCATTCCGCGCGCAAGTCGCGCTTGCAGTGCGGGCGGCATATGTGTCAGTCTCTTTACTCGCCGAAGGGAACTTGAAGGGTCGCTGCTGGAAAATCTAGGGCGCAAGTTTGAGGCGTGCGCATCGCGCAGGATCAAGAGTAAGGGGTAGGGCGACACAGAGTTATGTACAACTACGAACAGCCATCGTTATTCTCGGGCAGACGGGGCGCCGCTTTAGTTGCCGTCATCCTGATTCATATCGTGATGATCTGGGGATTTTATTCAGGACTCGCCGGCCAACTCGTACAGAAAATTATTCCACCGGTCGAAATTGCGCAGATCGACAAGCCCAAAGACGTCGACAAACCGCCGCCCCCGCCGCCCAAGCTAGAAGAAATCAAACCGTTCGTCCCTCCGCCCGAATTCGTCGACATCCAGGCGCCGCAGCAGGAAACCACCGCCATCACTGACACATCCCAAGTGCGTGCGCCGCCGCCGACGGTCGCAGTGGCTGCGCCGGTTCAACACTCGGTCACGGGCCCGAAGTATGACCCGAAGCATCCTTTTAAGATCGGCGAAGAATATTACCCGGACGCCTCCAAGCGTGCGGGCGAGGAAGGGCGCTGCATCCTCAATTTGAAGGTCGCGGCAAGCGGCCAAATTCTGGACGCCACGATTCAAACCAGCACGAACTCTCCGCGCTTGGATGAGGCATGCCTGAAGGCCGTCAAGGGTCAAAAGATGGGTCCGGCCATGGAAGATGGCAGGCCCATAGAAGGCACTTTTCCGTTTGCGATCACGTGGAAGCTCACGGGCAAGTAGCCGCGGCGCAACCAAGGTCATATTTGAAGTTCGTATTTTAAGCTCATTTCATCATAAGCATTTCTAAGTAGAGGGAATCGGTCCATGCAAGAGACAGTTGTTGAAAACCCCTATGGCCTTGGCGCGCTGGTCGCCAACGGCAATATCGTAAGCAGGTCGATCCTCGCCGTGCTGGTGATCATGTCGCTGATGACCTGGTTCATCATGATCACGAAGTTCTTCGATCAACGAAAGCTGCGCATTCAGGCGCAGGAAGCCGAGAAGGAATTCTGGGCGTCCTCGAGCCTTACCGAGGCGATCGGCAAGCTGAAGGGCAGCTCCAATCCGTTTCGCGCGCTGGCCGAAACCGGCAAGCAGGCGTACGAGTATCACGAGGTCAACAAGACCCGGTTGTCCAGCGCCATCGGCACCAGCGAGTGGATCACCGATTCTCTGCAGCGCACCGCGGATGCGGTGATCAGCCGTCTGCAGACCGGTCTGCCGGTGCTGGCCTCGGTTGGCGCCACCGCGCCGTTCGTCGGACTGCTCGGCACCGTGATCGGCATTTACAATGCGCTCATCGCGATCGGCGTATCGGGACAGGGATCCATCGAAAAGGTGGCAGGCCCGGTCGGTGAAGCCTTGATCATGACCGCCATCGGCCTGATCGTCGCGGTTCCTGCGGTGCTCGGCTACAACGTGCTTTTGCGCCGCAACAAGGCGGTGCAGGAACGGGTGAGCCACTTTACGCACGAGCTGCACGCGTACTTGATCTCCGGCGTCAAAATGGGTCTGGGGATGGACAAACCGCCGCCGGGCGCCAAGCTCGCTCCGGCCACGGCCGCGCGCTAGGAATCGACCGACATGTCGCTAAGAGTGGGAGGTCAGGAGGAGGAAGCTCAGGCGATGTCCGACATCAACGTCACGCCTCTTGTGGACGTGATGTTGGTGCTGCTGATCATTTTCATCATCACGATCCGCGTGATTTTGCAGCAGGTACCGCTCGAGCTTCCCAAGGCAACCAACCTGCCGACTCAGACCCGGCCCGAGAACATCACAATCGCCGTGGACAAGCAGGGAGCGATTTATTGGAACACCAAGCTGTTGTCGGGCCAGGATGAGCTGTTGGCCAAACTGCGCGGTATCGCGCGCGAAGAGCCTCAGCCTGAGGTGCACATTCGCGGCGATTCGAATGTTCGGTATCAGTTTGTCGGACAGGTGCTGGTGGCGACGCAGAAGATCGGCATACGCAAAGTGGCGTTCATCACTGAGCCGGATCGTCCCGGTTCTCAACAGTAGGAGATAGCGCATGGCCATGAGCGTAGGCGGGAGCGGCGAGGGCCAATCCTATTCCGAGATCAACATGACTCCGCTGATCGATGTCATGCTGGTGCTCTTGATCATCTTCATCATCACGCTGCCGAATCAGACGCACGCGGTGAAGATCGACAACCCGCTGCCGCCGCCTCCCAACTTTCAGCCGCCGCCGCCGCCGGAGGTCATCAACCTGTCGATCGACTTTGACGGCACGCTGTTGTGGGACGGCAATGCGGTGGACCGCAAGACCATGCAGGGCTACATCAGCGAAGAGTCGACAAAGGATCCGCAGCCGGAAGTGCACATCACGGTCGATAAATTTGCCAAGTATGAAATCGTCGCTCAGACCTTGGCCGATCTGCAGCACCGCGGCCTCAAGAAAATAGGGTTCGTGAACAACGATTTCTTCTAAATAAGTATCCCGGATGGCCTTACGGCGCGTTAATCCTTGATTGCTTAGGGATGACGCGCCGTTTGTTTGACCAACTTGATGCCGGTGGCACGAGCCTTGATTGCCGTGCGAAAATAAATTCGGTACATAGCGAGAGGTTTGCTAATGAGTCACTCGACAATTGAATTTCGGCGCCGGCCGGCAAGATTGGCGGCGGCATCCGGCGCGGTTGTAATGCTTGCGCTGCTTGGCCTCGCGGCATTCGCGCCGTCTGCACATGCCGCCGACAAGCCGGCCCAGCAAATCAGCCGCGCCATCGCCAAGGAAATGACCGCCGCGCAGAAAGCGATGCAGGCGAGTCAATGGTCCGAAGCGCTCAAGGATCTGGACGAGGCCGAAGGGAAATCCGGTATCAACGCCTTCGATAAATTCAAGATCCACGATTTCAAGGGATTTGCGGAGTTCCGGCTCAACAAGTACAAGGAGGCCGAGGCCGACTACGAGGCGGCACTGGCCTCAGGCGAATACTCAGCGGAAGAAGCTGCGAAGACCACCAAGCTGTTATTTCGCGTGACCGCGCAGAACCAGCAATACGCCAAAGCGCTCGAGTACGGCAAGCAGGTTGCTGATTCGCCCACGGTAACGCCGGACGATCTGAGCATCATGGCCCAGTTGTACTACCTGCAGAAAGATTGCAAGAATACCGTTGTATGGGCCGATAAGGCAGTGGCTGGCTCCAAGAAGGCAGGCGAAGCCCCTAAGGAGAACATCTACCAGTTCAAGCTGCAGTGTGCCAGCGATGCGGGGGATACCCCCGCGATGGCGGCCGCGCTCTACGATCTGATCCGGCTCACCAACAAGACCAGCTACTGGAATACCTTGATACGCATCGAGCGCCAGGACGAGCGCGACGATCACAATACCTTGATGATCTATCGCATCATGTACGACACCGGCTCCATGAATGCCGATACCGACTATATTGAAATGGCGCAGCTGCTCGGCGATGCATCGCTCCCCGGCGAGGCCGAAGCGGTGCTGGAAAAGGCCATGAGCTCAGGGGTCATGAAGGACGAGCACAAGGAACGTACCACGCGGCTGTTGAATGCGCTCAAGGCGCGCGCGGATACCGATAAGAAAAGCCTGCCGAATCTCGACGCCGAGGCTTCGAAAAATCCAGCCGGCCAGCTCGACACCAAGCTGGGCGAAGTTTACTTCGGCGCGGGCGATTATCAGGGCGCAGTGACGGCCCTTAATCGCGGCATCGGAAAAGGCTCCATTAAAGCGCTGGACGAGGCTTATGTGTACCTCGGCCGTTCGCAAGCCGCGTTGAAGGACTACCCGGACGCGAAGAAAGCGTTTCAGAGCCTTAAAACGGTACCTAACATCAGCGCCCGGGTGCTCAAATTGTATGAGCTGTACGCTGACAAGGTTGGTCAGCCCTTTACTTGAGGAAATGCCATGACGATCAAAGCCGGCGATAAGATGCCCGAGGGGACCTTCACGCACATGACCAAGGATGGACCGCAGAAAATCACCGCGGAACAGTTATTTTCAGGAAAGACAGTGGTGCTGTTTTCGGTGCCCGGCGCATTTACGCCGACCTGCGATGCAAAACATCTGCCGGGGTTTGTCGAACTCGCGGATCAGATCAAAGCCAAAGGCGTCGATACCATTGCTTGCACAGCGGTAAACGATGTGTTCGTGATGAACGCCTGGGGAAAGCACGGCGGAGTCGGCGACAAGATTTTGATGCTGGCCGATGGCAATGGCGCGTACGCCAAAGCGTTGGGTTTGGAATTGGACGGCACCAAGTTCGGCATGGGAACGCGCGGTCAGCGCTTCGCCATCATCGCCAAGAACGGCGTCGCCACCAAGGTTGATGTCGAAGCGCCTGGTGAGTTCAAAGTGTCGGCCGCGGAATACGTCCTGAAGCAGCTTTAGGGTAGCTGCCGGCGGCAGCTCGGGTACCGCCGGTCAGGTTCCGACCAACCGCTCGAACTCCGGCACGATCTGGAAGAGGTCGCCGACCAATCCGATGTCGGCGACTTCAAAGATGGGCGCCTCGCCATCCTTGTTTATCGCGACGATGGTGCGGGCGTCCTTGATTCCCGTCAGATGCTGAATCGCCCCGGATATTCCGATCGCGATGTAAATTTCCGGTGAAATGATCTTGCCCGTCTGGCCGACCTGCATTTCATTCGGTGCGTATCCTGCATCGACGGCGGCGCGCGAGGCGCCGACGGCCGCTCCGATCTTGTCCGCCAAGCTGAACAAGAGCTTGAAGTTGTCGGCGCTGCCGAGGGCACGACCCCCGGAAATCACGCGGGCGGCTGTTTGTAGGTCGGGCCGATCAGTGGAGCCGGATCTGGCGCCAATGTAACGGGTGTGCGAGGGCAGGGTTACCGCCAGGGTCTTTTGCTCAACGGTGCCGCTGCCGCCGCCGGCAGCTGCTTGGAAGGAGGCCACACGCACAGTGGCCAGCAATTTGCGCGATGGGTCGGCTTTCACCGTGATAATGGCGTTGCCGGCGTAGATGGGGCGGCGAAACTGGTAGGCGTCCTCGACCGCCATCAAGTCGCTGACTTGCGCAACGCCGAGCAATGCCGCCACGCGCGGCATGAGGTCTTTGCCGAAGCTGGTCGAGGGGCCGAAAATGTGGCTGTACCCAGAGGCGAGCGCCGCCAGCTGCGGCGCAAAGACCGCGGCGAGCGGATGGGCGTTTTCCGGCCGATCCACGCGCAAGACCGATTTCACGCCCGACAGAGCGGCGGCCTGCGCGGCAACGCGCGAGGTGTCCGCACCCAGCAAAGCGATGCTGATCTCAGCGCCGGCTATGCCGCTGGCGCACGTCACGCACTTGGCGGTGGCTGGATTGAGCACTGCGCCGTCGTGTTCACCCACAATGAGTACTTGGTGCATTAGAGCAGACCTTTTTTCTTCAAGACATCGACGAGTTCAGCAACATCCTTGACCATGACGCCCTTCTGGCGCTGTGCCGGCGGCTCGGTCTTCACGATGCTGAGCTGCAGCGCCGCGCTGATGCCAAGAGCATCGAGGGAAGTCACGTCCAACGGCTTCTTTTTCGCCTTCATGATATCCGGCAGCTTCACGTAGCGAGGCTCGTTCAAGCGTAAATCCACTGTCACGACCGCCGGTAGATCGACTTCGATGGTTTCCAATCCCGCATCGACCTCGCGGGTGACCTGCGCCCTGCCGTCCGAGATTTCCACCTTGGATGCGTAGGTTGCCTGCGGGCGATCCCAGATCGCGGCCAGCATTTGACCGGTTTGATTCGCATCGTCGTCGATCGCTTGTTTGCCCAACAGGATCAAATCCGGAGTCTCCTTCTTCGCCAAGGCAAGAAAGGTCTGGGCAGCGGTCAGGGGTTCGACGGCAGCATCGCACTGAACCAGAATGGCGCGATCGGCTCCCATCGCCAATGCGGTACGCAGCTGTTGCTGCGTATCGGCCACGCCGATGCTCACCGCGACTACCTCGACATTACCGCCGCGCTCTTTGATGCGCAGCGCTTCCTCCAGCGCGATTTCATCGAAGGGATTCACGCTCATCTTCACGCCATCGAGCGACACGCCGCTGCCATCAGGCTTGACCCGGATGCGCACGTTGTAATCAACGACGCGCTTGATACACACCATGATCTTCTGCATGAAATCTCCTTAAGCGGCGGCTTGCGGCGCACCTTTGCTGCGCGCCTTGGCCTGTTGTTCCGCGAATGTCGTGCCTATTTTAGCCGCGCACTGGCGCATCTTTGGTAAAAACCGCTCAAGTCCGGTTTTTTGAGGCATCAGGGAAGCACTAAAGCGCACGGTCAAGACGGCCAGAGGGCGGTCATTCATTGCCACGGGTACGCTGATGGCGACCTCGTCCAGCAAGCGGCGGGTGCGGACTGCGAGCGCAAACCCTTGCGCTTTGACTTCCGCGAGCACGCGCAGCAAATGAGCGCGATCGCGCGCGGGCCTGTCTTCCTCTTTGTTCGAGCGGGCCAAGATCTCAATCAAAGTATCGCGCTGCGCGGGCGCGCAATTCGCAAGATAAACCCGGCCAGTCGCCGTCGTGAGCAAGGGCAGTTGAAAGCCCGCTGAATAGCGCTCGATCGCGAGCGGCGTGCTGTGATCGGTCGCCTCGCGCAGCGTCATCTTCGTGCCTGACAAGGTGGCAATGCTGACGGGCCAGACGATCTCGGCGCACAGATTCTCGAGCATGGGCTTCGCAATCTCGATGACCCAGGATTCGTCATCGAATCCAGCGCTCAAGCCTCTGACCAAGATAGTCGGCCGATAGCGCTCGTCCGCACCGTCGCGATATACGAACCCGCAGCCGCTCAAGGTCTCCAGTATCCGATAGACGGTGGTGCGCGGCAGACGAATTTCATGGGCCACCTCTGATACTGTCGCTCCGTCGCGCAAATTGAGAAAAGTCAGCGCATCAAGACCGCGCATGAGCGCGCGAATTGGGCGAGTTGAGTCCATGAAACCTTCGATCCGTTTGTCGGCCCGCTAGTCTAAGGAGCCACACTTCGCTTGTCCACCTCGCGGTCAATCGATAGACTCGCCGCAATGATTCGCTACCTTCTGTCACGGCTTGGCGGCGCAATTCCAACGCTGTTCATCATCATCACTGCCACGTTTTTTTTGATGCGCGCGGCACCCGGCGGCCCCTTCGATCGAGAGCAGATACTGGCCCCGGAAATAATGGCAAACCTCGAGCGCGCGTACGGGTTCGATCAGCCGATCATGACGCAGTATGGGCGCTACTTGAAATCCCTCGCCCACGGCGATTTCGGACCCTCGTTCAAATATAAGGACTTCTCCGTCACGGAACTCATCCGGCAGGGGTTGCCGGTGACTCTTCTGCTCGGCGCGATCGCCATGGCTCTGGCGTTGATCGTCGGCATTCCTCTCGGAACCTTTGCCGCGCTTCATCACAACCTGACGGCTGATTACGCGACGATGTCGCTGGCCGTGCTCGGCATCGCGATTCCGAGCTTCGTCGTGCTGCCCTTTCTCGGATTGCTGTTCGGCGTCTATTTGCACTGGTTGCCGGTCGCCGGATGGGAGCCCGGCTCGATCCGCCACCTCATACTGCCCACGGTCGCGCTGGCACTGGCGCCACTGGCTTACATTGCGCGGCTCACTCGCGGCAGCATGTTGGAGGTGTTGCGCAGCCACTTCATTCGCACGGCAGTCGCCAAGGGCCTGCCGCTGCGCACGGTGATTTTACGGCACGCCTTGCGGCCGGCCCTCATGCCGGTGGCGAGTTATCTGGTGCCGGCCGTCGCCTCGATCATGACAGGTTCTTTGGTGGTCGAAACCATCGCAGGATTGCCCGGGATCGGACGCTACCTCGTGCAGGGCGCGCTGAATCGGGACTACACGCTGGTACTTGGGATGGTGATCATCTATTCGACTCTACTTATCGGTATGGGTCTTGCGGTGGATGTCTTGTACGTGTGGCTGGATCCGCGCGCGAGGCACCTGAAGGGTGAGTGATCTCGCCGTCGACGCGGTCCGGCGCTTGAGATCGAATTCCGCTGCGATTACGGCCCTGTGCGTGCTGCTGCTGCTCCTGGCGCTGACGCTGCTTGGTCCGTGGATCAATCCGAACAGTCTCCAGTCGATCGATTGGTCGCACATCGCCGCACACCCCGGCACGCAAAGCGCGCACTGGTTCGGCACCGATCGCCTGGGCCGCGACTTGTTCGTGCGCACGCTCGCGGGTGCGCGGGTATCCTTGAGCGTCGGACTGGTGGCGAGTGCGGTGAGTTTGTTGGTGGGCATCAGCTACGGCGCGATCGCCGGCTACTTCGGCGGCCGTACGGACCACCTGATGATGCGGGTGATCGAAATCCTAGGCGGCCTGCCGCTGATTTTTTTCGTCATATTACTGACCGTGATATTCGGCCGTAATGAATTAGTCCTGTTCTTGTCGATCGGCGCGGTCGGCTGGCTGACCATGGCCCGCATCGTGCGCGGACAGACCTTGAGCATTCGCAGGCGGGAATTTATCGAGGCGGCGGTGGCTTCCGGAGCGCGCGCCGGCCGAATCATCGTCAAGCATGTCATACCCAACGTCTTGAGCCCGGTGATCGTCTACGCCACGCTGACCGTGCCGCAGATCATTTTATTCGAGAGTTTCTTGAGCTTCCTCGGTTTGGGCATCCAAGAGCCGCGCGCAAGCCTCGGCACTTTGATTGCCGAGGGCGCCGCGGAGATGGAAGCGGCGCCATGGATACTTCTCATTCCAGGAGGGTTCTTGGCCGCGCTGCTGCTGTGTTTGAATCTCTTCGGCGATGGCTTGCGCGACGCTCTGGATGTCAAGGAGGGCGGTTGACGGCGGTGCTCGAGATCGACGATCTGTGCATCCGCTTCGCGCATCGCGGGGCGGCGATACACGCTGTAGAGCAGGTGTGCCTCGCGATCGCACCGTCCGAATGCGTCGGCATCGTCGGCGAGTCGGGTTCCGGAAAGACTCAAGTCTTCATGGCAGCGATGGGACTGCTCGCCGACAATGCGGCGGCCAGCGGCAGCATTCGCTTCGAGGGCATGGAACTGCTGCGTCTAGATGCCCCGGCCTTGAATCGGGTTCGCGGCTCCCGGCTTACGATGATTTTTCAGGATCCGATGACCTCGCTGACCCCGCATCTGCAAATCGGGACTCAGCTCGCGGAGGTGCTGGTCTGCCATGCCGGTTTGCCGTGGAGAGAGGCGCGGTCCTCTGCCTGCCGCATGCTGCAGCGTGTACGGATAACCGATCCGCAGCGCCGGATGCATCAGTATCCGCATGAGCTGTCGGGCGGTATGCGCCAGCGAGTCATGATCGCCATGAGTTTGCTGTGCGGACCAGCCCTCGTGATAGCCGACGAGCCGACGACGGCTCTCGATGTGACGGTGCAGGCGCAGATCATCGAGCTGCTTCGCGCCGTGCGCGAAGACTCGGGCGTGGCGCTCGTTCTGATCAGTCACGATCTTGGCGTTGTGGCGGGTCTGGCGGACAGAATCGTCGTCATGTATGCCGGTAGAATCGTCGAGAGTGCGCAAACGCAGGAATTATTTCGCCAACCCCGCCATCCGTACACCGCGGAGCTCTTGAGGTGCATTCCAAGTCTTGCAGGTCCGCCGCTGGCGCGCTTACCCACTCTTGCAGGACAGCCGCCGCGGCCGGGTGAATTGCCCGAGGGCTGCGCATTCGCGCCGCGTTGTCCGCGCGCCGCCGAGCGTTGCCGCAGTGAGCGGCCGCAGCTTTTGGGCAGCTCCACCGCCGGCAGCGTCGCCTGCCACTTTCCGTTGCCCTCATGAACGAGCCGTTGCTGCGGGTCCGGGGTCTGCAGGTGGATTTTGGCGCGCACGCGGCGATACGCGATGTGAACTTCGATCTGTACGCGGGCGAGACGTTGGGGTTGGTGGGTGAATCTGGCTCTGGAAAATCCACGCTGGCGCGCGCCCTGCTGCGGCTGCTGCATGCCTCCCAGGGCAGCGTTGAATGGCGCGGCCAGGATTTGCTGACCTTGAGCGCGGCGGCTCTGCGCGCGCAGCGCCGCGAACTGCAAATCGTGTTTCAGGATCCACTCACCAGCTTGAATCCGCGCATGAGCGTGGGCGACACCGTCGCTGAACCACTGAAGATATTCGAGCCTCGGTTGAGCGCAAACGGGCTGCGGCTGCGGGTCGGCGAGATGTTGGAGCGAGTGGGCTTGAGCGCCGGCATGGCCGGCAGATACCCGCATGAATTCAGCGGCGGCCAGTGCCAGCGCATCGGCATTGCACGCGCCATGGTGCTTCGCCCAAAGCTGCTGATTTGCGACGAACCGGTAAGTTCCCTGGATGTCTCCATCCAAGGCCAAATCGTCAATCTGCTGCTGGACTTGCAGCGTGATGCCGGCACGGCGATGCTGTTCATCAGCCACAATCTCGCGCTGGTCAGGCACTTGAGCCATCGGGTATTGGTCATTTACCTGGGCAGAATCGTCGAAGTCGCAGAGCGCGACGCCTTGTTCGCCGCGCCAATTCATCCCTATACACGTGCACTGATGTCGGCGCTGCCCGGGGCTGCCCGCGCCGCGGACAGAGTTCCCGCCGCAGGCCTCGCCGAGAGTGTCTCGCCGGCGCGGCTGATGGGCGCCGGATGCGCATTTCGCGACCGTTGTCCCTATGTGCTGCCGGTGTGCGAAACGACGCTGCCACCCTTGGGGGAAGTGGTACCGGGTCACAGGGTTGCCTGCCACCGTTCGCACGAGGCTCTTATTCCGCTATCCTTCGCGCCATGACGCAAAGAAAACCAGTGCGGCCCAGCGATGGGCTGGCCAATGTGCGGTACGAAATACGCGGTAAGCTCGCGCGGCGCGCGCTGGCGCTGGAGCGGCTGGGTTATGACATCGTTTCGCTGAATATCGGCAATCCGTATGCATTTGGATTCCGTACGCCCGAAACCATGCGTTTGGCCATGATAGAAAATTTGCGCCACAGCGAAGGCTATGTGCATCAAAAAGGGATTTTCCCTGCGCGCGAAGCGGTCGTCATGCAACAGCAGGAGCGCGGAGTACGCGGCGTCACCGTCGAGGAAGTGTTCATCGGCAATGGCGTCAGCGAACTGATCGATTTGGCGCTTCGTGCACTGCTCAATCCGGGCGATGAGGTGCTGGTGCCGAGTCCGGACTACCCACTATGGACCGCCGCGGTGAACCTCAATACCGGCCGCGCCGTGCACTATCCCTGCCACTCGGCGCGCTCGTTCGTTCCCGACCCCGATGAAATCGAGGCGCTGATCACCCGGCGCACGCGGGCCATCGTCATCGTCAATCCCAACAATCCCACCGGAGCGGTGTATCCGCGCGATACCCTGACGGCGATTGCACGGCTTGCCGAGAAGCACCGCTTGGTCGTGCTGTGCGACGAGATCTACGACCATATCCTCTATGAGGGCGCTGAATTCGTGCCGATGGCCACGCTGGTGCATAACACGCTGTGCTGCACGATGAGCGGGCTGTCAAAGGTCTATCGCGCCTGCGGATACCGCGTCGGTTGGGCGTCCTTCTCGGGCGATATCGAGAGCGCCGGCGACTATTTGAGCGGCTTGGAGCTGTTGTCCTCGCTGCGTCTGTGCAGCAACGTGCCCGGCCAGTGGGCGGTGCAAACCGCGTTGGGCGGCTACCAGAGCATTCTCGAGCTGACGCGCCCCGGCGGACGCCTGTATGAATCGCGGCAAATGATTCTCGACGGCGTCGCACGCAGCAAGTATCTGACGCTCTCGAGGCCCATGGGCGCGTTGTACTCCTTCGTGGAAGTGCGCAGTGATGTGCTGCCAGATTTCGATGATCAGGCCTTTGCACTCGATTTGTTGGAGACGAAACACGTGCTGGTCGCGCCGGGCGTGAGCTTCAACGTGTCCTATCGCAACGCGTTTCGCATCACCAACCTCCCCGAACCGCAGGTTCTCGCCACCGTTTTCGCCAGGATCGAAGAGTTGCTCGACGCTCAGGCGGCGGCCGGTCCCGAGCTGCAAATCGTGGAATCTTCGCCCAAGGTCAAGCAGCGCTGAGCGCAGTCCGCGTTTCACCGCAGTTGCTGGCGGCCGTCGCGGCCGGCCACACGATTCTCGCGCCCAATGTGGAACTGGCCGCCGCAGTCTTCGACGCGGTCGAGCGCGAATTTCGCTGCGCCGGGCGCGACATCTGGCCTACGCCGCACGTAAGGGATTTCTCCAGCTGGCTGCGCGAGCAGTATGCACAGCGGCAGTTGTTGGGCGGCAATTGGCTGCGCTGTTTGACCGATGTCGAAGAGCGCGAGCTTTGGCGCGAGGTCATCGACGCCTCGGAGCGAGGACGGGATTTTCTCGATCCAGCCGCCGCTGCGGGCGCCGCGCGGCGCGCCCGAAGAGCCGTTCTTGAATACGGCATTCCGCTGCGCGCAGTGGCGAACGACCCATCCGAGGAGTCCCAGGCGTTTTTGCAATGGAACCGCACGTTCGAGCAGCGCTGCCGCGACTTGAGCTGCGTCAGCGCCGACATGCTCCTCGGCGGCATGCAAGGCGCGCAGCGCCCCATCACCTGGATTGAGAGCCCGGTGTGGCGACCCATGGCTCGGCAATGGCTGGCGCAGCACGGACATGTCTTGGAGCCGCAGCGGACTGCGGCAACGAGCGCGAAGCGGTTCCATGCGGCCTCACCCGCGGCAGAACTGTCGGCCATCGCGGATTGGGCGCGGCTTAGTCTTGTCGCAGATGAGCGCTTTCGTGCCTGGATCTGCGTGCCGGACCTGCGTCGCCGGCGCGCCGAGGTGCAGGGCGCAATGGATGCGGCATTGGCTCCGCGGCGATTCAGCTTGCAAGCCGATCCGGGCGCAGCGCCGTATGCAGTGGCGGGCGGAACGGCGCTCGCCGACTACGCGCCGGTGCGCGCGGCTTTGGATACATTGGCGGCTTCGTTGGGACCCGTGCCGTTCGTTCGATTCAGCGCCTTGTTGCGGGCGCCCGAATTTCAGGCATCGCAAGCTGACGCGAGTGCCGCCGCGCTGTTGGATATTGCGCTGCGCCGGCGCGCTCGCAGTGAGGCGGATCTGGAATCGTGGTTGGATCTGGCCGATCGGGTGGCCGCCGGCGAAGAATTGGGAATCGTGGCCGCCGCGCAGCGTCTGCGTGCATCGCGGCGGGCATTGGCGCAACAGCACGGCTCCCACAATTTGAGTGAATGGGTGAGGGCATGGATCGCCGCCCTGGAAGCGGGGCCGTGGGCGCTGCGCGCCCGCTGGTCGAGCGTGGAATTTCAAGCGGCTGAAGCGTTCCGGGAATTGCTCGCGGCATTGGCGACCGCCGATGCCGTGTTCGGCGCTCACTCGCAAGAGTCCGCACAGCGCGTGCTGCACCATGCCGCGCGCGACACCGCCTTTCAAACCCAAACCGGCGTACCGGCCGTTTGGGTGAGCGGGCAGCTCCTCGACCCATGGTTGAATTACGATGGCCTGTGGATCAGCGGCTGCGGCGACAATCAATGGCCACCGCCGGTCGAACCGATTCCGTTGCTGCCGGTGAGGCTGCAGCGCGACTATGGCGTGATCTCGGCCGCGGCAGAAACACAATTGGAATTTGCCTCGGATTTGCAAAGCCGATGGCAGTCCCGGGCCCTGGAATGCGTGTTCAGCCACGCCGATCCCGCGGACGGCAGCTTGAGCGCGCCGAGCCCGCTGCTGCGCGACGCGGTGTCGCCGTATTCGCCGCGGCTCGAGACGGTGGCTCAGCCCCATTGGCGCGCGTTGTTCGACGCTGCACCCGCGCTCGAGCGCTTCTCGGATGAACTCGCTCCGCCGTTTGCCGCGGGCGAGAGGACCCGCGGGGTCGCGACCTTGAGAGCGCAATCGCGCTGTGCGTTTCGCGGATTTGCGGAAACCCGATTGCGGGCTCAGCCTCTCGAGGAACCGACGCCCGGATTCAACGAGTTCGAGCGCGGCCGGCTCGTACACGAGGCTTTGCAGTTCATCTGGTCGAACCTGATGAATTCGAACGCCTTGCTGATGCTCGCGCCGCAGGCGCAGCAACAGTTGCTCGGCGAAGCGGCGGATCGGGCGCTCGCGCTGGTTTGCAGAACCCGCGATCCGGGTCCACGCTGGCGCTCGCGCGAACGAGTTCGGCTGCGCAGCGTGCTCGAAAAATGGCTTGATGTCGAACGCAGACGCGCGCCGTTTGCGGTAGAGAGCTTGGAAGAGGGGGAGCAGCCGGCAAATTTCGCCGGGCTCGAATTCAGGGTGCGCATCGATCGGGTGGATCGGTTATTGGCGGACGGTGCGCGGGTGCTGATCGACTATAAAACCGGCAGCGCCGATCCTGACTGGCGCGGTGATCGGCCCGACAATCCGCAGCTGCCGATCTATGCGCTGCTGCGGCCCGAAGCTCTCATTGCGGTTGCCTACGGAAAAGTGAGCGCCGGCGATCCGGGCTTCGTGGCTGAAGCTGAACGCGGCGAAATTTTCACGCCGTCGCCCCGCAAATCGAGCCTCGAAGGAATGCCAAGCTTCGCGGCATTGGTGAATCTGTGGTCGCAGCGGGTGACGCGGCTCGCAGAGGAATTCGCGGCCGGGCGGGCCGAGGTTGCGCCGACGCTGCAGGCCTGCAGACGCTGTCATTTGCACGGATTGTGCCGGGTGCCGGCGGCGCTCGAACAGGAAGGAGAATTCGAGTGAGCGCAAGCGTGCGCGGTGCGGTCGACAGCGCCGCACGCGAGTCGGCCATCGAATCGAGCGGTTCGGTGCTGGTTCAGGCGCCGGCAGGTTCTGGCAAGACAACCTTGCTGGCATCGCGCTATTTGCGCCTTCTTGCGTCGGTCGACGCTCCTGAACGAATCTTGGCCCTGACCTTCACCCGGCTTGCGGCGCGGGAAATGCGCCAGCGCGTCCTCGACGCGCTTGCCGCAGCCCGTTTGGCCGAATGTCCGCCGGGCATGAACCGGCGAACCTGGCAATTGGCGCTCGCCGCAAGACGGCATTTGCTGGCTCTGGATCTGGATGTCGAGTCGCAGCCATCGCGGCTGCGCATCGAAACCATCGATGCGTTCAATTCATGGCTGGCGAACCAGTTGCCCATCGCCGCCCGCGCGGGATCCACGCTCCGGGTGCTGACCGACGCACGCCCGAGCTATGAAGATGCCGCGCGCCGTGCTCTGGCGCACGAGGGCAGCGATCAATTCGGAATCGCCGTCGATCGTGTGCTCGAGCTCGATGATCAGCGCTGGAAAAGACTCGTCAAACTCATCGCCGGCATGTTGCCCAGCCGCGACCGCTGGCTGCCGTTGCTCGCCGGGCGATTGGCCGCCGCGAGCGTTCTCGACGAAACGCAGCTGCATGAGGTGCGCCGGCACTTTGACGAGGATCTTGACTTGCTGGTTACCCGCGCCCTGATTCGGGCCTACGAAGCGATCGGCAAGGAAAGAATCGCGGGCCTTTGCTCGCTGATGCGCAGCGCCGCGCAGCGCCTGGGGCCGGCGTCGCACATGGCGCCATGGTGCGACGAACCCTCGGAGCTGCGAGCGGTGTCTTCGGCGGTCCCGCGCTGGCGCTTGATCCCCAAGCTGCTGCTGACCGCAGAGGGTACGCTGCGCCGCAGAGTCACCGTCGCGGAAGGATTTCCACGGGATGCGGCCGACAAGCCGATCATGCTGGATCTCATGGCGGAATTTTCGCGCGATCCGGCGCTGCGGGACATCCTCGTTGAGCTGCGCACGCTGCCCGATCCTTTCTACAGCGATGCGCAGTGGGCGCGAGTCCGCGAGGTCGCCCAAGTGTTGGTGCTGGCGGCGGCGGAATTGGACGGCGTGTTTCGCGGCCAGGGCGCAGTGGATTTTCCTGCGGTTTCCCTGGCCGCTTTGCGCGCGCTCGGCGCGGCCGGTACGCCGACCGACTTGAGCTTGCGTCTCGATTATCGTCTGCAGCACATTTTGGTGGACGAGTTTCAAGACACCTCCAGTGCGCAGCTTGAATTGGTGCGGCTGCTGACTGCGGGCTGGCAACGCGGTGACGGCCGCAGCATTTTTTGCGTGGGGGATCCCATGCAGTCGATTTATGGATTTCGAGAGGCGGAAGTTCGTGCGTTTCTGGAACTCGCCGAGGAAGGGATCGGCGAAGTCCGATTCGAGGTTCAGCGCCTGCAGAGTAATTTTCGATCCAGCCAACCCCTCGTGAGCTGGGTCAACACCTGTTTCGCGCGCCTCATGCCGCATGCCGACGACCGCGACCGGGGCGCGATCGCGTTTCGCCCCAGTGAGGCAGTGGTGGCAGCGGAATCCCGCGAGGAGGGCGTTCAGCTGCTGGGATTTCCGACGCGTGGCGAAGAGTCGGGCGCTATCGCCGACATGATCGCACTGGAGATTCAGAGGCGGCCGCACTGGCGCATCGCCATCCTGGTGCGCGCCAAGACCCACGCACGTGAGATTGCCGCGTCTTTGCGCACGCGCGGCATCGCCTTTCGCGCCGTGGACATCGAACCGCTGAAAGATCGCGCCGCGGTTCGCGACATCATTATGCTCACGCGCGCGTTGCTGCATTTCGGAGATCGCATCGCGTGGCTCGCGGTCCTGCGCGCACCGTGGGCCGGACTTAGCCTCGCAGATCTTTTATTGATAGCCGGCGCGGCGCCCCTGGTGTGGGATGCCGTGGCGGACGATGCGCTGCTGGCTCGAATCAGCGAGGATGGGCGGCTGCGCTGCGAGAGAGTGCGCAAGACGCTGCGGGCCGCTTTCGCCGTGCGCAACGATACCTCGATCGCGCGCTGGGTCGAACGTACCTGGCTCGCGGTCGGAGGGGCAAGTTGCGTATCCTCCGTGCAGGAACTCGATCTGGCAAGCGCTGCTTTTGCGCGGTTGCGGCACCTCGAAGAACGCGGCATGCCGGAAGGTGAGGAACTGCCGCGCAGCTTCGAGGATCTGTTCGCCGATGAGGGCAGCGGCGGCAATGTTGAAATCATGACCATACACAAAGCCAAGGGCTTGGAGTTCGACATGGTCATTCTGCCGGCGCTCGACCGGCCGGTGCCGCCCAATCGAAATGAGTTGCTCTTGTCGCACCAGTTCGCGCGCACTGGCCGCGACGGAATGGTCATGGCGGCGCGTCCCCCCGTGGGGGTGGATGCCGATCACCTGTTCGAATTCCTGCGTCGTCAGCGCCGCGATGCGGCCAACCTCGAAGCGCGTCGCCTGCTGTACGTTGCCTGCACGCGGGCTAAACGGCAGCTGCGATTGACTGCGGTGCTGGCTCCCGAGGAGGAATCCGAGGAAGGCGATGATGTAATGTTGGTGCGCGGGACCAAGGCGGCGCCCACGGGTAGCTTGCTGGCGGTGCTCTGGCCCGCGGCAGGCGAACAATTCCTGGTGCAGGATTCCGACGGCAATTCGCGCACCGGCCCGCTCGCCGATGCCGGGCCCCGTGGGGGTCCTTTGTGGCGTCTCTCCGCGCACGGGCCGCATGATCCGAATTTCTCGTCTCCCGCTCATGGGTCGATCCTCGCAGCGCCGATCATCCGCGACGAGACGCCGGTATTCGACTGGGCCGGAGAAACTGCGAGGAGGGTCGGCAGCCTGGTCCACGCCGAGTTGAATGCGATGGACTTGTCGCGTATCGATGAGGACGTGATTCGAGCTCGCAGGGACCACTTCAGGCGCTGGCTGGCCATGCACGGCGTGCCTGCCGATCGGCTCGAGCAAGCCGCGCAGCGTGCGCTGGACGCGTTGCTGGCCGTGCATCGGGATCCGCGCGGGCGGTGGATTCTGAAGTCCGGCTACCGCGATGACTTTCGCGAGCACGCGTTGTCGGGACATTGGCAGGGAGAACTGACCCGCGCGGTCTTCGACCGAAGCTTTATCGATGCGGACGTTCGTTGGGTCATCGATTACAAGACCAGCCAACACCAGGGAAGCGGCCTCAAGGAATTCCTCGATCGCGAGGTCGAGCGTTACAGGCCCCAACTCCAGCGCTATGCGCGCTTGGCCCAAAAGCTCGGGCCGCAACCTGTGCGGCTGGGCCTGTACTTTCCCTTGATGCGCGAGTGGCGCGAGTGGGCAGCGGACGCGACTTGAGCGGATGACTGTATATATTAACAGTATGCCATGGCAGGTGCGGTCACAACGTGAATTCCAGGTCCACCGGAAAACGACCCTGGGCATCGCGCGGCCGAACTTGCGCCAAGCTGTCCAGCTGATGGCGCAGCTCAGGGGAGGCATCGGCACGCGCCTTGAGCGTTCCTGACAATGTCCCGGTGCGCGCCGCCGGCGAGAACTGAATCTGCGCCTGCACCTCCACCGGTCCGCCGGTGTCATTGAGGCTGGCGTTGATGCTGCCATCTGGACTCACGGCTCCGGTTGCCAATCGAACCGTATAGCCGCCGAGGTCCGCGCCTCCGGCGATCGCCGCCGAGGCGAGATTGGCGACTTCGAGTGAGCCGACAGCCGACTGAAGTTTGCTGAAATCACTTTTGATCTCGGCGAAGCTCAAAGTGCACGCGCCGCGCCAATCGGCCCCCAGCCCGATGTCGCGCAAGTTCTCGAGGGGGCCGCCGCCGTGGATGTCATGGGCCGCGAAGCCTTTGCCAGCGAGTTCCGCGGTCCCATCGATGACAAAGCTCACCTTGACCCAATGAATGTCCACGGCGAGCTCGGCACGCAACAGTGCGAGGGGATGGAGTCGCCACTCGATCGCGCCCGCATCGTGCGCATTGACGCTGATTTTTCCGGCGGCGCCGTGAATCAGGCTGCCGGAGAAATCTTCGGCCTGCACTTGAGGCGGCAGGAAGCGGGCGATCATGGATGCGGGCAGCACGAACACCGCCGCGCCCAGCAGCACAAGCAGGCCGATGAGAACCAGCGGCCAGCGCCGCCGCGGCCTCGGTCGCGGCTTGAGTTCAGTGTTGCGGCTGGTTGAACGTGATGCTGGCATTGACCGTTCCCGGCGCGGCATTGCGATCCACGGTGATGGATTCGATCGCGAGGCCATAGCGTCGGTCGAGCGTTTCCAACCAGGTCAGCATTGTGTCAAACGGCGCGCCTTCCAATTGCACGCGCACGCCGGTTGCACTCGGTTGTGTACCGCGCAATGCATTGGCGAGACCGGCTTCTCGCCCAAGCCGATCCACGATCACCATCGGCGCCTCACCCGTGTCGGGAGGCAGCAAAGCGCCCGCGGCGCGCACCTCCGCTGCGTTGCTGCGCATCCACGCCAAATCGTCGCGCCTCGTCTGGCGTCCTTGAAGCGCGCTCGATAGTGCGGACTGCAATGGCAGCAAAATTCCGCCCACCACCACGATCACGATCAGGAGGATTGCGCCGAAGAGCACCACTCGCTGTTCGCGCTGCTGCAGGCCTGCGTACCAGGCTCTGAGTTGGTCCATCATCGGTGCGCCTTCGAGCCCTGGCCTCGGATCTGAAGATGCGCCTCGACGCCCGTGGCCACCGGGTTGGAGGACTGAATCTCGGCCGCGAGTCCAGCTTTGCCGACGAACTGTGTCAGCTCAGACAGTGCCGCGAGATTCGGCGCGGTTACCGTCATATCGAGCGACGACTCACGGTAGCTTAAGGCGTTGATGCTGGTTTTCGGGGTGACGGCCAGTGCACCGCTCAAGGTCTCCAGGGTGCGCAGAAAGTATTGCGGGCCCGCTGCGGATTTGCGGATGCGGTCGAGGCGCGACTGCATCTGACGCCGCGGATCGGTCAACCGCTCGCTCGGCATAGCCGCGGAGAATACCTGCGATATTTCTCCATCGAGAGCGGCCGACTCGTGCTTCGCCTGGCGAATCTGCAGCGCCTGAGCGGCAACGTGCACTCCGAGAAGCGCGATGGCAAGAAGCGCCGCCACGCGCCATTGGCGCCAGCGTGCACCGTAGTCGGTGGCCCGCGTGAATTCCCCTTGCAGCAAGTTGACCGCGTCCGCGGCGCCAATTCCGCGCGCCAACCAGGGCAACGGCCCGTCCACCAACAGCTGCACCTTGAGCGAGGCGAACTCTTGCACCAATTGTTCAAATTCTGTTTGGTTCGTCTCCCAGTCTTCACGCGTGATGTAAAGAATGGCGCTTTCCTTGGGTTTCGGCTCCGCGCCGGCGTCGAGAGGATCGGCAATGACGCCGGCCACCACCAGCGCTTCCTTGATGGGCGATAGTTCCACCGCGAAGGGCAGCGCTCCAGGACGGCGCACGGCCAACCGCTCCTTCTCCAGCCACAATACGGTTTGCCCAGGATTTTCGGGCATCAGTGAGATGTCGGGGTAGATCGCCTGTGGCTCGATTCCGGCGGCGGAGAGTTCGGCTATCCATGCTTGCAATACCGAGCGCGATACCACGGCCACCGGGGTACTGCCGCCCGCCCGGCGTCGCCCGATCGCGAAGCTCAAGAGATCAATATCTTCGGTGAGCTGCTCTTCGAGCGCGAAGGGCACGGCCCGCGCCAGTTTGGTGCCGCTGCCGGGAGGCAGTTCGGGCTCAGCCATGAGAATTTGGCTTGCGGGCGCAAGCACCAGCACCTTTCCACCGCGCCACACGGCAGCCGCAAGGGTCAAAGTCCCGCGTTGCCGAGTGGGTGTCGGGGCACCTGTTTCATCGAGCGTCAGCCATTCGGTCTCATCTTGTCCGGGCGAGGGCAGGCGTAGCAACAGTGATGGCGGCATGAACTATGGAGTCCCGAACGAGCGCAGCAGCGGCGTGACTTTCGAACTGCCGCGGAACAAAAGACTGTACAAGGTGAACTCCGTAGTGCCAAGCGTGACCCGTGTGGTGAGTTGAAAGTAAGAACTCTTCGTGTCGATGGGACTGCCGATGTTGGCCATTGCCGTCTGTCCCGCAAAACTCGTGGCTACGTTCGTGAAGGTGGCCTTATCCGGGAAACAGCCGCTCTTGCGGCCACTGGCAAGCACCGCAGGATTACCCGACCATTCGCCGTTCAAACCCTCCACCAAGCTCTCCAGCACCAAAGCCGGCGCGGTGCAGATGTTGATCCATGTATTCGCGTTTGGCAGCGCCGTGACATAGGGGGCGATTTTTCGAAATCGATCGGCGCCGAAGCCGGGCAGGTTCATCAGTTCGCTGGATGACATCATGGGCCAGTTGCCGGTGCGATAGGGCGGCGTCTGGGAGGTATAAACCGAATCCTCGGCGCCATCGGGGCTGCTCACGATGTCGTCTTGATCGATCCAATCGCGCGCCAATCCCGCCCACCTCGCCTCGACGCCTACCGATACCAACAGGCGCTGAAATTGCAGCAGAGGACGCGGATCCTCGGTCTTGCCGTCCGGGCCTAGGCGAGCGAGGCTGTTCAAGTTGAACCGCCCCATCATATCTTCCAAGGCGCCCTGCAAAGTGCCGATGGGTTCTCCTTCTGGATTGTTGTCCGGGGTGATTGGCAGCGGCTGGGTTGGCTGCGCCCAGGGGGCCGTCAGGACGGTGAGCGTAGCGCTGGATTGCAGATCCTGAATGAGCACATCCGCTGCCAGCGCCTCGGCGCCCATGCCGAAATGCAGCGCTTGCTCCGCCGCGAGTACGCCGACGGTGCGGCGCTGCTCGAGAAAGCCATCGAAGCTCAGCTTCGTTGCCAGAATGGTTGCGAGCGCCACAAGAATGAGTGCGATGATCAGCGCGATGCCGCGCTGGCGGTGCGGATACGCTGCAAGTTGCTTCATCCCGCCACCTCGATCAGGCGCCGCACGGGTCCCCAATCCTTGAATTGCACGATGACCTCCACCGCCACGGGCCGGGACTGAAACGGATCCGGCGTCGAGGAGGAGGCGGGCCACACGTTTTGCCAGGTTTGATTGCTGTCAAGGTAGCGCAACTGCACGCCCTTGACGCCGGTGAGCAAATCCTGCACGACGGGTTTGTTGCCTTGAACGGTATCCAGGGAAGTTTGATAGCTGCGCCTCAGCACGTCGCCGACCAGCGCGTACGAGACTCGCTGCAGGGTGCCGCGCTGCTGGCCGGCCGTGTTCGACCAGCCGGCTCGCGTCAAATCGAGTATCGAGATGACATTCGAGTCCGTGGTTCCCCCAAGGCCGGAGCCCGAGTCGGAAAGCTTGCTGGCGCCGAAGCCCGGATCGGAATTAAAGGTCATTCCCGAGCTCGAGCCGCCTACGCCCGCACCCGACGCTGCCGTGACGGTGCCGGCGCCGCCCGAGCCGCGCATGGAGGGAAGCCGGCTTTGACCCAGGATATCGCGCACGGGGCGCGGCACTGTTTCCCCCAAATCCTGCGCCATCACGCGCATGCCGAATTCGATCTCACGGGTTCTTTTCAACGCATCTTCCGTGCGCTCCGCGGAGATGCGCGCGGCGCGGTAGGTCTGATAGCCGAGCGCGGACATGATTGCCAGAATCAGCAATGCCACTAGGATTTCAATGAGCGTAAATCCGCCGTTGCCGCGGCGGCGATGCAGGCGCGGTGTACTCATGGAGGCTGCGTCACCGGCGTCACCGGCGTCGTCGGCGTAACGGTGGGCGGGTTCGCGCTCGGGTTCACGCCGGGCGTCGGGCTGTTGTTGCTTGGCGCCGCCTGGGCCGGAGTCGTGGCAGTCGTGCCAGCGGTCCAATCCACATTGGAAAATCCCGGTGCGCCGAGCGAGGTGCCCAAGAAGCCAATGGCCTGAGCCACAGGATTGCCTTTGGTCTTGGCATCCCCCGCGTAAACTCGAACGACGACGCGCCTCATGCTGCCAATGCTGGTCTCGAAATATCGCGTATCGTAATGCCACTTTCGGTTGGCGAAATCGACCTCCCCGACATCGGTGTTTTGTCCAAACTTGGTGACATTCAAACGCACCTCCGAAAGCCGGTTGAGCGCAATCCATTGTGCGATGGTTTTATCCCGGAGGAAGCCGCTGGTCCGTGCGGTACCGCTCACGGCAACCATGAGCGCGGCGAGTCCGAGCGCCACGATCATCAGCGCCACCAAAACTTCGACCAGCGTAAAGCCTTGCGCGCGGCGCTTGCCGCTTGATGGAATTCGTGCGACCACGCAGATCATGAGACCGGTTTTTCTTGGTGGTTGGAGCTCTCGCGGCTTATCTTGCCAAGAGAGTCGCCGTCCACGGCCGCCTTGGCCTGAGTCGCATCCCGCTGCAGAATCAGTCGAAACGGCGTTCCCTCGCCGCTGGCCGCAATCGCTACCTGAGGATTTGGCGGAGGGTTTTCGCTGCTGAAATTCCGGTCGATGGGCTTGAGCACCACGGTCTGCGAGTCGAGCTGCAACTGAAAACTCACACCCTTGGGCAATTCACGGTGTCGAAACTCGCGCTCCTGATCCATCATCAGCCAACGATCGCGGCGCGGATCGTAGACGACGAACTCGTACGCAGTAGGCTCCAGACGCAGTCCGAAGTCCCGCCCTTCCAGCAGCGCGCGGTCGTGCAGCAGCCCAACCAATCCTTCGATGCGCCTGCTTTCCTCGTCCAGTTGACTGTCGCGTCCGGTAGTGTTCATCGACAGGACGGTAATGGATATGACCACGGCGATGATCGTGACCACCACCAAGATTTCGACCAGAGTAAATCCCTTGCTGCGCATGGCGGACGCCTCGCGGCAGGGCTATTTCTGATCGAGCGTCGCGTTGCTGATGTCCGCGTCGGGCCCCTCGCCGCCGGGCTTGCCGTCGCGGCCGTAGGACATGAGGTCGTAGTCGCGCCCGTCGGCGCCGGGGCTCGTGTACAAATAAGGGTTGCCCCAAGGATCCTTGGGCAAGGCTTTCAAGTAGCCGCCGGCAGCATAGTTGGTGATCGTTGGATCGGCCGGTTGCTTGACCAGCGCCTGCAGACCTTGCTCGGTGGTGGGGTATTTGAAATTGTCGAGCCGATACAAGTCCAAAGCCGTAGCAATGGATTTGATATCGGTCTGGGCGGCCGTGACACGCGCTTTATCGACCTTTCCCAATATATTTGGCACCACGAGGGCGCCCAGCACTGCCAGAATGACCACGACGACCATGATCTCGATCAGAGTAAAACCGCTTTGGCGATTGCGCATAGTGACCTCGAAAATTACCGGGATGATATCAAAATAGAGAACACCGATGCCCCGTGACGCCGCAAACCACCTTGCACAGATCGCCGCGGCACTACAGTGGGATCGCGGCCGATGGATTTGGTTGCTTCTGATTTTACTGGTGCTCGGTGCCGTGTTGGGTCTTGGCGACAGTGTCGGCGAAGCCCTGCGCTATGATCGCGCCGCAATCGCCG
>Ga0302324_100001326_pt1 | contig 60537 bp, 56 predicted proteins | sample Palsa_T0_1_FD_201949 | JGI IMG/M metagenome (GOLD analysis project Ga0302324, IMG submission 201949) | Peat permafrost microbial communities from Stordalen Mire near Abisko, Sweden - Palsa_T0_1 | ecosystem: Environmental > Terrestrial > Soil > Palsa > Peat permafrost | place: Sweden: Abisko...
GAACAGCTGCACCGCCGCGACGCCGATGATCATGGAAACCATGGTGGCGATGACAAACAAGCCCAGCGTTTTGGCGCCGATACGGGCTATCGATGCGGCCCCCTCCATGCGGGCGACACCGACGGTGAGCGTGGCGAACACCAAAGGCGCTATGATCATCTTGATCAGGCGCAAGAACAGGGTGGTGACGAGCGAGAGGCTGGCTGCGGCGCTGTCGGCCGGCGGACCCGGGCCGAGTTCGTGCCGCAGGAGCAACCCGAATAGCGGTCCGGCCACCATGGCGCAGACGACAAACCATGTCAGGCGGGATTTCATCGTGTACTTTTAGCACAGAGTTTATGACCGCACTCCACCCGCAAGCTGCCGCACTGACCATGGCCGCGATTCGCGAAGCCCATGAGCGGATACGCGACAAAATTCACCGCACCCCTGTCATGACCAGCGAAGTCCTCGACGCGATGGCGGGCAGCCGCCTTTACTTCAAGTGCGAAAACCTGCAGAAGGCGGGAGCCTTCAAGGCGCGAGGTGCCGCCAATGCCGTATTTTTACTGACCGACGCGGAGGCCGAGCGCGGCGTGGTGACGCACTCTTCGGGCAATCACGCGGCGGCGCTGTCGAGAGCGGCGAAGCTGCGCGGCATTCCCGCCTATATCGTCATGCCGAATAACGCGCCGAAGGCCAAGCAGGCCGCGGTGCTCCGCTACGGCGGAGAAATCGTTCTGTGCGAGCCGACCCTTGCCGCCCGCGAATCGACGGCGCGTCAAGTCATGCAAGAAACCGGCGCGGCCTTCATACATCCCTACGATGATTTGCGCGTGATGGCGGGGCAGGGCACGACGGCGATCGAGCTGCTGGAAGATGTACCGGATCTCGATCTGATTCTCTGCCCGGTGGGCGGAGGCGGTCAGCTCAGCGGCATTGCGGTGGCCGCAAAGGCTTTGAAGCCGAGCCTTCGCGTGCTCGGCGTCGAACCCGCGGGAGCTGATGATGCCGCACGCTCATTCGAGGAAGGCCGGATCGTGCCTGTCATCGAGCCGCGTACGATTGCCGATGGCCTCAAGACTTCGCTGGGCGAGAAGCCCTTTGCCGAAATCATTCGCTGGGTTGATGGCATCGTCACCGTGCGAGAGGATTCCATCGTGCAGGCGATGCGGCTGATCTGGGAAGTCATGAAGATCATCGTCGAGCCCTCCGGCGCGGTTGCCTATGCCGCCATCACGGAAGGTGGGCTGGCAGCCGGGGCGGGAAGCCGCGCGGCCGCGCACATTGGCATCATATTGAGCGGCGGCAATATGGATTTCGACCGATTGCCCTGGCAATGATGTTGCCGCGGCGATGATGTTGCCGCGGCGATGTTGTTGCCGCGGCGATGATGAGGATCGGCTCAGTCCAGGAGCAGCGGGCTGAGCGCGTGTTCCTCGGCGATGCTGCCCGATAAAGTCAGCGTCTGCGCGTGCGCCGGCGTGTCGCGCGTCCAGCGCGCGGCAGGCGGCAGAGGCTGATCGGTCAGCAGCGCCAACAGGCTGGCGTTGGTGACCTCGACCGAGTCGAAGGGCGTGCCGTGCCGCGAGCCGCGCACGATGACCAGATCGGCCTTGAGTTTCGCGGCCAACTCGCGCTTTTCGGCTAGCGGCGTGAAGTCATTTTCCGCTGCAATCAGCAGCACCCGGCTTTTCAGCATATCCAGCCGGTCGAGCGCCGCCCAGCGCGTGAGCGCGAAGCCGGTTCCCAGGTAGGAGGTGGCGGTAACCGTGCTTAACGCGCGCGCCGCATGCTCACGCATCGCACGCTGCCAGGGTTCCGGGAACAATCGGGCTGCCATGATGCACGCGGCGCGCGGCATTCCCAGCAGCCGCACCAACGTCGCCGATACATGCGTCTCGAGCCATTTGCGAATGTCATGGGGCTTATAGGTTGCCAAGCTGTTGATGAGTCCCATACGCGGCACGCAGGCCGGCCGCAGCGTCGCCATTTCGATTGCTACCGCGCCGCCCAGCGAGAAGCCCACAATGTTCGCCTTTGCGATGCCTAAGTGATCCATCAGTTTCCATAGCGCGCCCGCAAACCCGGCGATTGTGTATTCGCTGCGAGGCGGCAAGCTGTGTCCGCTTCCCGGCAGGTCGGGAATGATGACGCGAAAGCGCCGCTCGAGAACCGCGACTTGGAAAGCCCAGTCCGCTCCGCTGCATCCTAGACCGTGAATGAGCAACAAGGGCTCGCCGCGCCCGCGCTCCAGATAGTGAATCGACAATCCCTCATCACGAAAGAAAGGCATGATCCTCGCTCCTCGGCCGCTTCTTCTCCTAACGGCCGACGTCCCATCCCGTTTACCCGATCCCTATTGTCGTTGCGGCTCGGGCAAAGTCTACGCAATGGCGCCGCTTCGGCGAATCTGAATTGCGGATCCTGCTGTAGGCTAAATCCGACTGGGGGGAATATGGCAAACAATCAGTACCGCACTACGACCGACACATCGCCGTCACGGCGAGTCTGTGTCACCGCGACGTCGCGGCCGTGGCGCTGCAGCAGCACGTCGGCCGAGCCGCAGGTCAGTCGCAGATTGCGCAGGTGCAGCCGGTCGAGAAAATCCGGCAGTGTAGGACGGTAGAAGGAAATTTCGCTGTTCGAATCCTTCAACTCCAGACCCAGGCAAGCCTGCAGCAGCGCCAATAAGGTAGCGCTCGCCCAAGCCTGCGGTGAGCACGCCACCGGATACTGCGTCGGTGCGTTGTGCATCCGGCGCAAGAAGCCGCAGAACAACTCCGGCAAGCGGCGCAGATCCATGTACGACGCGGCGTCGAACATGGCCTTGAATATTTGCGCCGTCGCCTGTTTGTGGCCATAGCGAGCCAGCCCCAAGGCGATGAGCCCGTTGTCGTGGGGCCAGACGGAACCGTTGTGATAGGACATCGGATTGTAATGGGGCTCGGAGAGACCCAGCGTGCGTATGCCCCAGCCGCTGAAGCATGACGGTCCGAGCAGCGTCTGTGCAACCCGTAGCGCGCGCCCGGGCTCGGCGATCCCCGTGAGCAGCACTTGCCCGGAGTTGGACGACACCACGCGACAAGGCTGTTTGGCGCCATCGAGTGCCAGAGCGTACACGGACAGCTCCTCGCACCAGAACTTGGCTTCGAATTTCTCCCGCAGCGATTCTGCCTGGGACTGCAGCCGATCAGACAGCTCCTTCAGTCCCAGCACCCCGGCAAGTGTGGCGGCGTGCCGCTTTGCGCCGTAGACGTAGGCCTGGACCTCACACAGCGCTATCGGACCCTCGGCGTAGCGGCCGTCGCGGTGGAACACCGAATCTTGCGAGTCCTTCCAGCCCTGATTAGCAAGGCCGTCCTTTGTTTGCCGGAAATATTCGACGAAGCCGTCGTGGTCGCGGTCGCCGTACGTATCAATCCACGACAACGCCGCCTGCGCGTTCGGCCACAGTTCCTTCACGGTTTCGATGTCGCCGGTGCGAGAAAAATATTCGCCCAGCAGCAGCACGAACAGCGGAGTGGCATCGACACTGCCGTAGTACCTGCCGAAAGGGACCTCGCGCAAGTTGGCCATCTCGCCATGACGCATTTCGTGAAGGATTTTCCCCGGCTCGGCGTCCCGTTCCGGCTCGAGAGATGTCGCCTGCGTTGCCGCGAGAAATTTCAAAACGCCTCTGGCGATGCTGGGATCGGCCCACAAGGCCATGAGCGCGGTGATGATGCCGTCGCGCCCGAACGGTGTGCTGAACCACGGCGTGCCCGCATAGGGGTAGGGACCGAATGGAGTGTCCGTAACCAGCATGTACAGATCCGACACCGCGCGGCGCGCCACCTCGTTGAACAGCGAATTGGAGCTGTCGATGCTTGCCGCGCGGCCGCTCGACTCGCGCAGCGCCTGGCGTGCCGCACGCATGTGCCTATAGAAGGTCCGCCCGGTCCAAACAGCCTCGTCTTTGCCGGGCAGCCCGGCTCTGACGAACAGGCGCCGCACCTGATGCGGCTTCAATGCCACTTCGAAGGCCGCGCGCTCCGTGGTCAGGTTTTCCGGCGCCGGACTGAACTCCAGCGTCGTGATGCGTGCGATCTTGTCCAGCCCGGCATAATGCAGCGCGACTTTGCGATCGCTGCTGCGCACCGCACTCGAAGTTCCGCGCGCCGCGCGGTGCTCGCCGCGCACCTCGAACAAATCGGCAAAGTCGGATTGAAATGACAGCGCGATGCGCACTTTCAACGGCCGATCGCTGAAATTGCGGACCAGCAGCCGCTCGTAGCAAGCGCCGTCCCAGAGAAACTTGAGCCGGTGCAAGTGGATCTGTTCGCGCCGAAACGCGATTTTGTCGCCGATCATGAGGTCCGGATTGCTGAGATCCACGCTGAAGACCGTGTTGTCGTCTTGGATCACGGAACTCAGCAGCATCGGAAGCGCTTCCTCCAGGAGGAGCGTCAATCGGGAAAGAATGCGCGTATCGCGGTTGTACAAGCCTTCCGAACTGCCGCTGTCGACGCCGATATCGCCGCGATGATCAAATACACCGAACGTATCGCCCTGTTTCAGCGTGCGCGTGCGCCGCTCTTGCAGCGTTGCACTCGCAGCGATGCTGAATTGCGACGCCGGCGGATCCAGCACATGCACTTCTGCGTTCACCTGATCTCATTCCTCGGTAAGAGTCGTCTTATGACATTACATCCAAAATCACGCTTGTGCATTGGACCCGAATAGGATTCGATACGCCAATGAAAATTGCACAAATTGCGCCGCTGATCGAGTCGGTACCGCCCAAACTGTATGGCGGCACCGAGCGTGTAGTCGCTTATCTGACAGACGCATTGGTGGAACTCGGACACGATGTCACGCTATTCGCTTCTGGCGATAGCGATACCAAGGCGAAACTCGCCGCGATTTGGCCGCGGGCACTGCGTCTCGATCCGAGCGTGCATGATTATTTTGCGCCTTTGTTCATGCAGCTGGAAACTGTCGCACGCCGCGCGCACGAATTTGACTTCATCCATTGTCATTTGGACTACTTCGCCTACCCGGTGTTGCGACTGCTGGGCGTACCCTCCGCCACGACGCTGCACGGCCGGCTCGATCTGCCGGAATTACCGCAACTGTACGAATTATTCAGCGACGTGGCGGTGGTGTCGATCTCCGACGCGCAGCGCGAGCCGCTGCCGCAGGCCAACTTCGTTGCAACGATCCCACATGGATTGCCCCAGCATTTGCTCAACAAGGGTCCGGGGGGTAAGTATTTGGCTTTCCTCGGACGCATTTCCCCGGAGAAGGGGCCTGATGCCGCGATTCGTATAGCGGCCCAGTGCGCAATGCCGCTGAAGATTGCCGCGAAAGTCGACAAGGTCGACGGGAATTATTTCGAGACCAAGATCAAACCTCTTTTGTCCGGGGCCGATGTGGAATTCATCGGCGAAATCGGCGAGCACCAAAAGAATGAGTTTCTTGGCCATGCCGCCGCGCTGCTCTTCCCGATCGCTTGGCGCGAGCCGTTTGGCCTGGTGATGATCGAGGCCATGGCATGCGGTACCCCGGTGATTGCCTTCAACAATGGCTCGGTGCCGGAAATCCTCGAGCATGGGGTCACCGGGTTCATCGTCGATTCGGAAGCCGAGGCGGTCGAGTCGATACGAAAAATCCACGAGCTCGACCGTGATCGCATCAGGGCGGAATTCGACCGGCGCTTCACGGCGCAGCATATGGCGCAAAACTATCTGAAGTTGTACTCGCGCCTGGCCAAGACTCGATTGCCTCTGAGGTTGGTCGGGGATGCCTGATAGCATGCTGGGACCATGAATCCCAGCAGTTATGCAAACCTGCCGGAACGTTTCTTCGCTCGCGTCGCGCCGACCCCGGTGGCGAGCCCGCGCTTGCTCAAATTCAATACCGCTCTTGCGGCCGAATTGGGATTCGAGGCCGGCCTCGATGCCGGCGTCTCAGCGCGGCTCTTCTCGGGCAACGTCGTATCTCCAGGAACCACTCCGATTGCCATGGCTTATGCGGGACATCAATTCGGACAGTTCGTTCCGCAGCTAGGCGATGGCCGCGCCATCATTCTGGGAGAAATGCGCGATGGCGAGGGGCGGCGGCGCGAGATCCAATTGAAGGGCTGCGGCCGCACGCCTTTCTCGCGCAGCGGCGATGGGCGTGCCGCGATGGGTCCGGTGCTGCGCGAGTATCTGGTCAGCGAAGCGATGCATGCCCTCGGCATTCCGGCCACCCGAGCACTCGCAGCGGTCGCCACCGGCGAGTCGGTTCGGCGCGAGCAATTGACACCCGGCGCCATTCTGACTCGAATAGCCCAAAGTCACGTGCGGGTGGGAACGTTTCAATACCTCGCAGCCCGCGGCGACGTCGAAGGCACCCGCATGCTCGCCGACTATGTCATCGAACGCCAGTATCCTGAGGCGGCGGACGGCCAGCAACGCTACCTTGCTCTGTTGGCGGCCGTGACGCAGCGCCAGGCCTCGCTCATTGCGAGTTGGATGCACGTGGGTTTCATCCATGGCGTGATGAACACCGACAACATGGCCGTGTCGGGGGAGACTATCGATTTCGGACCATGCGCGTTCATGGACGAGTTTGATCCCGCGAAGGTTTTCAGCTCGATCGACGCACAGGGCCGCTACGCCTACGGCAATCAGCCGCACGCCGCCGCGTGGAATCTTTCGCGATTCGCGGAAACGCTGCTGCCCATCATCGATGCGAATCAGGAGCGGGCGATCGAACTGGCTACGGAAGTGATCGCAAGCTTCGCGCCGAGCTTTACCGATCACTGGCACGCCGGACTGCGCCGCAAGCTCGGCCTGCAAAGCCATGAGACGGGCGATGAGGCGCTGGCCGAGGATCTGCTGCGGCTGATGCATCTGCATCAGTCGGATTTCACGCTCACCTTCCGCGCGCTGTGTGCTGCCGCCGAGGACGAGCAAGCCGATGCGCGCGCCAGGGCGCTTTTCGCCAACGGGCGCGACTACGATGAATGGGCGCAGCGCTGGCGCGCGAGAATGGCGCTTGAATCGATCCAGCCTCGCGCGCGCGCGCAGGCCATGATGCAGGTGAATCCCGCCTACATCCCGCGCAATCATCGGATTGAGCGGATCATCGATGCGGCCGTCGAGCGAGACGACTTTGGACCCTTCGAGGAGTTATCGCTGGTGCTGTCGCAGCCATACCGAACGCAATCGGCTTTCGCTGCCTATGCAGACCCGCCCCGGCCCGACGAGCGCGTTCAGCGGACGTTTTGCGGCACCTAGACCGTGTCCTGTTTGCAATAAACCCGGGCGTTCGCCGGTCTTATTTGACAGGAGTACCATCGAAGCATCATGACCCTCGTAATTTTGGTATTTTTAGGCGGCGTGTTGACGATTTTGAGTCCTTGCATCCTGCCCGTACTGCCCTTCGTATTCGCGCGTTCCGAACAGAGGTTTCTGAGCAACGGTCTTCCCATGCTGGCCGGCATGGCCGTTACATTCGCCGGCATCGCCACCTTGGCGGCGGTGGGCGGCGCTTGGGCGGTCAGAGTCAATCAATATGGCCGCATATTCGCGCTGGTGTTATTGACGGTGTTTGCCGCGACACTGCTGTCGCCGCGCTTGGCCGACTGGCTGGCCCGGCCGTTCGTTGCTCTCGGCAATCGATTGGCGCAGCCGACGGATGAGCCGGCGCGATTTGGATGGCTGAATTCACTGCTGCTCGGTGTGGCGACCGGTCTTTTATGGGCGCCGTGCGCGGGCCCCATTCTTGGACTCATTCTAACGGGTGCGGCGATCTCCGGTCCGAATGCGCGCACGACGCTGCTGCTGTTCGCCTACGCGGCCGGCGCGGCGACCTCGTTGGCGATCGCGCTGCTTGCCGGCGGACGCGTTTTTGCGTTCTTGAAAAGATCGCTCGGCGCCGGTGAATGGGTGAGGCGCACCTTGGGCATCGCGGTGCTGGTTGCCGTCGTCGCGATCGTGTTTGGATGGGATTCCACGGTCCTCACCCGACTGTCGCTGAACGGCACCAACAGCCTCGAGCAATCCTTGATCGACAAGATCAATCCGCGAGCGCCCGGCGGCAGCATGAGCATGGCCATGAGCAATTCGCAGGCCGATGGCCATGCGATGATGATGTCGGGCGCGAAGTCCGCCGGCGCGGACCTTCCCGTTGAAAGCGAAGCGCCTTCCTTCGCCGGCGCGACGCTCTGGTTGAATTCGCCGCCGCTGACGCCGGATGACCTGCGCGGCAAAGTAGTGGTGGTGGATTTCTGGACTTATTCCTGCATCAATTGCCTGCGCGCGCTGCCGTATGTCAAGGCGTGGTACCAGAAATACAAGGATCATGGGCTCATCGTGGTCGGCGTGCACGCACCGGAATTCGCCTTCGAGAAGGATCCAAACAATGTGCGCCGCGCCATTGCCGACTTGAAGATCACCTATCCGGTGGCGCTCGATAACGACTATGCGATTTGGCAGGCGTTCGACAATCAGTACTGGCCTGCGCATTATTTCATCGACGCGAGCGGAAAGGTGCGGGCTCATCATTTTGGCGAAGGCAACTACGATGAGTCCGAAGAGATCATCCGCAAATTGTTGACCGAGGCCGGCAACGCCAACCTGCCGCCGCCCGGCATTGACGCGGCGAGTGCCGTTGGCGTACAAGCCCCGCCGGACGAGGCCCATGATCAGTCGCCGGAAACGTATCTGGGCTATCGGCGCGCGGAAAATTTCACGTCTCCCGGCGGTTTTGCGCAGGATCAGGAGCACAGCTATGCCGCTCCCGGCGCACTGAAATTGAATCAATGGGCGCTCGGCGGGTCATGGACTGTAGACCCGGAAAAAGCGGTGTTGCATACGGCGCCTGGTAAAATCATGTTTCGTTTCTACGCCCGCGATTTACACCTGGTCCTCGGTCCCGACAAGGACGGCAAGCCGGTACGCTTTCGGGTGACGTTGGACGGCGCGCCGCCGGCTGCGAATCACGGCGCCGATACGGACTCGAGCGGCGCGGGGGTCGTTGACGGGCAGCGTTTGTATCAGCTCATACGGCAATCGGGCGATGTCGGGGAGCATGTGTTTTCAATCGAGTTTCTGGACCCGGGCGTTCAGGCCTATTCATTTACATTCGGGTGAGGGCGGTAATCATGAGTGAGGTAATGAATCGTCGTCTATTTGTGGCGGGATTGGGCGTTTTATCGTTGACGCGGCTCATCTACAAGGTTTCGGCAGCGACGCTTTCCGGCCCCTTGATGAGCAAGGATGTGACGATCGAGAATTTCTCGCCTGCCGGAGTGAGCCAAGGCGTCGTGAAAGTGCCGAAAATCGCCAAGACCGACGCGGAGTGGCGGGCGCAGCTGTCTCCTTTGGCTTACCGGGTTGCGCGCCAGCAGGGGACTGAAATGGCGTTCAGCGGGGAGTACGATAAGAATCACGCAGCAGGCATTTATCTTTGTATCTGTTGCGACACTGCGCTCTATGATTCGAAAACCAAGTTCGACTCCGGCACGGGTTGGCCGAGTTTCTGGCAGCCGATCTCGCCGATGAATATCGTCAAGAGCAGCGACAACAGTCTGGGAATGCAGCGAGATGCGATTTCCTGCCGGCGCTGCGACGCTCATTTGGGGCACGTGTTCGATGACGGTCCGCGGCCGACGGGTCTGCGGTATTGCATGAATTCAGTTGCGCTGCGCTTCGTGGCGCGCGCCTAAAGGTAGGAACCCTATGTCACTTCGTAAATTCGCAACTCCGATTCGCGTGACCATTGCGGCGGCCGCTGCGGCCATGGGCGCGGCCTTGTGGCACTCGCCGCTGCTGGGAGCGGAGGCGCCCGTGATCATTGCACCGCCCGCCGTCGACAATCAAAAAACTGCCGGGCCTGCCCAGACCGCCGTGCTTGCCGGCGGTTGCTTCTGGGGAGTACAGGGCGTCTTCGAGCATGTGCGCGGCGTGCAAAAGGTCGTCGCGGGCTATGCTGGCGGCGAGAAGTCGACCGCCCAGTATGAAACCGTGAGTTCAGGGACCACCGGCCATGCCGAGTCGGTAAAAATCACCTTTGATCCCGCCGCGATTTCGTATGGGCAGATCCTGCAAATCGCATTTTCCGTGGTGCACGATCCCACGCAACTGAATCGACAGGGTCCGGACGTCGGGACTCAATATCGCTCCGCCATTTTCTATGTCGATGATGATCAGAAGCATATCGCCCAGGCCTATATTGCCCAGTTGGATCAAGCGCACGCCTTCGGCCATCCGATTGTCACGCGAGTTGATCCGCTCAGGGGCTTCTACGCGGCCGAGGACTATCATCAGGATTACCTGATCCACAACCCATCCCAGCCCTACATTGCCGTGTACGACATTCCGAAGATAGACAACTTCAAACGCACGTTTCCGGAGCTTTATAGCGGCCGGCCTGTGATGGCGCACAACTAGGCCGGCGCCCATGCGCTCGAACAGAATCGTTCATGCGTTCGTCGTGGTATGCACGCTGCTGTTTGGCGGACAGGTGTTCGCCGCCGAGCAAGGGAACGCCGCGATCACGGTATTTGCCGCGGCATCCTTGACGAATGTTCTGCAGGACTTGGGAGATGCATTTACCAAGGATTCGTCGATTCCGGTGCGCTTCTCATTTGCCGCGAGTTCTGCGCTTGCCCGTCAAATAGAAAATGGCGCGCCGGCCGAGATATTTTTCTCGGCGGATCTCGATTGGATGGACTATCTGCAGGCGCGCAATCTGATTCAACCGGCGACACGTCACGACCTGATTGGCAATCAGCTGGTGCTGATCGCGCCCGTGGAGAGCAAGGTTAGCTTGAAGATTGAACCACATTTCATGCTCGTGGAAACGTTGGGGAAGGGACATCTCGCCACCGGGGATCCGGACTCTGTGCCGGTGGGCCGCTACGCCAAGGAAGCCTTGACCAATTTGGGAGTTTGGGACGCCGTCTCCGCACGCCTGGTGCGAGCGGATAGCGTGCGTTCGGCGCTCGCCTTCGTCGACCGCGGCGAAGCGGTTCTGGGCATCGTGTATGCAACCGACGCTCTGGTGGATAAAAATGTCCGCGTGGTCGACACATTTCCCGCGGGCAGCCATATGCCCATCGTCTATCCCGCCGCGCTGACGAAAGCGGCCAAGGCGCCGGCCGCTTTGTTTCTGGGCTTCGTACGCGGTCCGGCCGGCGATATTGCCTTCAAGCATTACGGCTTCACGCCGCTGCACTAGCTCAGTCTGCGCTCGGCGGCAAGCTGGCGATGTCGATGACAGGGATGCCGCGGCGAATATCCTCGGAGAAGCTGTCGCTGCGGCCGGATCGTCTGGCTCGATCCGTAATGTGCCCGAGGGCGCGCAGTTCCTCGAGGGAGTAGCGCTGATCGAGTCCGCCGACCTGGTGGACATAGCCCGGAAGATATCCGTCCAGCAAGATGCGGTAGTTCAACGGCAGGTGGCCGATGATTCGCTTCATCATGTGGTACACCAGCGTCGTGCAATTGACCGTAATGGTGTTGTAAAAGCGCGGCGCGCTGATCAGGCCGTTCGCCTGGCCGATGTAGCCGAGAAATAACGAGCGCATGGCTGACAGCGGCATGCGCAGGCGATAAAGATAGTCATCCTCGCCGCGTACATTGGTTCGAACGGCGATCACGTCGCGTTCATCCGCCGCGATGATGCTGAGTTCAAATTGCTTGAAGAAGCCTCCAATCTCGGAATACGCCTCGCGCTTGTCGCGGCGAATTTCAACCGAGAATGCCACGTGCTGACCGTCGTCGAAGCCGAACGAGATCAACATATGAGCGATGGCCGGCCCGCTCCAATACGACATGATCATGTCGACTGAATTCATCCGGTCAAGATCGTAGGCACGCGTCTCCCATCGCTGGGTGAAGTCGGTATTGCTGCGCCACTCGAAGTTTCGCACATTGTGCAGCGTGACCAGGTTCCCGGCTATCGTGCCCGTCGTCATTTGAGCCACATCGTCCGCCCAAAGCCGATCATTCGTTGGCGGAATTCGCTGCCACCAGAATAAAATGGCGGCAAACGCCGCCGCGAAGGTCAACACCCCCATGCCGGTGCGGCCCTGCCATAAGGCAACGATCACGGCGATGCTGAAAGCCATCCACAATCCAACGGCAACGACGCGCAGCGCCTGACCGCCCGGCACTTGATACCAAAGGGCGAGAGCTGCCCAGACCGCGGGTAACCCGACAACCAGAGTTGCCAACACGGTGGTTGTTATGCGCAAAATGCTTGCCGCGCTGGCTGTCATGGTTCGATGCATTGTGCCAGCAACTACCGCCGGGAGCATTCGAGCGATGCATTGACACCTGGCGGCGGCGCAAGGTACGGTTTCATGTGACTCAGTCCACCGCATTTCGAATCAACGTCCCCTTTATTCAGGAACTCGGCGTCGAGTTCATCAGCGCCGGAAAAGGCCGCGCAGTGGTTGCGCTCAATCTTGCTGCTTGGCACTTGAATAGTTGGTCCGTGGCGCACGGCGGCGTGCTCATGTCATTGCTCGACGTGGCCATGGCTGTGGCCGGACGATCGCTCGACTCGGACGCCGGAGGCGGCGTGACCGTGGAGATGAAAACGAGCTTCCTGCAGCCGGCCAGGGCCGGCACGCGATTGATTGTCTCGGCGCATTCGTTTCACCAGAGCAGCAGCATGGCGTTTTGCGAAGCCGAGGTGCGCGACACGGATGATCGGCTGATCGCCAAGGCGATGGGAACATTCAAGTACCGCAAGAAACCGCAAGCGAACACGGGCGAAGACCCGAATCTGGAGAAAATCGATGTCTGATAGTTATCGTCGCATCGTGCTCGCATCCCGCCCCCATGGTTGGGTCACGGAGGAATGTTTCCGCCTCGAAACAGCTCCTATGCCGGCGCTGGCCGAGGGCGAGGTTCGGGTTCACAACCAATTTCTATCGCTCGATCCATATATGCGGGGTCGAATGAACGATGCGAAGTCCTACGCCATGCCGCAAAAGCTCAATGAAACGATGGGCGGCGCGACGGTCGGCACGGTAGTCGAATCGCGCAACGGCAATTTTGCCCCGGGCGACACCGTTCGCGGCATGTTGGGATGGGCCGAGTATGGGGTTGGCAATCCTCAAACCATCGCCAAGGTCGATGCCAGCAAGATCCCCCTGTCGGCATATCTGGGCGCGGTTGGCATGACCGGAATGACGGCCTGGTATGGGTTCAACAGGATCTTGGAACCCAAGGCAGGTGAGACGGTGGTCGTCAGCGCGGCAGCCGGCGCCGTCGGCAGCGTCGTCGGTCAGTTGGCGCGCATCGCCGGCATTCGCGTGGTGGGCCTCGCGGGAGGGCCTGATAAGTGCCGCTTCGTCACGGAGGAGTTGGGCTTCGATGCCTGTATCGATTACAAAACGGCGGCGTTGCCTGCGGCGCTTGCCGCCAAGATTTCCGCCGCCGCACCGAAAGGGGTGGATGCGCACTTCGAAAATGTCGGCGGCGACGTGTTGAACGCGGTGATGACTCTGCTCAATCCATTCGCCCGTGTGGCGATATGCGGTCTCATCGCCGACTACAATACGCCGCCAGGCCAGGTGCCGAAAAGCGCCATCATGAATCCTGGCATGTTTCTCGTGGCGCGCTTCAAGATGCAAGGATTCATCGTCTCCGATCACCTGGATCTATGGCCCGAGGGCTCGAGCGCTCTGGCGGGGCATGTTGCCGCCGGAAGGCTGAAGTATCGCGAGAGCATCGCGGATGGCCTTGCTGCGGCGCCGGCGGCCTTCATCGGCATGCTCAAGGGACAAAATTTCGGCAAACAACTGGTTCGCCTATAATGCTCCCATGAAGCCGCTCGTCTTGCATCATTATCCGACCTCACCCTTCGCCGAAAAAATCCGGCTGATCATGGGATTCAAAGCGCTGCAGTGGTCCTCGGTGATCATTCCCAACATGATGCCGAAACCCGATGTGATCGCTCTTACGGGCGGCTATCGGAAGACGCCGATTCTGCAAATTGGGGCGGATATCTATTGCGATACGGCGCTGATCGCCGATGTTATCGATGCGCAAGCGCCGCGGCCCACACTGTATCCGGGCGGTGCCGCGGCCGCGTCCCGCACCCTGGCGCAATGGGCCGACTCGACGTTATTTTGGACCATGATCCCATACACGATGCAACCTGCCGGCCTTGCGCACATGTTCAGCGGCGTGCCGCCGGAAACCGTGAAGGCCTTCGGCGAGGACCGAAACCTGTTTCGCGCGAATATGCCGCGCATGCGTCCTGCGGAAGCAACTGCCGCGTTCTCCTTGTATCTCGAGCGCCTCGAGGAAATGATCGGTAAACAAAACTTTTTCTTCGGTGCCGCGCCGAGCATTGCGGATTTCTCGATCTATCAAAATATCTGGTTCGTGGTGCGCGGCGGCCCCGTGGCAAAAATTCTCGAATCTTTTCCCGCGCTCGCCGCATGGCGAGAGAGGATGGCCGCTTTCGGCCATGGCACTCAGGATAAGCTCACGAGCGGCGATGCGATCGGCATCGCCCATGATGCCGTGGCGGAGCCATTTTCAGGCAGTCTCGACACCCACGGTATCGCGATCGGCGAGAAGGTGGTGGTCGCGGCGACCGATACCGGCGTCGATCCCATCGAAGGAACTCTGTATGGCGCGGCAAAGGCTGAGATCGCGATCGCGCGGGAAGATGCGCGCGCCGGTCACGTCGTCGTGCACTTTCCCCGAATAGGATTCGAGATGCGCCGCGTCAAGTAACTTAAATGCGCGGCGGCGCCGGCCGCCATACGCGAAAGCCTCCGAGGAATGCGAAGTCGTTGTTGCCGAGACGCGCATTATCCGGCAATTTCTTTAGTTTATGCGCGTTCCCGCCGCCGAGAACCACATAGTCGACCTCCAGCGCCTTACTCAATTGCGCCACGACTTCCGCCACTGCCTTGCGCCACCTTTTGGGACCGAGACGGCGCCGGCCTTGCTCGCCCACATAGTCCTCGTAGCTGCGGCCTCGCTTGTACGGTAAATGCGCAAGTTCCATGGGCGCAACCGTTCCCTCCACGATCAGCGCCGAGCCGAGGCCCGTTCCCAAACCCAGAAATAACATGCGTCCGCCTTCGTAGCTGCCGATCGCTTGCATGGCGGCATCATTCATGACCTGTGTCGGCCGGCCGAATGCCTTGCGAAAGTCGAAGCCCACCCATCCTTTCCCTAGATTGAAGGGTTCGGTCACGATCTTGTCATGCACGACGACGCCGGGATAGCCAATCGAGACCACGTCGTATTTCCAATCACCGACCAGCTTGAGAACGCTCGAAACCATTCGCCGAGGAGTCATGGTCGGTCCCGATTCGAACTGGCGCATTGCCCGACTGCCGGAAACGCGGGCCTTGACGTGGCTTCCGCCCACATCGATGGCGAGCACGCGCCTTTGAGCCTTGCGTTTCATGGGTCCCCACAATAGCGCAATTGGTTCTTCCGGTCAGCGCACGGTGGTGACATAATCGGCCGCGCTCGCGGGCGCCAACACGCGGATATCGTGATAATTCGTTTGGCTTGCGGGGAGCTATACAATTGCTCCATAAGCCTTGCTAGAGGTGAGCCATGGTGAACGCACGGTTCGTGAGGGCAGCTGTCGTCGCCGCGCTGTGTACTGCCGCGGCGGCCTGCGTGGCATCCGCCGGCAAAGCGGACGATGTACCGGCGCCTCTGATCGTGGCGGCGCCTCAAGTGCTCAAGCTGCAATTGCACGCCAGCGGCGTGCAAATCTACGTATGCCAAGCTGTGAAGAACGATTCCGCTCGTTTCGAGTGGGGGTTCAAACAGCCCGAGGCAACCCTGTTCACCAAGCACGGCAGGAATGTCGGCAAGCATTATGCCGGCCCCACTTGGGAAGCCAACGACGGCAGCAAAACGACCGGTGAAGTGGCCGCGCGCAGCAATAGTCCCGAACCAAACGCAATTCCGTGGCTGCTGCTGAATGCCAAGACCGCCTCGACAACCGGCATGTTCGCGGGGATAAAGTCGATCCAACGATTGCATACTGCGGGAGGCGCGGCTCCCGCCGGCGGATGTAGTCCAGCGCAGTCCGGCCAGGAACTGCGCGTCACATATTCGGCCGACTATTTATTCTATGAATGAGCAGCCACTGGAGCAGGTTCAATCGAAGATCGCTTTTCTCGAGAATTCAATCAGCGAGCTGAGCGATGTAGTGTTTCGGCAGCACCAGGAAATTCAGTCCTTGGTTGCGCAACTCAAGGCCGTCCGCGAGCGGCTGGAAGGCCAGGAACGGCCACCCCATTACTGAGGGTTTGTGGGCAACAAGGTCACCATGGTGATAACCCGCGCACCGAGTTTCGCGCCGTCCTCAGGCATGTCGATGAGCACGTAGAAGCTCTTGGGTTGCGAGCGCATCGTGCCCGCCAAAGGGATATTCAAGGAAATGCTGGATTTGCCGTCCTCGAAGCGTTCCGCGCGCGGCACCACGGGTTGAAAATCAGTTCCCGGCTTTGCGGTGCCGGATTCCGTCCACCAAGTAAAGCCCGTTCGACCGTGTAAGTTGCCCTTGCGCCGCACTACCACGAGGGCAGACGAATCGGCGGCTGGGACATCCACGGTGTCGGCGAGCATTTCAATCTTCGCGGGCCATGCCGCAGCGGCGGACGCGGGGTCAGACGGCGTGGCTGAAGATTTCGTCGCAGGCGCGACAGTGGCCGTTACGGGCGGCTGCGCCGGCAAAGGCCGCGCGAGATCTGCGGTGGCCGTGGCACCAAGATGCGCAGATGGCGCGTCGATGCGCGCGGGCGCAGATGCGCGGTCGACGCTAACATGCGAGGCCACGGCGCTGACGTTCGGCAACCTTGCGCGTTGTCGTACGAACAAGAAACCGGCGCCCAAAACGGCCGCGACTGCGGTCAGCGCTGCCAACTTGAGCGCAATGTTCGACTGCTTGGGCGTCGGCGCTTCCATCAGCTCGGTCAGTTCGACCAGTGATTTTGCGGCGTCATGCAGGTTCAGTTGCTGCAACCACTCCTGAATATCAGCAGGGCGTTTCTCGCGCTCCCAGTTGAGACCTGCGCGCAGCGCACGCCACTGCCGATTGCTGAGCCTCGCCGGGCGGCGAGCAGTCAATCGGCGCGCCCGCGCCTCCAGCGCTGTGTATTGGGGAAACGGATGATTGCCGCACAACAGCAAGTAGGCGACACAAGCGAGGGCAAAAACATCGTCTCGCGTATCGGAACGCTCGCCTTCGAGCACCTGGCAGCTCGCGTAGCCGGGCGTGGCGAAGGAAGCGGGCGCTTTGCCGTCGTTCTGCGCCGCACCGGCGACCAATTTGTGCGAGGCGCCGAAATCGAGCACTCGCAATTCGCCGCGAGACGTGATGAAAATATTTTGCGGGTTGATGTCGCCATGGACGATGCCGCGCGAGTGCGCGTGCGCGATCGCAGCGCCGACGTCGCGAATCACGGCCAGCGCTTGCGGGCGCTCCAATGGAACGCGTTTTCTGGCCTGCAGCACGCGGCTCAAGAGCACGCCGTTCAGCAATTCCATCGTGAAAAAAGCGCGCGGACCGTCACGGTCGAATTCATACACGCGAACGATGTTCGGATGCGACAACAATTGCAGATGTTGAAATTCCCTGCGCAGTTCGGTGAGCAGTTCCGCGCGCATGGTCACAGCGGTATGCAATACCTTGATGGCCAAGCGCTGGCCGGACGGCGGAATGTCCAAGCGATAAGCGTCGAGCGCTTCGAAGACTGCACCCATTCCGCCCTGGCCCAAGAGGCCCTCGATTCGATAGCGGCCGCGAAGCACATCGCCTAATCTGACCTCAGGGCCTTCAGATTGCGGCTGCGGCGTGCTGCGAACCCGCGCCGCCGCTGGCGGGGTGGATACGCCGCTGTCGACCACGCCCAGTGCATAGCCGGCGAGAGCAGTCTTGACCTCGAGAAAGACCTCGGGCTTGATCTTGCCGCGCCGATAGTACTGATCGAGCTGCGACAGCACTTCCCAATTTTCGTCCGGTTCGGATTGGAATCGGGTCTGCATCGACTGCAGGAAGGCGGGCGCGTCGCACTTGCCATTGGCCAGCAAATCCAGCCATTCCCGTAAGGCGCCCGGGGGCGGCGTCTGAGCAGGCTTAACGCCAACCGGCTGCGTCACAGCGTTCATTTTCGGTTCCTATCAATGACTTGGAGCCGACTGTTCGGCATAATGCCCTTGCATCGGATCGCAGCGGACGACGTGTCAAATCAAATCATAACGGCGCGGCAGGTGATCAAGCAAGAAGTATGGCTGAGTTAACGCCGCAACTTGGCCTCATGATGGACCGCCCTCTTTTGATCTCCGATGTGATCGAGCATGGCGCGGGTCAATTCGGCGAGACACAGATTGTGTCGCGCGAGACGCATGGCCCGTTGTTTCGCTATACGTACTCAGCGTGTAGGACACGAGCACTGCAGCTGGCCGCTGCGCTCAACCATTCGGGGCTCGGCGCCGGCTGTTCCATCGGCTCGGTGGCGCTGAACAGCCATCGCCACCTCGAGGCCTACTACGCGGTGTCCGGCAGCGGCATGATCATGCACACGTGCAATCCGCGGCTTCACCCGCAGCAGCTGATTTATATCATCAATCATGCTGAAGACCGCGCACTGTTCTTCGACAGCTCCTTTGCCAAATTGATCGAGGGCATCGCTCCGCAATGTCCGCAGGTGAGGATCTGGATTTGCCTGAGCGATGCCGAGAATATGCCTGCGATGGCCGGCATGAAAAATCTGCTCTGCTATGAGGAGCTGATCTCGTCCCATGGCGCGCAATTCACCTGGCCGCAATTCGATGAACGATGTGCCGCCGCGCTTTGCTACACCTCTGGCACGACCGGAAACCCGAAGGGTGCCTTGTACTCGCATCGGTCCATCGTGCTGAACGCGCTCTCGGCCTGTTTGCCCGGCGTGGTATCGCTCTCGCCCAGGGACACGATCCTGCCGGTGGTACCGATGTTCCACATCAACGGCTGGTGCATTCCCTATGCGGCGCCGATTGGCGGAGCGAAATTGGTTTTGCCCGGGCAGCGGCTGGATGCACCCAGCTTGTACGAATTGCTGGAGAGCGAGCAAGTCACGGTAACCGCGGGCGTGCCAACGATCTGGATCATGCTCATGCGTCATATGGAGGAACATAATCTGGGACTGTCGTCCCTCAAGCGTATTCTTGTGGGCGGATCAGCAATGCCGCTGTCGCTCATCGCGAAATTTGACGACGATTTCGGCATCGAGGTGCGGCATGCCTGGGGCATGACGGAGACGGTGGCAATCGCCACCATGAGCTCATTGGACTCTCGGCAAACCGCCATGGCGCGCGAGGCGCGTCATGCCACGATGGCCAAGCAAGGCAAGTCGGTGTTCGGCGTAGAGATCAAGGTAGTCGATGAGCGCGGCGTCGCATTGCCGCGAGATGGCCAGTCGCAAGGCGAGCTGATGGTTCGCGGACAGTGGACCGTCGCCGGGTATTACAAGATGGAGGCTTCGCTGCTCGCGGACGGCTGGCTGCCCACCGGCGATATCGCGACTATCGATGAGCAAGGCATCATGCAGATACGCGATCGCGCCAAGGATCTCATCAAGACTGGCGGGGAGTGGATCAGCTCCATCGACTTGGAAAACGCGGCGATGGGGCACCCCGCGGTTGCCATGGCCGCCGTCATCGGCGTGAAGCATCCACGCTGGGATGAAAGGCCTCTCATGTTCATCGTGCGCAAGGCCGGCCAGCCGCTCGAGCGCGAGGAGATTCTGGCGTTTCTTGCGGAGCGAGTCGCCAAATGGTGGATCCCCGACGGCGTGATTTTTCTCGAGTCGCTGCCCGTGGGAGGGACCGGAAAGGTGCAAAAGACGAGTCTTCGGCAGCAGTATGGAAGCGAGTTTGGCTAAACGCGGTCATGCCCGTGAGCGCTGTGCAGTCTGCAGCGCGGCTTGAATCAGTTCGATCCAGTTCCGAGCAACCTGTCCTCAATCGCCCAAACCCAAACCGTTCGCAGCGGCGCGACGCGGCGCGCGCGCGCCTTCACGGCCAACAGGTCGTTCAATGAAAGCTGCAGCCGCGCCGCAGCCATCGGATACGTGATAATTTTGACGACGTGTGGCCCGCGGCTACTCAATTCAATGTCAAGAAACGTGAAGCGTCGCGAGTATCTTGAGCGCCGCGAGGCCGCGCTTTCATCGATTACAAGGATAAGCCAATGAATCAAAGAGCTGTGCCGCCTCCCGAGGAGGATCCCCGAATGCGGGCCGCGCGCGAGACGATCGCGGCGAGCTCCGCGTGGATCCGTCCGCTGCAGCAGGAAATAGCCCGCGTCATCGTCGGCCAAAAGCATCTTATCGACAGCCTGCTGATCGCGTTGCTCACCAACGGGCACGTTCTCCTGGAAGGCGTGCCAGGCTTGGCCAAGACGCTTGCGCTGAAGACTTTGGCGAGCTGTATAGCCTTGCGTTTCAAGCGGCTGCAGTTCACACCGGACATGCTGCCGGCCGACATCGTAGGTACGATGATATACAACCCTCAGGACGGCATGTTCCGGACCAAACATGGGCCGATCTTCAGCAATCTCATCCTCGCCGATGAGATCAATCGAGCGCCGGCCAAGGTTCAGAGCGCGCTGCTCGAGGCGATGCAGGAGCGCCAGGTGACGATCGGCGATGAAACTTACCCGTTGCCCAATCCGTTTCTGGTTCTGGCCACGCAAAACCCGTTGGAGCAGGAGGGAACCTATCCGCTGCCGGAAGCGCAGATCGACCGGTTCATGATGAAGGTTATCGTGACCTATCCCAGCCGGACGGACGAACGGGCCATTCTGGACGCAATGGCCACAACCGAAGCCATGCCGGTGCCGCGCCCGGTCGTCAGCGCGGCTCAGATCGTCGATTCGCGGCATGTCGTGAATGCGCTGTATGTGGACGATAAGATACGCGACTACATCGTCGATCTGGTGCTCGCGACACGTCCTCCCATCGCGGCGTCGTTTGGCTTGAACGGCTATGTCCAGAACGGCGCATCGCCGCGCGCGACCATCGCCCTGACGCTGGGCGCCCGGGCGATGGCGTTTTTGAACGGCCGCCATTTCGTCATTCCACAGGATGTCAAGGCCATCGCCATGGATGTACTTCGCCATCGAGTGTCGGTGACGTACGAGGCCGAGGCCGAGAATATCTCTTCCGAGAATGTCATCGAGAAAATTTTGACCACTTTGCCTGTGCCCTGAAAATGCCCAACGAATCCGTCAAGTCGAACAAGGCCATCATGAGCGGCATGCGGCAACTGGAGATTCGCACCCGCCGCCTGGTCAACGACAGCCTCGCCGGCACTTACCATTCGGTGTTCAAGGGCCGCGGAATGGACTTCGATGAAGTGCGCGAATACACGCCCGGCGACGAAGTGCGAACCATCGATTGGAACGTCACGGCGCGCGCCGGGCGGCCGTTCGTCAAGAAGTTCACCGAGGAGCGCGAACTGACGATTTTTCTGCTGGTGGACATCAGTGCATCCGGAAATTTTGGCTCCGGCGCGATGAGCAAGCGGGATCTTGCCGCGGAGCTTGCCAGCGTGCTGGCATTCTCCGCCATTCGCAATAGCGACAAGGTGGGCCTGCTCCTCTACACGGATCGGGTCGAGCGATATCTGCCGCCCAAAAAAGGCCGCCGCCACGTATTGCGCGTTGTCAGGGATATCCTCTACCACGCACCCGAGGGCACGGGGACCGACGTAGTCAAGGCGCTCGACGTGGTCAATCATGTCTTGCACCGGCGCGCGATTGTTTTTCTGATTTCCGACTTCGAATCGCCGAAGGATCCGTCGGCGGCGCGCGCCGAGTTGCGCCGCGCCATGCGCCAGACAAATCGACGCCACGATCTGATTGCCGTGCATGTCGAGGATCCGCGCGAGAAAGAGCTGCCCGACGTCGGCATTGTTGCGCTGGAGGACGCCGAGACCGGTGAGATCATCGAGATTGATACCGCGAGCACAACCGTGCGCAAGCGTTTCCGGGAACAATCTTTGGACCGAAGCCGGCGGCTGGTAAGCGATCTTCGATCAGAGGGAATCGATACCCTGCAGTTGCAGACCGGCGCTCCTTATATGCCGGCGGTGCAGCGGTTCTTCAAGATTCGGGAGCGCAGGCGCCTATGAGCGGACGGGGTTCCGTCAGGATCGCAACATTTTTCGGAACCCTAGGGTGCGCGGCGGCCATCGCCGCCGAGGTACCCGAGGACATTCGAGATATCCGCGGACCAAAATTCGTTCGTCCCGACTGGCTGATTCCGGCCCTGGTATCGGCAGGCGTATTGCTGGCCCTGTGCACCTATGGCGTGTGGCGCTGGCGGCGGCGCCGCGAAAGCCCCCGCACGCTGCTGGCTTTCGAACTCGCTTTGCAGCGCCTCGAGGAGATTCGCGCCTTGATGAAACCTGCCGCAGCGCGCGATTTCGGCATCGCCGTGTCGGACATCGTCCGCGAATACATCGAGCGTAGATTCGATGTGGTCGCCACACAGCGAACCACGGAGGAGTTTCTGCAAGATTTGCTCAAGTCCGCCGATGAATCGCTGGCGTGCCACCGGCCGCTGCTATCAGAGTTCTTGCAGCAATGTGACCTGGTCAAGTTCGCGGACCTGTCGCCAGCCCCGCAGATGATGGAATCGCTTTGGCAGAGTGCGCGCGCTTTTGTGCTCGAAACTGCGGAGATCCATGACGCGCTTTCTGCAACCTGAGTGGTTTTGGCTGCTGGCGCTGCTGCCGCTCGTGATGCTATGGCGCGGCCGGCGCGGCCCCATTGCCGCCATTGAATATTCCGATGTCGGTCTTGCCCGGGAAATTGCGCGCGCCAGCCGCAGCCGGATGGGGGTTTTGGTGTGGCTGCTGCCGATGCTGGCAGCAATTCTCATGATTGTCGGGCTGGCCCGCCCGCAGCTCGATCATAGCCGCACGGAAGTTACCGCCAATGGCATCGATATCGTGCTGGGACTCGATGTCTCCGGTTCGATGCAGGCGCTCGATTTCCAGATCGACAATCGGCGGGTGAACCGCATCGACGTGGTCAAAACCGTGGTGTCGAAGTTCATCGAAGAACGGCCCGACGATCGCATCGGTCTGATCGCTTTCGCGGGCGCGCCATACCTGGTCAGTCCCGTCACTCTCGATCATGACTGGCTTCAACAAAACTTCGAGCGCGTCAATATAGGCTCGGTCGATGACGGTACCGCCATCGGATCGGCGATTGCCGCCAGCGTCAACCGCTTGCGCGCGACTCCGGCAAAATCAAAGGTCGTCATACTGTTGACGGACGGCGTGAACAACACCGGAAAGATTTCGCCGATCGCGGCGGCGGAGGCGGCCAGGGCGCTGGGTGTGAAGGTCTATACGATCGGTGTTGGAGTGCGCGGCAAAGCGCCGATTCCCGTCAAGGATGAATCGGGGAAGCTGCATCTGATCATGGCTCAGGTGGATGTGGACGAAAAAACCCTGCAAGCCGTCGCCGAAGTGACCGGCGGCCGCTTCTACCGCGCAACGGATACCGATTCGTTGCAGAAGATCTACGAGCAGATCAATGGCTATGAGAAGTCCGCGCAAACAGTGCAGAAATATGAGCACTACGAGGAGTTGTACCCCTGGGCTTTGATCCCGGCGCTGGTTATTCTTGGATTGGGCTTGATTTTGCAGCAGACTCGATTGCGGAGATTGCCGTGAGATTTGCCAACCCATGGTGGCTTGCCGGCGGACTTTGTGCCTGTGCCGCGCTGGTCTGGATGTGGCATCGCTACGATGTGCGCCAAAACGCCGCACTCGCGAAATTCATTTCGGTGCACCTGCGGCTGCAGTTGACCCGGTCGATTTCGGTGTCCGGACGCCGCGCCCAGCGGGGATTATTCCTGGCGGCAATGATCTGTCTGTTCGTGGCGCTAGCCGGCCCGCTCGCCGGTTATCGCTGGGAAAAAATCAGCCGCCGCGGCAACGAGATCATCTTTGCAATCGACACCTCGCGCAGCATGCTGACCCCGGACGTGAGGCCCAATCGCCTGACGCGGGCGAAGCTGGCGGTGGATGACTTCGTGAAGCAGCTCGATGGCGACGCCGTAGGGATTGTGGCGTTCGCCGGCAGCGGTTTTCTCGTATGCCCCATCACGCTCGACTATGCGGCATTTCACGAGTCCTTGGCGGCGACCGACACCAACACTATTCCGCGCGGAGGCACCAATATCTCGTCCGCCATCGACACGGCGCGGGCAGCGTTTCGACGACGGCCCGGAAGCGACAAAATATTGATTCTCATCACCGATGGAGAGGATCTCGAGGGCAATGCGTTGACCTCGGCTCAGGCGGGACAGCGGGACGGTCTGAAGATCTTCACCGTGGGCGTGGGTACGGCCACCGGCGATCTCATACCGATCCCGGTGGAGCAGGGCGGTGGATTCGTCAAGGACGACACGGGCGCCTATGTCAAGTCGCGGCTGGATGAGGCTGCATTGAAGGCCATTGCCGCAACTACGGGCGGTCTCTATTTCCCGCTCGGAACTCAGGGCGAGGGATTGGAGTCCATTTTCAAGACTGTTCTCGGTTCACTGGCAAAGCATGATCTGGCATTTCGACAGCAAAGAATATACATCCAGCGCTACCAATGGCCGTTGGCGGCATCGTTAGGAATGCTGCTTGCCAGCCTGCTCATCGGCACTCGCCGCCGAGTTCGAGTCCGGCAGCCGGCTACAGCCGGTGTCACCGCGATCTTCAGCCTGATGTGGCTCATTTTTTTCCATGGCGATTCCTCCCACGCGGCGGACGTAAACCCGGCGGATGCCTACAACGCCGGGACTTCTGCCTACCGGGCCGGCCAGTTCCCGCGGGCGGCCCAGTCGTTCCAGCAATCGATCAGCCGTGCCCCCTCGAGCGATCTACAGCGCCTGGCAGATCAAGAAGACGCCTATTACAACCTGGGCAATACGCTGTATCGCGACGGCCAGAAGACTGAACAATCATCTCGCCAAGAGACGATTCAGAAGTGGACCGAGGCCGTGAAGGCCTACGAGACGGCGCTGCAACTGCGCGCCGATGATGCGGACAGCAAATTCAATCGCGATCTGGTGCAGCGCAAGATCGACGCACTCAAACAAAATCCGCCGCAAGACAACGGGGGAGGCCAACAAGGCAAAACGCCGCCGCAGGGTCAACCGCCGCCGCAAGGTCAACCGCCGCCGCAGGGTCAAGCGCCGCCGCAGGGTCAACCGCCGCCGCAGGGTCAAGCGCCGCCGCAGGGTCAGCCGCCGCCGCAGGGTCAGCCGCCGCCGCAGGGTCAACCTCCGGCCGCTTCTCCGTCCGGCGATTCACAGGACAAGGACGACGATAATCGCGCAGCCGAAAATCAGCATCTTCCAGGGCAAATGAGCCTCGAGGAAGCGCGCGAACTCCTCGACTCGGCAAAGGCCGACGAGCGGCACTCGCTTGGCGCGCCCATGGCGCAGCGCGCGGCCGGCGATCCGCCGGACAAGCCCTTCAGGAACTGGTGATGCGGCAGAGGCAAAGCCACGGGATCTTGCTCGTCGCGATAATCGCTGCACATGTTGCGATGATTGCGCCCGCGGCCGCGGATACCCCGCTGGTGTATGCGACCATCGAGCCGGCGCAAATCACGTTGGGACAATCAGCCAAGTACACCATCACCAATTTGGGCAACGGCACCGACTCGATTTCCCTGCCGGTGGTCTCCGGATTGGCTTTTCAGGTGCTGGGCCGCACGCAGCAGTTCGAATTCGTCAATGGGACGATGCTTGCCTCGACTTCGACCGTGGTGCGTGTCACTCCGCAAATCGCCGGCATTTTCACGATACCGGGGATCACGCCCAAGGCTCCGCCGCTCGTGCTGCAAGTCATTTCCGATCAACCTGCCGCCAAACCGTTGGGTCCGCATTTGGCCAATGCGCCCGTGAAGCCGCCGATCTTTTCGGGCGAATCATTGCCCGATGGCGTTCGTTTGACGCCGGATGGGTCAGCTTTTATTCGCCTCACCGTGCCGAAACGCGAGGTCTATGTGGGGGAAAGCGTACCGGTCGAGATCGAGGTCGGAATGCGATCCGGATTTGTGAGCTCTCTCAATGGTCTGCCCAAACTGACGGGCGATGATTTCACACTCAACAATCTATCGCGCCAGCCCGAGCGCAGCGAGAAGCTGATTGGCGGCATCCCCTTTGTCTTGATGACCTGGCATAGCTTTCTGGCGGTGGTGAAACCGGGCACGTTTTCCCTCGGCGTCGAAGCGCCTCTCACCGTAAAAATAAGAACTCGACCGCGGCGCGATTCGCGGCTCGATGATGAGTTTGGCGATCCATTCCTGCAGAATTTATTTGGCGCGACCGTGCCCAAAGACATCGATGTATCAAGTCCGGCGTCTCAATTGACAGTGTTGGCGCTGCCGGCGGATGGTCGGCCTGCGGATTTTCATGGCGCGGTCGGTGAGTTCAAAATCGCCACCGACATTTCTCCGGCGAGCGCGGAAGCGGGAGAACCTCTTACTTTGCGCATGCGTGTAGCGGGATCGGGGAATTTTGATCGAGTCGACAGCGTCATGCTCGAGCACCTCGAGCATTGGAAGACATACCCTGCCAAATCCTCCTTCAGCGCGAGCGACGGGTTTGGGTACAAGGGCGAGAAAATCTTCGAGCAGCCGGTGATCGCATCGAACCCAGGCGCTCAGACTCTTCCGGGGCTCTCGTTCAGTTACTTTGATCCCACCACGCGCCGCTATGAAACCGCTCACAGCTCGCCGCTCAGTGTGATGATTTCGCCTGCATTGGCCGAGAGAACGCTCTCGCCCGCCCAGGTGAGCGCGCGCGCCGCCACGGCGCCCGCGAGGGAATTCCAAAGCGGATTGCGGCCCGATCACATCCTGGCGGGAGACTCCGCGAACTCTTTGATACCACTTTACTTGCGGCCGGCATTCCTCGCTGTGCCTTCGATTTTGGCGCTGGCTTTCGCAGGCGCATGGTTTGGCACACGCCGCCGCGGCCAGCAGTACTCGGCGCGGGTGCGCATCGGACCAAGAGCGATCGATCGCGAGCTGGCGCAAATGCGTGCGGCAGCCGCTGCCGGCGATTCGGCGCAATTCTTCCATTCGGCCCGCGGCGCCGTACAACGGGCGCTCGGCGCCCGCTGGCAGATGGCACAGGATCAAATTACGGCCGCGGAGGTGCACGCACGGCTCGGCAGCGAGGGCGAGGATGTTCGACGATTGTTCGCGCTCGCGGATGAGTCCAAGTATTCCGGACATGATTTTAAGGTAAGCGATTTTGCGCGATGGCTGAGGGTGGTTCGTCTACTCTTCGCGGACGAGAAGTCATTGTGATCCGCGGCGTTTCATTGGCCGCCTTAGGATTGGGCCTAGCCTTGATGGGATGCCAGGCTAGTGCGGAGACCCCGCAGACCGGTTATTCCGCTGCCGCTCTATACAATCTGGCCAACTCGTATGCGCGCGCCGGAAAGCCGGGGATGGCGGTTCTCAACTATGAGCGCGCCCGCTTGCTGGCGCCAAATGATCCCGATATCAACGCCAATCTGCGCCACGTACGCGAATCGCTGCAGCTTCCAGCGGAACCGCACGATTGGTTCGGCCGCGCCGTCGTCGGCCGCCCGGCGGTCATCGCGTGGCTTGGCGTCATCGGTCTCACGATCGTGGGCGTCAGTTTGCTGTTTCGCCGACCATTTTCCGGACCTCGATGGTTGCGAAGCGCGATGGCCGTGGTCGGCATCGCGCTGGTGGGCCTGACCGTGTGCAACGCTGTTTTGATCTGGCCAAAGTTGCACGAGGGCGTGGTGATCGTGGCCGGGACTTCTGCTCGCGTGTCGCCCGTACCGATGGGAGATCCTTTGTTCGTGCTGCCCGAAGCGGAGACCGTGACCATGACCGCCGAGCATGAGGGCTTTGTGCTCGTGAGAACCAGAGGGGGTCGTATCGGATGGGTGTCGCAGGCCAATCTCGCGCCTGTCTTGCCTCGTAACTGAATTTACTAATGCCCCGCGTTCAAGCAAAGGCTTTTCAAATCTTCCATTTCATTGCGCTCGACGCGACGCGTGAGTTTGCGCTTCGGGCCCGGGTATCCTTGAAACAGATCTTGATGCGCGCTCAGGGATTGATCGTCATGGCGCCGGTAATACTCGCGCACCCAGCGAAGCAAGAACTCCAGCTTTTCGTCCTGCGCCTGCTTTGATTTGTATTTGTGAGGCTCCCACGGCCGATCGCGGCAATTGGCAAGACAAGCTTCCCGCCCTGGATCAATGAACAGCAGCGCGGGTGCGTGTAGCAGCGCTATTTTCATGAGGCTTGCGTAGCAACCCTCGATGACCCACCGTTGGTTGGAATTGCAGAATCTGGCCACATCCGAGCATGCCGCGGCGGGCTCGCGCGGTTCAGCCACCTTGCCCGGTTCCCAAGCAATCGTATCGAGGTCGAGCGAAGCCAAGCGGTGCAGTGAGGCCAACTCTTGGGCCAGAGTGGACTTGCCGGAGCCCGAATTGCCGATAATGGCGAAGCGCATGAGTCTGGTCTAGCCGCGTTTTGGCGGAATCGAATATGTGCCGACAGCCTTTGCAACCATCTCCTCGCCGCGTCCCGAATAGAGGGCGACCTCGCCCACTATCAGCGTTCGGCCGACTTTGATCAGTTCGCATACTCCGACAATAGGTTTTCGCGGCGAAGGTTTGCGCAGGAAATTGATCGTCAGGCTGGTCGTCACGGTCAAGGGCACGATGCCGATGGCGCCGAGAATCGCAACGTAGAGGGCAACATCAGCCACGGCCATGAGTAAAGGTCCGGAAACGGTGTCTCCCGGCCGCAGGTGTTCCTGCCCTATCTCTTGAGTTACCGTGGCCGAGCCGCTGCCAACCTCCTCGACGACGCATTTGCTTTGGGGAAATTCCCGCTTGAGGAAATCGATGATGTCGGCTTTGGTGGTCACGCTGATTCCGCCTTCATGACGCCCGTTTTCGCTGAACGTAGCAGCACCTGCGAATAAAGAATATGAAAGCCCAGAAGCAGCCGGAACCTGCCCCCGAGCGCCGAGCGGGCAGTATCACGGCTGCGCGATACCGCCACGGCAGATCCAAACTGAAGCAAGGTACTGCCGCCGCTCATGGGAACGACGCGAAACCAAGATCTCGTCCGCTCGTACCGATCGCACATCAATAGTTGAGTTGCGGTTCGGTCTCCCACGTACCAGGCTGCGAATGAAGCCGATGATCCGTCGGCAAGCGCGCGTGTCTGCGAATCGCTCGACTTTGCGCCGATGATGACACGCAGCATCAATCGCTCAATTCGGAACACCGGAGAGGTGTAAAACGCGAACACGAAATCAGCCAGAGTTACGACGCGATGGACGGGGACCGAAAAGCAGTCGGCATATTTCCCCCAGCGATCGGGATTGGCGCCGCCGCGGTAGGTCCGCAGCAGAGAATCCTCCGGCACCGCCACATGCGTTATTGAAAACATGCCCTAATATAAACGGGCATTTGTGCCTGCGTAAGCCGGTATCGGCGTCGGTATGCGCGGATTTCCATTGACTTTGGCGAGAGAGTATAATTCGCGGCATAGGAGGTGCGACATGCCCAGTAACCTGCGCAACATTTTAGGCGCCACCGCGACTGTGCTGATCCTGGCCGGCTGCGCTACGACGGGCGGTAATGCGCCCGCCGCGACGGCGCAAAATTCCGTTTGCCCTCCCGGAAGCCGGATTCCTTCGACGGTTGCCAATTGCAACACGCTGGGCCATTCCTACTCCGGTGACCAGCTCGTCAGCACCGGCGCTACGACGGCGGGCGGCGCCCTGCAACTTTTGGATCCTTCGGTGACGGTCCATCACTAGACTCGATTGGCCCAGCGGTTCGCCGCGCGCCGCAGAAAACACTATGATCTTCGACCAGTGAGCCGCGCTGATTGAGGAGATCAGATGATGTCATCACCGCTCGCCGGTTGGGATAACTTTTACGTTATTGCCGGCTCTTCCGCCGCAGGCCTTACCGGGCTAACCTTTGTTGTCATCGCGCTGGCCGCCGACGCACATCGCGTAAGGGAGGAGGGCTTGCGTTGCTTTGTGACGCCGACCATCGTCCATTTTGGCGTGGTGCTTGCCTTGGCTGCTTTCATGAGCATGCCAAACCAGAGCCAGCTGAGTTTGAGTCTATTGTTTGGCGCCATCGGCATCGGCGGGCTGATTTATATCGGATCGATCGCCGCCGGCATACGTGCTCTGAGCAGCGACTACGTGCCCGGGCGCGAGGATTGGATATGGAATGCGATACTGCCGGCGATCGTCTACGCTTCGTTGCTCGCCATCGCGATACTGATCTGGCTTCTGCCCAAGCCGAGCATGTACGGTGTCGCGGCCGCGGTGGTGCTTTTGATGATCACCGGCATTCACAACGCCTGGGATATTGCGGTGTGGAACAGTACCCGCAAAGAACGCGGCCAACCTTAACGGAATCGGTACCCACAGATGCGCATCGATGGCGTAAAGGCACTGTTCTTCGATGTCTTTGGCACGCTGGTGGACTGGCGGCGCGGGATTGCACGCGAAGCCGAGGCTGTCCTGAGGCCGCTGGGCTTTTCACTCGAGTGGCTTTCATTCGCCGACGCGTGGCGTAAAGAATATCAGCCGGCCATGCAGGAGGTGCGATCGGGACGCATTCAGTATACGAAGCTTGATGTACTGCATCGACAAATGCTTCAGAAAATCCTCCCACAATTTGGCCTGGATCAGCTAAAGGAAGCGGAACTTGACCGCTTGACGCTCGCATGGCACCAGCTGGATGCCTGGCCGGATGCGCCGGCCGGTCTTGCCAGGCTTCGTCAGCGCTTTCTGATCGCGCCGGTGTCGAACGGGAACATCAGGATCATGTGCGACATTGCGCGGCGCAACGATTTTCATTGGGATGCGATCTTGGGCGCCGATCTCGCGCGGGACTTCAAGCCCAAACCCGCGGTCTACCTCGCGTCGGCCGATAGCCTAGGTTTGCGGCCGAGCGAGTGCATGATGTGCGCCGCTCATGCCAGCGATCTTGAAGCAGCCGCCAGGAATGGGTTGCGAACGGCATTCATCGCACGCCCTGAAGAGGACCCGGCATTCGGTGAAGGCGCACCGAAGATGGCTGTCGATATTTTCTCGCAGACGATGCTGGATCTTGCCGACCAGTTGCAATAGCGCATGGCCATCCGAAACCGCATCTCGGCCGCGCAGTTGGAGCCGGCTGGACGGCATCGACATCCTTCGCGGTCTCGCGATTTTTTTTGTGCTGATGAACCACGTCAACATGCGGCTGTTCCTGGCCAAATTGCCTTACACCCAGGGGCTTCCCGTCCAACTGGCGTCTTCATTGGTATGGAACGGGCAGCGCGGCGTGCAGATGTTCTTTGCGATTTCCGGCTTTCTCATCACTTCCACTTCGCTGCGCCGTTGGGACTCGCTCAGAAAAGTGAGTCTGCGCGACTTTTACGTACTGCGCTTCGCACGGATCGCACCGCTGCTGCTATTGTTGCTCGCCGTCCTTACATTGCTTCATATCCTGGATCTTGGGGACTTCGTGGTTCCCGCAAGAACCGGAGGACTTGGCCGCGCGTTCGTGGCGGCCCTCACTTTTCACATCAACGTTCTAGAGGCGCACCGCGGATATCTTCCGGGCAGCTGGGATGTTCTTTGGTCTCTGTCGGTCGAAGAGGTGTTCTACCTGGGCTTTCCAGCGGCATGCCGGCTGCTGGGCGGCGGCAAGCTGTTCATAGCGGTTCTCATTGCGTTTGTGATGCTCGGACCATTCGGGCGCACGGTGCTGGCCCGCGGGAACGAGGTCTGGCAGGAGTACTCCTATCTTGGAGGCATGGATGCAATCGCACTCGGTTGCCTCACGGCCATCGCGCTCGCCAGATTTCGAATGCATGATGCCGTCGCGCACATCATTGGCGGTCTCGGGGCTGCTCTGCTGATCGTCAGCTTATGCTTCTCGAGACAATTGGAGGCATGGGGACTCGAGCGGATCGGAGTCGACATGTCGATCACCGCTGTCGGAACATGTATGGTCATCGCGGCAACCGCTCAGTCAGGCTGGCGGAGCTCTGCGCTGCTAAATCCCCTAAAAGCGCTCGGCGAGCGCAGTTACGAGGTGTACTTGACGCATATGTTCGTCGTCTTTTCGCTATTCGGCTTGTTCGTCATTGCCGGTAAGCCGCCGGCCGCCGTACCTATTCTTTTCATCAGCACTATTCTGGCTGCCGGCTTCTTGGGCGAATGGGTCGCACGATGCTACTCGGAGCCGATGAACCGGCTGCTTCGCAGCTACTGGGGCGAGAATCCAAGCAGAATTGGCGCGGTGATCGATGATCGAAGTTTTTTGGCAACTGATAATCAGACGGATTAACGCTGAGGAGATCTCGTGAATTCGAACCGATTGGCTGCCTTATGGTTGGGTTCTTTGTCGATGTCTCTTCACTGTCTTGCACAAGGACAATCAGACGAGGCATTGAAGATGAATCAAATCCAGGTCGTCGGCACGCACAACAGCTATCACGCCGGCCTTGCACCGAGCGAAGCGAAGCTCATGATGGAACAAAATCCAAAACTCTATCAGGCACTCGAATATCGGCACCCCGCGCTTGATCGGCAATTGGATTCAGGTGTACGCCAAATTGAGCTGGACATCTTTGCTGACAGTGACGGCGGCCGATACGCTCACCCTGCGGGACCGGACGCCGTGGCCGCCGCCGGTCTACCCCAGGACCCTGTGTTCGATCCTGAGGGGCTCATGAGCAAGCCGGGATTCAAGGTGATGCACGTGCAGGACATCGACTATCGAAGCAACTGCCAGCAACTCATCGCCTGCCTTCAAATCGTGCGAGCGTGGTCCAAGCGGCATCCGAGACATGTTCCGATCTTCATTCTTCTCGAGACCAAGCAGACCGATCTGCCGCCCAAATACCATGCGGTTACCACGGAAAAGTTCACGACTGCCACATTCGATGCTCTCGATGCCGAGATTCTATCGGTATTTCAGCCGAACCAGATGATCACTCCGGATCAGGTGCGCGGCAAATACCACTCACTGGAAGATGCGGTTTTGCACAATCATTGGCCAGCCCTGGGGAGCGCGCGAGGCAAGGTGGTATTCCTCATGGACCAACGGCCGGTCGGACCCATCTATCTCGATGGACATCCTTCGCTTCGGCACCGGTTGATATTTACCAACGCCGAACCCGGTCAGCCTGATTGCGCTTTTACCGAGGAAAACGACGGAACTCGAGAAGCGATCGCAGCGCTGGTCCGCAAGGGCTACCTGGTGCGCACCCGAACCGATTCCGACACTCAACAGGCGCGAACCAACGATACGACTCGCCGCGACGTCGCACTGGCCAGCGGAGCACAACTTCTCAGCACGGACTACCCATCATCCGAGGCCTCGACCTGGACAGGGTATTCGGTGAGCCTGCCAAATGGTGCAGTCGCGCGCTGTAATCCGGTCAATGCCCCGCCATCGTGCACTGCAATTCGTTAGCTGTTTGGCCTGATGCTTCGGCAACGTTGCAGAAAATCGCGCCGCTCGTTTTCCGAGTCCAGTTCAGACGCAAGCCGTGCCAGGAGATCATCGATTCCCGATGCGCGCATCGCCGCCGTTTTTATCAAGTGCTTGGCGACCGGCCCGATGTATCCGGCCAATTGCCGCTCGATGTGCTGCATCTGCGGGTCGCCCAGAGTGACTTTGCCCGCGCCGGCTGGATTCGAACTTGCTTCAGGCGGCTGCACGGGCGGCGTTGCCAGCCGCGTCTTGAGATACGCGCATAGGCGGGCATAGTGTGGTTCGCGCGGCGGCGGAAAGGCATCCATCCAATGCTGAGCGCTCAGAAAATATTCAAGGCTCTTGGATGGCAGCACATTTTCGATTCGAAACGGCAATATGCTCACCTGCTTGTGCGCCGCTCGTTCGACTTCGCGCCGCACCTGCGGCGAGTCGTTGCTGCTCGCCGAGAATATCAAAATCATCACGCGGGCCCTGGAAATGGCGTCAATGATTTCGGCAGCCCAATCCGCAGATGGCGCAACATCGCGGGGCGCGATCCAGCACTCCATGCCCTGCGCTTCGAGTCGCGAGACCAATTCGAAGGCGCTGTCACGATCGGGTTGGGAATAACTGATGAACACTTCGCGCACCGTTCTTATGACCCCAGCAAGCGAAGTGCCTTATCGAGACTCGTGCGCATGCGATTGAAGGATCGGGTCAGCGATGCGATCTCCAGGGCGCCGTACCGCGGAAAGTCCTCGACGGACATATCCCCCTGGCTTATGTGATCCGCGATCAGCGCAATTTGCCGCACCGGCCGCACGACCAGTTGGTAGAGCAGCGCATTCGTCACCACGAACACCACCGCAAATACCGCGATCAATGAAATCATGAAGGCACGGAATGCCCTGTCGGCATTCGCCTCCGCGCTGGCGAAAGGCACCGAGACCACCTGCGCGCCGACAATTTCTTGCAGCTGCCAGCCGAATCCATTGTCGCTGCCGTAGCGCGCGACCAAACTGGGCGGTGCCGCCGAGGAGGTGCTATGGCAGGTCAAACACTCCTGCTCGACCCTGATCGGACGCGCCAGGTACAGCGACCTGCCCATGGGCGTCTCGCGCTCGCCGGTCATCTCCGGAGCGCTCGCATCATTGCGGAACCGCTGAATAATGTCGCCTTCCCAGTCTGCTGCGCGATCGCGCGGATTGGTCGGATTGAGGGTGGCTTCCTTGTATGTGTACTGCGGATGCCGCTCGCGCAGGTGCAGGAAATTCTGGGTGGCGGCATAAAAGGGAATCGACTGCGGCGGAAATTCCTTATTCATCCGCTCGGCGAGCAAAGGCAGGACCTCGGTAGCCGTATACACGCGCACGGCGGTGGCGCTATCCAACATCATGGCGGCCTCGGCGAATACCTCGCGTCGCGCATTGGTTTCAAGAATGTTCCGGCAGACATAAGCGGCGAATACCGCCGCGACTATGAATACGGCGCCAAGCGCTAAATTGATGCGAATTAATAGGCTCATGTGCATGCGCCGCGCGGGCGTCGGAGGATTCCTCGGGCAATGGCAGCATATAGTAGACGAATTGTAAATTTTTCACTGGAGTGTCGTGTTGACGCGAAAGGGATATGCAACTGACAATCAAACATCGATAACAACACAGCAAAACGCCGGGTTGACTCATGTCCATCGATTTAATCCGCACGTCAACAAGATTGGCCGTACAAACCCTGTGCGCTCTCATTGTTCTGGCTGGCCTATTGCGCGCTGGAATCGTGTTCGCCGATCCGGCCTCTGATGAGTTGACTAAAATGTCGCTTTCCGACCTGGCAAAGGTGGAGGTGACCTCGGTATCGAAGACCAGCGAGGCTCTGCAGCGGGCGCCGGCATCGATCTACGTCATCAGCCACGATGATATCGTGCGATCAGGTGTCACCAGCATTCCTCAGGCGCTGCGTCTGGCGCCTAATTTGCTGGTAACACAGACTTCCTCGAGTGCTTATGTGATCTCCGCACGCGGATTCGGCGGCAATCCAAACGCCCAGAATTTCTCCAATAAATTGCTGATTTTGATAGATGGCCGCAGCGTCTATACGCCGTTGTATTCCGGGATCTATGCGAACACGCTTGATGTGATGTTGGAGGACGTGGATCGTATCGAGGTCATCAGCGGCGTCGGGGCCACCCTGTGGGGGGCGAATGCGATGAATGGCGTGATCAACATCATCACCCGGGCATCTTACCTGACGCAGGGCACGTTCATCGATGCGGGCGCGGGCAATCAGGAACAAATGGCGGGTGCGCGATACGGCGATCGGATCGACGGCGATACCACTTATCGCGTATACGGCTTCGCGTTCCATCGCGGCGCTATGGAACTCGCCAACGGCTCCAGCGCCGAGGATGGCTGGTCGAAGGGTCAGAGTGGATTTCGCGCCGATTGGTTCAGCGAGCGCGACACGGTGACCGTGCAGGGTGATTTCTACCGAGGCACCGAGAACGAACTCGATAATTCAGACGCATTGCTGCTCGGCGGAAACATCGTTACTCGCTACCAGCATCATGGTGCGTCGTCCGACCTGCAAGTGCAGGCCTACTTCGATCAGAATGAGCAGTTCGGGCCCGCGGGCGATACGGCCTTCGTGGTGCATACCTACGACATTGAACTGCAACAGACAATTGCCACCGGCACGGCAAATCGAATCATCTGGGGCGGCGGCGAGCGCATCTATAGTTATGGAATCACCAACACTGCGACGTTTCTTTTTGAGCCACCGAGTCGTGCGTTGACTCTCGGCAATGTGTTCATTCAAGACACCGCGGCGCTGTCCAACCGACTGGATTTCGTTCTCGGTCTGAAGCTTGAAGACGATCCTTTCTCCGGCTGGTCGGCTTTGCCGGATGCCCGTCTATCCTGGGGCCTGAGCGATCGCGAAACGCTTTGGTTGGCGGCCTCACGCGCCATTCGTTCGCCGACGCCATTCGATGACGAGGTCCTGGAGAAGCTGCAAACCATCACCTACTTGGTGGCCAATACGCAGTTCCATCCGGAGCAGGTAACGGCCTTCGAAATCGGTTCGCGCTCTCAAGCTTCCGATGACGTGTCGGTATCAATTACCGCCTTTTATAACGTCTACGATGATTTGAGAACGGTAGAGCCTGCATCGGCGAACATCTTTCTGCCGTTATATTGGGGAAATGAAATGCGGGGGGACACTTTCGGAATCGACGCATGGTCCACGTGGCAGTTGAGCGACTGGTGGAGGCTCTCGCCGGGCGTCTCGTGGGTGCGTGAACGGCTGTCATTCAAGCCGGGCGCGATTCAATTGCTGGGTGTCGATCAGGCGGCAGATGACCCGAGTTCACACGCTACGCTGACCTCATCGATGAACTTTGCGCACCGTACCAGCTTCGATGCCACGCTGCGCTACGTCGGAGCTCTGCCGAACCCTGAGTTGCCGCACTACTATGATTTGGATGCTGGGCTGGGGTGGCAGCCGAGCAACGGCCTGGAGGTTTCCCTGCGGGGTGCAAATCTGCTGCATGCCAGGCACACCGAGTTCCCCGCGCCGAACGGCGAGCAAATCACCCGTAGCGTAATCGCCGAGGCGCGCTTGAGGTTTTGAGGCGCTCCATGGAAGTACCACAGCGCTTGTGCCGATATGTACACGCGGGAGCAGCGATCCTCGCGGCAGCGATGGTATCGCCGCTGATCCCGACCGCGCATGCCGCGGAGCCTTATACCGAGGATGCCGTCAAGGCAGCCTACTTGTATCGGTTTGCAGGTTATGTCAATTGGCCCGACGAAAGGTCCACCGATACCCCCTTTACGATCGACGTCATCGGCGCTCCCGGTGTCGCGCGCGAATTACGCCGGCTGCTGCCGGGGCATCTGCTCAATAACCGCCCGGCGCAGGTTCACGAGATCTCCGCAATCCGCGATTTGGGCGGCGCTCAAATCCTGTTTGTCGGAGCCGGGCACGCGGATATTCTGCGCTCGCTGATGCCCGGCTCCAATCTGCCCCCGGTGCTCGTCGTGACTGATGAGCAGGGCGGTCTCAGCGAGGGCGGCGCGCTGAATTTTCTGACGATCGATAGAAACGTGCGCTTCGAGGTTTCCCTGACCACCGCGGATCGGTGGGGACTCAAGATCAGTTCGGACCTGCTCGGCGTTGCCGTCCGGGTGCAAGGGGGTAGGCGGCAGTCCAGCATGTCGCGCGAGTTCTCCAGACCGCGTCCGAGGAGGGTGACATGAGCCCGTCGCGTCTGCGCCGCGTCATCCGATCCTGGGATCCGTTGCCAAGCTTCATGCATGCTCGCTACTCGGTCCGCGGCAAATTGATACGCGTCGTCCTGGTAACCACGGCGATCGCGGTCTGTATTGCGGGCGTCGCCATGCTGACGGTCGATCTTAGCCGTTACCAGAAATCCTGGGCTTCGGATTTATCGACCGAAGCTGCGATCCTTGCGGTATCCGCCGCGCCTGCCTTGGCGTTCGGCGATCACGAAGCAGCGATGCGCAGTGTGACGGCCTTGAGCGCCCGACCCCGAGTCATGGCGGCGGCCCTGTATTCGGCGGACGGCAAGATTTATGCATCTTTTGTGCGCGATGGCGCCTTACCGCTGCCGCCTTCGCCGCCGCAGGAAGGCGTGAGGACATTCGGCGAGCGCGTCGAGCTTGCGCATGTGATCGAACGCGATGGCGAGGAGCTGGGAACCATTTATCTGCGAGCGCGCTACGACATCGTGGGCAGGGTTGAGGCGTATTTCGGGATTTTTGTCATCGTGACGCTGTTGAGCATGGCGGTGGCATTCCTTCTTTCACAAAGATTGCAGCGAGGGATTACCGGACCGCTGGATGCAATGGCTGAGATTGCCCGGGAGATCGTCAACCGGCGAGACTACTCGTTGAGAGTAAAAAAGATCTCAGACGATGAAATCGGCATCGTGGTCGACGCCTTCAACAACATGCTCGAGGAGGTCGGTACGCGGTCTCGAGCATTGGAGGATTTCAATCTGGCGCTGACGGAAGAGATCGAGGTGCGCAAGTCCACGCAGGCCGCCTTGAGCATGGCCACCGCTCGCCTTGAAAGTACAATGGCGGCGGCCGAGATTGGCAGCTGGCTTTGGGACATCAGGACCAACGAATTTAGCGCGGATCGAAATCTAACCGCGCTGTATGGCCTAGACGAACGCTCTCTCAACGGCGCCCCCGACTTGCATCATCGTCACATACATCCCGACGATCTTAACCTGGTCCGCAAGGCGGAGCTCAACGCGCTGAGTACCGGAGTTTTCGCATCCACCGAATTTCGCGTCCTGCTGCCCAACGGTACCGAGCGCTGGATGGCTCGACGCGGAAAGGTGCAGCTCGATCAGGATGGTAGAGCCATTTTCATCTCAGGCCTGTTGATCGATATCACAGCGCAAAAAAAGGCAGAGGAGGCGCTGCGAACCAGCGAAAAGCTCTATCGCGCAATCGGAGAGTCCATCAATTATGGCGTATGGGTCTGCGATCGCGAAGGCCGCAACATTTACGCCAGCGAGTCCTTCTTGCGGCTCCTCGGCAAAACCCAGGAGCAGTGCTGGAATTTGGGATGGGGCGATGCTCTGCATCCCGACGATGCCGCGGCGACCCTCGAGGCATGGCAAGAGTGCGTGAAATCGGGCACCGTCTGGTATCGCGAGCATCGAATGCGCGGGGCCGACGGTCACTATCATCCGATCTTGGCTCAGGGTGTCCCGATTCGCGCGGAAGACGGCGAAATTACCGGCTGGGCGGGAATCAATCTCGACATCAGCCGGTTGAAGCAGACCGAAGAGGCGCTGCGCGAAGCGGATCGGCGCAAAGATGAGTTCCTCGCCACCCTGGCGCACGAATTGAGAAATCCCCTGGCGCCGATACGCCATGCGGTGAAGCTGCTCGAGTCGAAGACAATCGATGAGAGCCAACATCAATGGGCGCGCGAAGTAATGTCGCGCCAGGTGTACAGGATGGCGCTCTTGCTCGACGATCTACTCGACGTATCGCGAATTACGCGAGGTCGTCTTGATCTTAAGATCGAAAGCGTTTATCTCAGTTCGCTGGTCGAAGCAGCCGTCGAAACTGCGCGCCCGCTCATCGATTCCAAGCAACATCGGCTGACGATAGAGCTTCCGAAGCAGCCGATAATGGTAGCGGTAGACCCCTTGAGGATATCGCAAGCATTGTCAAATCTTCTCACAAACGCCGCGAAGTATACGGACGCCCAGGGCAAAATCCTCGTCAAGGTCTCCATCCCAGCCGCTGGAATAGATTTTACCGTGCAAGATAATGGCATAGGTTTCGAACCGGGAACTCTGCAAGGCATGTTCGAAATGTTCTCGCAGGTTGATTCCGCGATCGAGCGCTCCGAAGGCGGCTTGGGAATCGGTCTGGCACTGGTCAAAGGACTCATCGAGCTGCATGGCGGCACGGTAGAGGGGGCAAGCGGCGGCCTTGGCCGCGGGAGTGAATTCAAGATTCATTTGCCGCGGTCCGTCATTGTTTCTGGCTCGGTCGAAGCGCAGGCGGATCCCAACGCAGTCGATACGTTTTCGGACTTGCATTTAAAGGTCTTGGTCGCCGACGACAATCGCGATGCCGCGGACAGCTTGGCGATGCTGTTGGAGATGGGCGGCCACAACGTGATGGTTGTCCATACCGGCGAGGGGGCCTTGGAGGTCGCCGCGCGGGCGCGACCGCATGCGATGATTCTCGACATCGGAATGCCGGGCCTCACAGGATACGAAGTGGCACAGCGCGTCCGTGCGGAGCCCTGGGGCAAGGGCGTTTACTTGGTGGCGGTAACCGGTTGGGGACAAAAGGAGGATAAAGAAAGAGCTCTGGCTGCCGGCTTCGACGATCACCTGACAAAACCCGTGGATCCTGATCAAATCGAGCGGTTGCTGCAGGCGCATTTCAAAGTGCGGGCAGATCTTCGCGCCTAACCCCTTGTTCCGCGAACTTCCGGGCCGGGCGTGTCCCACCCTATCGCGTTGCTTCAAATCCTTGTAATTCCCGATTGGATGGCCATATTCTGTGCTGGAGCCGCTAAGTGCGGTATTGGCGCGGGGTGTATCGCGAGGTGCATATGGCGACGGGTTGGGCGAAAGAAGGCGCGGTTCAAGATCAGATCGACGCTACGGTCAAGGATGCGGTCGATCGCGCGCAGAGTCGGCTGCCTCGAGGCCCAGGCCTCACTCATTGTGCCGAGTGCGGCGCGGAGATTCCGCAGGCCCGCAGAGAGGCGATCCCAAGTGTGCGGCTCTGTATTTCCTGCCAGGATGCGCAGGACCGCGACGCTCAGCGCTTCAGTGTGTATAACCGGCGCGGCAGCAAGGACAGTCAGTTGCGGTAGATTTCGCTAATCATCCGAGTAAACCACTCGGCATAAGGCGTGTTCGCAGCGAGATGCCGGTTATAGTCCGGTGTGCCGTCATCCCACCAGGGATTACCTCTTTCACCGAGGGCCCGTTTGGCGGCATCGATCTTGCGCCGCGCGGAAATTCTCGCACGGGGATTTGACGCTTCGCGCAAAGCACGTCTCGCGTCCATCAATTCCGCTACGAGCTGCTCGTGAACTTGCGGATCAAGCCACGGGTTGCTCAGGCGCCATGGCCGGCCGCGCACCACAAAGTATCGCCGGTCTGGTGTTGGAATATAATCTGCGCCCGCCCGCATCATAAAGATACTCTTCGCCGATGGTGGCAGTTAGCGTGCTCGTCTTGCGGAGCACTTCATATGCCAAAAAGTCGCGGCGTGCTGTCAGCGGATGCCTAGAGGCGTCCCGAGTTTTCGGGCGTATGATGAGAACATCGATATACCAGAGGATGGGCAATGAGCGAATTAGACCGGCTGAAGCGGGAAAATAAGAAACTGAAGGCTCTGTTGAAGAATGCTGTTGTACTGTTGAATAAGTCGAAGGACGCTTTGACTCAGGCGGCAACGCCAAAAACGAAAAAGAAGAAGCCGAAAAGCCGGGCTTAGATCGGCGGTCGGTGTAGACCGACACGCGCTGCGGAGTTTGTGATCTTGCCGAAACAATCCTCTGCGCCATACTCCATGCATTGGAATTTGCTGGAGGAGCGCCATGAACAGAATTCTGATGGGGATCGCCATGGGTGGTCCGATGTTCGTGGGCGCGCAAGCGCTGCCCGATAGCGGGCGCGATGGGGTCAGCAAGCATCAAACGATCGTGCAGATTGTCGATTGCGTCAAAAAACGCGTGGCCTCCAGAACCGTTTCGTACAGTGAAGCGATCAAAGCATGCAAGGAAGAAGCGAAGGGGCAGGCTGCGGCTTCGCCGCCTGCAACCTTGCTGGCATCCGGCGCTGACTCGAAGCCGTGAGCGCGGCTGCTTACGATATGTGAGCGCGGCTGCTTACGATATGCGAGCGCGGCTGCTTACGATATGTGTTCGACCGACAGCGAAATCGCGTGTTGCACCTTCCTTTGAATCAGCGGGCTTTGACCCGCACTTCCCAGTAGGTGATCGATCGCGGTATCGATGCTGATCAGCCAGTGAGCGGATACGAAGCGCGTCGCACTAAAGCCGAGGCCCGCGGCGTTCAGTCCCGCGTGCGTTTCATACTGGGCATAGCCGGAAGCCGTTGCCTGGGCCGGTGTGACGCCAAACTCCTTTTGCAAGTACAGATGATCGGCGAAAGTCACCGATGGGCCCATGAACATGAACAAGGTCTTGGAGCTTCCGGGAAGCGGCATATAGGCTCCGATATCTCCTATTGCGCCGTCGGCGCCGCCTACGAATTGGCGCAGGTCCGCTCGCAACACGAGCGGGAACTCCTTTGAGATCACGTAGGAGGCAAACAATTTGACGACGGGGGCGCGGCCTATGTCGCCAAGGCCGCGAAGGTGATCCAGGTCATCGGACGCCTCGCGTCCCAGGTCATAGCCGAGAGCAATTCCGGCCCGGTAGTTGTCGCCTCTAACAATATTGACGCCCAGACCTTCTCCGACGGACGCAAAGGCGATGTCCTCATACCGAATGTTGATCACCGGTCCGGCTTCAACCCGGTAGCGTTCCGCTCCATCGTAGAGGGGCTTATTCTCCGCGCCGACGCCGAGCACAGTGCTCCATTCCGGGACATCAGGCTGGAAAAGGCGCTGCAGAATAATTCCACTCGAGTACTGCCATTCCTGAAGCGGTGAAGGAGTTTGCGCTACGGTAATCCGCGGGACGAAGAGCGTCAGCGCCAGGATGAGCAACCCCTGCTGACCAAACCCACGCGAAGTTGTGTGAAGCGAACTGCGCATGTTTTCAGTACGTAGTCATCGATCGGTGATTATTGCCCGTATCAGGCGCGGCTTCGATAGGCATCACGCCACTCGGCCGGTCGGTGCAATCTGACGAAACAGGCCTGCCATTTTCACCGCGCATCCGCCGCATTCGCCGTTGACGCGGCTTGCGCATCGCTCCATCCGCCGCCCAAGGCTTTGTAGAGTTTTACGACATCGGTGGTTTCGGCGAGCTGCGCTTGCGCGAGTTGCTGCCGCGCCTGCGCCACCTGAAGTTGAACTGTCAAAACGCTGACGTAGCTGATCAGTCCATGCCGGTAGGAATCGAGATTCACGTCGAGCGCGCGTTGATCGGCGGCCACGGCTGCCTGCAACGAGGCCGCGCGCAGCCGATCCTGCTGCAACGCCGTCAGTCCGTCTTCCACCTCCTGAAGCGCGCCGAAGACGGTCTTGCGATAGCTCAATGCAGCTTCGGCAGCCTGCGCGCGAAACAGCCGAACAGTGGCGATGAGCGCTCCACCGTGAAATATCGGAATGGAAATGCTGGGTCCGAATGTATAAAACTTGCTATCCCAATCGAACAGATACCGGGTGCTCAGATTGCGCAGACCCAAGGTACCTGTGAGCGAAATGTCCGGAAACAAGGAGGCGACCGATACACCCACCTGCGCGGTGGCAGCGTGCAAAGCCGCCTCGGAACCGCGAATATCCGGTCGGCGGCGCGCCAGGGTTGAGGGAAGTCCAACCGGGATGCCAGCGGGTACCGCGGGCAGTTCACCTGCCACCGCGAACTCTCCCTCCAGCGCCTCGGGTACCTGACCGGTCAAGACCGCGAGCGCATGCCTCGAGGTCTCGACCGTTTGCTCATATGCCGGCAATTCAGATTGAAGACTCGACAGTTGCGCTTGAGCGGAGTCGACGTCGTTCTCGTTGGCGAGCCCGTGGATTTGCCGGTTGCGCGTCAGCTCGAGAATGTCGCCTTGCGCAGAGATGAGATCGAGAGTGATGCCTCGCTGAACTTGGCCGGCCCTCAGCTGAAAATACGTCTGCGCGACCTCCGCTTGCAGCGAGATCAGAAGATCGTTGCGCGATTCCACCGCCCCGGCGCTGTGAGCGTCGGCTGCTTCCACGGAGCGGCGCACCTTGCCGAACAGATCGAGTTCCCACGATGCGTCGAATCCCAATTGATAAAGATTCACAGGCTGCTCGAGCTTCGAAATCAGCGCTTCGGTGCTTGGCGAGGCGGCGCCTCCGAAGCCACCCTGCGATTTTATGATGCCTGCCAGACCGAGCTGCTCACGGTCATAGCTCGCGCTGGCGTTCAAGCTCGGCACGCCTTGCGCTCGTGCCAATTGCACTTGAATTCTTGCCTCGACGATGCGCAAATACGCTCCCTGCAGATCCAAATTACCGGCGGCGGCACGCTCCTCGAGACGATCCAGTTCGCCGTCGTGAAACTGCCGCCACCAAAAGGAGTTCCCCGAATCGGTGGATGGTTGCCTGGATGCCTCAGCGCCGCCGGAGTTGACGCCGGAATATTGCTGCGGCACAGGCTCATGCGGGGTTTCAAAGTTGGGACCCACCTTGCAGGCTGCCAAGCTGAGCGCCGCGATCGTCATGACAATGTTTCGTAGCTGAGGCATCAGTGACCCGGTGCCCCGCCGGCTTTCTTTACCGGGGAGAAGAAGAAGGTGAACGGCACGAAGGCGAATGCCAGCAGCGCGCAATACAGAAACACGTCCATATATGCGAGCAGGCCGGCCTGCGCGATCAAGGTTTGGTAGGTGTGCGCCATGGCCGCACGGGTGGCCTCGCTGGCCGCGTGCCCTAGGCCGCGAATCGCCCCCGCAAGTTGCGACAGAGCGCCGCGAAACGTCGAATTGGAGTTGCTCAAATGACCGGAGAGGTAAGCCATGTGCACCTGAGTCCGAGTTGCGATGATGGCGGTCGACCAGGAAATGCCGACCGACCCCGCGACATTTCTGAACATGGTGAACAGCGCCGCGGCATCTCCTTGCAGCCGCTGCGGTACCGTCTGGTACGCGAGTACACTCGCGGGAACGAACAGGAAGGCGAGCGGGGCCGCCTGGGCAGCGCGCAGCACTACCAAGTGATAAAAATCTATATCGGGGGCAATTGTGCGCGAATAGAGCAATCCACAGCCCATGAGGAAGAAGCCGCAGGCGAGGATGTATCGCGTCTGCACGTGCGGCATGGCCAGCCCCACCAGCGGAATGAATAGAATGATCACCAACGCGCCGGGGCTCAATACCAGCCCCGCGAGCGTCGCCGTGTAGCCCAGATGCTGCTGCGCCAGCTGGGGAATCAAGACCGCGCTGCCATAAAGAATCACCGCGAAACACGCAATGGCGCAGCACCCCAGCGCAAAGTTGCGGTCTTTGAGCACACGCAGATCGACTACGGGCTTTGCCGCATACAGCAGCCAGCCCACGGCTGCTACAGCTCCCACCGCCGCGAGCGCCGCACAAGCGCGGATGAAGCTTGATGAAAACCAATCCGCGTCCTCGCCTCGATCCAACATGATTTGAAAGGCCGCAAACGTCAGGACAATCAGGCTGATGCCGATGTAATCGATCGAAGTCTTGGTTGCTTTCTTCACCCAGGGCGGATCCTCCACCAAACTCATGACGGCAAACGCCGTCAGGAGACCGACCGGAACGTTGATAAAAAACACCCACCGCCAGCTGAAGCTATCGGTGATCCAGCCTCCAATCGTGGGCCCGAGGACCGGCGCGACCACCGTCGCGATCGCGGTCAGCGAAAATGCGCGGCCCCGCTGCGCCGGTGGAAAGGTGTCAAGGATGATCGCCTGCTGATTGGGCTGCAGTCCGCCGCCGAAGAATCCCTGCATGACTCTAAAAATCACCAGTTGCGACAAATTGCTGGCAATGCCGCACAGGAACGAGCACGCCGTGAATGCGGCTATGCAGATCACGAAGTAGCGCTTGCGCCCCAGCACACGGCCGAAGAATGCCGAAATCGGCAGCACGATGCTGTTCGCCACGAGATAGGAGGTCAAAGCCCAGGTGGCCTGATCGTAGCTCACGGATAGCGTGCCGGCGATGTGCGGCAGGGCGACATTGACGATTGTGGTGTCGAGCACCTCCATGAACGCGGCCATCGTCACAGCCACGGCAATCAGCCATGGGTTTCCCGCCGGCCGCCAGCCACCGTCCTTGCCTGGCGCCGCCGATTCAGTCACGGAAGTGCACCGCCGGCGAGACCGACAGTCCGAGCGGCAGCGGCCGATTCGGATCCAGCCCTCGATCAATGACTATCTTTACCGGAACCCGCTGCACGATTTTCACGAAGTTTCCGGTGGCGTTCTCTGCGGGAAATGCTGAAAAGCGCGAACCGCTTCCGTATTGGATGCTTTGCACATGGCCCTGAAGCTTGAATCCGGAATAGGCATCGATTTTGATCTCGACGGGATCGCCGGGGCGCATGCGGCCGATCTGCGATTCCTTGAAATTGGCGGTAACCCAAACGTCGGGAGTCACGAGCAGAAACATGACATCGCCGGGGGAGAGATAACTGCCCACCTGTACGCTGCGCTGGGTGATGAACCCATCACTGGGCGCCCGCACCTCGGTGTAGCTTAAATTGAGGTTCGCCTGGTCAAGTTGTGCCTGCGCCTGCTGAACGCCTGCAGCGCGTTGCTCGACGGCGCTGGCAGCCTGTTGCACCTGCTCGGGAATCAGGCTCGCCAGGGCCACTTGAGCGGTGGCGCTTCTCAGATTGGCCGCGGAACTCTGCTGCTGACTGGTCGCGGTGTCAATGCTCTCTTGCGTGGTTGCGCGCCGATCGACCTCGTGCTGCCGCGCGAAGGACGAGTCGGCTTGCGCCAGCACCGCGGCAGCTGCTTGCTGCTGGGCTTTGGCAGTCTCCAATTGCGCCGGATATTGTACGCGCGCCACTCGCAGCGCATGTTGGGAGGATTTGTGCTGGGCTATCGCCAGAGCCAACTGCGCCTGCGCCTGCGCTTGCGCGATGAGGTAATCGCGTTGATCTATGCGCAGCAGCAGGTCGCCCTTCTTGACGCGGCTGTTGTCATCGATGTAAAGATTGATGACGTAGCCGGCGACCTTCGGAACCATGGCAATCACATTGCCATCGGTGTACGCATCGTCCGTCGATTCCTGATTGCGATGCGCAAACCAGACGAAAAATCCGATGATCGCCAGAACCACGACCACGATGGCAATGATGATCAACGGTTTCTTGCTGTGCGGCTTGCCGGCACCTTCCTTGCCGCCGTCTTTCTTATCCGCGTCCTTGTCGCTGTTCTCGTCTTTCTCGGTTTTCCCATCTTTCTGGTCGTTGCCGTCAATGTTGCCGCCATCGCGGCGCGGCTCTTCTTCTTCACGGGACATAAGACCTCTCGTCGCGCCGACGCGACGCGAAAACACAACTTGTTTACCAAATAGCTTCGATCGAGGTCAAGCAACGCGACCGTTTCTCGTTTGAGAATCGGGCATTGGTAAAAAATACAACTTGGGATCGTACCCGAGCAGAGCACCGGGGACGATGCGTACGCCGAGGAGAACTTAGACGGTGTCTCTCAACGCGATTCGCGGATCTGCCAATTTATCCAAGTTCGGGCGGGCGCGATCAGCGATGAGCTTGCGGCCGGCCATGTAGTCCTTGGCGTGATTGATTGCTTCTACGGCCAGCAATTCGCCGCCCTTCAGGTAACAGACACTGAAGCTGCGCGTGGCGGGGTCTCCGCGCGTTACCTGTTGGTCATGGCCTTGTGATAAGCCAACGATGAGTAACTTACTGTCGAATTGATCCGACCAAAACCAGGGTACGCGGTCGTGCGCGGTAGGCCTGTCGAGAATGTTGAGCGCGGCGGCTTTTGCCTGCTCAAAAGCATTGTCGACGGATTCGAGCCTCACTCGCGCCTCGAAGCGCAGTGAAGGGTGATTGGTGCAGTCGCCGGCCGCATAAATGGCGGCATCGTTGGTACGGCAATATTCATCGACGAAAATGCCATTATCGCAGTGCAGGCCGGCCTCGCCCGCGAGCTGCACATTGGCGATCGCCCCGACGCCTACCACCAACAGGTCCGCTTCGTGCGAAGTGCCGTCGGCGCAGACGACGCGTTCGGCGCGATCCTGCCCTTCGAGACGCACGACTCTGGTGTTGCAGACAATTTTGACGCCTTGGGTGCGGTGTTCATGTGAGAAGTATTCAGAGACATTTGAAGCGACCACGCGATTCATGACCCGGTCCGCCATCTCGAGTACACTCACCTGGCATCCCATTTTTCGCGCTGTGGCAGCGACCTCAAGCCCGATGTAGCCTCCGCCAATGATGACTACGCGGGCTCCGGCCTTGAGTCCTGGTTGAATCGCGCCGACGTCCGCGATATTGCGCAGGTAATGTACGCCGGGCAACTCGGATCCCGGACAGGTCAATTGCCGCGACACGGCGCCGAGAGCCAGGAGAAGCTTATCGTATGTGAGCTCCTCCCCATTCGACAGAGAAACCGCACGAGCGGCGCGATCCAGGCGAGTGGCGCGCACTCCGAGCTTGAGTTCTACGCCGTGTTCATCATAGAAAGTCTGGTGTCGAAACAGCAGCCGATCGAGCGCCAGTTCACCTGACAGGAATTGTTTTGAAAGGGGAGGGCGCTGATAAGGCAATTGCGCCTCCTCGCTCACCAGCACGATGCGGCCGGTATAGCCCTCGCGGCGCAGCGTATCGACGGCTTGTGCGCCCGCTTGGCCGCCGCCGATGATGAGGAGGTTGGAGATCACCTAGGCTCCTTGGATCTCGAGTCATGCGGGCGAGTAGACCAGGCGAGCGCCAATGCGCAAGCGCTTCCCACGATAACGAGCGGCAGTAGATCCATCAATAGCTGCGAGGGACCATGGCCCGCGGCCTTGAGAATTCCGCCCAGCTTCGGGCCCACGATTGAGCCGATTCGACCAACCGCTACTGCCGCACCCACTCCGACCCCTCGAATGGGAGTCGGATAGGTGACCGGCGCCATGGCGTACAGAAATGCCTGGGCGGCAACCACGGCGCCGCCCAGCAGAAACACGCTCAACACGACGACTCCAAGCTGCGCTGGCGCTTTCGCGAGAGTCACGAGCAGGATCGGCAGAGCGACGAAGGTGACGATGATGCCGGCGTTGCGCAGCCGTCCTCGCATCAGATGACCGATGAGCACGGCGGCCGCTGCGCCGCCGATATTGAACCCGATTTGGGCTCCGGTCGCTTCGACGCGCGTCATTCCATCCGTTACCAGCAGTGTCGGGAGCCAGTTGAGAAGCAGGTAAAGCAGTAGTAATCCCAAGAAAAAGCTCGCCCAAAGCAGGATCGTGTGCAGTGCGCGTCCGTCGGCGAAAATGGCTGCAAAGCTGCCTCGATGAAGCATCGGCGCCATTGTGCCTTCGTCTCTGGCGATTGCGGCGGTACCGAGTCGGCGAAAAGCCAGAGATTCCGGAAGCTTGAAGACCATCAAGGGCGTGAGCAATAAGGGCAGCGCGCCGCCGATGATGAATATCAAGCGCCAGTGATCCGAGCTGCTGAGCGAGCTGACCAGGCTGGCAAACGCGCCGCCGAAGGGAGTTGCCGCATAGACCATCGCGACGCTCGCGCTTTGCCGATCCGCGCGTGCGTTTTCCGAGACCAGTGCGATCACCATGGGCAGCGCTCCGCCAAGGCCGAGCCCGGTAAACATCCGAGCCCACGTCAGCATCTGAACGTCTCGAGCCAGAGATGTGAGCAAGGAGAACATTCCGAAAAGGCCGACTGAGACGATCAGTACCGATTTACGGCCAATGCTGTCTGCCAGGCGCCCGCCAATCAGCGCCCCAAAAAACAGTCCAAAGGTGCTGGCGCTGAAAAATGTGCCAAATTGGTCGGCGGTGGGTTTGAACTCGCCGGCAATTCCCGGCGCGCTGATGCCGGCGGCTTGCAGGTCGATGCCCTCGCAAAATGCCACCAGTAGACAAAATAAGATTGTGGTTCGCGCCGCCGTCGCATTCATGGCCGGGACATTCATTATTGTCTTTCCATCCAAAGGGCGCGAAGTTGCGAAATCATGCGCGCGCGTGCTCCCTTCGAGAGCGAACTGAAAACCCGGTCCTCATGTCGACCCACTGCACTCTTCGCACGCAGACACAGGGCCGCGCCGGCGGCAGAGAGGCGCAACGCGTGCGAGCGGCCGTCCACCGGCTCGCGCTCAATGAATCCTCGGCCAAGCAGACCCGCGATGAGCGGCGCCATGTTGGCGCGCAGAATGCCCAACGCCTTGCCGACGTCGCTCTGCGTGATTCCAGGATTGGCCTCAATCATGAAAAGCACCGAGGCATCCGCCGGCTTGAGCCCGAGCGGACACAGGGCCTCCGTCAGATCCGCCATCACCACTACTGACAGCCGCCGTAAATGATAGCCCAATAGATGAGCAAGTGGATCGGGCGCGGCGTCGGACTTCTCGACGGTTTTCATTCTCATAATTGCTATTGAGTATAGCGCTTTGTATTGCTATGCTACATAGCATAATTGACCGCGGGGGAAAATCCATGTCATCAACGGTAGCTTTGTTGATTGGCGGAGAGGCGCGCCAGGGCGCTCATCACTTTGACCGGCATGATCCAATGAGCGGAGAGGTGGTTTCGAAAGCCGCCGCGGCCACGGTGGCCGACGCGCTTGCGGCGGCCGACGCCGCCGAGAGCGCATTCGCTGCCTGGAGCGCTCGCGGCCCCAATGAACGGCGAGCCATGCTCAACAAGGCGGCGACTTCGCTCGAGGCGCGTGCGGGCGAGTTCGTCGCCGCCATGATGGGTGAAATCGGCGCCACCGAAGGATGGGCGAGATTCAATTTGATGTTGGCCGCGTCGATGATTCGCGAGGCGGCGGCACTGACCACTCAGATCTCGGGGGAAGTGATTCCCTCGGATAAGCCGGGTTGCTTGGCGCTCGCGATACGCGAGCCGGCTGGGGTCGTGCTGGGAATTGCGCCCTGGAATGCGCCCATTATCCTGGGGGTGCGCGCGATCGCAGTGCCGCTGGCCTGCGGCAATACGGTGATCCTCAAGGCCTCCGAAGTTTGCCCTCGTACCCATGCCCTCATCATCGAAGCTTTCATCGAAGCGGGTTTCACGGGCGGCATCGTCAATCTCATCACCAATGCGCCGAAGGATGCCGGCGAGATCGTCGGCGCTCTGATCGATCACAAGGCGGTCAAGCGCATCAACTTTACCGGGTCGACGGCGGTCGGCCGCATCGTTGCCATGAGGGCTGCGCAAAACCTGAAGCCGGCGCTGCTCGAGCTGGGAGGAAAAGCGCCGTTGCTGGTTCTCGATGACGCTGACCTGGACGAGGCCGTCAAGGCCGCGGCATTCGGCGCATTCATGAATCAGGGACAAATATGCATGTCGACGGAACGGATCATCGTCATGGAAAGTGTCGCCGCAGCGTTCGTCGACAAATTCAAGGCAAAGGTTGCGACCATGGCGACCGGCAATCCGCGCGAGGGCAAGAGCCCGCTGGGTGCCGTGGTCGATTTGAAGACCGTCAAACATGTTGATGCCTTGGTGGCCGACGCGCTGAAGCAGGGTGCTGCGACACTCAACGGCGGTGTTTCTCAGGGGGTGCTGATGGCGGCCACGGTCATCGACAAGGTGACCCCTGCGATGACGCTGTTTCGGGATGAAAGCTTCGGACCGGTTGTGGCGATCGTTCGCGCGCGCGACGAGAAGCACGCGATCGAATTGGCCAACGACACTGAATACGGACTCTCGGCCGCGGTATTCACCAAGGATACGGCACGCGGATTGCGAGTTGCACGGAAAATCAAATCCGGGATGTGCCACATCAATGGGCCAACGGTGCACGACGAGGCGCAAATGCCGTTTGGCGGCGTCAAAGGTTCTGGCTATGGCCGTTTCGGCGGCAAAGCCGGCATCGATGCATTCACGGAACTTCGGTGGATCACCATCGAGACGCAGCCGGGCCATTTTCCGATTTGAAGCCATTGTGAGCGAGATCGAGGCAACCATGACCAGTGCACGCAGCGAAAAAGATACCGTTTCTTTCACCATTGAAGACAAAATTGCATGGGTGAAATTCAATCGGCCCGAGAAGCGCAACTGCATGAGTCCTGCGTTGAACCGGCGCATGGGAGAAGTGCTGGATGAGCTGGAATTCAAGGAGGAGGTGGGCGTCCTCGTGCTCACGGGCGAAGGAACCGCATGGTCGGCCGGCATGGACCTGAAGGAATACTTTCGCGAGGTGGAAGCCAAAGGAATTGCCGCGGTGCGCCGATCGCAGCGCGAAGCTTACGGTTGGTGGCGACGCTTGCGGTGGTATCAGAAGCCGACGATTGCCATGGTGAATGGCTGGTGTTTCGGCGGGGGCTATGGGCCGCTCTACGCTTGCGATCTCGCCTTCGCTGCGGAAGATGCGCAATTTGGTTTGTCCGAAATCAACTGGGGCATTTTGCCAGGCGGCGGAGCCACCAAGGTGGCAGTGGAGCTGATGAGCATGCGGGATGCCATGTACCACGCCATGACGGGCGAGTCCATCGATGGCAAGACCGCGGCAGCCTGGCGGCTTGTGAATGAGGCAGTGCCGTTGCCGCAACTACGCGAGCGGGTGAACATCGTTGCGCAGATCCTGCTCAAGAAAAATCCGATCGCTCTGAAGGCGACCAAGGATGCGATCCGCCGCGTGAGCGAAATGACCTACGATAACGCCGAGGACTACCTGGTGCGCGCGCAAGAGGCAACCAACAGTTTCGACAACGAGGGCCGCAAGGAAGGCATTCGGCAGTTCATCGATGACAAGAGTTTCAAGCCCGGCATCGGCACCTACGATGTGTCGAAGAAATAATCACATCGCTAGAGACTAGGCCGGACCTCGCGCATGCTGGGGGCGGATGATTATTTGGGCCTACAGGCGCGACTGCAGCCGGGAGCCTTTGCGGCCCAAGATCTGACCACAGGAAATTCCTGGACGTATCAAACCTTTGACCGGGCGGCGTCCCAATTTGCGGCGGTGTTGCGGCGTCGCGGAGTCGGGCACGGCGATCGTGTGGCGTCTCTGGCAAAAAACCGTGCAGAACTGATACTCCTGCACTTCGGCTGTGCGCGGATCGGCGCGATTTACGTGCCGCTCAATTGGCGCCTGTCCGCTCTGGAAATAGCTTGGTTGATCGAGGACGCCGATCCCAGCCTCGTCATCGGCGATGCGATGCTGGCGAACGCGAATCTGAGCGGCGTGGCGGTCGATGAGATATCCGAGCAGGCGGGCAAAGAGGATCCGTTGCCGCCGGTGTCGACCGAGCAGGATGCACCGTCGCTGATCCTCTATACGTCGGGTACTTCCGGAAAGCCCAAGGGCGTTCTGCTGTCCGAACGCAATCTGTGGCAGACCGCGCTCAATTTCTCGCTATTCGGGCGCGTGACGCAGGCCAGCCGCTTTCTCTGCGATTCACCGATGTTCCACGTGATCGGCCTGGTCACCAATATTCGCCCGGCAATGATGCGCGGCGGCGGCTTTGTCGTCTCCGATGGCTTTGTGGCTCCGCGCACGCTGCAGCGGCTCGCGGATCCCGCCCTCGGCATCACCCATTATTTTTGCGTGCCGCAAATGGCGGCGATGCTGCGGGCTGATCCTGAGTTCGATCCGGCCAAATTGCGCCGGCTGACCGCTATTTTCTCGGGAGGGGCTCCCCACGCCGCGGCCGCCATTCGCGCCTGGTGCCGCGACGGCATTCCGATCGCCGATGGCTTTGGCATGAGCGAAGCCGGCACGGTTAGCTGCATGCCCGTCGATATCCCGCTGATCGAGACGCATGCCGGTTCGGCTGGCCTGATCCCACCCTACTTGAGCGCGCAAATTCGCGACGGCGAGGGAAGGCACTTGCCGGCTGGCGAGGCCGGAGAGCTCTTGATCAAGGGCGGCAATGTTACCGCGGGATATTGGCATCGACCCGATGCCACGCAAGATGCCTTCGACCAGAATGGATGGCTGCGTACCGGCGACATTGCCCGCATGGACGAGGACGGCTATTTGTGGTTGGTCGATCGAAAGAAGGACATGTTCATCTCGGGCGGAGAAAATGTTTATCCCGCCGAAATCGAGGCCGCGCTCGCGGCGCACCCGCAGATCATCGAATGCGCGGTCATCGGAGTCGAAGATGAGCGGTGGGGCGAGGTGGGGCACATCGCGATCGTCCCCGTGCAGGGAAAAATCCTCGAGTGGCCCGCGATCCTCGTCTATCTCGAGTCACGTCTGGCGCGCTACAAGATACCGAAGCGATTCAGCGTCATGGATGCGCTGCCGCGCAACGGCGCCGGGAAAGTTCTAAAAACCACGCTGCGCGAGATGTTGGGCGCGATACGCCGATAGCTGGTGCGCACAAGCTCATGAAAACCCCTGACTGTCGCACGCCTCTCCGCGCGCTGAAATAATTGTTGTACTCACAAATGATTATAGGTTATAACGACAGCCACAATAAGCGCTAGCCGTTGCTCAAAAGCAACGTGAAGCAGGCACGACAAGCCATAGACGAATTCTGCAGCGGCTGGGACACACGGGGGAGTTTCACATGTTCACCAAGAATGCATGTCTTTGTGGCGGCGCAGCCGTCTTCGTGATGGCTTCGGGGCTATCGCCGGCACAGACGGCTGCACCCGCAGGAGATGCGGGCGCCGTTCTCGATGAGATCGTCATCACCGCACAAAGACGCAGCGAGAATTTGCAGACCGTGCCGATCGCGGTTACTGCGTTGCAGGGGAGCGATCTTGAAGGCAAAGCGGTGGTCTCCATCGCGGACCTGCAGTACGCCTCACCTTCGCTCTCGGTAGGCAACGCCGGGCTGACGAACGCGGTCAACATTCGCGGCATCGGTCTGGCGAGCGGCAGTCCCAATGTCGGCAACGGCGTCGCGACTTACATTGATGGCCTCTTTCAGCCTCCCATCGTCACGACCAGCCCGTTCTTCGATATTGCCGACATCGAAGTGCTGCGCGGCCCGCAGGGAACTCTGGTCGGGTCCAACTCGACCGGCGGCGCCATATTCATCAACAGCCAGAATCCGAAGCTCGGCGAGACGGGCGGCTATGTGAGCGTGGGCGGCGGCAATTACGGCGCTGTCTCGACGCAAGGCGCCGTCAACATTCCGGTGAACGACGTGCTTGCCTTCCGCGCGGCGGGTGAAGACAACCAGCGCGACAGCTTTTATGCGAGCATCGGTCCGGACTACACCAACGCGGGTTCGCTCGATCAGAAGGCCGGACGCTTGAGCATGCTGTTCAAGCCGGGCGCTTTTCAGCTGTTGGCCAAGATCGAATACAGCGATCAAATGACGGGCGGCTACGCGGCCACTCCGGTGCCGGGCTCCCAGTACGCACCTTTTGCGCCGACCAACCCGTTCCAACTGTCGTACGACACGCCGAACGCGAACAACGAAACCGGCCTGATCTCGTCGGTCGAGATGCGCTACGAATTGGCCGACGGCATCACCCTGCGCTCGCTGACGGGCTACCAGGACAAGAATATCCATAACGTCGAGGACTACGACGGCACGGCCGAGAACACGCCGGCCAATCCCCAGCTCACCTGGGATCAGCTGGTGCGCGAGCGCGAATGGACCGAGGAGCTCAACGTCCTATCGCCCAAGGGCAACTCTTATGATTGGGTCGTGGGCGCGTACGCACAGAGAAATAAGATCGACGTCAACATCAGCGAGTATGGATCCACCGGGCCGGGCGGTCCCGCCCTGTATATTTTCGATCCGCAAAATAAGACCACGACGGGCTTGTTCGGTCAGATCAATTTCAAGCTGACGCCGCAGTTTGAATTGCAGACGGGACTTCGCTACTCGACGTTTAAAGTTGACGGCGACGGCTTCGTGTCGCTGGTACTGCCAACACCGGCATGCGGTCATGGGTTGCCCCCGGCAGCGCCGTGGAATGGCTGTCAGGTGGCTTCAACGGCGGGTGCTGAGTCGGACGGCAGGGCTACCGGCAAGGTCGCCCTCAATTACACCGTCGATGATCGCAACCTGTTGTATGCGTTCGTGGCGCGCGGCTACAAGTCGGGAGGATTCAACTCGCCGACCTCGAACTTCGATCCTGAGACGGTCATGGACTACGAACTCGGTTGGAAGTCGACACTGCTCGATGGGCACGTTCGAACGCAGTTGGGCGCGTTCGACTATCGGTACAACAACTTCCAATTTACGGAAATCACTCTGACGAACGGCCAGAGCGGCATCGCCAACCTGCCGACCGCCACGATCAACGGCATCGAAGCCACCATGCAGGCACGACTCGGTGGTTGGGGTGCCGACGCCGGTGTTTCCTACGTACACTCGAAACTGCCCAGCGGGGGTCCGTTCGTCAACACCCATCTATTGCCCCCAGGCACCGCGGGACCGCAGTGCACGCCGGGAGTGGTGCCTCCGGCATGTTTTGACTACACGCCGTACCTGCAAACGGCGTCCAGCGGCCCGAATCTGTACTCGCCAACCTGGACCGCCAACGCAGGCCTCGAGTACAAGGCCAGCCTGACGGATACGATCACGCTTACACCGCGAGTCAACTACGCCTACCTGGGCAGTCAGTTCACGAGTCTGACCTACTCGGAAGTGACTGACTTCCTGCCGTCGCACAGCTTGCTCTCCGCGCTCGTGACTCTGAAGGTGCACGATAACTGGAGTGTGGAGGCGTATGGCACCAATCTCGCCAACAAGGTTTACCGGACGGGCGAGGGACTCAACAACGGCAATTACTACTTCTACGGCCCACCGCGGCAATATGGGATTCGCGCAGACTATCAGTTCTGAGGCGTTGACGACGCGCGTGCAATTGCGACACGATACGGCCGCCGCCCTCTGGGCGCGGCCCCTTTTCCTCTTGGAATCCCCCAAGCCATAGCAGAGCCGCTTCTTGTCCACTACCGCCATCACGCAACGCAAAATCATCAGACCCAAGACATCCGCGGTTGACTACGGCGAACTCACGGGCTCGGTGGGCTTTTTGCTGCGCAGGGTGCAACTCGACGTGATGGGCGATTTGATCAAGGCACTTGCACCGCTTGGCCTGCGCCCCGCGCAGTTCTCGGTGCTCGCGCTCATCGATGCGAATGCGGATTTGGCCCAATCTGATCTGTGTGCCGCCTTGAGCATTCAACGCGCAAATTTCGTTTCGATGCTCGATGAGTTGGAGTCTCGTGGCCTGACCAAGCGCAGTGTCTCGACGCGAGATCGTCGGATCAACACGGTCGCGCTGACGCCCGAGGGCCGCCGCGTGCTGCGCCGCGCGGTCGAAGTGCACGTTGCGCACGAGACCAAGCTACTCAATCGCTTGGGAACCAAAGGCCGAGGCCAAATCGCCATTTTGCTCAGCAGACTCATCGAGTGATTTTCCAACCCTTGGAGTTACCATGACAGTCAAGCACGAGCCCGCGACGCCTGCGGCGCGCACCCCGGCGTTATCACGGCTCACGATGCCGGCCGCATTCTTGAGCGCGCTATTCAGCCTGGCCGGATCCAACGCGATGGCCGGCAGTACGGAAGCGGCTCAGCGATGCTCCGCACTGTCGCAATCCATGCAGCATCTTTGGCCGGAACGATCGACTCACCTTGCATCGGCTGAGTTGCATGCAAAGGCTGCCTATGACCCGCCGGCCATGCCCGGCGAGCCCCGACATCCCGGCAGCCTCCTGCTTCCCGAACACTGCGAAACATTCGGCGTGATTCATGAACGCACCGGGGTGGATGGGCAGCATTACGCGATTCGATTTCATCTGCGCTTGCCGACGGAGTGGAATGGCCGGTTCTTCTTTCAAGGCGGCGGGGGCACGAACGGGGTGGTCGGCGATGCACTGGGCGGTATTTCAGTCGCCTCGCCTCCCGCCATCGTCCTCGGCTATGCCGTCGTCAGCCAGGATTCGGGACACGATAACGCGACAAACAGCAATCCAGCGCGTGGCGCGACGGCGGCATTCGGCTTCGACCCGAAAGCGAGAGCCGACTATGGACACGCATCGCTCAAGGTCGTCGCCGAAGCGGCGAAGGCGGTGGTACGCGCTTATTACGGTCGGAAGGCTGAGTATTCTTATTTTGTCGGCTGTTCCAAGGGCGGCGAAGAGGGTATGGCGTTCGCGCAGCGATATCCCACAGAATTCAATGGCATTGTCGCTGGCGCACCGGGATTCTCCTTGCCGCGCGCGGCGATTGCCGAAGCGTGGGAGGTCCAAAGCGTCGCTGCACTTTTGGCAGCCAAGGATGCAAGCGTCCCTGCGGCACAATTTTCCAACGCTTTCAGCGATGCGGACCTCAAGTTGGTGAGCAACGCTATTCTGGAGGCGTGCGATGCCGACGATGGGCTGAAGGACGGCATGGTCGGCGCCTTTGCGGAGTGCAGCGCGGCGAAAGTCCTGCCGGTGCTTTCCGTAAAGGTCTGCAGCGCTGAGAAGACCTCGCAATGTCTTTCCGACGCACAGATTGTCGCGCTCAAACGCATTTACGAGGGACCGCACAACCGGACAGGCGCGAACTTGTACAGCGATTGGCCTTGGGATGCTGGAATTGCAGGAGCTGGCTGGAGAATTTGGACCCTCGGCAGTTCGGATGGGCACATCCCGCCCTTGCACGTTGCGCTCGGCGGTTCCTCGCTGGCTGCGATATTCACCACGCCCCCGACCGAAGTATCCGCCGCCCTGCAAGCTGCCGCAGACTATGAAATGGCGTTCGATTTTGATCGCGATGCGCCAAAGATTTACGCGGTGAACTCGATCTACAAAACATCGGCCTGGGACGATATCTCGGCAAGATCCGCTGACCTGAGTCGATTTCGCGCCGCGGGCGGCAAGATGATTGTTCCACACGGCGTCTCGGATCCGGTGTTTTCCATCAACGACACCATTGCCTGGTACAACGAAGTCCAGCGCCTGAATCATGGCGAGGCGCAGGAGTTCGTGCGCGTCCTGCCCATCCCGGGCATGGCGCACTGTGGCGGCGGTCCAGCAACCGACCAGTTCAATGTCTTCTCAGCGTTGGTCGACTGGGTTGAGCACGCCCAGGCACCTGACCGAATCATCGCGACCGCGGGCCCCGCCACCCCCTGGCCAAACCGGACGCGTCCGCTGTGCGCCTATCCCAGCATCGCGCATTACAATGGCTCGGGGAGCATCGAGGACGCGGAGAATTTTACCTGTCAGTAGTATGGAGTAAATCATGACTGAAGCCTACATCGTCGATGCCGTCCGCACGGCCAGTGGACGTCGCAACGGGCGCCTCGCGGGCGTTCATCCGAATGATCTTGGTGCGATCACGCTGAATGCCATCATCGATCGTACCGGGATTGATCCCTCTGCCATTGAAGATGTCATCATGGGCTGCGTGATGCAGGCTGGCGAACAGGCCGCCCATATCGGACGCAATGCGGTGCTCATCTCCAGGCTGCCGCAGAGCGTGCCTGCGGTGACGATCGATCGGCAGTGCGGTTCATCGCAGCAAGCCGTCCAATTTGCAGCCCAAGCCGTCATGTCTGGTACCCAGGACGTCGTGATCGCCGCGGGCGTCGAAAGCATGACGCGCGTTCCTATGGGTTCGTCGGCACTGCGAGGCACGGGGGTCAGCCCATTTTCGCCGGCACTTCTGCAGCGCTATGGCGTCGAGGGCTTCAGTCAATTCACGGGCGCCGAGATGCTGGCGCGCAAGCACGGATTTAGCCGTGAGACGCTCGATGCATTCGGACTCCAGAGCCATCAGCGTGCCGCGGCCGCTACCAATGCGGGCGCGTTCGACCGCGAAATCATACCGGTTGATATCCAACTTGCCGACGGCTCACCTTCCCGGCACCTCAAGGATGAAGGCATCCGCTACGACGCCTCGCCGGCCGGCATGGCGGCAGTGAAGCTGCTGGTCGAAGGCGGCACCATTACCGCGGCGACATCGAGTCAAATCGCGGACGGTTCGTCCGCCGTGCTCATCGTATCGGAGCGGGGCTTGAGGCAGCACAACCTGACGCCGCTTGCGCGGATCGTCAACCTCACGGTGAGCGCAGGAGATCCGGTGCTGATGCTCGAAGAACCGTTGTATGCGACCGATAAGGCGCTGAAGAGGGCGGGAATGAAAATCGAGGACATTGATTTGTACGAGGTGAATGAAGCCTTTGCGCCCGTACCGCTGGCATGGCTCAAGCACACCGGTGGCGATGCTGAAAAGCTCAATGTCAACGGCGGCGCCATTGCCCTGGGCCATCCTCTTGGGGCCTCCGGTGCCAAGTTGATGGCGACGCTGGTGCACTCCTTGAGAGCACGCGGGAAAAAATATGGTCTGCAGACGATGTGCGAAGGCGGCGGTGTGGCCAACGTCACCATTGTCGAGTCGCTGTGAAAAGAGAATAATTCTGCATAGTGGCGCTAACTTATTGAATAATAAATACATAGATCAGAATTAATCGCGGGTCTCTAGCGCTTTCCAGCTGTTGCGGCGCCTGCAGCGATGTCAGCGCGCTCTTAAACCGCTTCGGGGCACTCTCCGGCCGCGGCGGCGCTGGGCACCAGCCGCAAATCCGATGATCTTCCGGCGTTCAATCGCGAGATCATCAATCTGTTTGGCGGCATTCGCGCGGCCGATCGCCGCAGTGCGTCGCGCTAAGCAGCTCGCCAAGCAGCGCCTGTAGCGCGGCTGCATTGGACCACGCTGCGCCGCTCGCCGTGTTGTCGAATATGCACCAGATTTCGTGTGCAGGCGG